>Ga0307375_10006232_pt1 | contig 11052 bp, 5 predicted proteins | sample TR1MG_FD_202531 | JGI IMG/M metagenome (GOLD analysis project Ga0307375, IMG submission 202531) | Soil microbial communities from Risofladan, Vaasa, Finland - TR-1 | ecosystem: Environmental > Terrestrial > Soil > Coastal area > Acid sulfate soil | place: Finland: Risofladan, Vaasa | collected...
GACCTTCTCGCCGTCGTAGCTGATGCCGCCGGTCACGGGATCTTCGGCGAGCAGGAGGGCGCTGTCGAGATCGCAGAACTTGACGATGCTGCGCGCGGAGGAGAGGTGGGCGCCGGCGGAGAGCCCGAGGCGGCTCTCGAGCATGCAGCCGACCATGCAGGCCTTGCCGCTGCTCTCGGCGACGGCGCAGATGTTGAGCGAATTGCGGATGCCGCCGGCCTTGGAGAGCTTGATGTTGAGGTAGTCGCAGCAGTCCTGGCTGCAGAGCTTGAAGGCGTCGTGGTGGTCCTTGAGCCCGTCGTCGGCCATGATCGGGATGCTGGTGCGGCGCCGCAGGTGAGCCATGTCGATGTAGTTCCAGTTGACGACCGGCTGCTCGCAGTACTGGATGCCCATCGGCTCGAGGGCGTTGAGCACCTCCAGCGCGGTGTTGAAGTCCCAGCCCTGGTTGGCGTCGATGCGGATCGGCACGGCGTCGCCGATGGCCTTGCGAATGGCGGTGATGCGGGCGATGTCGTCGGCGGCGGTGGTGCCGAGCTTGACCTTGATCGCCTTGAAGCCCTGGGCGACGATCTCCTTCGCCCTGCCGGCCATGTATTCGGGATCGTTGATGCCGATGGTCAGGTCGGTGACCAGCTCGCGCTTCTCGCCGCCGAGAAGCGCGTAGAGCGGCAGCCCGGCGGCCTTGCCGAGGATGTCGTAGAGGGCCATGTCGAAGGCGGAGCGGATGGTGGGATTGTTGTCGAGGTAGCCTTCGATGTCGGCGATGCGCGCCTCGATCGCCAGCGGATTCTTGCCCTTGAGCAGGAGGGCGAGGTCGCGGGCGGCGGCGAGGCTGATCGCCTGCGTCTCACCGCAGATGCGCCAGAAGGGGCTGGCCTCACCCATGCCGTAGAGCCCCTCGTCGGTCTCGATCTTGAGGTAGAGGTTCTGCGCGTTGGTGATCTCCATGATGGCGATTCTGAACGACTCGCGCAGAGGTATGTCGGCCTTGTAGACCGTTATATTAGAAATCTTCATGGCTTTCTCCGGCTGTTATAGATTCCACACAGTGTATTAATATCAAATTATCGAGCCTTCCGCCCGCCTGCAAGCAGTCCGCCCGCATGTAGGTATATGCAAATCCGCAGCCAATCCCGGCAATTTTCACGGGCAAATTACGGGAACGCTATTTGCATTCCTTTATTCAGAAGCAGTTTGAGTTTCAGGCAGACAAATCGAAGGAGGAGGAAATGAAGAAGACGTTGGCAATGCTGTTGCTGCTGGGAGTTGCGGCGGTGGCTTTTGCCCAGGAGGAGGCCGACTTTCCGCCGGTCACGTCCCTGGAGGAGTTAAAGAAGATCGCGGAGGAGACCGCTGCGGGGATCGAGGGCAGAGTCGGCGTGTATGTGCTGCACGTCGAGTCGGGGGAGGAGTTCGGCATCGCCGAGTCGGAGTATTTCGGTTTGGCGAGCGTGTTCAAGGTGCCGTTGCTGGTGACGCTGTTCAAGGCGATCGACGAGGGCTACTACTCGCTCGACGACCGCCTGGTACTGACCGAGCGGATGAAGACCTACGGCAGCGGCCTGCTGGGGGCGATGAAGGCGGGCCTGAACCCGTCGATCAACGACGTGCAGTTGCTGATGATGGCCGTGAGCGACAACACGGCCACCGACATCCTCTTCGACCTGGTCGGTCCGGAGCGGATCGCGGCCTACATGGCGGAGTTGGGGCTGACGAAGACGGTCGTCGACCTCGACACCCGCAAGCTGATTCTCGGCTACCTGGGTCTGGACATGGACAGTGAGTTGACGCGGGAGGAGCTGGGCCGTGTGCCGGAAGAGTACTGGATGGGGGCGGAGCGCCAGGAGCGGATGAAGCAGTTCGACTCCGAGCTGCACGACGTCTCCACGCCGTACGAGATCGGGCAGATCTGGGCGAAGATGGTAAGGGGCGAGATCGTCGACCGGGAGACGAGCGACACGGTCATGGCCACCTGCCGCCACCACACCGGCGCCCGCCTGATCACGCGCTACATGCCCTTCGGCGTCAGCGTGGCGCGCAAGGGCGGCAGCCTGGGCCGCGACGGGCGCGACACCGTGCTCAACGACTCCGGGATCATCTTCATGCCCGACAAAGCCGGCCACGTGGTCGTCTGCGTTTTCGGCAACGATCTGTTCTCGGAGGGCTGGAAGTTCGAGGTCGCCGCGGGCAAGATCTCGCGCGCGGCTTACGACTACTTCCACGGGAAATACAAGCAGGACGACTGAGCGGCATACCAAAAAAATCCCCGGCTGCAATAATCACGGGCCCTGCGCAAGCGGGGTCCGTTTTTTTGGGCTGACAGGCGAGGGGAGGAATCAGTTCCTCAATTCGATGGGGGATGGCGTCGCGATGGTCGCGGGCTGTGGATTGTTCAACCCCTCCAGGGTTGTTCAGAGGGTGTGGGGCTCTGCACCCGGGGTGGCGCTTCGCTTACCCCGGGCTATGGGCTGTTCAACCCCTTCAGGGTTGTTCTGACGGTGTGGGGGCTATGCACCCGGGGTGGCGCTACGCTTACCCCGGGCTATGGGCTGTTCAACCCCTCCAGGGTTGTTCAGAGGGTGTGGGGCTCTGCACCCGGGGTGGCGCTACGCTTACCCCGGGCTACGAAATGTGTAACCCTTTCAGGGTTGTTGGCGGGTGGGCGAGGTCCAAGGGGTCAGTCCCTGAATTCGCGGGCTGACCCTTTGTGGGGCATCCCGCCGGTGGCGGGAGCGGGGCGCATGAATGCGCCCCCTACAGTGCTTGGCTAATACCCCTGCCGACTAATAGTAGGGGCGCGATTTATCGCGCCCGTTTCATTTGTCGCACGAGGCGCGATGCGGCGGTCCTCCGCCTCAGGCGGACAGGTTCATCCGCCCATAAAGTGCTTGGCTAATACCCCTGCCGACTAATAGTAGGGGCGCGATTTATCGCGCCCGTTTCATTTGTCGCACGAGACGCGATGCGGCGGCCCTCCGCCTCAGGCGGACAGGTTCATCCGCCCATAAAGTGCTTGGCTAATACTCCTGCCGACTAATAGTAGGGGCGCGATTTATCGCGCCCGCTTCATTTGTCGCACGAGGCGCGATGCGGCGGCCCTCCGCCTCAGGCGGACAGGTTCATCCGCCCATAAAGTGCTTGGCTAATACCCCTGCCGACTAATAGTAGGGGCGCGATTTATCGCGCCCGTTTCATTTGTCGCACGAGGCGCGATGCGGCGGCCCTCCGCCTCAGGCGGACGGCCCCCGTTTTGATTTATCCCGCCTTCGGCGGGAGCGGGGCGCATGAATGCGCCCCCTACGGTGGTTGGCGACTCCCTACCGGTCAGTGGAAAGGGCTGCCCGCCGCGGCGGATTTATCGCGCCCGCAGCATCAGCTGCTCGGGGCGCGCTGCGGCTGATCCCTTTACCTCAATGGCGCGGCACAAGAAAAGAGGGCCGGGGGATTAACCCCGGCCCAACGACGGTAAACGGTTGGTTCAGCCTTGGAAAGTTACGTTAGAACTCGAAGCGTAATCCAATCTGCATCTCACGCATCGCCGCCGCCCCGGCGGGCTCGCCGAAGTTGGAGTAGTCGTAGCGTGAGGTGAACGAAGTGTAGTTGACGGTGTTGGTGAGGTTGAAGCCCTCGAGGAAGGCTTCGAAACGGTAACGGTCGATGACGAACATCTTGCCGAAGCGCAGGTCGAGGCTGTAGTAGTCGTCGCCGCGCATGTCGCCCCTCGAGTGACCGGGAGCGATATCCCAGAAGATGCCGTCGCCGTTGACGTCATCCGCCGCGCGCGCCGTGTACGGGGGCGCGGAGTTGTAGGAGAGCTGTCCCGAGAGGGTGAAGTCGAAGGGCAGTACGACGAAGCCGCTGATCACGAGGCGATGGCGGATGTCGTTGACGCCCGGACCCCAGTCGTTCATCGGGTCGAAGGCGTCGAAGACGGGCGAGGAGTTGGGGTCGCCGGCCATGTTGTCGTAGGAGGAGGCGAGGGTGTAGGCGAGGTTAACGACGCCCTTGGCGAAGCGGTGCTCGAGGCGGGTCATGAGGCCCTTGTACTCGGACTGGCCGATCGAGGCCTGGGCGTACATGTCGGCGTCGTAATCGATCGGGCGCTGGCCGGTGACCGGGTCCCTGGGGTTGCCGTTTGTCAGCAGCCAGAGGTCCTTGGCTTCGTTGTAGGTGAAGTCCATGTGGATGGCGGTGAACGGCGTGAACTGATGCGAGAGGCCGAAGACGATCTGGTCGAGGTGGGGGAGTTGGAGCTCGGAGTCGAGGAAGTCTGCGGCGGTGTCGCCGCCCGGCACGAGGTAGTCGTCCGGATTGGGTCTGTTGGGGTAGATGGGAATGGTGCCGTACTCAGACCAGCCCCAGAGGAAGAGGAAGCCGGTGGTGTTGACGGTGTTGAGGTAGATGAAGGAGGCCTCGTTGGTCGGTATCTGGTCGAAGAAGCGGCCGAAACCGGCGCGGAATGTGGTATTGGAGTTCTCGAAGGGCCGCCAGGTGATGCCGATGCGGGGCTGGAAGTTGTTCTTGTCGGGCTGAATCGGCTCTCCCGAGAGCGTGCCGGCGCCGACCATGTTTTCCCAGAAGCCCTCATAGTCCCAGCGAAGGCCGAGGTTGACGGTCAGCTTGTCGCCGATGTTCCACTGATCCTGAGCGAAGAGGCCGTAGCTGTTCTGCGGGATGTCGAACTCGGTCGTGGTGTTGATCGACTGGCGGTAGAGGTAGGGGTAGGTCGAGAGGTCGTTGGGGTCGAATTCATCATTGGTGCTGAAGTTCCAGGCGCCGTAGGCCCAGTTGGTGGCGTCGGCCCAGGTGCCGGTGCGCGCGAAGTCGAAGCCGAGCTTTACCGTGTGGTCGGTGAGCAGGTAGGTGAAGTTGTCGATTATCTGCGTCTTGGAGGTGTTCTCCTCATAGGGAGTGCCCAAGATGCGTCCCCTGTTGCCGAGGTTGTGCCATTCGGTGATCACGTCGGAGTAGGGTTCGCCCGACCAGTCCTTCTTGGAGTAGGAGAAGCGCAGCTCGTTGAGCATGTTGTCGCTGAGGAAGGACGACCAGTTGCCGTAGGCGGCAAAGGTGTTGTTGGTCGCGTCGTAGCCGGTCTCCTGGAGGTTCCAGCCGCCGACGCCGGCATTGGCCTGCTGCCACATGGAGCCGTTGACGCGGAAGCTGAACATGTTGGCTTCGTTGAACTGGTAATCGATCTTGCCGAAGTAGAAGTGGTTGGTGCTGCCGTTGGCAACGGACGTGCCGGCCTCGCGCGGGGCGGTGATGACAGACGAGGAGTTGTTGTCGGTGCCTTCATAGCTGAAGAAGAAGTGGGCCTGGTCCGTGATGATCGGGCCGCCGAGGGTGGCTCCCAAGACGTAGCGGCTGGTCTCGGGCTTCTCGTCGGCGAAAAAGTCCTTCTCCTTCAGGCTCTGGTTGCGGAAGTACAACGAGGCCGACCCGTGGAAGTCGTTGGTTCCGGAGCGGGTCGCGATGTTGACGATGCCGCCGGTGGCCTGTCCGAATTCGGCGGGCGCCATGTGGGTCATGACGTCGAATTCCTGGATGGTGTCCTGCGAGATGTAGCTGATGTTGCCGCCGACGTAGGCGTCGTCGTTGCTGACACCGTCAAGGATGAAGGTGTTGCTGAATCCGCGCATGCCGTTGACGGTGAGGCCTGAGCCCAGGCCGCCGCCGCGGTTGGAGTTGACGCCGGGCGCCAGCAGCGCGAGGTCCTCGAAGTCCCTGTTCTTGGTCGGGATAGCCTTGATGAACTCTTCGCTGACGACGGTTCCAACGGCGGATTTTGTGGTCTCAACCAGCGGGGTTTCGCCGGTGATGACGATTGTCTGCTCGAAGGCGCCGACCTCGATCTCCATGTTGTAGGAGATCTGCTGACCGATGTTGAGGACGATACCTTCGTAAACTCTTTCCTTATAGCCTTCGCGAGCCAGCTTGACATTGTAATTGCCCGCCGGCAGCGTGAGGAAGACGTAGCGGCCGCGGTCGTCCGAGGTGGCCTTCCATTCAATACCGGTTCCGGTATTGAGTGCTGTCACCGTCACGTCCGGGACTACTTTGCCCTCGGTATCCTTAACGGTTCCTCTGAGCTCAGCCGTCGAACGCTGGGCGAGAAGCGACTGCGCGCTGAATGCCATAAGGAGTACCAGTGTGGCAACTACCAGTATCCTTTTCATATTCTATGCCCCTTGGGAGTGGTTAATGTTTCTCATGGTTAAAGGTTTGAATTAAGTCTTCATGTCATCCGGCACCTCCTTTTTTCCTTCTCCCAACTCTCGACGGCAAGAGGGAACTCGCGTGCCCGCCGGCAACACCGCTCATTCACTGCAACGCGCGGTATGCAGCGAGCCTTATTCCCATTATCGCGGTCGGTGTGAGACGGTTCCCCTCAAACCTGGCTCACACCAAGTCTTTATCGAACCAGTGAGCAAGATGCGTGCCGCACGCGGCACCCGCTTGTCGGCTGGTTCGCATTCGAGCATCTGAAATTTCCCTTTTGATGCATGGCCGGCTGCTGAGGAGCGCCCGGCGCTTGCCTCGACTGCAGTTGACGCTTTGGCAGCAAATATTCCGTAACTAATTGATGATCTTGAGGATGGTTCGGCTCACGGGGTCCGTTCCCGGGACGTCCGGACAGGACCGCGGAAATTACCCGGCGCTTCAGGCATGGCCTCGGAGGGGCGTTTCTGCAAGCGGACCGCTCCGACCGGGCGAAATATTTCTGTAAGCTTGAAATATTCCCAGGTTGTTCGAAAGCCGGTTGTTTCGTCTGTGTCGGCATCGTCTCTGGCTTTATGAAGTGTTTCCAATGCAGGAGCGCGGCGTTATCTGATCCGCCCTGTTTTCAAAATGAAATGGCAACATTCATTTTGAATGCAATCTCCTCCAGATGGTCGTCTTTGACAGCCCCGTTATGCGCGAGACCTCGTCCTCGCTCCCGAGGTGCTCGAGCAGTTGTTCGATGATCTGCTTCTGGATTTTCTTGAACGAGCCGTCGAGGTCGAGTTCGACCTTGACGGTATCGCTTTCGACGTTGTCGTGATGGAATTCGAGGATTTCGGCCATCAGATCGTGGTCGACGAGTGCATCGTCGGTGAGCAGCACCGCCCTTTGGACGGCGTTATAGAGTTCCCTGATATTTCCCGGCCAGCGGTGCTTTCCCATCAGTTCCATGCAGTCTTTGGTGAAGGCCACCGGCTGCCTCTCGTACTTGCGGCAGGTCTGGATGGCGAAGTGCTGCACCAGGAGGGGCATGTCGTCGATGCGGTCGCGCAACGGCGGGATATTGAGGCGGAGAATATTCAGCCGGTAATAGAGGTCCTCGCGAAACTCGCCTTTTTCGACGAGTTCCCGCAGGTCCTTGTTTGTCGCGGCGATGATCCTGACGTCGACCGGTATCAGCTTGTCGTCGCCGATGCGCATCACCTCCTTGTTCTGCAGCACGCGCAGCAGGCTCGACTGCAGCCGGAACGGCATCTCGGCGATCTCATCGAGTAAGATCGTGCCCCGGTGGGCCTGCTCAAAGAGCCCCATCTTGCCGCCGCGCCGGGCGCCGGTGAAGGCGCCGCCGACGTAGCCGAAGAGCTCGCTCTCCAGCAGGCTCTCGGGCAGAGCGGCGCAGTTGATCGCGACGAAGGGTTCAACACGGCGTTTGCTCAGGTTGTGGATACTCTGGGCGAAGAGCTCCTTGCCGGTGCCGGTCTCGGCGGTGATCAGCACAGTGGCGTCGACCCGGCTGTAGCGTCGGGCCGTCTCGACCGAGGCGGCGTAGTCGGGGTGGTTGCCGATCAGGTCGCCGAAGGTGGCGTGGGCTAAGTGGCGCTTGGGATTCATCCGCCGGCGGATCTCGTGCTCTTTCTGCTGGATGGTGCTGATGCGCTGAACCTCCACCAGCGCTCCGAGCTCATCGATGGTCTTGATGCTGACGTTGATCGCCTCGTGCTCCCGGTTGACCAACTGCTCTCCGGGCTCGAGCCGGTTCCAGCTAAGCTCGGGCAGGACTTTGGACATGGGGACGCCGACGGCGAGGTCGGGTCCGAGAAAATCGCGCGCAATTTTGTTGAAGAACAGCACCTTGAATCCCGGGCTGACGTAAATGATTCCCTGCTCGATCTTGTCGACGAGAGTTTCGAGATGCTGCTTGAGCAGCTCGACATGCTTGGCTCTGTTGGAGGCCTCGAGCTTGATCGAGACGAGGTTGGACATCTTGGTCAGGAAAGCGATGTAGATGTCGCGGTTTGCCAGCAGGTGCCCACGCTGCTTTTCGGTGAATGCGACGAGGGCCACATTGCCGACCGCGGCGCCTTCCAGCGTGATCGGGAAGCTGATCTCGGCGAGCTCGCGGCACTGACCCTTGAAGGCGCATTGCGCGCAGAGGGGATCCTTGCGCGGCTCCTCGAGCACGATCGCCTTGCCGGCCCGGAGGATCTGGTCGGAGATGCAGTTCGGCGGGAGTTGCGAATCGAGCTCGGCGGCGTAGCGCCCCGTCCCGGCAACCCTCACGAGGTTCTTGTCGATAACGGTGATCTCCACCTGGGTGACCGCCGCGATCGCCATCACCACTTCCTGGACGAATTTGCGGTTGTCGGAGAGGCTGGAGAAGACGTGCAGCGGGAATGAGCGCACATCGCCCCCACTGCCGGCTGGCGACTCTTGCGATTTCCTGGTTGCTTCTTTCATGGCCGACGCTGGTCAGGACAAAAATTGTTGCGACATCAGGGCACCGAATTGAGGCGTTGGGAGGAAGGCCCCTGCGAACCAGTAATATATTTTCACCATCCTCCTCACTAAATATTATGGCGCTATTAAGCGAATTTATCAATTGCCCTGATTCGGATTGTCATCGCCGGGTCGCGCATCACACTCCGGTATAGGATTTGCACCCCGGTTATACCGCCGGTTCCGGCGACAGCGATTTTACGCGGTTGAGCCGGCGGGAGGGATGGAGAGATGTCCAATATCGTGCTGAGGAGCGCTGCAAAGACCACGGTGGAGCTGGACAGCCGTTCGGTGCTGTATTTCGGAGGCACAAATTATTTCGGTATGAGCTACAACCGCGACGTGATCCTCACCGCGCAGGAGGGCCTGATCAGGTGGGGCATCAGCTCGGCGGGCTCTCGCGAGACCACCGGCAGCGCCGCGCCCCACGTGGCTCTGGAAGAAGCGCTGGCGGGCTTTCTGGAGCGGGAAGAAGTGGTCAGCTACTGCAGCGGCTATTCGATCAACCTCGTTGTGCTGCAAGCGCTGCGAGGAGTGTACGACATCTGCCTTGTCGATGCGGGCGCTCATTGCAGCGTCAAGGATGCCGTCACCGGCTCGGCGATGCCGTCCGTCACCTTCGAGCACCGCTCGGCCGAGGATCTGGCGGCGAAACTGCGCCAGCATTGCGCCTCGGGCGAGAAACCGGTGGTCTGCACCGACGGTGTCTACTCCTCCGGCGCCCTGGCGCCGATGGCCGAGTACCGCGAGGCGGCCCTGAGCTGCGGCGGAGCGGTGATGATGGACGACGCGCACGGAGTCGGCGTCCTGGGCGAGACGGGCAAGGGGACGCTCGAGTATCTGGGTGTGGAAGCGGAGGGAGTATACCAGACCGGCACGCTCAGCAAGGCGTTCGGCTGCTTCGGCGGCTTCGTCGCCGGCGATGCGCCGATCTCGCAGCTCATCCGCAGCGGCAGCCCCGCATATGTCGGCGCGACGCCCCTGCCCCCCGCCTTTGCCGGCGCGGCGATGGCATCCATCGATATCGTCTGCAAAAACCCGGAACTGCGCAGCTCACTGCGGAAAAACACCGCGAGAATGAAGTCCGGCCTCCGCGCTCTCGGCATCGACTTCGAGGACGGGCCCACGCCGATAGCCATTTTTGTCCTGGGCGACAGGAAGTTCAACGAGCGGATTCACCAGCAACTGCTCGAGCGCGACATTCTCGTGCCCTACAATTTCTATCCCGGCGGCCCGGAGGACGGATTCTTCCGCATGGTCGTCACCGCGGCCCACAGCTTCAAACAGATCGATAGGGTTCTGGATGCACTGGGTGAATTGATCAGCGGCATCTAGCCGGGCCGATGCTGATGACCCTGCCGCTGAAGGCGGCGGCGAAGCGGGCCGCGGGTAGCCAGCAGTTGCGCCTGAGTTCCGCGGAGCGGCCCGAGGGGTTGTTGACCAGCAGCGCTTCAACCTGCGAGCCGATCCTCGAGTAGCCGTGCAGCAGAATCAGGTGGCCGCGGTTGCGGCTGATCTCGCCCGTTGTGCCGAGCTCGTAGGACACCGAAGCGATAACCAGCCTACCCCCGTCGATGAGGGCGGCGATTTGCCCCAGGTCGATCCCTGCGGCGCAGTCCGCGGCGAGCCCGCTGTCGGCCGCCAGGCGCGCGAGCGCGCGGTGGACCCAGCCCGACGGTTTTCCCGCGACGACTTCCTCCTCATGGATGAAGCCGCCGTCGGCCACACCGTCGCCGATCCAGTCCATCATCGACCGGCGAGCGACGCCGAGGGCCTCGACCGCCATCTTGAGGCTGGCGATGCCGCAAGCCTTCCACGACCAGAATTCGTACTCCTGCAGCGTCTCGGCGCCGAACTCTCGCCAACGGGGATCGTCGCGCGCGCTGATCAGGCCGTTGACGATGTCGTGCACCAGCTCGGGGCTGGCGAACTGGCTGTAGTAGGGGATGTCGTAAGGCAGTGTGATCTGCTCGCCCGCAGGGGTGTCGATCCTGGCTTTCATCGCTGTCAATCCGCTCCCTGGTTCCGGCAACCTCGAGTTCGGAAAAAGTGGACAGTCTCCAATTTCCGGCAGGATGGAGAGCTTCGCAAGTGGAAATTGAAAGTGCCGACCTTCTTTATCTGAGGCGGCGGTGCCCAAAGGGGTCAGTCCTAGAATTCTAGGGCTCTGCTGAATAACTTTTGTTTGCAGCACAAATCTATAATCTGGGCGAGAGTAACAGCCTAGAATTCTAGGACTGACCCCTTTGCACGTGGCGGCCCTGAATCCCACCGAGGACCGCCCTACATCGATAGGCAATATCACGCAATGCTTTGTAGGGGGGTGCTGAA
>Ga0307375_10006233_pt1 | contig 11051 bp, 12 predicted proteins | sample TR1MG_FD_202531 | JGI IMG/M metagenome (GOLD analysis project Ga0307375, IMG submission 202531) | Soil microbial communities from Risofladan, Vaasa, Finland - TR-1 | ecosystem: Environmental > Terrestrial > Soil > Coastal area > Acid sulfate soil | place: Finland: Risofladan, Vaasa | collected...
AGCCGGGCAAACCGAAGCCAATTCCGATCTTGGCAGGGAAAGCAGAGGGCGAGACCCCACGATTGTGGTTATCGGTCTCCTTCCAGGTGAGACTCGATGGAACCAACAAATATCTGGCCATTCAACAATCCTTCTTTTCACTCGTGCTAGACAACGACACTGGCCACCCAGCCGTCCGCATCGAATATGAGCGTGACAAAGGTGCCGAACCAGATGACGGTCCATCGCGCGGGCATCGTCGTAGCGCCGCGCATGTACAGATCCACGGAGCATCTGAAGAGATTGCATTCATCCAAGGACTCAACGGCACCAAGAAACTCCGCGGACTCGACAAGTTTCACATCCCCGTAGGAGGTCGTAGATACCGTCCGACGCTTGAGGACTTCATCGAGTTCATATGGATGGAGGAGTTGGTTGTCGAACTGCATGAAGGATGGCGAAAGGTCATCGACGAGCATCGGAAACGGTGGTTGCAAGTCCAACTCAAGTCAGCGGTTCGAAGTGATCCTGAAAGCGCGATCACGCAACTGACAGATATGGGCTACATCATCACAGTACCGGCCACCATTGTCGGCTCCACAGAGGGAAACTGAGAGTTCTGATTGACGCAAGTCAGCGAATTAGCGCTTCGAGATTTCTTTGGATTCACGCAATCTCTAGAGATGGGCATGCGGATGGCCCGCAATCATCTTGAGGACATGGCGTTGTTCGCGGGCAAACATCTGCCTGGTGCTCCAGACATCTGGCTACATGGCGGCAACACAAGTACCAGCGTGACCGGATTACTCTCTATGCAGATCAGTCTCGGAGTCGCCGATGTTCATACCAAGCCCTTCTAACTGAAGCAATGCCATCGAGATAATGCTGGTGGTTTTCGAAACCCAATGGTAACGATGAAGCGGGTTCATACAGCGTTGCATGGCATAGTCCTGCACTGCCCACCACTCGCCATGACTGACTCCGCTAGCTGATTGATAGACGTATCGATAGAGGTCCTCGCGACCAGTCTCCTGCGCCATTGTCCAAACCGACTTGCCCGCAACGAAAGTTGGGTCAACACTCACCGGGATAAATTCCTCTGCCCACTCACCGCCCAACTTCTTATCCAGATGTTCAATAGAATCAATCAACATCTCAGGTGGTTCGCCAGAGAAATCGTCCAGGAGATCTCTCATGTGTGCCCTCATCAACTTGGCCTTACCATCGCCGTACGCTTGGAATTGCGCGTAACCTTCCGAGCCCATCTTGGCGAGCCATGCGAGTACGATCTCGGTCTCTGCCAGCAGCCGAGTTAAGTTTGATCCGTATTCGCCGCACCATAAGTGCGACACCCGCAAGTTGGCAGTAACCGATCTGACCGCGCGTGTAACGAGACCAGCAATCACTTCATGATTGGCTGGGGTATGCAGGTCAAGTTCTTGACATTGGAAGAACCCATCAATAAAACGGTTGAACTCAGCATTAACCTTTCGAACCGCTTCTGGCACAGACAACGTACCGGCGTCTCTGCCGCGAGCCTCCGTCTGCCTCGCGTGATTGGGTTGTAGGTCCTCTCCAAGAATGCATGGTGAATCGTGCCGGGTTTCCTGGAGACTAAATCATTTCTAAAACGGTCAGCCTCTCTGACTCGTTGGAGTGATAGTAGTGATCTTCGAATTCGACCGGCGGCACGTAGTCAAGCGATTCGTGAATTCGCCGGTTGTTGAACCAGTCAACGTAGTTGAGGGTGGCCCATTCGACGTGTTCGACGTTGCGCCACGGACCTTGGCGATGGATCAGTTCAGTTTTGTAGATACCGTTGAATGATCCAGCGAGGGCGTTATCGTAGCTATCACCCTTGGATCCAACCGAGGCCACAATCTCAGCTTCATTGAGTCGCTCGGAATAGCGAATCGATAAATATTGAACGCCCCTGTCGCTGTGATGTACCAGATGCGACAAGTCGTCTCCGTTGCGTGAGTAGATCGCCATCTCGAGTGCATCGATCGCAAGATCACTACGCAATGAGGTGGAGATCTGCCAGCCCACAATGAACCGACTGAAAACATCAATGATGAAAGCAACATAGACCCAGCCACTATGAGGCTTCACATAAGTTAGATCCGCGACCCACAATCGATTCGGTGCCAGGGCCACGAACACTCGATCCACCAGATCACTTGGCCGGTGCTGGTGCTCATCACTGGTCGTGGTGATTTTAAACTGCCGACCACGCCTAGCCCCGCTCAAGCGCTCACTTTTCATGATCCGCCTCACGGTGCAGTGCACGACCTCGATGTTCTCGCGGTTGAGTTGCTTCCAGACTTTCTTCGCACCGTAGACACCCTGACAGTTGGACTGGCGCACCCGCAAGATCTCATGCTTGAGCGCTTCATCGCGTTGCTTTCGTTGACACACCGGTCGCACCTTGGTGGCGTAGTACGTCGAAGGGGCGAACTGCAACGCTCTGCAGATCGGCTCGCCCCCCACCGACTCTTTCGCGAATCGATGTAGCGAATTACTTCCCGGTTTGACCGTCGAGCTCGGTCGCAAAGAAGATCGATGCATCCTTCAATATGGCATTTGCTCTGCGCAGATCCTTATTCTCACGTTCGAGTTGCTTGAGCCGAGTTCGCTCATCGGAGGTAATTCCGAGGCGAGAGCCGGCATCGACGCCAGCCCTACGGACCCAGGCTCTGAGTGTTTCTGGCGACATACTGAACAACTTCGAGATGGCGGTAAAGGCAGCCTACTCAGACCGGTAGTCCGCTCGGTTGTCGTTCACCATCCTCACAGCTCGTTCACGCAGCTCCGGTGAGTAACGGGATATTTTTGACATGAAGTAATCCTCTCAGAGGATTTACTCTCCAACTTTCCCGGCACGATTCATCTCGCGAGATAACCTCAACCAAGACGGACAAATTGCCATTGAATGCCAGAAAAATGTCTGCGGCTTATCGCATAATGCCTCAATGGAAACTCAATCTAAAATCCCGAGCCCCGCAGCTCGACTTGCTTCTCATGCGCTTGTTGGCTTGGCTGTCTCACAACTGGTCAAGCACCTCGCACCCCACAAACGCACGCTCTCCGCACAATTGGTTGCTTTTCTAGTAGCCGCAGCAATGGACGAAATGCTCGATGCACCCATCGCGACCATCCTGGCCTAGGCGAGACCTCTAATCGAAGAATGAGGCGGGACGCCGCTCGAGGTGAGGCAAGACGCCGCTCGAGGTGAGGCAAGACGCCGCTCGGCGGAATTATTCGAAAAAAGTGGCACTGTCCACTGCTGACACAAACAAATGGTCAACTCTGCTGAATGAGAAACTTTACGGCCCAAAGACAGTGACAACAAATACTCATGATGAACGATCAGGACCAATTCGTCAACGTCAAGGGCGGCTAAGCGATGTTCAGGTTCAACTAATGACTACCCGTTACCTCGGGGGAGCGACGGTATATGAGTTGGCCGTCGAGTTCGATATTTGCCGGAGCAAGGTCTCTGAGCGGCTCAAGAAGAACGGCGTCACAATGCGTCTTGGGCCATCGTCGGTTCAGGAAGTCTGCGACATGGTCCGGCTATACGAGTCTGGGTTATCACTGGCGGCGGTCGGTAAAATAGTTGAAAAATCGGTTGGAACGGTGAAACGTTACGTCATTGAGCGCGGAGTCCAGACACGGGATACGCACGGAAGAGTTCGCTAAGCGGGCGCGAATGTACGGTATTGGAACCCACCTAGTCCGATTGGCATACTCCTTGCAACTATTGGTGGAACTGTCCACTGCTGACACAAACAAATGGCGAACTCTTCTCGATCGAAAATCTTGGGGACCGAGAACTAGCGAGATTGCGTCCCAATCCGGACAAAATGGCTTGGAAGCCCACGTGATCCGCCAAAGGCAGCGAAGAATCACTAACGTCCAGACTGAGCGGCTCGTGGCCCCCTACGGCGAAGGAGCGACGGTTTACCAATTAGCCGAAGAATTCGACATCGATCGGCATACAGTCTCGGAGCGAGTGAAGAGAGCCGGTCTCACAATGCGCTATCAACCGCCATCTGACGGTGTGATCAATGAAATGATCCAGCTCTACCTTTCAGGGTTGTCCCTCGTAGCTGTTGGTTCTCGGATAGGGATATCGCCGGGCACCGTACGGCGGTACGTCAAGGAGTACGGCGTCCAAATGCGCGATACACCCGCACTTGAGTTACAACAGACGCGTACACGCGGCATCACAAGAAATTGGATCCGGTACCCGTAATTGCCAGGCATCTTGCTAATTCATTTCTCGAATGTTTCGAACGGCATAGTCAAGGGTGAATCAAAGGCTGTACTGGTTCAGAACCGACTTCATATCTGAGTAGCGTCATCGTTGATAGTGGTCTCGTCGAGGCGAAGCGCCGCTTGAGGGCAGGCAAGCCGCCGCTCGGCGAAACCAGTGAGGCAAGGCGCCGGTCGGCGGAAACAAACCAAAAAAGTGGAACTGAGGGGGTGCTAGTTCAGGACTTTGTTGATAGTTGAGTCGCGTCATCGTTGATAGGCGATCATCCCGGAATGATTGGCCATGTCAAGAGCCAAAATCATCGCTTTCCCCGTCGTCCATCAAGGGCTGAGCAACGAGGCAGCACTGACTCGAAGTTCGTTCGCTGTCTGATTGATTATCTTACCGGAACGAAACAGTGCCACAGCGCGCAGACGGGACTCGGCAGAATACGATTTCGGCTTGATCAAAGCCTTTCAGAAAAGGCCTCATCTTCACCATAAGTAGGTAACCAAACGTAGGGCAGGTCATCAAGTCAACCGAGCGTTGGCCACTGATCTGGAAAGATGCCAGTGCGAAAACACTATTTCTAAGTCTTTGTATCCGACGTACCGATATTGTTCGTAGCCAGATTTGGAGTCACAACAAAAATCTGACGAGCGAAGTCAGATTATTCAGTTGAAGAGACTTCCATTACGGGTCCGGACAATGTAAGCCGTGCCATGCCTCCTATACCGCCGTATACGAGCGCGAATAGAACTAATACGCCTGCCGCGATAGCCATAGCATGCGAGAATCGCTGTGGAGAAACCAGAACACTCATAGTAAGAATCACTGCCGCCGCTGTAGCCTGGTTGGCCATGCTTGAAAGCGCGAAGACGCGACCGATGAGAGATCCGATGACAGCACTCTGCAAATTAGTCAGCAGTACTACGCCTAAGGCATTTGAAACGAATCCAGCAACGAATAGCGCCGGAAGAGCAATGAACTTATTTGTTACGGCCGTAACAAAGACCATCGCTGCGACCACGGAAACGGCACCCCAGATTGTTAGAAGCGTGGGAGCCTTTAGGCTTCTAAACCCCGTTAACAGCGAAGCAACTAGACCTCCGGCAGCAAACGCACCAGAAGCCAATCCAAGCCATTTCGCGCTCCTCCATTCTTCGCTTGCAAGGATTGGAAGACCAAGCACCACAAGGGGAATGACCAGATTCAGCCCTGCCTGCGCAATCACGACTTGTCTTGCGCTCCAGTTTTCATGAAGATGCCGGAGGCCTGCAACCGCGAAAGCCAACCTGCTTTCACCTTGACCACGCTGACCAAGTTGGCCAGAGGGAAGCCCCGCTATTAAAGCGGAGACTCCTGCGATAACAAATGAGATACTGTTAATAAGTAGGACACGATTTATGCCGAATGAAACGATTGCAACACCCCCAAGAACGAGACCCGCCAAGTTGGCTATGTTGTTCGTGGTGCGGTCAAGTGCGCTAAGCGCCTGTAATCCGTGACCTTCCGTAGCCAAAGCTTTCATAACACCCACACGTGCTGATGAATACCAGGTGGTTGCTAGAGACTCAATGAGCGCTATTCCGGACAAGGCGAAGACTGCTGACCACCCTGTCAACGATTGCACGATAACGAAAGCAATCCCAAAAAGAATTGCGCGCCCGAGGTCAAGCCCGATTATGGCCTTTTGTCGCGGAAAGCGGTCTGCGAGTGCCCCGGCCGCAGGCCCAACTATCAGGGCCGGGAGAAGAGTCACGAGTAGGGTTGTTGCTACGCCTATCGAAGATCCGGTTAGTGATATTGCCAGCCATGGTAATGCGATACGCCACATGCTTGACCCGATCTGGGAGAGCAACAGACCCGACCAATACAAGGCGATTCGGCGATCATGGAGAAGGCTCGTTACGCTGACCGATGAAACCATAGCGCCCTCCTTTAGGTTTGAGCACACAAGCACCCGTATCGGTGACCATCGCCAAGCCACGGTTGCGTTCAAGCCACTCCGGCGTCTTTGCTGCCTCGACGCAAAGTGACTTGAACGCAACTGCCTACGTGTCGAATCTACCTAAACTAAGGTTGTTTCGTGCTCCGGTACGTGCTTGAGCGACTTGACATCTATACTTGCAGATGTTCCAATCACTTCGCTGTATGGGTACGGGTCGGACGCGTGTGCGATCGCAGCGATGGCAATTGCTATTTTCCCGTCCACGGCATCATTCTCCGCAACCTCCCATTGGAAGTGAGCGATCTCGTTTGGTGCAAGTGTGGAATAATTCTGGCGTATCTCTGAAGTTAGAGCAAGTCCACTTGGAACCTGGATCGATGCCCACACATCTTTTAGTACAACGGCTTTCGGCTTGAGCGGTTTAGGGGCCCGGAGCGATACAAATGCATCAACAAGACTCGTGGATCCGGATAGCGGTGAGATCTCAATCCCGATCTTCAGCGGGAAGGCTGCACTGGTTACACCAAGTGTGCAATTGACAATGATGCAAGAAAACTCCTGATAACTGATCGCTCTCAGCCCAGCAACCTTCCCGCCGAATTGAGCATTCCACGGATCCGCCACAAGAAAAGTCTGGGCCTCGTCATCAAAACCAACAAGTGCTACTACTTGACCTGCGCCCGTATGGTGATTTGAGACAGAGTTATGGAGAATCTCTTTCATGTCGAATCATCGAACATTCAGTGCCGAGTTCAAGGCTGAGGCTGTGGAGTTAGTGATTTCCTCGGGTCGCTCGGTTGTCCAGGTCAGTGCAGATATTGGAGTCAACGAGGGGACGTTAGGCAATTGGGTTCGCATCTGGAAGCAAGAGCACCAAGAAAGTGGAGTTGCTGAGCGCGGTCCGGTGGAATGGGCTGAATATAAGAGGCTTCAGGCTGAGAATGTTGAACTGAAACGGGAGATCGATTTTTTGGGAAAAGTCAGCGCCTTCTTCGCTGCGAAGCAACGATAAATGACTATTTTGTCTTTATCTTGGCGGAGAAGGCGTTCTTTCCAATCGATTGGATGTGCCGAAAGTTGAAGGTCTCCAGGGCCTCCTACTACCGGTGGTTGCGCCCTACTGAATTGACTTCGACTCAGCTTCGCCACCACCAGTTGGAGGCAGCGGTGTTGCGGGTTTTCGATCGTGAAAAAGGGAAAGCTGGTCGGGATCAAGTCGCCACGATTTTGAATCGTGAAGGCGTTCGGATTGCTAATGGCACGGTTGGTTCCATCATGGGTGCACACCACCTGCAAGCTATTCGAATTCGGGCGTGGAAGAAGACCACTAAGAGCGATCCTGGCGCCCTGACTTCTCACATTGGGAACCATCTGCTTGATGCGGATGGAAAACGGGATTTTACTTCCCTAGTCCCGGGGACCCGGTTCTGCGGAGATATCACTTATCTGCGGACCGGTTCCGGTTGGCTTTATTTAGCCACGGTAATCGATTTGGCTACTCGGATGGTGGTGGGTTGGTCGATGGCCACCCATATGCGCACCTCACTGATTATTGATGCCATATCGATGGCCCGCGATCACGGACACCTTGCCAGCGACGGGGCTATTTTTCATAGTGATCGTGGCTCTCAATATACCTCCAGCGTTTTTCAAAAATGGTGCGAGGCGAACATGGTCACCCAGTCGATGGGAGCCGTCGGGGTGTGTTGGGATAACGCCGTAGCTGAATCGTTCTTCTCGCATTTGAAGACCGAGATGTATTACCACCAGCAGTTCAAAAACCATTTCACTGCCCGCACCGCGGTCATGGAATACATCGAGTCTTGGTACAACCGTCGCCGCCCTCATTCATACAACGCTGGGCTAACACCAGCAGCCGCCCTCGCCGCCTACCAAGCCAGATGCCAACCGGCAGCTGCATAAAACACATATCAACTTGTCTCAAAAACTTGACGAGCGCAACCCTCAGGATCGACTCGCCCATGCAAATCTTCGTCGCTCATTGGGTACCGCAGACCTGGGTGAAGGCGAACGATTAGCGTGATGCCAGCCGCCAAGAGCTCCTTGAGATTGGGTGCCAAGCGTGCCGGGTATGGCTCGTAGTACGACCCCGCGGGAAGACCCGCGCCATCAAGTGCGGAGGTTCGTGGTCCGATTGCTGTAAGCATTTTTGATCTCCTTCTTGCTAGGTGTTTGTACGTGGCTAACTTTCATTTTCTTTTTGGGTGGCCGCCCCCTCCCATCGGGTGAGAACTTCAAGTACTTCGATCTCTGTCGGTACTTGATTACTCATCTCAAGTAGTGGGAATCTACTTGCAGCCAGAATCCGACCGGCACCGCCGCGCCAAATGTGATGAGGCTTAACCCCAATTGAAGTTCGCATGAATTCCGCGGCAAGTGCAATATCTGCCGGATCAAGAGCACGCCCATGAGTCGCCGCCACGGCGGCGAGAACCGCCCCACCGGATCCCGTATAGGTTGCTTGGGGAATCGGCAACTCATTGTCGCCAAGAGTACGAGCCGAAAGAACACTCGGCGCTTTAGCAACACCTGTATCTATGCATAAACTAAATGGGCGAGGCTGCCCCCTTTCTATGATGGTGCCGAACACAACCGCCTCTGCCAATCGCTTATCGGCGCTAACATCCCCAGACCACCTGAACGAACCGCCGGGGGTTAACTGGAATCTTTCATCACCAGAACGTCCAAAGAGTCGCAGATCTAGTCTGACTTCCTTGACGTCTTTCGTCATGTTTAAGTTGATCTCGAGGAAATCCCGAGTTTCGCCCATACGGTACTCAACCTGCGCGGGAATCGGGTCTGCTAGTTCTCTCGGATTGACCCAAAGCATATAACCGTCATCGGGGGGATCGCCGCCTGAGATTAGCACGAGACCATCAAGTTCGACTGGTTGCGTGTATCCGTCAAAGCCGATCGGGATAGACCACACAATGTCGCCTTTGGCAAGATTCACGCCTCGCAACCATGTTCCCGAGTGGACAACGGCGACTTCAGCGAGTATCAACGACGGGGACCACACACCAAGCGGGTCAGCGTTGGTTTTCCAAACGACGACACCGGTACTGGTACTCAAACACGTCAAAGAACCTTCTAGGGATCCGGTCAATACATACCTTTGGTCGACCGATGGTGCTGAACGCCAAATCGTTTCAACAGAATTGCCGTCACCTAAAGGTGCGGTCCAACGCACCTGTCCAGTCATCGCGTCAAGGCAGTAGACCGAACCATCAGTGCCATTTGCGAAAACCTGATCCAGTTCCGGCACAATGGACACACCACATGTATCACAGGAAATAATCTGCGCTGGCCCAATACGTGTTTCCCAAATCTGTGCCAACGAATCAATGTCATAGGCGACCACGGCAGTAAAAGTATCTTCGTTATCACGACCCAAAGACAACCCAAATACCAAGTTTTTATAAACCGAAGTAATGCCAAACAGCATCCTACCCGGGAACACCTTGGTTTCTTGTACCTGCCCCGAGCTGAATCGAACTAGACGATTTGCCACACCGACCAAGTAACCATCCGGAATCTTTGCCGGTGTGGATCGAACCCTGACACCGAGATCAAGGCTCCACAGCGTCGCCCCAGTCGTGGCGTTCAATTCAGCGAAAGAGGTAAGACCAAACGGAACCAATATGGCATTTGCATCTGGGTTATAAACGGGACTTGCGTATCCACCGTTCCCGAGCGATGTTTGCCAAATTTGACCGCCCAACGAATCAAGGAGGCGATAGTCGTACGTCTTTGCCTGGTCGTTGTACGTCACGAGGGCGATATGTGCTGTTCCAATCACGACCGGGACACGACCGACACCGCGAAGAGGAATTGCACGCAAAAGTGCGGGTTCGACACCTATTCTTGCAGTGCCCGTCCGGCGCCAAAGAGTCAACTCTGTCCCCATTTCTCATCTCTAAACCAAGTCGCTGCCACCGATTGCGCCACATGAAGAACAAGAGGTAAAGCAAGCAGCAATTTGCCAGAAATGCATAGAACCGAATGACTGGATGCTAAGGCTTTGAAGACGCCACCGCAAGAGACTAGGTATACCAATATGTGTTTAGGCAACTCATCTCGGTCACTCTATACAGGCTAACTTTGAAATCACCACCAAGATAGTTCTCCGTCCACTGGTCAGAGGACACCCTGTTGTATGGATATGGTGTTGTGTTAACACACCGCCAATGTTGACGCCAACTCAAAGCAGTTCCATGTTGCCAACGGGACTGCTGCAGGTTTGGTTGACTTGATGACCTGCCCCCCAGTTTGGTTACCCATTGGTTGTGAATTTCAGGCCGGGATGGATGGGTTTTCGTAGGCTAACTCGAATTCGATTGGTGTGCGATATGCCAGACCGGAGTGTCGTCTTTGCCGGTTGTGGAAGATCTCGATGTATTCGAAGATCGCGTTTGCTAACTCGATCCGGGTTTTCCATCGCTTGCGGTTGAGTAACTCGATTTGCATGCTTGACCAGAATGATTCCATCATTGCGTTATCGAGTCCGTCTCCTACTGAGCCGAATGAGGGCATGAGTCCTGCTTGTCTGATTCTGTTGGTGAATGCCCACGACGTGAACTGCGCCCCGTGATCGGCGTGAACGATGCCGCCTTGGGCAGGGTTTCGGTTCTTGATAGCCATATCCAGGGCGTTGACTACAAGGTTGGCGTTTTGAACGGTATCGATTGACCAACCAACGATTCTTCGACTGAACGCATCAAGGACAGCGCAGCAGTAGACCTTGCCTTCACGGGCTTGCATTCCAGTGGTCATCGCAACACCTGACCCAAGGAGGTTGGCTGTTGTCGGAGTTACAGAAACGAGAGTTTTTTCGAAGGCTGG
>Ga0307375_10006234_pt1 | contig 11051 bp, 10 predicted proteins | sample TR1MG_FD_202531 | JGI IMG/M metagenome (GOLD analysis project Ga0307375, IMG submission 202531) | Soil microbial communities from Risofladan, Vaasa, Finland - TR-1 | ecosystem: Environmental > Terrestrial > Soil > Coastal area > Acid sulfate soil | place: Finland: Risofladan, Vaasa | collected...
TGCGCGCTCGATTGCGATCATTGCAAGGCGAAGATTCTGGAGCCGATGATCCCCGCCACCACGCCCGAGATGCTGGAGGCCAAGGTGCGCGACCTGGTGACGCTGCAGGATCTGCAGGGCTTCCTGTTGTCCGGCGGTTCCAACCGGCGCAACGAGATCAAGTACGAACGCTATTATCCGGCAATCGAAAGACTGAAGCGCGATTTCCCGTTTCTCAAGATCGCCATCCATTCGGCGCTGATCGACGGGCCGCGGGCCAAGGCGATGGAATCGGCCGGCGTCGATACCGCGATGATGGACGTGATCGGGGCGGAAGAAACCATCCGCGAGGTCTATCATCTGGATCGCCCGGTGGAGGATTTCGAATCCGCGCTCGCCGCGCTCGCCGCCACGCAGATGGAGGTGGTGCCGCATATCGTCATCGGCCTGCATTACGGGCGCATATCGGGCGAGGCGCGCGCGCTCGACATTGTCAGCCGCTACGCCGTGCATTCGCTGGTGCTGGTGGTGATCATGCCGTTCTATGCCGCGCCGGGGACCTTCGCCACGCCGTCGCCGGAAGATGTCGGCCGCATCTTTCTGGAAGCGCGGCGGCGGATTCCCGAGCGCGACGTGCTGCTCGGCTGCGCGCGGCCGGCGGGCCTGCACAAGCGCCTGACCGATGCCTATGCCGTGATGGCGGGGCTCGACGGCATCGCCTTCCCGGCCGATGGCGCGGTGGCGGTGGCGCAGATGACGGGCCGGCCCTTCACGCAGCAGCACGCCTGTTGTTCGATGAAGATCGGCGGCAGTTTGAAAACGCGGATATCCTGCGCAGCATGAGCGAACCTTTCTCCATCGATGTGCTGGTGGCGGGATTGGGCCCCGCGGGCGCCTCTGCGGCGGAGGCGGCGGCGCGCATGGGCGCGCGCGTGATCGGGATTGACCGCAAGGAGTGCGCCGGGGTTCCGGTGCAATGCGCCGAGTTCCTGCCCGCCGCACTTTCGGACGAAGCCGCCAATTGCAGCGCGCGCCAGCCCATCGCCGCCATGCAGACCATGGTGGAGAACGAAGCGCCTTTCCTCACGCAAGATTTCCGCGGCCGCATGATCGACCGCGCCCGCTTCGATGCCGAGCTGGTGGCCAGCGCCTTCGCCGCCGGGGCGGATTGCCGCTTCGGCGTGTCGCTGGCGGCGCTTTCATCCGACGGCATCGCCACGCTGTCGGATGGCACGCGCATCACAGCGCGCCTGATCGTGGGCGCGGACGGTCCGCGCTCGCGCGTCGGTGCCGCCATCGGCGCGATCAATCGCGAATTGGTGGAGACGCGGCAGATTACCGTGCCGCTTACCGTGCCGCACGACGCCACCGACATCTTTCTTTCGGCGGAGATTCCTGGCGGCTATGGCTGGCTGTTTCCCAAGGGCGGCGTCGCCAATCTGGGCCTCGGCGTGGCGCCGGAATATCGCGCGCGGCTGAAGCCGCTTCTGGACATGCTCCGGTCACGGCTGATCGCGCAAGGCCGCATCGGCGAAGAAATCCTAAGCCATACCGGCGGCGCGATTCCCGTCGGCGGGATGAATGCGGCGCAGGGAACATTGGGAGATTGCGCGGTGCTGCTGGTCGGCGATGCGGCGGGACTGGTCAACCCGGTGACGGGCGCGGGCATTCCGGCCGCCGTGATCTCCGGCCGCCTGGCGGGCGAGGCGGCCTCGCGTATTCTCGCGGAAAAGGACCACAGCTATGCCGAAGACCTCGACGATCTGTTCGGCGCCTCGCTGGCGCGCGCGCTCAAGCGTCGCCGCGAACTGATGGCGAAATTCGCCAGCGGAAAACCCGACGAACGCGATCTGCGCCGCGGCTGGATCGCCTATCCCGAATACTGGGCCGCCTGACAGGAAGGATGACCGGATATGAGTTGCTTGAAGCCCGAGGGCCGCGAACCGCTGCTGGCGAAACACGGCGCGCCCGATTTCAACGCCTTCGACGTCATGCAGCCGCGCGCGCCGGGCGCGATTCCGGCCGAACTGAAAAACGGCGGCCGGGTGAAGAGCAACGGCGCGGCGCCTGCTGGCGTCTATCTGCCCAACAACAACATCCTGACGCCCGCCATGCGCTCGCCGGACTATGTGCAGATGTCCACCGCGGCGGCGATCACGCTGGGCGTGATGCCGGGCAAGATGCACCGCTGCTCCTGCACGCGCTGCCTCAATTTGCTGCTCACCTATCCCGAGGGCTGCCGGGCCAACTGCGCCTATTGCGGCCTCGCCCGCCACCGCGAGGCCGAGCGCGATTATGCCGACCGCAACTTCATCCGTGTGGATTGGCCCGCCGTGCCCATGGCCGAGATCGTGGAGATCGTGGCGAAGGACGGCGACAAGAGCCCGTTCCACCGCATGTGCATCTCCATGATCACGCATCCGAACTCCGACGCCGATACGGTGAGCGTGCTGAAGCGCTGGACGGACAGAATCGATCCGTCGGCAATTCCGATTTCGATCCTTTCCAATCCCACCACGATGGCGCGCAGCGACGTGGCGAATTTGCACGACCTCGGCGCCGATATCTTCACCGTGGCGCTCGATGCCGCGACGCCCGAGATTTTCGAGCGCACGCGGGGCAAGGGCGTGCAATCGCAGCATTCGTGGAAGAAGTATTGGGAAATCCTCGAAGACGCGCGCGATATCTTCGGGCCGCAGAAATTCGGCGCCCATATCATCGTCGGCATGGGCGAGAGCGAGCACGACGTGTTGAGCCTGGTGCAGCGCCTCGTGGACATGGGCGGGCACAGCCACATGTTCTGCTTCTTCCCGGAATCCGGCTCGCTGATGGATCACCTGCCCGCCACGCCGCGCGACCAGTGGCGGCGCGTGCAGCTCGGCCGTTATCTGATCGACTATTGCGGCGTGCGCGTGGATGCGATGCGTTTCGACAATCACGGCCGCGTCATCGATTACGGAATGCCGAAAGCAGAGCTGGACGCCATCATCGATGCGGGCATCGCCTTCCGCACCTCCGGCTGCCCCGGCAAGTTCGCCGACGATATCTCGGCCTGCGACCGGCCGTATGGCGATTCCCCGCCGTCGAATATCGCCAGCTATCCGTTCCAGCCGAACAAGAAGGACATCGCGAAGATCCGCACCCAGCTTGCCATCCGCAAGGCGCATTGAATGGCCAAATTCCGCATCATCGATACCGGCGTGCGCCAGGGCACGGCCAACATCGCCTTCGATGCGGCGCTGATCGATCTGCACAAGGCCGGGCGCATTGCCGACACGATCCGCTTTCTGTCTTTCGTGCCCACCGCGCTGGTGGGGCGGCATCAGGATCTGTCGCGTGAACTGAGGCTCGATACCTGCGCAGTCAACGGCATCGGGCTGGCGCGGCGCATCACCGGCGGCGGCGCGCTCTATATGGACGAAGGCCAGTTCGGTTTCGAGCTGGTGTTTCACAAGAATGCGCTTGTCCTCAATTCGCTTTCCGATATCGCGCGGGCGCTGTGCGAGGCGGCGGCGGCGGGATTGAGCACGCTGGGCGTGAAGGCGCGCTTCCGCCCGCGCAACGATATCGAGGTCGATGGCCGCAAGATCAGCGGCACCGGCGGCTTTTTCGACGGCGATACCATCTTCTATCAGGGCACGGTGCTGGTTCAGATGGACGCGCAGCGCATGCTGGCCGCGCTCAACGTGCCGAAGGAAAAGCTCGAAAAGCGCGCGCTCGATTCGGCGGAGCGGCGGGTGGTCACGCTGACCGAGTTGCTGGGCGCGCCGCCCGCGCCCGAGGACGTGAAGGCCGCGCTGCTCAAGGGCTTTTCGGAAAACCTCGGCATCGCAGCGGAATGGGGCGCGATCACGGACGAAGAGGAAGCGCTGGCCCAAAAATTCCACGACGAGGAAATCGGCACAGAAGAATTTTTGCGCAGCATCGACAATCAAGCCGCCGAGGGCGTCTTCACCGGCGAGTTCACCGGCGCGGGCGGCACGGTGCGCGCCCATGTGCGCCTCGAAGGGCCGCGCTCTGACCGCTTCCGCGAAGTGTTGATCACCGGGGATTTCTTCGTCACCCCGCCGCGCACCATCCTCGACCTCGAAGCCGCCTTGCGCGGCACGCAAATCTCAGACGTGCGCAAAACGATCGCGGATTTTTTCGCCGCGGCAAACGTCGGCCTGCTCTCCGTGCGGTCGGAGGATTTTGCCGCCGCCATCGAATCCGCCATCGCGGCCCCGGCATGAGGTTCGTTTCCGTCATCCAGCACACCTCGGCCGATTATCTCGGCCTGATGGAGGATCATCTCGAAGGCCGCGGCATCCGCTTCAAATATTATCGGCCCTTCACCGAGGGCAATGTGCTGCCGGAACCGGGCGAGATCGGCGACGGGCTGATCCTGCTGGGCGGCGGGCCATGGGGAACGGCCGGCGGGCGCGATCTGCCCTCGCTGGCGCGCGAGGTTTCGCTTACCTATGCGGCGTTGATGATGGCAAAGCCGGTGATCGGCCTCGAACTGGGCGCGCAGATTCTGGCGCTGGCGGCGGACGGCAAAAGCGAGCCCGCGCCGCTGGCGCTCGATCTCTGTTTCGCCACGCGCACGGCGGAAAATGCGCTCGGCGGCTTCCTGCCCGAACGGTTCCCGTATGCCTCCTACATGCGCGATTATCCCGTGCCGCCGGATTACGCCCGCGTGCTGGCGCGCGACGAACGGGATCGCCCGGCGCTGTTCCAGATCGGCGACAATGCTTTCGGCTTTTCCTTCCATCCCGGCTTCAAGCCCGCCATCGCGGAAGATCTGGTGATGGAGTTCGAAGATTACCCGCCCGATGCCCCCGCGGGGCTTGAAAAGCTCCGGGGCCTCAAGAGCGGAATCGAGGACGCGCTGGTGCCGCTCATGACCGGGCTGATCGCCGCCACAAATCTGATGGGACTGGGCTGACGGGCCTTGAGGCCCCTCAAACCGCCCCAACAAAATAAGGCTATCCTCTGCAAAATCGCGCTTGCATTTCGTTAATTAGCACTTTCTAATGGATGGAATGATGCTAAGTCGCGATCTCGGGTTTCAGACCCCAGCCCGCGGCGGCCGCCAAGGCCCCGGAACAGGGGCCGATTGAGAATTTTCGGAGGAATTTATGGCCAAGAAGCTTCTGATCGTGATGGCCAACACCGATCCCCATAACCATGAGGAACTGGGCGCGCCCATCTTCCAGGCCTCCGTCGCCGCCGCCATGGAATACGAGGTCGAGGTGGTGTGCACCGCCACCGCCGGCCGGCTGCTCAAGAAGGGCGTGGCCGAGAAGCTGTTCGTCAAGGAAGGCTCGACCAAGTCGGTTTACGACTTCATCAAGGATGCGCATGAGGCGGGGGTAAAGTTCCTCTGCTGCTCGCCCAATCTCGATCTCTTCGACATGACCAAGGACGATCTGATCCCCGAATGCTCGGGCATCGTGGGCGGCGCTTACCTGATCGAAGAGATCATGGAAAACGACGACTGCAAGGTCCTCACCTACTAGGCGGAAACGGCAGATGGAGCACAGCCACACCTCGCGCGTGCAGACCGTCATCGGCGATCCGGTCACGGACAAGCCGCTGGTTGCGCGCGAACAGATGGAAGAGATTTTCGCCGATATCCAGGCGGATCTGCGCTTCGATCACGAGTTGAACGGCTGCCTGAACTGCGGCATCTGCACCGCCACCTGCCCCGCCGCGCATTACTACGATTTCTCCCCGCGCGAGATCGTCCAGCTTTTGTGGACAGAGAATCTCGAAGGCATCTACGACGCCATGCAGGAGAAGATCTGGTCCTGCGCGCAATGCTACACCTGCGCGGCGCGCTGCCCGTTCGGCAATTCGCCTGGCGGCCTCGTCATGCTGATGCGCGAGACGGCGATCAAGCACGGCATGGAATCGGCGAAGAACGTGCTGCGCCCCTTCAGCCGCGTGATGCTGAAGCTGATCTCCACCGGCAACCAATTGGCGCCGGACATGATCACCAAGGACGCCTTTCCCGATTGGGGCCCGAACGTGGCCAAGATCGATGCGCCGCTGAAGCTGCTGCGCAAGGCCATCCCCATGCCGACGCTCAACACCACCGAGACGGCGTGGGAAGTGAACCTCAAGACCTCGGTGGAGCTTTACACCATCTGGGAAATGACGGGCGTTCTCGACCAACTCGAAACCATCGACCAGAACCTGTTCGACGTCATCACCGACATCATGGACGAGAAGCGCCAGGACTACGAGGACTGGAAAGAAGAACAGGAAGACGCGGCCGACTAGATAACCCGCGAGAAGGAGTTGCGATCATGACCGATAAGATCACAACAGAAAATCCGATGGGCGGCGAACGCTTCACCGGCCATGGGGCCGAATGGCGCGATGCCCATCTCTCGCCCCAGGACGCGGCCGTCGCCACGTCGTGGGTCGAGCAGCGCATCGACAAGCGCTCCATGCTCACCGGCAAGGACCGCGTCGAGGACGTGCGCGATATCATGTGGCAGCTCGAAAAGGACGGCGAGATCGTCGTCCACCGCATCCATGACGAGCACGAGCCGGTGACGGCGAAAACGCTCTATGGCTGGGACAAGCGCGTGCCGACCACGCGGCTGTGGCACCACAAGAGCTGCGGCCAGTGCGGCAACATTCCGGGCTATCCCACCTCGCTGTTGTGGCTGATGAACCTCACCGGCAAGGAATATCTGGACGAGACCGACCAGACCTCCTGCACGGCGTGGAACTATCACGGTTCGGGCATCGGCAATCTCGAAAGCCTGGCCGCTGTGTTCTTGCGCAACTTCCATCAGGCCTATGTGGCGGCGCGCGCCGAAGGCAAGCCGGACGGCTATTACTATCCGCTGGTGCATTGCGGCACCTCGTTCGGCAATTACAAGGAAGTGCGCGGCTACCTGCTGCAATCGGCCGAATTGCGCGAGCGGGTGAAGAAGATCCTCGGCAAGCTCGGCCGGCTGGTGGACGGCAAGCTGCTGATTCCCGAGGAGGTCGTGCATTATTCCGAATGGCTGCATGTGATGCGGCACGAAGTGGCGAAGCATCAGATCATCGATGCCTCGAACATCCGCGCCACCATCCATCCGGCTTGCCATGTCTACAAGATGGTGCCGCAGGATGCGATCTACGACGACAGCATCCTGGAAGGCAACCGCGTCGCCGTCTCCACCGGCATCATGGAGGCCCTGGGTACGCAGGTGATCGACTATTCGACCTGGTACGATTGCTGCGGCTTCGGTTTCCGCCACATCATCTCCGAGCGCGAATTCACCCGCTCCTTCGCTATCGACCGCAAGATTCGCGTGGCGATCGAGGAGGCGCATTCCGATGTCATGATCGGCCACGATACCGGCTGCATCACCACGCTCGACAAGAACCAGTGGATCGGCAAGGCCGCGGGCAAGGAAGTCTCGCTGCCGGTGCTGGCCGATGTGCAGTTCGCCGCGCTGGTCTGCGGCGCGCATCCCTACCGCATCGTGCAGTCGCACTGGCATGCCTCCGCCACCGAGACGCTGATGGAAAAGCTCGGCATCGACTGGCAGGCGAAAAAGGCCGAATTCGAAGCCTATCTCGAAGAGGTCAAGCAGGGCCATCAGAACAATCTCTACGATCCGCGCCGCCGCATCACCTCCGGCCCCGGCTACACGCGCATCGAACTCTGCCCTTCAGGACACGCAGCATGACGGATCAGGTACTTATTGTCGGTGGTGGGCCCGCCGGTCTGGCGGCGGCCCATTCGCTCGCCAGCATCGGCCGCAAGGTGACGCTGGTGGAAAAGACGGAGATGCTCGGCGGCGCGCCGATCCATTCGGGCTATGCCAAGCTCGTGCCTTCGGGCGAATGGGCGTCCGACGCCATCGGCGGCATGGTGAAGCGCGTCGCGGAGAACGCGCGCATCGACGTGAAGCTGAACACCACGGTGAAGGCCTTCGCCGGCGCGCCGGGCGATTTTAACGCCACGCTGTCGGATGGCGGGCAGGTGCGCGCCGGTGCCACCATCCTCACCACCGGCTTCACCCATTTCGATTCGCTCAACAAGCCGGAATGGGGCTTCGGCACGTTCCCCGATGTCGTCACCACCACGCAGGTGGAGCAGATGATCTCGTCGAAGAAAGGCGTGCGCTGCCCGTCCGACGGGCGCAAGCCCAAGCGCGTGGCGATTCTTTTGTGCGTCGGCTCGCGCGACCGGCAGATCGGCCGCGAATGGTGCTCGAAAATCTGCTGCTCGGTCTCGGCCAATCTCGCCATGGAAATCCGCGAGGAGCTGCCGGATTGCCACGTCTATGTCTATTACATGGACATCCGCACCTTCGGCCTCCTGGAAACCAAGTTCTATTGGAAGAGCCAGGAGGAATTCAAAGTCAAATACATCAAGGCGCGCATCGCCGAAGTGACCTCGAACGGCAAGCAACTGATCGTCAAGGGCGAGGACACGCTGGTCAAGCGCCCGATCACCATCCCGTTCGACATGGTGGTGCATGCCATCGGCATGGATCCGAACGTGGACAACATGCTGATCTCCTCGATCTTCGATGTGAAGCTGGAGCCGCATGGCTTCATCGACCGCGCCAACACCTATGGCGTGATGGGCGCCACCAGCCGGCCCGGCGTGTTCGTGGCCGGCGCCGCCACCGGCCCCGAAACCATCGACGATTCCATTGCGCAGGGCCACGCCGCGGCGATGTCCGCGCTCGGCGCGCTCGCGATGGCGCCGGCGATGGCGGCGGAATAGGAGCGGGCATGGGCGTGCTCTCCGCATGGCTGTCGCAAGCGCCCAAGGTGCCGGAGATCGCGCGCCCGCATCTCGACCTGTCCGGCGAGAGCTTGCGCGAGGCTTTTGCCGGAATGGTCAAGGGCGCGGAGGAACAGGGCGGCATCGAGCGCTATGTCGAGGCGCTGAAGCTGAAAGCCGCGCTGTTCCGCGAAGTACTCAGCGCTGGCGCCGAAGCGATGGCGCCGGAGCGCTTCATGGAAATCTGCGCCTTCATGCCCACGGTGCGCCGCCGCCTGGCGCTCTATCTCGATGCCAGGGGCTTCGCGCGCATCCAGGCGGCGCTTGCCGAACTTATGAGCGGCATGAGCGACGCGTCCACCACCGATGCGCGGCTGGCCGCGTTCTGCGCGCGGTTCCCCGAGGACAAGGAGCATCGCTTCATCCGCGACCTGGCGGCCGAAGTGCTGCACAATCTCGATGGCGAACGCTATCCGCTGATGACGCGCTGGGTGTGGGACGAGAAGGCCAATACGGGCGTCTTGCGCGAGATCTGGTTCGCGGACGATATCGATCACCTCACCATCCGCGTGGCGGACGATGCCGCTACCTTCCTGATGCTGCGCGAGGAACTGGCGCAGTTCCTGACCGAGAACGGCATCTTCCGCGACGTGCCGCAATACATCGATATGCTCTGCGCGCAGGTTTATGCCGAGTATATCTGCGCCCAGGGCGGCACCTATCTGCGCACCGATTTCGCCGCGCCCGAGGACCCGATGCAGCACACCCGCCGGCTGCTCGGCCTCGATGGCGTCAGCCCTGGCAGCGGCCGCTCGCGGCTCAAGGCGATCGACGGCGCCGTCATCGAACAACCGAAGCGGATCGAATAGGCCATGCCGATACACGAAAAACATTTGATCCGGCCGGAAAACCTCATCGAGCACGAGAAGCTGGTGATCGACGGGGTGGACGTTTCCGGCCATTGGAGCACCTTCATCACCTCGCGCGTCGTCACCGATTACAACGAGGCGCTGCAGGACGAGATCGCGGCCTTGCCGGGCGGGGAGTACATCCACCGCTGCTGGCAATGCGGTTCCTGCACCAATGCCTGCACGGTCAATGCCGTCAACCCGGATTTCAATCCGCGCTACTGGATCTACCTGATCCGCATGGGCATGGAATCCGAGCTGCTGCGCGACAAGGACATCATCTGGCAGTGCGTCTCCTGCAACAAATGCACCTATGCCTGCCCGCGCGACGTGGTGCCGGAAGGCGTGATGAAGGCGACCGCGCACTGGCTGGAGCTGAAGGGCCATACGAAGCCTTCGCCCTCCACGGTGTTCGATGAGGTGTTCTCCGATCAGGTGATCGAAACCGGCCTGATGGAGGAGAGCCGCACCGTGCGCGGCTTCTTCGCCGGCACCGGGCAGGCGCTGATGCAGGATTGGCTGGTGGCGATGGTGCGCGCCATGCTGATCCATCTGCCGGTGAAATGGCTCATCCATCTTGGGCTGACCAGCCTCTTCCAGCCGCGCACGCGCAATTGGTCGGCCGCTCGCGATGCCATCAAGGATTACGTCGCAGAAAAAGAGGCCGAGCACCGTCACGCGCTCGGTCTCGATGCGCTGGTCGAGATGGCCAAGCGCAACGCCGAGTTGCCGCAGGCGCAGGAGCACTGACCATGACCGAATGGAAATACAAGAAGGTCGCCTATTATCCCGGCTGCGCGCTGGAAGGCACCGGCCATGCCTACAACGTCTCCACCAAGGCGGTGGGCAAATCGCTCGGCCTCGAACTGGAGGAAGTGAAGAACTGGAATTGCTGCGGGGCGATGGAGGTCAAGAACATCGATCCCAAGATCCAGACCTATCTGTCCTCGCGGGTGATGTCGATCGCCGCCAACGAGATGGGGCACGATGTGGTGATGGCGCCGTGCAACGGCTGCTACCACAATCTGAAGAAGGCCGAATACGATCTTTCGCACGACGAAGTCTCGCGCGAGGTGGTGGACCGCATCTCGCAGAAGGCGGGGCACAAGACCTACGAGGCCGGCCAGATCGAAACCATCCACGCCCTCGACTGGATCAAGAACACGCTGGGCGAAGAGGGGCTGGCCGCGCGGGTGAAGAATTCGCTCGGAGGCATGAAGATCGCCAATTACTACGGCTGCATGTACACTCGCCCGCGCCACATCTTCCCGGAGAAGGACAAGGGCCCGGGTTCGGAATCCACCTACCAGCCGCATTTCATGGACGATCTTCTGGCCGCGGCGGGGGCGGAAAATGTCGAGTTCCCGCTCAAGACCGCCTGCTGCGGCGGCGCCCACAGCCTGTCGGACAGCGACACCTCCACCAGGCTGGTGCTC
>Ga0307375_10006235_pt1 | contig 11051 bp, 10 predicted proteins | sample TR1MG_FD_202531 | JGI IMG/M metagenome (GOLD analysis project Ga0307375, IMG submission 202531) | Soil microbial communities from Risofladan, Vaasa, Finland - TR-1 | ecosystem: Environmental > Terrestrial > Soil > Coastal area > Acid sulfate soil | place: Finland: Risofladan, Vaasa | collected...
GCGGAATTGGCACTGGTGCGTCAAATCGTGCAGAAGGCGTTGGCGCAGCGTGACCCTCGTTATCCTGGCCTGGAGGACATTTGCATGCCGCGAGAGCTGTCCAGTTACAACCTGGTCGACATACACGCTGAGAATCAGTATGGGCAGAATGCATTGTACTACGCGCAGCACATGCTGGACGCATTCGTTGGTGGAAAGCAGCTGGAGCAGGGCGACGTGGCGGGCACCATCGAGGCGCTCGGAATGCCAAACTCTCCGAAATCCGCGGCACTTCGCTCCATCGTTTCGCTGCTCAAGCGCTGTGGCCTCTCACCTGCCCACCTATGTATTCATCGTGCACTCCCTGAATATGACGACGAAGTATTGCTCAACTCGATGAAGAAGTACGCGCGCGAAGCCAAGTTGATCATCAAGAACGTGGAGAGCGCGAGGCAACAACGAGAACTCGAACTCCGAGCCGAAGAGCTCGCCTCTCGTCCCATGGCACGCACACCGATCAAGAGAAGGACGTCAAACGATACGCCTGGCACCGCCTCTTTGGGAAGACACAGCCCGCACGCATCGCCGTCGCTGCACAGATCTGGAAGAGGCTCAAACTCAACCACCAACCAAGGACGCGTTCGTCAGACCGGACCTGGTTTCCAATTCACCCCATCCCCATCCTCCTCCTCCATTCCCACCTCTATCACTGAATTTGCGAATGCAAACGACACTACACAACTCCTCGTAACCATTTCACAGATGCATAAGGCCAAGCAGCTCACGGATTCCGCCCGCCATGTGCTCAAAACTCTCGCGCTTCGCAAAGAACGAACCCTCTTCGCTGCACTCAAGGCATTCCAACAAGATCACGTCTCTCTCGTATTCGGCAACACTCTCCAACTGATCGCCAAGGTGAACGCCAACCAAGCTCGCTGAATCAGAAGAAGCGCAGAACGGCAGAGAGAAGAGAGAGAGAGCGCATCCTTGGACCTCCTCCTCGCAGACTCCGATTGAACCTCCGCGCGCCGCGCGTCGTTTCTGGCAACAGGTTTCATCTCGACTCCAACCCACCTTACAAGAACACTAAACAACACCAATCTGACCCCCACCATTCAAGCTTTCGTTTGCATACTTCAAACGGGCACAGCGATCGCCAGCAATCTTCGGCAGTGATCCGACCTCGTGCACTTTGGTCAGCCCGGCCCGGGTGGTATCAGGCGTGAAAATCCTTCCACAGCCTGCATTCCCTGGATTCCAAGACTTATGTGATGTGACGCGATGTGTTCAAGAGCAGAAGGGCCTCGAGAGGGTGATAGAGAGGGAAGGGAGGGAGAAATGGGGTTCGCACGCTGTCGGACCGCACACAACGTTCGGAGAAGTCCACGAAAGGCATGAGGGCCGTCCGGTTTTGGCCGCGTCTCGAGCACCTGCTTTTTTCCTTGCCATCTCGCAAACTTGAGTTTGTGCGTTTCATTCCCCTCTTCACCTCCTCGCGTGACACTTCACCCCCACCATGGTATGTATCCGTTGCGTTTTGTGTTTCTCTTGAGAGTGTGGATGTGCTGACTGCCTTTGAACCTCGGTGTGTTGTAGAACCAAGCCGGTGCACCTGTTGTGCCCGAGTGGCCCGAGGAGTGGAGTTCTCGTCCCTTTGCAGTGTTCGACGATCATGCGGCACATGCAATTCAACCTGTTTCTTATGGATTGACGTATGGTGGACCGAGCGAGCCAACACCGTTTGAGGAGTGGGAGCGGGAACCCTCTAATACGTTCTCTATGGAGTTTCTGCCCTCCTTTGCGGATGCATATGGTATTAAGATGGTGTACCCTGAACATCAATGTGCGTAACGACGGTGCAAGCGCTGTTGTAAGGCGTGTTAGGGAGAATTGGTTTTGAGCCGCCGGTTTGCCAATGCCGGCGCACGCACCGACACACCTTTGCCTCGGTGGCGTTTCCTCATGCTCGAAGAACGGCCCCGGTCGCTGTTGCCTTTCGGAGCCCCATTCCTTGATCAGTCCGTTGTCCTCTTGCGTGCTGACCCCAATTTCGTGTCTCTTTCGTTGCGTGCTCATCGCTCAAGTTGTCTCGGAGCTCCCCTCCCAAAGCGTCTCCTGGTCGGCAGCCTCGGCACAACCCATTGGCATCTCCTCTTCACCTCTCAATCCCCAATCTCAACACCACATTCAACAGACTCAACTTTCTACCATCTCCGGCGGCGATTGGCCGTGTTCAACGGCCTCTGGCCAGAAACTGCCCGATTACCACGCCCTCATGCACTCCAACGGCAGCAACATGATCATGTCCTCAGGTGCCACCCACCAAACAAGCACTCACAACACAGCATCGATGGTGGAAGATGCTGCAAATGGCATGTCGGGCACTTCGGGCTCGGAGGAGAACGCGGCGACCACGAGGGCGAACGCACACGCCTCCTCCTCGCACACGACGAGCAACGCCCCCGTCTCGTCTTCCTGCTCCTATCCCCTCTCTCCCTCCTCTGTTTCCTCCACTGCCTCGTCCTACCTCTCCCCCATCGTCTCCCCTACCTCTAATACCAATACTGGGCCGACTGATGAGCATACAAACGGCGACATGTCGTCGGCGCTCGTGGAGGCAATCGGGGCGCTAGATTTGCCATCTCGCCAGCGAGTGGCGCAACTCGTCGATCAACTCCAACCCAGCGCTGTCATGAAGAACGCCAGTGAGTGGACCTTCTCCATCAACCACCTCACGGACATCACCGTTGCACACATTTACCGAGCCATCGCAGAAGAGAGAATCAGAGCTCCAGCGGCGACCATGGAACATTCCAGCTTCAACAACGGCAACGCAATGTCCATCACCGATACTCAATACTTCCACGACTTGAACAATGGCATCTCAAATCCTTCTCCTTCAATTGAAAGCTGGGCACACGCACATAGCAACCACACCAACAGCAATAGCATGTCAGCTGCTCAACTGCCATTTCACCATACCCCTACTGCCCACCAATCGCCCCTACTGCCTACTAATCGCCAATCCATGCTTCACACTCAGCATCAACCATGCGGTATGCAATACTCTCCCTCATCCACTTACCAACAACAACATGAGCAGCAAGAACACGCTGCGCTCGACATCGAATCCTCCTCTTCATTCGCCCCCTCTTCATCTCAATGGGGCTCATCATCATCCTCAATAGCGTCTTCTTCTAACAATGGCAGCATCGATATGAGTGCTGCTATGATTGGCAACGGCTCGTTTGATGGTTCCTCACCATCGCCGTCGTCATCACCGTCTACTCCCTTCAGGAGAGGATCATCTGATTATAGCGCCATGCAATCCTTCCTGCCGAGGGCTAAGCGTTTCAAGACTGAGGACGCCGATGAGGAGTGTTCCACAAGCGAGGAGTGCTCCACCAGCGATTACACGACTTCTTCTGTTGACGATGGCTCTCTCTCCCCACATCACAGCAGCAGCTGCAGTAGCAGCAACACTGTCAGCGGCGACGACGCCCTTGCTTGCCCTGTGTGCAGGCGGAACTTCCCAGGAAGCGCCTCGCTGAACAAGCATATGCGCGTGCACCACGAGGAGCGCCACTTCTCCTGCACCCATCCCGGCTGCACGAAGCGATTCTCTCACTCTTCCACTCTCAAGGACCACATGAACATCCACCTTCAACGAAAGCCCTATACGTGCAAGGAGTGCGGCAAGGGATTCCCCAACGGATCCAACCTCAATCGCCACGCCCGAATCCACACCAAATCCAAGCCCTACGTATGCCCAGTATGCAACAAGGCCTTCTCTCAATCTTCAAACCTAAGAGTTCACCAAAAGATCCACGACAGACCCTCAAAGAACGACTGAGCGGGTCGCTTTCGCAATCATCCTCGCTCCTGCACCTGTCTTCTTCGTCTTCATCAAACTGCGAAATCCCACTTCGTCGTCATAATCCATCTTCACCAACACGATATTGTGTGATTTAGAGATTTAGCCTGTCTGTAGACGAGATAGACGTACCTGTTCAGTTTATATTCGGCTTCGTGTGCCAATCAATCATCGCACGTTCCATCATCACCATCACCATATTCTCTCTTCCACTCGCGTCTTACACCCAAACTACTCGTAGGACATCACCACCTTCAGTCGCTTGCTTGGAACGACCTGGCGCGTCGAAACCCACTGTCTCATAACTACACGCTGAGAGCACTCCTAGGTCGGACCCTGGTTTACTCCCATTCTTGTTTCATAGCGGAAGCTCCTCAGACCACCACCATCACCACCACACCACATCACACCCGCAACAAGGTGCCTGGAGGATGCGCAAACGCTCCGCACAACCCCCCTCCCACTTGATTAAAGACCCACCCTTGTACTATTGCCGATATCTCGTGTCAAGACTTCTTCTCTTTCATTTGCACGAAGTGCGGGGGTACTGGATGCACACTCTTAACCGTCGCCGGGATCTCAGAGAGCAGTAATTCGGGGGCCAGTGCTTGCATGGAGACCTCATCGATCCACATGTTCCCCATATAATTGGGCTCAAGTGCTGCCACTTCAGAGAATTGAGTACAGAGAGACGTACTTGAAGGAGGTTTGAAGGTGGAGTACATTGGGGGTGGGGTCGATTATACATTGGGTTGCAGCTCTTTGATTCCATGCTATGGAACAGCGCCCTTCCTCTTCGTTTCAGTTGTAGTGTTTAGAAGTGAGTTCAGGTGATTACAGTGTTGGATTGCCGATGAGAATAGCAGAGGGGGCTTGGAAATGTTCATGAGTCCCTCTCTCTCTCGACTCATTCATTGATCCTTGAGAGGTGACTTTACAGTAGAGTAGATGGATGAAGCAGATGTCTTGGTGGCATTCGGGTCGTGTGTTGGTACAGGTGCGCTGAGTAGGTATGAGGGGAGGTCGTCTGTCTCCTCTTCAATGATTTCCGACTCCAAACTCATGAGCTCTGCCTCTAGATCTGCGTCGTCCATTCCGTCCGGCGTATCGTATTGTCTTGCTAGCACGTCCTGTATTTGCGATGTGGAGTCGAATAGGTCCTGAAGGTCGTCCTGAAGGTCTGCGACGCTATCGATGTTGAAAGACTTGACCTGGCTGTCCAAAGTCGCCTTTGCGCTCTTCAACGCCTCCAATTGGGCATATGTGTCCTTCAATGTATTAGATGTAAACGACGTCTGTTCCAAAGTAAACTGCTGTTGCATCATCTGATCGCGCTGATTCTCATACATCTTCTTCTGCTTCAGCGCCTGGAGCGCCCTCTTCTTTATCGCGTTCTGCGCAGCGCCAGGCCGCAACTTCGTCATTTGCTCCTTATACTTCAACGTCTCGGCCTCAAGTTTACGAATCTTCTCTTCAATGAACGCAATACGCTTCTCCAACTGAGAGAATGAGGAGACGAGAAGACACGAACCCGGAGAAGAAGAAGAGGAAAAGCACCGAAAAAGACGTTCGTTAGCAACCGAAGCGGCACAAAATGGAGGCAATTAGATGGAACACAACACCACGCATCCAGAAAGAGGCGAAGGTGTACCCAACGGCACTCGTAGAAGAGCAGAAAGGAGAGGCACAAGACGGTCCAGGAGAAGAAGGACGCACGTTGAGAGACGCCTCATCCAAAGAGGGGGATTGTGCCGGTGCCGCAGCAGGCTTAGCAGATCCATTGGAATATCCGAAAATGCGGTGCATCTGTACTGATGTGGAGTCAGGGGGGAGTGACTTTTCCCTGCTGAAAGCCTCTGGCGCTCTTGGTCTCCTGCATGGTTGCGGACAGTAGAGGCGATCGGGACTTACTCTCTGTTTCGACGCAGAGACGGACAAAAGTCACTCTTTGTTCAGAGAGTGTAAGCCAGAAACACAACTGAGAGGAGGAATACAAGACACAACTGAGGAGAAGCTCCAGGAGGACAATCTGACATTCCCGCCTCACTCTCCCTTTATCTACAGCTCTTTGTCATCACAAGAGAGGTATTTACATATATAACTCAAAACAGATGGGTAGAGACCGGTTTCTCTCAATGGCGATGTTGAAGCATCGCAAACCGACTTTTGAATCTAAAGAAGGGATTGATGTGCGTGTGTTGCCTCTTCCAATTGTCTTCGATGAGCGTAATAGAGTGGCATGCTACTTTATGCCTCCATTGTGCCTGAATTGGTCTTCGTTGGCGTCGTTTTCGAGTAGCGATTCAATGTCTGGGAAGCATACCATTCTCCTTGAAATGTCTCCTAGTTGGAAGTACTTCTTCCTGTCCATGTTGATGGCCACTACTTCTTGTAAGAAGTTGCAAGGCATTCCGGTTGATACGTCGAAGAGTACGTCTCCTATCTTGAGTTTGACCTTTCCGGATTTGTGAATGATGAGCTTTCCAATGCATCCTGATGGTAGTGACGATAGTGTGCCTTTGAATCCTAGCACTTGACTCATCTCTGTTTGAGAGGAGGGTCTGACAGGCGCCTCGCCAAGCGGCACAGCGGAGGGCATTTGAATGAAGAAGAGTTGGTCCTCTCCGTAGTACTCCCCCTCCTCGTTCTTGAACATCAGGTTTGCAGGATTGGATCGTTCGGCTTCAGTGCCCATGGTGCGTACGGAGGTGGGATCGAGAGAGATGCTGGAGGAGCGCAATTCGTCGCTCATCAAAGACGATGCGTGAGCGTGAGCTGATGATGATGACGAGGCGTCTCTCACATCACCGAGTTTCAGATTAGGATTCGCTTTCAAAGGGTCGAGGAAGGGCAGTGTCATGGGGTGAGACAAGTTGAGAGGATCAATCGCCATCGATTGTGCAGTGGGTGCGATATCTGATTGATCATACTGTTGCTTTTCCCTTCGCTTGGGTTCGAGAACAGGTTTGGACTCACCAGAGGCATAAGAGGAGGCGCCTGCGCCTGGAAGAGAGGCAGAAGAAGAGGAAGACGCAGAAGAGGAAACACTCGCTCCAACAGGCACCCACGCAGGCTGACGAGGCGCAAAACCAGGCTTACCAGAAAAACCTTTACCGGGAGGACCACGAGCACCACCAGGACCTCGCATGCCGGGAGGAGCACCGGCTGGAGGGCGAGAACCGGCGGGCCTCATGTGAAGAGGCTTCCCAAGCGGCACAGCCGAACCAGATCCAACACTACTCCACAAGAGGGGAGAGAAGAAGCAACGCGCAAGCAAACACATTGGAAGAGGAGTCAGAAGGGGCAAAACAAGGAGCGGGGGGGGAAGGGAATCTCGATCCACCGGAAAGATTGTCGGAAACACGCATAGTCTGAGAAGAAAGGCACTCAATTCTTGCATCATTCGTACCCAGATGCACTCTTAGCTCCCGGAACGGGAATTGTTGGCATAAAGGATACCGAAGGAGCCTGCAAACCGAAGGGTTAGAGGGGAGAAGCAAAAATCGCATCTGTTTGGACCAACTTGGGCAGGAAGTGCAGTTTTGTTTGTAATGAAGAGGGTGGAAACACACGAAGAAGACGAAATGCGTACCTTCTTCTTGGCAGGAGCAGCGATGGGGCCGGGAGCGGCGTTGGGAGCCAACTTGGGCTTTGTGATCGCCGGTTTGATGTCCTTTGAAGGGTCGCTCATCTTGATGGGACTGAAACGAGCTCAAGGAGTGAGTGCGAATGTGGAGGGGTTGGAATAAAATCAAGTGAGGGCGACAACACTGCAGGAGGCACTACTGAAGTTCAGCAGGCTTCCGTTTCACTCTTCATCACATATGAGCATCGTCCATGAGCTCAAAATCTGATCTTCGGAACTTGGAAACGCAGCATTCGATACGACCGCACGAGATTGCCTTCCTTGTAAGGGAGTATTTGAAGCAGAATGGCTGTCAAGCCGCGTACACTGCCTTTCTCCAAGAGCACCCCCCTGCTAGTCGTGGCCAGGCACCTGTACGTCTTCTCCATATCGCTTACCATCATTTCTCTTCTGAATATACCTCGATCCCATACCTTTGAAGCTGACAATTGGTGTCTCACTTGCTCGCCGGAATTCAACTGGTCGTTTCTCGCATGCAGAACAACAAGAAGCTACTTACACTGAAGCAACTGCTCGACAAGTATCTGGAGTTGAAGCATAGAGAGGAGAAGTTGGAGCAGCTAGTGAAGGAACTGGCGCAGACGAACAAGATGTTGATGCAGGTCATCTCGCATCTCGATGCCTCTGGTATGGCTCTTCGTGTGGATCCTCCCTCTGAAACAGGCTCTCTCAATGGCGATGTCCCGATTTACGCTCAACATGAGTCCAGCACAACCAAATCATCGTCCAACAAGTCCAGACGAGCAGCTCATCAAGTGTCGGTCGATGATGCCAATGTCTCCGCATTCGAGCACCACTATGAAGTCCAACCGAATGGAGAGAATTTGGAAGCAGATCCGCTGATGGAGGCGTATCAGAAGATGATTGCAGACCCGAGAGTTGCGGAGCAAATCGCAGCGCAATTGAATCAGGCCATCAGTGCTCGCCACGGTGGAGATACGAGAGAGGTGAATGTCAATAACGATAGCATGTATGAGCAAGTACTAGATTCTGACGTCATGGCACAACTGATAGACGAGATGTTGCCAACACCGGCGGCTACGGAGCCTGTTACACCCTTCACTCCCGGAGGCATGGACGTCATCTACGACTTCTCAGAGGCTTCCAATGCACCTATTCACGTCATACATACAACTACCACTACAGCATCTTCTTCAACCTCTGCTACGACTTCGACTGCGAAGATTCCCTCCCCAAAATCCAGATCCAAGAAACACCACCAAACATCCTCTTCATCCTCCTCCTCCCCCTCCTCCTCCTCCTCCTCACATGAGAATACAACCGCTGGAAATCAACACCACCAACAACTTCAAAGCACACATCACATGTTCCACCACCATCAACAGGATCCAAGTCAGCAACAGCAACAACAACACGCCTCCAGCCAACCGTTACAACACCACAGACCCGCTGTGCCCATCTCCCCACTGAACCCAAACCCTCACCCAAACTTTACAATTAGGACAGTGTCTTCGCCAAACCAACAGCAACATCGCAATGTATCATCTCCAGACGATACAACAGCATCAACATCTTCGATGCGACCATCTGCAACCCTCTCTCGCTCGACGAACGTCTTCCTACCGACATCAGCATCATCAACACCGAGCAACAACAAGACAAGACATGGAGACACCGGAGATGCTCCAGTGGCAAAGAAGAGGAGGGAGAGGTGATCCCCGTCCCGATCCATGCCTGCTCCCAGCCCCCAAATGTGTTCCAAAAATGTACATACATGAGACAACGAAGCAAACGATTAGGGGAAAACAAGAGAAGTGATGTGTGTGTTCATTCTGAGATGTGTGTGTTGTGGTGGAGAGAGGGAAGGGGAAAGGTTGTGTTTGTCCCTGTTTACTGTCCGTAGATGTCAGCGTCAGCATCGGCGTGAGCGGCGCCAGGCAATTGCGAGGCCGGGTTGTGGGCGGCGGGTTGCTGGGCGGCGGCAGCGGCGGGTGCGTTTGCTGGCCATTCGAAGTTGTTGGTGAGTGCTCCTCTTGCGGTGGCGAGCGTCTGTGCGAACATCTCGTACTTGCGGACGTCTGATTCGTTGACTGACTTGCGTGCGTAGCGGAGAGCCTCAGCGAAGTGGGCGCGAGTGATCTCGGGTACGGGATCCACGCCGGAGGTGTCCATGCCGTCGGTTTGCGCGGTAATCTCTCTCTCGATGGATTCGCGAATGGCGAGCTTGCAAGCGCGCTGGCAGATCTCGGTACAATCGGCACCGGAGAATCCTTCTAGGGTTGAGGCGAGGTGATCGAGGTCGACATCAGCGGCAATCGGGGACTTGCGGAGAACGGCCTTGAATACGGCAATGCGAGAGCCCTGGTCCGGCAGAGGGATGTAGATGAGTTGATCGAGACGACCGGGACGCATGAGTGCGGGATCGATGATGTCGGGTCTGTTGGTGGCGCCGATGATGAACACGGTCTTCTTGGCCTCCATGCCGTCCATTTCGGTGAGCAACTGGTTGATGACTCTGTCTCCAGCGCCTCCGGCGTCGCCTCCCGATGAGCCGCGAGCGCGGGCAATGGAATCGAGCTCGTCGAAGAAGAGCACGCATGGTGCCGCCTGGCGAGCCTTGTCGAAGATGTCGCGAACGTTGGCCTCCGACTCTCCGAACCACATGGTCAAGAGCTCGGGACCCTTGATGGAGATGAAGTTCGATTGGCACTCGTTGGCGATGGCCTTCGCAAGCAACGTCTTACCACAGCCGGGGGGTCCGTAGAAGAGCACACCGGTGGAAGGGTTGAGACCAAACTTCTTGTACTTGTCCCTGTGCTCGATCGGGTACTGCACCAACTCGCGCAACTCGCGCTTCACCTTCTCGAGTCCACCAATGTCTTCCCAAGTAACAGTGGGCACCTCAACGACAGTCTCGCGCAGCGCGGAGGGGTTCGACGAGTCCAGGGCCGAACGGAAGTGATCCATCGTCACGCTCATCGCGTCCAGAACCTCAGCAGGGATGCTGTCCTCGTCAATGTCAATCAACTCCATCTTCTCGCGAATGCAGTTCAACGCGGCCTCGGTACACAAAGCAGCCATATCGGCACCCACGTAACCGTGAGTCTCCTGAGCAAGAGCCTCCAACTCAACGTCCGAGTCCAACTTCATGTTCTTCGTGTGAATGCGCAACATCTCCAGGCGACCAGTCATATCGGGGATACCAATGTCAATCTCTCTATCGAAACGTCCGAAGCGACGAAGGGCGGGATCGATCGTGTTGGGTCTGTTGGTGGCTCCAATGACGATCACCGAGGCTCTGGACTTGAGACCGTCCATGAGCGTCAACAACTGCGACACGATTCTGCGCTCCACCTCACCATTCGCCTTATCTCTCTTGGGGGCAATGGAGTCGATTTCGTCGATGAAGATGATGGCAGGCGCGTGCTTCTCTGCCTCCTCGAAGGCCCTCCTCAGATTGGACTCGGACTCTCCGGCCAACTTGGACATGATCTCCGGACCATTGATGAGAATGAAGTAGGCACCGGTCTCGTTCGCCACTGCGCGCGCAATGAGCGTCTTACCACAACCAGGGGGACCGTACAGCAGAAG
>Ga0307375_10006236_pt1 | contig 11051 bp, 31 predicted proteins | sample TR1MG_FD_202531 | JGI IMG/M metagenome (GOLD analysis project Ga0307375, IMG submission 202531) | Soil microbial communities from Risofladan, Vaasa, Finland - TR-1 | ecosystem: Environmental > Terrestrial > Soil > Coastal area > Acid sulfate soil | place: Finland: Risofladan, Vaasa | collected...
TTAGGATTGTATTTCTGGATAACACAAGATTTCTTAGCTTCATTGACTTCCAATACTTCATAAGCATGCCTATCACTATACATTAAAATAGTAGCACCTTCTCCAACAACTGGAACACTAGCATTATGGCTCATAAGCTGATTAAAAAATCCACCAGCAGATCCAAGCCTGCGGCCTTTTTGTTTGAACTCTGTATTTTGTTTCATTTCCTTTATTTTTTATTATAGATCTAATATAACCATTAAGTTCGACTTATTGAAATATTAAATGTTAAAAAATGTTAAAAAAAACCGGGAGGCTTGTACAGAACCCCCCGGATAAAAATCTTGCTGTCCCTTGGCTTCCGGAGTGGCACCGGATTCTGGAGTGGTCGATCAAACCGGACTCCCGCATTCCTGGGTATATGCTAACACCAACAGCTATAACTCCCCGGCACCATGCCGGCACAAGGACTGGCTACCTCATGGTCAGGACTCGAACCCCTGAATTATAACTGGCCAAGATTTTTTTAAACGACGGCCGATCGTTATTTTTTAACAAAGCCACCCAATAACCCTATCCCAAAAGGTTTCCATTTCTTCGAGGGACTCATCAACTTCTTTGTCAAATTCTCCGGAATCAATTTTTTCTTCCAGTTCTTCTCTTAATTCTCCTGCGATGTCGTACTTTTCTGCCATGATAATTGTTTTTCTGTTATTTCAAAATATGTTTCATTTGGTCCTACTTCAAAAGCGTCGGTGACTTCCAAAGTATATGCTGTAGACATATCCTCCGGGTTTTTGAACCTTAATATCTTATCACCTACATTCATAATCTAATATAACCAAAATCTTTTAAAGTAAAAAATTTTTGGGTAATTATTTTTAAAATTTATTTAAATGTGCGCTTGGATAAAATTCTTCATAATCAGCATCTTCCAAAAATTCAAAATGATTGGAGGTTGATTCAATAGTGTTTCCATTTTTACGTTTAGCATAAATTAGAACCACTAATTGAGGATCATTTATTCCATTAGGAGCAAGTACAGCATCTAAAAATGTTACTTCTTCCTTTTCAGTATTCCAGTCCCTGTAGATAAGTTTATCCCCGGGATTCAATTTAATTAATGAGGTTTTCATATCACATCAAATTCACTCCAGTAAAGAACAAATTTTTCAGGTTCATTAACCCATTTCGAAGTTACATAACTTTTTCCGGGAACAGGGATGATTTTATTGTAACCTTGCTTACAATTTTTTTCAAGATACTTCATGAGTTTCTTGTTTTTAGGATTGGGTTCTGCCCATCCGCGGATTCCAGTTTCATAGTCATCCCATATCTTTGTGATAATTACATCAATGGGTTCTAAGAAATATTCATTATCCCCAAATGGTTTTCCAAATGGACGAGACATTCCAGTCCCTCCATGAATATTAGTGAAATTAAATTCTTTCACTCTAATTTTTGCGCCTAATTTCATTTCTATTTTTATTTGTATAGATCTAATATAACCAATTACTATTTAAGTAGAAAATCTAAAATGTTAAAAAATGTTAACAACTCCCAAAACGATAAGAAATAAATCCTTCTCCATATTCTTCATCCGGAAAAAATCCAAGTTTATCAAGTTCTTTCGTATCTTCTTCCGAAACATCTTCAGGATTAATATCTACATACAAAACATCATGTTCACAATGAGTAGGATTTCTAGGATTTCCGTATTTTACAAAAATCTGCAATGCTTTAATTAAATCTTCCATATTCTTAAATTTTTATTGTTCCAATTGTTTCGCAAAAACTATATTGAGGTGTATCACACTTTATAGTGTCAAACATAGTATTTTTATAAAGAGTTATTTCGCCTCTCCATTCTTTCTTATTGGTGCTATTAACAAAAATAGCTTTGTCAACATTTTCATTTTCATCCATCACTTTTTTAGATCTCTTCAAAACTCTTGTAAAATAGGTTAACCTCTCACGATTCCACCCATATTCAAAAAGCCAAGGATAATCTTGAATAACTTCACCACGAGTTCTGGTTCCTTCAGCAATATCAGTTGCTCCAGTAATAATTCCAACTTCTGGATAATTTCCTTCGTTGATATAAACAGCTACTTTTTCTCCATTAAAGGATTGTACGGCATAAAGTCTATATAAGTTAATGCTCATTTTATTTTGTTTTAAGGATTTTGTTAATTCGTTCTTCTTCATCTTTAATGAATTTCTTGAATTGTTCCCAATTCATTGCTCCTTCATTTTTCATCTTTTCCATTTGTTTGTTTTTTTCTCTTTCCAATACCTGTTTAATAATCTGGAAATACACTTTAAGTTCTCCATCATACAGGTCCATGCATCCTGCTACATCCCATAATTCAAGGAATGCTCTTCTACTTCCAACCGGAAGAGTTTTGGCTGCGTCTTTTACTGTTTTTTCTTTTTTCATTTTAAATTCTCAATTGGCAAATTCTCGGAAAAGTCTCCGGATAATGAAAGTTCAGGTACCCAAGGTTTTCTCATTAAATAAGCTCCCTTAAAAACTAACCCATATCCATCAAAGAAATAGTAATACGGGTTCCTCTCGTACACCATCTTTAGTCCGCCATATTTATAATTGGCTCCTACATATTTGTCAGAGATTTCAAACTTTCCATTTTTTTCTTCAATGTACAATGGGTACTTTCCATTTCCAACTTCATAAACAAAATCACTATTAGAGTTCTTCATTCTCCAAAAGGATTGGATGAATGGACGTTCTCCTCCACCAACTCTTGGATTAACATAATCATTAAAATAAAAATGCCATCCTTGAGATACGCCCGTATGATTTTCAACCCTTATATCTTTGGATAGAAAATATTTAAGAATGGATCGATACAAATCTTGACGGCTTTCCCAAAAGCGCAGTTTAGGAAATATCCAAATCAAATAATCCATAGGAATTTCATTGACTGGAGTTCCTTTATGAGCACCGAACGATATTTGTAAATATTCTTCCATTTTTTAATTATATAACAATATAACCAATAAAATTGGGAAATTGTAATATAAGATGTTAATAAATGTTAAACATCTTTATTTTTTAGAAAGTTCTGCATCTATAAAACCTGCGATCATAATGACTACTGCTGCTAACCAATTTTGCCATATATGATAATCTTCAATTCCATAAGATGCAACTGCATGAAAAATCATAACTGCTACAATCCATAAGATAACTCTTTTCATAACTTTATTTTTTAAATTTCTGATTCAACACTTAATTGATGTTCATATAACCATTTTTTAAACCCGGGCAGTTGACTTCTCCTCATATGAAATTTATACAAACCATGTTTCATTCCAGGAACCCATACAGGTTGTCCTTTAATTTCATGGCCAATTTCAAGTAATTTGTTTTCAAATCCTGCATTAAATGCAGCAATTTTTGACTGAATAGAAATGGCTATAATTACAGCAAACCCTTCATTCCTTATATAAAAATCTGTGGAATATCCACCTCCTTGAGATACCATTATTTTTTAATTATTTGTGTACAATCTGTCAAACTTATAATCATCTTCAACAAATTTAAAAAATGTCATAACTCCATCATCCCAAGAATTTAAGACATACTCTACATATGCCGAAATAGCCTTTTGAATATCACTATGGCTCATTTCATATCCTTCCATCAATTCAATCATGGCATCCATTGGGATGTTAATATGTGTTAGCAATTTCATTGTTCTGTTTCTTTCGGAGACACACGAATTGCATCATACGGAAGACTAATTTGAACTAAATCTCCGGTTTGACTATCTTTAAAAGTAAGAGTATAACTGGACATAGACCCACCACCACTTGTAAATTCCATTACATTTCCATTCAAAGGATTTGTCACTGTAAGAACTCTACTTGCAATGGAAGTGAGTGTATTTGTTTCACTTGTAAATGGAACTTTTGCTTCGAGGCAGCGATTAATCGCCCTATCTCTGTAGTCAGGTTCTTCTTTTGCTACTTCACTACGATTCCATTCTTCATCAAGGGCAATACGAAGTGCATTATACCTGTGTTCTTCAAAAATAGAATCAAGTGTTCCAAGTTTTTCTTGAATTTCTTTCTTTTTCATATTATTTAATATTTTCAGATTTGATTTTGAGTGTGTGTGCCAACACATTATATTTAGATGGCATACCAGTTCCACGTACCCAATTTCTGGAATAACTTCCACCACTAGTTGTGGGAATATAGTTTGGACCTGAATAATATTCATGACCCCAACACATTGGATCCTTTTTTCCTACGGGTGTGTAGTAAGTGAGTACTGCTTTTTCTCCATCCTCTTTAACGAAGGTTCCTTCAATAATGAGATAATTTGGGTTATGACTCTCTGGAGTCCTAACAACTATTTTTGTAAATTCCTTGTACATATCTTTTTAATTTATAATTCTACAAAATGTGTAGTCCCTAGAGTCTCCCCAGTTTTCTTCAAGAGGAAATTCTAATTCAACAAACTCCTTCATTTTAGAATCCCTTACTTCATTATGAAGAATTTCAGGAACATCAGGATTGTTGTGACCCATGATAGATAGTGTGATGTCATCATCATAAATGTTCAAACTAAAGACACTCATTCCGAAGTCATTATTCACTTTTTTCACAAAATTCTGAAGCATTTCAATATCTTCTCCTGAAATAGGGTTAGAGTGTGTGAAGTTTGTAATTTCTTTCATGATTAATATTTTACATATTCATCCTCGATGAACTCTACGAACTCTTTCAATTCGCTTCCACTCATCCAATTTCCAAGGGCTACAATCATATCGTCCATGTCGATGAACCCATCATTTTTGTAGTCTTCTAACTTTTGTAATGTGTCTCTTTTCATAGTGTGTGAATTATAATTTGTTTACATTAATAGAACTTAAAAGCTTCCGCGCTTTTGTAAGTTCATCATTTGAAAAAACTTCCCATATAGAGAATTTACTGTCTTTTCTCCCAGCTCTTACATGAAAGTGTGAGTGCTCCATATAGAGTTCTTTCCAATTTCCGGACTTAACACTTTCCTTTCGGTCAACATAACCGCAGGCTAAGCCATAACGGGTAAGTGATCCATTGTTGTTATAAAATTCGTTTTTCATATTATTTCCAATTTGTATATGATAATATAACCAAATTTTCTTAATAGTAATAATTATAAATGTTAAAAAATGTTAATTAACGATAAGTTTTGTTAACCTTCTTCATCCAAAATTCCGGGATTTTTTCCCAACCTGCTCCATTCTGATACCAAACCATTCCAAGATTTGTGATGTACTCTCCATCTTCGGCAGGTGTACGGTCATATTCGCAAACATACCTTTGTTCACGAATTTTAGCTTTCTTTTGTGCGGCCACATTTTCTTCCGATATTTTAGTAGCTTCTTCACAAGTGATAATTTTTCCATAGCCCCTCAACATACCTTGTCCTCCATACTTATATGTATCATCCAAATCATAAAATTTGGTTGCATATTTCACATTGGAAGTAGTACCATCGACATAACGAATGTGGGCATTTCCTTTTGCTCTTCCAAATCGAAATTTCCGGAATCCTCCCCAAGGAGTAGTGAGGACGTAATATTTTGATTTGCCAATCTTTTTTAAGATTTCTGCCTTTTCATGTTTTTCGCAAAGTTCTTTGCTTTCAAAAGTAGTTCCATCAAAAGCTTCATAGGTTTTGCTAACTTGTTCGTGTACTTTCATATTATTTCCAATTTGTATAATACTAATATAACCAAAATTGCCCAATAATGGGCAATTCTAAATGTTAAAAAAAGTTAAATTTATTTTTCTTTCAAAAAATACTCCACAATTTCCTTATGACTTGGATTAACCTGATTCGCCCATTCACAAAAATAATCTTCATAACAATGTTCTGGATATCCAGCAGTTATGTACAATATTGCAAACATGTTTTCAAAACATTCTCCACTTTCTACCATTTGCTTTAACGCAGCATATAATTCTCTCTCCATTAGGATTCCTCCACCTCTCTTTTGTGCTTTTGTTTCCTTGTATAATTTTTCCTTGAACAATGCACTTTTCTAACGGCAACCCAACCATTCTCAGATTCTAACTGGGCCTCTCTCGACCCACGTCTATTTGCCTTTATGTAGTCCATTTGATCCATTGCATTCTATTTATCTACAGCAGTTTTTCCGGTCATACCTTAATTAATATCTGCACGTGTGCGTTCGCGATTTGCAGCATTTACCACCATTGTAGCTAGTTCAACATATTGTCCAGGAAGAAGAATCCTCTCGGTAAATTTAATTTTAAAAACTTTGCCTACTGGATATCCTGTATAAGTTCTATCTTCAAAACGAAATTTGGTTTTGTTCAATTGGTAGTGATTGTTTTCAGTTCCAGGAACTGCGCCTTCACCCCCACCCCAATTTGGCCATCCAAAAACTCTTTTACGAGCATATCCACTTTTATGAATGGTATACCTCGTTCCAAGGAAGTCATCTTCCACCATGATAGTTCCATTTGCGATTTGCCTGTCCGTAGATATTACAGAAAGCGAATGCTTATTCAATAGCCTAATAGCCCTATGCATTGTCATGCTCATAATTTTTTAATTTTGTATAGAAGTAATATAACCAAAAGTGTTGGGAACTGAAAATTTTAAATGTTAAAAAATGTTAAAACATTTCAATCCCAGAAGTGACACTGATGGCACCCATTTCTGAGTGCCATAGTACCATTCATCCAAAATATTTAAGTCCTACAGTTCCTTTCTGAGACTTTCAAGGTCATAATAAAAATCAAAATCTACAGCTCCAAGTTGAACAAGGGCAACTCCAAAAAATTCGTTCCTCAACATGTCCTCACAAATAAATTGCTCATTTCCTTCTTCTTCACCTTCCTCAATTTCCAAATCAAAAGTTTCTTCTAGGTGAGTGAGTAAAGCTTGTTCCGGAGAAGTTGACTCGACAATTTCATATTCAGGTTCATTGTCGTCATTGTTCATGTAAATTATGTACAAATTCTTTTTCATATTTTCTTAATTTTATAAATTTCTTTCAACTAATTCTTTTGCCAATTCCTTTTCAGTCCAAGGTTCTTCAATATAACTATCCAACCTTTCATAGTCCCAAATCAGGATTTCCAAAAAATCTTCAATCTCACTAATTTTTTCTTCAGTGGTTAATGTTTCATCATCAATAATGTTATAAAATGCCTGCATGTCTTCGGAATCCTCCGATGCCCACTTATCCATTTTCCACAGCGCTTCGCCAAAATCTGCCATAATTACGAAATTTCAATGGTTGCTGGCAATGAAGCTTGAACAGTGTTAATCATTTGACGAAAGGTAACTTTTGTGTTCACCCTTGTGATTGTTTTGTCACCTTGAACCAGGCAATCATCATCAAAATACCATGAATCACCATAAATGTCCACCAATAATTCCTTGAAACGGAAATATGGTTTGTCCATCCAATAAGGTCTTCCTTCATATTGCATTGTGAAGTAAGGCTTAAGTTGCTTTCTCTTATGTCCCAACAAATTTTTCACCGTCTCTAACAATAAATTGTATTGGGCATAAGTGAGTGGGAGTTCATCATAACGGTATGTGTACATTTTCTTTTGTATGCCATTATCGAATTCCTTCTTGTAACACATAGGTGTATCACCCATCAAATCCTTTACGGTTTTGAGCACTTTGAATGCCTGTGTCGATGTAAGTCTTTTCATTTAATCCTTTTTAAATTTGTATAGTTAAATATAACCAAATTCTCTGAATGTGGGCAATACTAAATGTTAATAAATGTTAAAAGTCTCCTTCAAAGGCTCCGTCATAAAGGCGGCAATCAATCTTCAAAACTTTATCATCATCAAAGGCTTTGACGTGCCCACCGGTGAGGTTCTCGTACTTCATGTCTTCCACTTTATAGTCCCCCTTACCTTCCTCAATAAGTTTGCTGAGAAATGCATGCAAGCCTTCCACTGTGTCCATCTCATAATAAGTTCCGGAGGGTAATTTTTCAACCACCCAATCAAGAATTTCATACACATCATTAGTGACTCCACCTGGGATTAATTCGCACCCATCCTCATCATAAAATCCAAAGGCTTTATATGCACCCATCTCAAATTCCGGTTCATATTCTGCAAGTTCGGTTTTATAATATTTCTCATTACACCACATAAATTGTAGGTCCCTGAAAGTGGGTCCACCATTTTTGAAAAAGAAGTCGTAACTTCCACTCCCACCAGAATATGAAGTTTCATATTCCAGCTCCAAACCCAATTCTTTGAATTTGTCTACAATTCCATCCAGAAATTTGACATCTTCCTTGGGCATATTCTCTTTGTCTTTTCTTTTGCTCATTTTACCACCTATTATTTTCTCTATAATTTCCTTCAGCATATTCGCACCATCCTTCAACGACATTCATTGCGTCCTCAATAGTGTCGGCTTCCTCATATCCATCAGTAGGGAATTGCAGGTCCTGGTATGATGCAGAAAAAGCAGTCTCCACTCCATTTTGGAATCCCAATTCAATACCGACTGCAAGCATTCCTTTAAAGTCAAATCCAACAGAAAATGATTCATCATCATCTTCCCAAATCTCCAATTCATTTTCGGGAATACGCATATCTTCCATGAGTACTAATATTGCAGCCTTCATGGCTTCTCGATCTTCAATACGTTTTTTCATAATTTGGTCCTTTTTAAATTTGTATAGTTAAATATAACCAAAATAGCCCGTACTTGGGCTATTTTAAATGTTAATAAATGTTAAAATTTTACTTAAAAGTTATATTGACTCCAAAGTTTCTAAGAATAGCACTTATAATGAACCCAAATATTTTGCCCAATCCTTCCCCATTCTTTTTCTTCTCGTATTTCTCTTGAGCCTTCTTAGCCTCATAGTACTTCTTATACAAGTCTGAGTAATCATAGTGCTCGTATGAACTCCGGTCACTCTGTGACCTCTCGCCGCCACCCACTTTTCTCAACTGGTAAGAATACTCATCCTGGAGAATCTGGAACCGCTCTGTAGTCCCTCCAGTGTCCGGATGATGCACTCGTGCTAAGCCCCTATAGACTTTCTTAACCTCGTCCTCACAGGTGCACTGAGTAAAATAGGCTCTAAATTCCATGAATTATTCAAACATCAAATTTATGACATCTTCTTCATTTACATCATTTGGAGTATATCCAAGTATACTACCAACATAATCTCCTTCCACGAAAATATCAACACCTTCTTCAAGATTTGTTCCATCAATATCTTGAATGGCATATTTTACAATGACATCTTCTCCAGAATCCAATTTAAATGATCTCATATCTTATAATTTTAAAAATTTTACAAAGTTGGATATGCTAACTCAATCCGGTCTGGATCAATTTTATGGTTGTCAACTCCAATCACTTCTGCCCAGTCGCCACCAAATCCAACGGTGGCTTCTCCAACAATCTCATTCTCATCCCGGTCACTGGAATATTCATCCACCTCGTCCTCATCATATCCTGGGATATCATAAACAGGCAAATAAGAAATACCATCATATTGAGGGAAATCCTCAGGACTATCCACATCAAAATATTGTTCGTCAATAAATACTACTTTACTCATACCAATTCATTTTTTGTGTACCAACCTCCACTTTCCAAAACATAGATAGTTTCTCCGAAAAAAGTACTAATCTTCTCGACTTTTCCTTTCAATTGAGGAAATACTATAGGAGTGACAGCGTCACCAATTTTAATTTGTGTCATTTTATTTTATAATTTGCGTTTGACCGGTGCCGAGCATAATCATCACCATCATCACTCCACAATAATCCTTCAGCAAAATTTCCAGCATCTACAGATTTTTGGAATGCTTCCTTTAATTGAGTGAGTGTGTAATTTTCTTCCAACTGGATTCCATGTTCATTCAACAAGAATGCAGAAAGTGGATCATTACTTCCAGTTGTTCCTTTTTCTGCAGCATTTACATACCTGCTGAAAAACTCTTCAACTGCATAAGTTCCTTCAACCTCGGCAATTCTTTTACCATCTTTGTACTTCATCACAGAAGCCATCAATTTGTCCAGTGTGAGTGCAGTTAACTGGGTAGCACTTCCATCGTTGGTGAACATTTTGGAGTCAACATTTATCCATTGGCGATATAATCCCCATTCCCTTACAACGTAAATACAAACTTTACGGCCATTCTTGAGTGTGTCCATATCCATGAACCGTCCAATTGCTGTGCTGGACGCAGGCTTAATACATGTCGGCAATTCCTCAATTCCAAATCCAGGAATTTTAGCGATAGTTCTCATCCAGGCTAAAAGTTCCGGACCATCAATATTGAATTTTGCAGGTGTGCCTTTTACAAAACCTCCATGCTTATAAACGTAGCGTTCTCTTTCTGATAATCTCATAATAAGTTCCTTTTTAAATTTGTATAGTTAAATATAACCAAAATCTTGAGACTTGGGCAAACTTAAATGTTAATAAAAGTTAAAATTTCTATGTTTGATAATTTGGATCAAATGGTACAGGCTCTCCTTTTTTGATGGCTTGGATAGTTTTGAACAGTGCATTTTTACTCCAATTGCATTTTCCTACAACTTTCCCAGTTATACAACGATGCCATGTCATGAAGGTTGCTCCAACCTTATAGTAACTACCATCCCAAACTACGATAATCCAATTAGTGGCCTTATCCACATCCTTACCTTCATAATATGCTTCAAACCAAGGAGCATGAAATTCAATTTTCCTATTCAAAACAGGATGTTCATACTCATTCAAAAAATCCTGAGCGCTCTGTGGAAGTTCGTCATCTTTTAATTTATGCCAAGCCATATTTTCTTAAAGTGTATGACTCCAATAGCCACCGGTTTTCTTAATTTCAAAATTGTAAGCTTCTTCTTCACTTACTTTCCTACCCACTTGCTTTTCCAATTTCTTCCATTGCCTCATTAAATCAGCATATTTAGCCTGCACTACATGTTTAGGTAATTCACCATCACAAGTTAAATTCTCAGGTGAGAGGCTGCAAGCCAGGTTCAAAAATTGTTGTTTAATTTGTTCGGTCATTTTG
>Ga0307375_10006238_pt1 | contig 11050 bp, 7 predicted proteins | sample TR1MG_FD_202531 | JGI IMG/M metagenome (GOLD analysis project Ga0307375, IMG submission 202531) | Soil microbial communities from Risofladan, Vaasa, Finland - TR-1 | ecosystem: Environmental > Terrestrial > Soil > Coastal area > Acid sulfate soil | place: Finland: Risofladan, Vaasa | collected...
AAAATCCATTATATATTTCAACACGAATTATTCCGAAATTTCTATACAAACAATTCCCTTGGATAAAAGAAGCATTAGCCAAGGAAAATATAATTGATGCTACCGCTTTTGATTTTAACAGCCCTATCTCCTTTAATGATGAGCAATCTTTTTTAAAATCATTGCGCTTACAAAACCTTCCTGATTTCATGAAAATTCTTTTTTCTAAAATGGCATCTATGCAGAAAGGAACTATTGTCGTCGATAGTTGGGATGCTATTGTTGCTTTAGGTGAAACCCGCTGGGCTAGTTCCAATACAATACTCGCCAATTACCTCATCGAATTAGTCCGTGAGAAAAATTTTAATCTCATACTTATTTTAGAGACAGATCAAGAAGATAATCTCGATTATCTCGTTGATGGTATTATTTGTTTAAGAAAATCTCTTTATGAAAACCATCTAAGAGTTCGAAATCTCATCATTAATAAATTGCGAGGTGTTCATATAAAGCAACCCTCTTATCTTTTTACTCTAAATGATGGACATTTTACCACCTTTGCACCTACCAACTTGAATCAAATAGTTCCCCCAAAACAGATTACTCTTCTAGAAGAGAAAAATTCTCGATTTTCATCAGGAATTCCCGATTTAGATCAGTTACTCGGTGGAGGCTATCGAAAAGGGCTTGTAATATTACATGAAGTTGAACCATATCTGGGGCTAGCAAATGTTTGGTTTATGATGGTACCTGTAATCCACTTTCTTAGAAAAGAACGAGCGGTTATTTCTGTTGTTCCTCCAGGCAAAAATTATACGAATGAAATGCAATTACTGAAAGGTTTGGTTAATAATGACAAATTCTTCGATCAATTTTTTCATTATATCGAATTAGGGGATGAGGCTACCTCTACACCAAATATACATCGAATTAGTCCTACAAGCAATATTGATTTCTTCAATAACATCCGAAAAATCGGTGAAAATATTCCTTACTCCCCTAAAAATCTTCCCTTTTTATTTGTAATAAGTACTAATCACTTCCCCCTATTTTTCGATTTAAAAGAAATTCAAAGAGAAACCAGCGGCATAATTGGTACATTAAAGAGAATAGGACAGATCTACATTTTCACAGCATATTCTGGCGATGAATATGTTGAAACCTTAAAAAATTATGTCGATTATCACCTTAAAATTAGTCAGATCGATGGGAAAGTTGTCTTATCTATCAAGAACCCTTTAAGAAATCTCTTCGCGATCAATTTCGAAAACTCTGAAAGCACTTCTTTTGTGAAATTAATCCCAATTGTTTAATAAAAAAGATTCTTAATTCAACATAGATCTTTTTTAATTGAGTAGGTTTCGAAAATTTTTTGAATGAGGTTAAAAAAATGAAATTGGGCGCACATATGTTGATAACCGGTGGATTACACAAGGCAATAGAATCTGGTGAAGCGATCAATTGTGAAACCATCCAAGTTTTTACGAAAAGCAATCGTTCATGGAATGCCAAATCTTTAAATGACGAGGATATTGACCAATTTCTTAAAAGAAGTGTTGAAACGAAAATATCTCCAATTTTTGCTCACAACACCTATTTAATTAATCTCTGTGCCACTGATTCTGCAATATATCAAAAATCATTTGATGGGATGAAAATGGAGATCGAACGAGCTGAACAATTACAACTTCCTTTCACCGTTCTTCATCCCGGATCTCATATGGGCGCTGGAGAGGAAGCGGGTCTCCGGAGAGTTTCTGAATCTCTGCGGAAAATCTTCTCTGAAACCGAAGGATTTAAAGTTAGGGTTCTTCTCGAAACGACTGCGGGGCAAGGCACGAATTTAGGTTATACCTTTGAGCATCTTGCAACACTTCTTCAATTGATTGATTACCCCGATCGTGTAGGAACCTGCTTCGATACTTGCCATACATTCGCCGCAGGCTATGACTTTCGGACTCAAAAGGGATATGAAAATGTTATTTCCTCATTCGATAGTATCGTTGGTCTAAAAACTCTTTTTGCTTTCCATATTAATGATTCAATAAATGATTGTGGATCCCTTGTTGACCGTCACGAACATATTGGCAAAGGCACAATTGGAACTGCGGGATTCAAACATTTCCTGAATGATAAACGTTTTGCCAATCATCCTGGCGTACTGGAAACTCCCAAAGATAAGGACTATAAAGAGGATATAATGAATCTTAAGGTTCTTCGCTCGTTGATAGAAAAATGATTATAATGAATACGAAAAAATAAAATACTTCCCTAGTTATTTTCATGAATACAATATGTCTCTAACGAACTACTTTTATAAGGTATAATTAAGAAGTGACTTTATGCCGCGAGGAATTTGCCTTATCGGTTGGACAAATAAAGAGGGCTTTTTTCTTATTCATAAATATCCCGAAACTTTCCAATTAACCGAAGAGGAAATCATGCGTATTGGTAGTTTACACCGCATGAGACGACTAGATGCAAACGTTATTTCTTTAAAACTTAAGGATCTAAATGTTGTCAGTTTCTTTTCTGGATTGATCACTGCTCAATATCACATTGCTCCCAATTTCGTTATCTCCCTTCTTTTAGAAAAGAACGAGGAATCTAAAAACTATGCAAAAACACTTCCATTAGGATCTAAAATAGTGCTCTCAGAATTTCCCGTAAAGCGCTTTGATGCACGAACTACAACGTTCCATGATGTGCTCTCTAATATCGGACAAACCTATTTAGAAACTTTACCGTTGCTTTACAATTCTCTTATTAACAACGAAATTCATATCAATGAGGATGAACTCGCGATTATCCTCGCTGCGGAACAGAAAGGTACCGCCATTGAACGTGAATATGAGCAGTTAAAAGAAGAAGTTAAAAATAAGGATAGTATGATCCAGACCCTTCAACAGATGATCAAAGAGCATACAGAGGTTATTAAAAGTGAGGAGACCCTCGCTAAATTTAAGGCTACCTTAAACGCAAAAATGGAAACCGAGGACCTTAAAACTAAAGTATCCGCGCTTCAAAAGCAACTGAATGATAAAATTCAAGTATATAAAGAAGAGCAAACGATGAACGAGTTGCATCAAGAGACTATCACGTTTCTAGTTGATTACAAACTCGTAATGCAACATCGTGATATTGAAACGCGTGAATTTTTAAAAAGTCTCCTGGAAATCCTCGCCCCATATCAAGATGATTTCCTTCTCGATCTCAAAGCGCAAATCGAGGATTATTTAAAACATATTGAATGGATTCCTGAGATGGATTAACTTTGATTTTTGTTCTATTTCCCTTCTTCAATTATTTCTTCTAGATTTGTTAAATAATGGTCATCGTATATTTTCCAAGCTTTCTCAAAATCAAGTTGTTTACCTACGATGGTCGTATATAATTCCCCTACTTTTTGAACATAGAATTGAAATTCTCTATTTACTTCCAGCTGTAAGCACTGAAAGGTCTTATCCTTCTCAAACGATTCAATGGTCAATAAAATGCCTGTTGACGCCGTTAAGCTTGTTTGTTCCGTTTTTTTATCATCAAAAATCATATTTAAGAAAAGGGAGTTCTCATCCCACAGCATGACGCCTGAGACCTTTTCTCCTGCCTCATTTGCGCTTTTTATGTAATTCCTCAATAATAAATCAATGGATTTCTTCTTTGGCAAGAATTGGCTAATACCAAATGAAAATGCTTCAATAATAGACTGCCGATTATAGACTGAGGTGATATAAAATTTATGATTCCAGTCCTTTGATGGCTCTTCGAATAGCTTGATTAAGTCATTAATATTCTGTTTATATTGATCATAAACCTCCGGATCTGCTTTATGAAGACAAATTATAATATACGGATTCTCATTATGGCTTTTTACTATCTTTAAAATCTCTTTATAATAATTAACGGCTTCTGAATAAGTATTATCTTGAATATCCACGACAAATAAAATTACCTCTGCTTCTAAGAGCGTCTCAATCCGGGTCGTTAGATACTGTTCCCGGTATTGACTCTGACCACCTAAATCCCACTTACTCACAGAAAATCCAAGAATTGTCGATAATGAGCGCTCTACGCCCTTTGTCGGCACAAGATTCGCGATTTTATGAAACTGTCTATCAAGTACTTTCAAAATAGAGGTTTTTCCTGCATTTCCAAGCCCTGCAAATATCACCTTAAATTGTTTCATTTTTTTAGCACCTTTTTTTTTCGAAAATTTCAATACTTAGTTATGATGGAATGCTCCACTTTTTTATTTTTTCCATAAGTGACCTTTGTTTAGCATTGTAAGTTTTTTATATAATTGTTCTGTCTCTTAGTTAGCTTAATTTCTGAAAGATTTACTAAAGTTATTTTATAAGGATTGTAAGAATAGCTGAGATAATAACAGAGCATTTGAATAATAAGAGAAAGAAAATAGTTTTGGTACTTCTCTTACCGTTTAAGAAAAAGATAAATTTTTACATCATCGTATTTTTACGTTCTTCCATAATTTCTTTGGCTAGTTCTTCGTAATACGCTACTTTCTCTGAATCTTGAAATGGATTCTGTTGATACATAGTTATAATCTTTTTAATAAAGCCGACAGCCTTCTTCGGTTGCCCCAGATCTAAAAATTTATTTACGACTTCTTTGAGAATTTCCATTTTAACATTTGGTTCTCTCACTTTTTTAAGAACACTTGAGTTCACAAATTTATTAAATGCATCAATCTCCTTTGTGGAATATGATGCTTCAATAGCTTGCCTATAATACTGCATTGCCGACTCAAAATTCCCAATTTCTTCATAAATTCCAGCCGCTTTGAGAAAATAAGAAGATGCGACAACATAATTTTTATTTGCAAGATTTCTCTCTGCAATTTCAAGTTGACTATCTATAGGTTTTGTACTATATTTCTTAATAATCTGATCGATCATAATTAAAACCTTTGAAGGGTTAGAGGAACCACCTATAATTTCTATTCCGATAATACGGGATGGTGTTTCTACATTTAGTAAAAGATTTGACAATGTATATGGGCTTAAAGATCCTGGATACATTCCTACTCGTCCCCCCAAACCGTAGGTAGTAACTTTATTGATATTTACAGAAAAGTTCATCAATAAAGCCCATGGTACTTTACTTTTTTTCGCAAGATCTAATATCTGATGAATATTTACCATTGATATTTTAGGAATTTTTCCTGTATTAACCTTCACTTTATATTCTTTCTTTTCAATAAGTTCCAAATATTTTCTTGCAACGATTTTCATTTGATTCATAGTAAAGCTTATATTACATTTTGCCTCCAAGGTTCTTTTTTTATTTTTTTCATCCAGAAATCTAATTACAACGCTAACTTTTTCAAAAGAAGCGATAAATTTATCGTTAAGCATTTAACTTTCCCGTCCTAATTCCTATAAATAATAATAAAATTCTATTTCCTGCTCCTAGTTAAAATTTACTATAAACAAACTAATATTTACAAAAATAAGAATTAATAGCAGAAATAATAAATAAATAACAATAAATCGATTAAATAACTTAAATGGTTATTCCAATGGCACGAATCGTGAAGAGTCTCAATGGATCTGATTGGAAGTTCCAATCGTTTAAAGACGGGGCTGGAATAAAAGAAATTTTCGGGAAAGCAGACTTTAACTTTTCGGAGTGGATGCCTGCTACAGTTCCTGGAAATGTGCGGCTCGATCTCATGCGAAATAATAAGATTACAGACCCGTGGTATGGAAAGAATAACAAGGAATCTCAATGGGTTAATAAATTTGAGTGGTGGTACCAAAAAGAATTTGAATTGACTGAATTAGAAAGGGCAAATCGAATTATTCATTTAGTATGCAAAGCGGTAGATTATGTTGCAGAATTTTGGCTTAATGGTATGAAACTCGGGGATCATGAGGGCATGTTCGGTCGAATTTCTTTTGATATTACTGAGACGGTAAAGGCTAAAAATGTTCTTCTTATACGCTTGGCTGCACTAAAAAATTATCCAAATCGGTTTGACGTGGTTAAATGCCAGATGTCCTATGGCTGGGATTGGGCCCCAAAAATGGTTCCTTCTGGCATATGGGATGATATTTTCATTGAACTGAAGGAAAAGATCTTCATTGATTCCTGTTTTATAAGAAGTACTTTAGAAAATAATTCGCAGGCGATTGTGAAGATTTCCCTTGATGTAATTAATTGTTCTGACGCAAATTCAATCGTAACCACTATAAAGATCGAAGGAAAGAATTTCGAAACTGAACCATTGACAAAAAAGCTTGATTATCCTTTGAATCCCGGGTTAAACCATATTTCTTGGGAGATTCCGATTAAAAATCCAAGTCTCTGGTATCCATGGGATAAGGGTAAACCGAATTTATACACTATAACTATTGAAATTGCTCAGAATGGTACCATCTTGGATACATATCAAGACACTCACGGGATTCGTCATTTCCAATTACTCTCGCAGAACATCGATCCCGAATACTACCCTTGGATTTTTGAGATAAACGGCGAAAAAGAATATATTCGGGGTGCGAACTGGGTTCCGCCAGATATGTTATTTGGGCAAATTGATCATAACCGGTATGAACAGAACTTAAAACTTGCCAAAGAGGCAAATATCAATTTACTTCGCGTTTGGGGTGGGGGATTAAAGGAAAAAGACGATTTCTATAAGATTTGTGATGAAGAAGGTATATTGATCTGGCAAGAATTTCCTATTGCGTGTGCATTCCTATCACCATTCTCTAAAGATGATCATTTTCTGAAAGTATGGAAAACTGAAGCTGAATCTATTGTAAAAGACATTCGCAATCATCCCTGCCTTGTAATTTGGTGCGGAGGAAATGAAGTTAATTCGAAAGATAATGCCCATGTAATCGATATTCTTAAAACCGCCGTTGAAGGCTATGACGAACGCATTTTTATTCCAGCTTCCCCTGAAGGGGGCGATAATCATAACTATGAGGTATTTCATGGTCTAGGTCATTACAGCCTCTATCTAGAAGATGAATTCCCTTTTGCAAGCGAATTTGGTTTGTCTTCTTTCCCAAATTATTCTACATTGGAAAACTATATCCCTAAGAACGAATTATTCTTTTGGAGTCCAACTATTAATTATCACGCACCTTATATGGTTTTCTTTCAAGGTCATAAAAAGAATATACAGCGGTATGCGCTTCCATTTTCCCCTCCAGATGATCTTCCAACAATTATTTATGCTACTCAACAGGCACAAGGTCTTGGTCTCAAAACGGCGATCGAGCATTATCGGCGGCGTAAATTAGACTGGAAGAACGCTGGATGTGCTATCTGGCAATTTGATTCCCCATGGCCATGTACATCACATTGTATTGTTGAGTATGATTTCTCAAAGAAGCTTTCCTTCGAATTTGTTCGAGTCGCATATCAGCCTATACTTGTAAGTCTTAATTATAATTTAAAAATAGATTTTAACAAAAAAGATAAATCAGGAAATCTCATAAATCGAAAATTTGAGGCTGAGGTATTTCTTATTAATGATTTAACGGAAAAATTTTCAAATTGTAACCTGAAAATTGAATTTTTGACACAAAACAACGAAATTATAGATCAAATTGAGCGAACTATTGATGTTCCTGCGAATACATGTATTCAGCTAGAATCGCTTTCTTATGAATTTCCGGATAATTTACAAGAACCTCCTCGAATCCAACTCCAACTCACTTCAAATAAAAAAAATCTTTCTAAAAACTTTTATAATACGTCTTATTTTGACCCTATGCAACCCCGAAAAATGCCGAAAATCTCAAAGCGAATGTCTGACATTTTATTTTATAGTAAATCTTCTAGGGCAGTTCGCCTCTTAAAAAATACATATTATGTGCTTCGAATTATTCCTTATTTCGCTCATCTTTTCATTAAAATTAAATTAAAATGGAAATGGCGCAAGAAAGCAATTCTTGAATATGTTGATTTAAAATTCTTAAAGGAGATAGAATAACGAACTAATTATTTGGATGGGATAAATGTGGTTGATAAGAAAAAAGTATTAACGCAAGATACACGTGTAAAAGAATGGGGCATTAAAGGAGATAAAGATTCTATAAGGAAAACCATCGAGGAGACAACTGAATATCCAATGATGTATAAAGCACTCGGCACCGAGCCTCAATCAAAACACCCGTATAATTTATATAATGACATTCACAATCAGGCAAAATTCCTCGAAAATACACTTACTACTATTCCATCCGAAATCAGAACCCTAGCCAATGAAATAATTGAGCGAAAAATAAATAAAATAATTGGAATTGGGATGGGAACAAGTCAATTTATTGCCTTGGCGGTCGCTCCCATCTTTTGGAAATGGGCAGGAATTGAGGCAGTTGATATGGATTCATGTGAGGCAATTGTCAATGATCGCGTAATGGATAAGCGAACTGCCTTTTTTGCGTACTCAGGAAGCGGAACCACAACTGATACAATTAACGGAACGAAAAAAGCTCAAGAGAACGGCGCCTTTACAATCGCCATAACCTCTGTCGCTGGGTCACCTTTAACCAAAATTACGGATCGCACCATCGTCGTTTGCGCAGAAACCTATGATACGGGCGGGTCTGACACATTTCACTATACCACTCGACTTGCGATCGTCATCTACTTAGCACTAGAACTGGGAAAACAACTGCGACCGGACAAATTTGATTTTAAAAAGATCGAAAAAGAGCTGCTCCAAATACCCAAATTTATGGCCTCTATTTTTAATCAAATATCTGCGAGATGTTGGAGCATCGCGAAATATCATAAAAATGCGAGATCTATTATAATAGTCGGTTCTGGTCCCAACTATGGTACAGCAGAGGAGATTGGCTTAAAATTTGATGAGATGGCGCACATTCCCACCAATGCAATGGTTCCCACGCGTCATATCCACGGTGCCCTAGGACTGACCAATGAGAAAATCTTAACAATAATTCTGGTACCAACGAACGATCCCGCAATGAAATGGCTGAACCAAATCGCCGATGCGACCGTTCTCTTAAAAAGTCCTGCAGTTGGAATTGTGAGCGAATCTGAGACGGAGATTGCCGATAAGATGGATTATGTGGTAAGAATCCCAACAGACTCCCCTGAGTTGTTCACCTTACTAGCGATATTACCGGGTCAATTACTTGCCTATTTCTTTGCTGTGGAACAAGGCGACATAAATCCCGATTGTCAGCGTAGCAATATCCCAAGGCATACCAAAATCTGGCTTAAATTATTTCCACCTGGCACTCATTAATGGTTATCATTAATAAATGGAAGGGATCTCCGTGAAATTGGATGTTGTTGTAATTGGATTGCTTAATATTGATTTAATCATCCGCGGAACTGCTCCGACTGATCTTGAAACTCTTTTAACTTGGACGGGTGAATCTGAAATCGAATGTTTAACAGCTGGGTCTGTCGGATATTTTATACAGAATCTTGCTAAACTTGGAGTGAAAACAGGCATAATTACTACCATTGCAGATGATTCATTCAGTTTAATTATAAAAAAAACATTGACAGATGCGGGGGTTGACATCTCTAAACTAAAATCCCAGAAAAATACAAAATCAGCGATTGGGATTTACATGTTATTATTTGGAAACAAAAAGAGACCGATGACTTTTCGGATGATGACTCACGATCCCATGCCTACCTCATTTTTAGATGAGGATTTAGAATATATTTTCAACTCACGTCTTTTACATATTGGGGGGTACCTCCATTTTCCACAAAAAGAGCTAATCGGGAATTTAATTAAAAAAGCCAAGAATAATGGAGTTCAAATCTCAATGGACCCACAATTCCCTCTTCAACCCCTTGATAAACCTTGGTTGAAAGCTATGCCTAGCCTTGAAGATATTGATATTCTCTTTGTAGATGAAAATGAAGTTTTAGGTCTAACAAATACAACCAGTATTACTTCTGCTGTTAAAATCTTGTTGGATAAAGGTATAAAAATTATAGCGGTAAAATTGGGAGAAAAAGGATGTTTGGTTTGTAATCATAGTAAACTCATTCAGAAACCTGCCATTCCGGTCGATAATATAATTGATTCTATCGGAGCTGGCGATTCTTTCGATTGTGGGTTCGTAACTGGATTTTTAGAAGGCTTATCCTTAAATCAGATGACTAATTTAGCTTTAAAGGTCGCCGCATCTAGTTTAAAAGGCGTGGGTGGATCGAGTTCAATCCGCCCTCGAAATGCTATCATTTTAGATTAATGAATAAACAAAAATGCTCCAGAATAAAGAATTAAATTATATTAAATGAATTCTCATCTAATTTATTAATTAATAAAAATTACTCTGGGTCTTTTATAAATGAGAATTTCAAAACAAAGTTATTTTATAACCGATTCAGTATTTTGCCATATAATATTTTTTATATTCAATTTATTTTATCTCTTTCTTGGATTAGAATTTTAATAGAGATCTGCAATTAAAATAAATAGATTTATAACATGAAAAAATATTACAAAAAATGTGAACTATTCAGTTCAAGTAAAAATTTTATTGAAGTTAAAAAAGGAATAGGAGGAAACTGTATGGCAAAAGATGGAACAACCATTATTCTTGGTATAATATATTGCGCAATAGTAGGATTATGTTGGATTTTTATGTGCTTTCCTTATTATTCTTATTTTTTAGGTCCATATTTTGTTAGTACTCCAGGTGGTATATTTGCGTTCTTAGGTAACTTAGTCTTAATTCCGAGTTTCATCATGTATATGATCTTTTTTTGCTCAACGGAAGGATCAACATCAGCCTCTGTAGGATTTGGCCTTGGTATTGCTGGATGGGTACTTGGGATGACTGGTCAAATTTTAGAAATGCTATTTGGATATTTTTCCAGCTTTTTAGTAATAGAGATGTTAATCTTCTATATCAGTCTTACCGTTTTTGGCTCTATCTTATTTGCACGGCGCCACAATTGGGAATTACCTCTCGCTGCATCTAGGGAAACCCCCTCTAGCTCTCCTATAACCCCTCCTACATCTCCTTCTAGCCCCACAATACCAGGTCCTCCCTGCTCTAAATGTAACCGTGCAACGCGGTTTATAGCCGAATAT
>Ga0307375_10006240_pt1 | contig 11048 bp, 8 predicted proteins | sample TR1MG_FD_202531 | JGI IMG/M metagenome (GOLD analysis project Ga0307375, IMG submission 202531) | Soil microbial communities from Risofladan, Vaasa, Finland - TR-1 | ecosystem: Environmental > Terrestrial > Soil > Coastal area > Acid sulfate soil | place: Finland: Risofladan, Vaasa | collected...
CGCGCAGCCGGCCGTGGGCGAGACTGTCGACAAGCCGCAGACCCAGGTTTCCGTCCCGGGCGAAATCGAAGCCCGGGGGGACTCCGATCCCGTCGTCGGCGATGGTAAGGCCGATTTCGCCCGCGGTGCTTCGTTTTAATTGAACTCTTATTTCGCCGATTCTTCCGTCCGGGAAGGCGTATTTCAGGGAGTTGGTGACGAGTTCGTTGGCGATCAAGCCGCAGAATATCGCCGTTTCGAGCGCCACATTGACGCTTTCCATGTCCAGGACGAGCGAAGGTTCGTGCTCCGGAACGGCGTAGCTCGCGATCAGCCTGTTCGCCAGGTCCTTGAGGTAGGCCTTGAGATCGATGCTGGACAGGTCCTCGGTCTGGTACAATTTGTCGTGGACCAGGGACATCGAAATGATCCGGTCGATCGCGATTCCGTAGGCCTTTTTCAGCCTGTCGTCGTCCATCCGCTTGGCCTGAAGGCGCAACATGGCGATGATCACGCTCATGTTGTTCTTGGTGCGATGGAAGACTTCCTGCAGGAGGACGCTTTTTTCCGAGAGGGCCCGGCGAATCTGGGTTTCGGCCTTCTTCCGTTCGGAGATGTCGCGGCCGAAGACCGACAGACCGAAGAGGCGGCCGTCCTGGCGGAGAGGGTTGACGCTCAGGTGAAGGTCCATGGAGATGCCGGGCATGCCGAGCTCGAGGGAATATGCCCCCTTCTCGATCGCCCGTCGATATATCCCTCGCCATTGCCCGCGTTCCTCCTCCGAAGCGAGGAGCCGATTCAGGGGCATGCCGGGCGCGACGTCGATGCCGCGATATTTCGAGAACCGCTCCCGGAAGCTGCTATTGAAAGTAAGTATGCTGAAAGAATTTACGTCGACCGACCAGATCATGTCGGCCGTGCTGTCGATGATGGTCGAGAGGGTGGCCTGCGATTCTTTCAACTCGAGGTCGGTCTTTTGCAGCGCCCTTTTGGCGATGCCGGCCTCGATGAAATCGTTGGATCTGCGGAGGCCGACGACCAGTATCGTCCCGAGCCAGGCGTATTCCAGGAGGAAGACGAAGTGGAATATCCCGACCCCGATGAGAAAGTCGATAATCTGCGCGGCGATGACGAAACCGAGGGCGATGATGAAGACCGCCGATTCCGAGCGCCGGCCGAGGCGGCGGAATTTCAGGACCTTGACCAGGAGATAGACGAGAAACAGGAAGCCGATGGAGGTGATGGCGACGAGGATCGGGCCCCTCTCGACCTCGCGATAGACGAAGTCCAGACCGAAGGGGAGGGGGACGCGCAAGACGAAGGGACGACTCGCGATCCAGGTCAGGTCGCCGAGCTTGAGGACTTGGCTGAGGGAGGCGAGGATGGCCCAGAGAAGGCAGAGCAGGACATAGCGCGACTTGACGAGGAGGGTCTCCTCGGCGATGAACCAGAAAAGGGCGAAGCCCGAAATGGCGCTCGCGATGGTCTCGCCCCTGAGCCAGAATACGCTTTGGATCGGGGATTCCACGCTGTACTCGCCGGAGCAGAAGAGGTTGAAGGCCGCGCCGCCGAGACAGGTCAGGATGAAGGCCAGGTCGCTCTTTCTCCGGCTTCTTCTCACCCATGCCAGGGTGTCGCTGATGGCTATGGTCAGGCAGACGGTCGCGATGATCAAGGAAGGGATGGAGTAGATCTTCACCTGGCAGACTCCGGCGGGCTGCGATCGAGTCCCTGGTTTCGCCCGGAGCTTGGCATTCTAGGATCGCTGACCCCTGCTGTCGAGCGGAAAGCCGCGAGAAAGGGCCGCGCCTAAAGGCGCGACCATTGGAGGCCGCGACCCGTGGGAGGGCGCGACCCGCGGCGACTCTTATGCCCTGACGAATACCCTGATGCGATGCTCGTCGGGATCGAGGGCCACGAAGGTGGGGGCGAGGAGTCGGAGCTCGCGTCCGAGTATCTCCGAGTAGAACTTCATAGTCGCGGCGATGTCCTCGACGTAGAGCACGATCGAATCGAAAATCTTCATGACAACTCCTTGTCCCTCGGGGGAATCAGTGGTGTTGCCTAAAGCTATCTTGAGCGCCTGTCAGTTTGTGTCAGCAGTCACGGATCCCCGTCAAGCTTGCCCGGCGGGATGCCGCGGCTCTCCCTCCACTCGCGCAGGAGTTCGAGGTGATTGCGATGATAGGCGATGCGCAGATCCTCCCAGGATTCGACGCGGTCGGCGCGGAAATGCCTGAAGTCCTTCCTCAATTCGCAGTAGGCGACGATCATCAGGACCTGGTCGAAGAAGCCGATGGCGAAGGGCCAGACGATCCTCTGCGTCAATTCATCCGTGGCGTCGCGGTAGCGGAGGCTTATCTTGGTTTCCTCGCGTATGGAGCGGCGGACGCATTCCATGAGTTTCCCGTCGACCGGCACCCTGTCCTGGCTCGGCACGATGAGGGTCCCCGTCTCGAGGACTTCCTTGAGGGGGGCGGGGAGGACGGCGCCGATCTTGGCCAGGGCGTCCCTGGCGGCCTTAGCCAATGTTTCGTCGCCGCGTTCGATCACCCAGCGGCTGCCCAGGACCAGGGCCTCGATTTCCTCGGCGCCGAACATGAGCGGAGGCAGGGTAAAGCCGGGGCGAAGGACGAAGCCGACGCCGGCCTCGCCCTCGATGGGGGCGCCCTGGGCCTGGAGGCTCGCGATGTCGCGATAGAGGGTCCTGAGGCTGACGCCGAGCTCCTTAGCCAAGACGCCGCCGCTGACGGCGTAGCGGCGGCGGCGAAGGTTTTGGATGAGGTCGAGGAGGCGTTCGGCTCGGGACATTGGCCTTACCCTTTCGCGGTCGGGCCCATTCCCGGGCCCTGCGCCTTACTTGACCTCTATCAGTTCGTACTTCCTCGTACCGATACCCATGCCTACGGCGTGGTCGAGGGTGGCCGACCAGTCGGTGTCGGGGTGGATATGGCCGAATTTTTCGCCCGAGCCCGAGTAATGGCAGTCGGTGAGGGCGGTGCCCGTGGTGGCCGGCGCGGCATTGACGGCGTCGACGCAGGCCTGGTCGAGGGCGACGGGGTCGAGGCTCGCGAAGACGCCGATGTCGGCGACCACGGGGGCGTCGTTGTTGGCCCAGCAGTCGCAGTTGGGGGAGACGTTCATCACGAAGCTCACGTGGAAGGTGGGCTTGCCCTCGAGGATGGCCTTGCTGTACTCGGCGATGCGCTCGCCGCAGACCCTGCTCGCCGAACCCTCGGAGGCGCGGGCGGCGCCGTACTGGCAGACGGCGACGCACTGGCAGCAGCCGGTGCACTTGTCGTGGTCGATGCTCGCCTTGCCCTCGGCGTCGAGGGTGATGGCCTCCGAGGCGCAGTTTTCGACGCAGCTGCCGCAGCCGGTGCAGGAATCCCGGTCGATGACGGGGTGCGAGACCTCGTGGAGGAATTTCTTGCCCGATCGGCTCGCGCAACCCATGCCGATGTTCTTGAGGGCCCCGCCGAAGCCGGTGAGTTCGTGGCCCTTGAAGTGGTTGATCGAGACGAAGGCATCGGCCTCGGCGACGGCCGAGCCGATCCGGGCGCTCGTGCAGTGCTCGCCGCCGCGTACCGGCATGTCGACGAAATCGTTGCCCTTGAGGCCGTCGGCTATGATGAGGTCGCAGCCTGTCGCGTCGCGGGAAAAGCCGTTCTCGAGGGCCGCGCGGAGATGATCGTAGGCATTGTGCCTTTTGCCCGAATAGAGGGTGTTGCTGTCGGTGAGGAAGGGTTTGCCGCCGAGCTCGCGTACGAGCTTCGAGATCACGCCGACGTAGGGCGGGCGGACGTAGGACATGTTGCCCGGCTCGCCGAAGTGGATCTTGAGGGCCGTGTACTTGCCCGAAAGCTCCTGGTCCGCGAGGCCGGCCTTCCGAAGGAGGCCGTCGAGCTTGGCGAGGATGTTCTTGGATGGGCTGGTCCGGAGGCTGATCCAAAAGACCTTGGATTCGGGCATGGGGTGTCGCTCCTTATCGTGTGGGGGATGCCGCAGCAGAGGATAGTGACGGGGCAATGGCGTGACAAGCCGCGCCCGCCCGGCGCCCGGCCCGACGCCTCGGTATGGCCGCCTCTGCCCAGCGGGTCAGGCGCCCAGGGTCTTGCCGTACATGCGATAGCTTTTCCAGGGCGCGAAGCCGAGCTTCCCATAGAATCCGACGAGGTCGGTCCAGTCGATGACGACCATTCGCGCCCCCCGGGTCTTGAGCTCCGAAATGCCGTAGGCCAGGAGCCCCAGGCCCAGGTTCCTCCCCCTGAGCAGGGGGTCTATGCCTATGGGACCGAGGGCGCCGGGCCTATCGCCGAGGAGGGATTTCCAGTAGAGGCCTGGTCCTCGGATGAGGCTCCTGTCGTCGCCGACCCGGCAAAAACCGAGGACCTCGTCGCCCTTTCCGGAACCGCCCCCGGTCGGGGCCTTCCTTGTAATGAGGAGGAGGTCGGCGGGGTCGAGCCCCGCTTCAATGGCTTCGAGGACGTCGCTTTCCCAGCGCCCGGGAAAGCACCTGGCAAAAAAATCGCCGGTGGCCCGACGGAGTCCGGGCCGGTAGTGGCGGAATTCAAGGCCGTCCTCTCTCACGATGCCCCGCTCAGCTCCTCCTCCCCAGGATGGGGGCTCGTCGGGGCTGCTGCGGTCGGCGGGGGCGCCACTTTTAAGCAGGCTTTGGAGCTCGTCGAAGCCCAGTGTGTCGAGGTCGCCGATAAGATCGTGCTCCACCTCGCCCCGATCGAAGCCCTTGGCGTCCAGAAAGGCCTCGGCGGCCCGCGTCGTCCCTCCCTCGAGGGGGAGGCCGGGAAAGAAGTGATAATGATCCCCTCCGACCCTGAGATGGGTGGCTTCGCGGTCCCTGAGCCAGGTTTCGGCGGCCTTGAGGAGGGCGCTCCCGATTCCCTGCCGTCTCAAAGCGGCGTCGACGAGGAGGAGGGAGAGGTAGCCCCGGGAGGCCGCGGCTGGGCTGAGGTTCTTCCGCCGGGCCCTCTTGGCGATGGCAAGGCCGGCGATGCCCCCTCCCTCTTCCGCGACGAAGCAGACATGCTCATCCCTCTCGAGGCCGAGATTCTGGCGGAGGAGTGCCTCATCCAGCGGAAAGTCTTGGCCGAGCTGGGCGTTCCAGAAGTCGATGATGCCCTGGCGCGCTTCGAGGGCATCGATGGTTCTGAGGGTCGTCATGGTTACAGCATATGCTATGAATGAAAAAATGTGAAATAAAATTACAATATTCGCCTCGAAACTGAAATTTTCTGTTGCTTTATTCCAGAATCGTGTCAATATTCCATGACCATGAATTTCACGCCGCCCAATGCCGCCGATCTCAGTCTCGAAGAGAAGATCGGCCAGCTCCTCGTGATCGGCTTTCCCGCGGGGAAGGCCGGGCTGGAGCATCTCAAGCGGGCCGTGGATGGTTTCGCCGCCGGGAATGTCATATTATTTTCACGGAATATCGGTGATCCGGAGGAGGTCCACTCCTTGACTACGGAGATCCGGCGAATTGTCAGTTCCCGAAAGGGTATTCCTCCTTTTATCTCGGTGGATCAGGAGGGGGGCATCGTCGCCCGGCTCCGCGAGGGTATGACCCCCCTGCCCGGCGCCATGGCCCAGGCGGCCGCCGTAGCCGGAGGCAAGAGGGGGCTGGTCGATATCCGCGCCCTCGGCAGGATCTGTGGCGAGGAATTGCAGGCCCTCGGCATCAATTGGAACCTCGCCCCCGTCGCTGACGTGAACGTGAATGCCGCCAATCCCGTGATCGGCGTCAGGAGCTACGGCGACGAGGCGGAAAAGGTCGCCGAGCTGGCCGCGGCCTTCGCCGCGGGGCTCGCCGAGGCCGGCATCATGGCCACGGCCAAGCACTTCCCCGGCCATGGCGACACGGAGGTCGATTCCCACCTCGGTCTTCCCCTCATTCCCCATGACCTTGGCCGGCTCGAGGCCGTCGAGCTCCTTCCATTCAAGCGACTCATAGCCGAGGGTGTGGCCTCGGTGATGACTTCCCATGTCCGCTTTCCCGCGCTGGAGCCCGATGGTCTGCCGGCCACCCTGTCGTCGCGGATCCTGACCGGTCTCCTCAGGGAAGCCCTCGGCTTCAAGGGCATCATCACGACGGACTGTCTCGAGATGAAGGCGATCGCGGACAATTTCCCCGAGGCGGCCGTCCAGTCGCTGAAGGCGGGGGCCGATATCATCGACATTAGCCATACCTATGAGCTCCAGGAGGCTGCGGCCGCCTCCATCGCCAAGGCCGTGAGGAAGGGCGATGTCGACGAGTCGCGGATCGACCAATCGCTCTCGCGGATCTTCGCGGCGAAGGCTCGATTGTCCCCCCCTCCCTCGACCTGGGCCGAGGCCACGCTCTCCATAGCCCGACCCGCTTCCCTCGCCCTGTCCCGCGGAATCTCGCGCGATAGCCTGACCCTCTACAGCGATGGGCCCGGCCTCCCCCTCGCCCCGGCTTCCCTGTACGTCGATGTACTGCCCCAGAAGCTGGGCGGGGCCGAGGATCCCCTGGCCGCCGATTCCACGAGGGTTTCGGGGGCGCCACCCCCGCCGCCGAGGGTTTCAGCGCTGTTGACCGCTCGCGGCATCGCCGGCAGCGAGGGCGGCGCCGGGGAGTCCGTGGCCGGCGTCGGGTCCGGCTTCGACTCGCTGGCCGTCTCGATCGATCCGAGAGGGGAGGAAATAGCGGCCGTCCTCCGCCAGGCCGCCGGCCGCGATGTCGCCATAGGCATCTGCGACGCGGGGAAGCATCCGGGACAGGTCGAGCTTGTCCGGGCTCTCATCGCCTCGGCGGCCCGCGGCGGACGAAGGGTCGGCATCGTCTCGATGCGGGGCCCCTATGACCTCGATCTCTTTCCGGAATACCGGGAAATGGGGAAGGGCGCCCTTCTTTGCGCCTTCGAATACAGCCCGGCCTCGGCTCAGAGCGTGGCCGACTATCTGGCCGGCGAGATTCCGGCCAGGGGGGGCTCCCCCGTGAAACTGTCGTCAGCGACGCAGCCCTTCGGCTCGTCCATGTCTACCGCCGGAACGATTTCGGCGCAGTTGTCGTAAGGAGGCTTTCGATGAAGAAACGCATTCTCGTGGTCGCGGCGATCCTCGGCATTTTCGCCGTGGCCGTCGGCGCCCAGACGATCAAGCGGGGCGGCGTCCTCAAGGCTACCTCGAACACCCAGGGTGTCCTCGTGAGGAACTTCAACCCCTTCAGCGGGGCCGCCCTCGAAGCGGCGGGGGGCTGCATCTACGAGACCCTCATCTACTTTAACAACGCGAACGCCACGGCCAATCCCTGGCTCGCCGAGAAGTGGGCATGGTCGAAGGACCTCAAGTCCGTGACCTTCACGATCCGGAAGGACGTCAAATTCAGCGACGGCAGCCCCATGACCGTGAATGATGTGTACTATTCCATCATGCTCGGCAAGGACAACAAGGCCCTCGACAATTCCGGCATCTGGGCCGAGGGGCTCAAGGACGTGACGGTGAAGGGCGATACGGTCACCTGCAATTTCGCGGATGTCAACGTCACCGCCCTCGAGAAATTCGGGAACCTCTACATCGTACCCAAGGCGATCTGGTCCAAGGTGGCCGATCCGGTCAATTGGACCAACGGCGACAATCCCATCGGTACCGGCCCCTTCGTTCTCGACCAGGCCTCCTTCGGCGAGCAGTCCTACAAGGTCGTGCGCAATCCCCTCTATTGGCAGAAGGGAAGCGACGGCAAGCCCCTTCCCTACATCGACGCCGTCCAGTACATGACGACCACCAACGAGCAGGTCGGCTTCAACCTCATCGCCGGCGCCTACGACTGGGCCAACTACCTCGTCACGAACATCGACGAGTACGTCAAGGCCGATCCCGTCAACCATAAGTATTGGTTCGGTCAGGGTAACCTCGTCTTCCTCTACCTGAACAACCTCAAGGCTCCCCTCGACAACGTCAACGTGCGCAAGGCCATCGCCATGGGAATCTCCCAGCGCGACATCACCCGCAAGATGGTCCCGAGCCCCGTGCCCGCGACCATGAGCGCCGTGAAGAGCAACTTCGCCGATATCGCCAAGGCCGGCATGGCGAAGTACAACCTCCAGCATGATGTCGCCAAGGCCAAGGCCCTCCTCGAGAAGGAAGGCTACAGGCTCAATGCCCAGGGCATCTACGAGAAGGGCGGTCAGGCCCTCTCCTTCAAGATCGTCGTCCCGGCCGACTGGACCGATTGGGTCGGCGCCGCCCAGACGATCACGACCCAGCTCAAGGACATCGGCGTCGACGCCGTCGTCTCCCAGGAGACCTGGCCCGATCCCTTCCAGAGCAACCTCGAACTCGGCAACACCGACATGGCCTTCAACATCGGCGTGACCGGATCCAATCCCTATTTCGAGTTCAACCGCCTCCTCAACTCGGTCAACTACGCCCCCATCGGGACGAGGAACCACGCCTACTGGAACATGCGCTACAAGAACCCCGACATCGACAAGAATCTCGCCGCATACAGCCGTGAAACGAATGTGGCGAAGCAGAAGCAGTACATGTCTGCCATCGTCGAGCAGTTCATGAAGGACACGCCCGCCGTGCCCCTCTTCTTCAATCCCAACTGGTTCGAGTACAGCACGGCGACCTTCGTCGGCTGGCCGAGCGAGGACGATCCCTACGCCTGGCCCGCCACCATGGGCATGCAGAAGGAACCCATCTTCCTCCATGTCCACCTGAAATAAGACCTTCGAGATAGTTACCGCGCGCCGCGCGGGGCAATGCCGGAAGGCATTCGTCCCGCGCGGCGCCGCCCGCGGACGGGGACGCCCGATCGCGGACATCGCCCGTTTTCGGGCATCGCCCGAGGAGGCTAGGCCTCCGGGGCGCGCCCGTACGGGCGGGGAGAAAAAGTAGCTTGAAGTACTTCTTCCGCAAACTCGGCATGCTCCTGTTCACCTTGTTCGTGGCGCTGTCGATCAATTTTTTCCTCCCCCGCCTCATGCCCGGAGACCCCGCGCAGGCGATGCTCGGCAAGATGGAGAGTATCCCGCCCGAGCAGCTCGACTCGATTCGCGCGGCCTTCGGTCTCGACAACAAGGAACCCCTTCTCGCCCAATACGGCCATTACATCCTTAACACCCTCAAGGGCAATTTCGGGGTTTCCTTTTCGCGCTTTCCCATGCCGGTCGCCGACGTGATGCGTATCGCCGTGCCCTGGACCCTGGCCTTGATGGGCCTCGCCACGGTGCTGAGCTTCGCGATCGGCACGGGCCTGGGCGTCGCCGCCGCCTGGAGGCGCGAGACCAAGCTGGCCTCGGCCACGGTCGGCTTTTTCACCTTCATCCGGAGCTTCCCCTACTTTTGGCTGGGTCTCGTCCTCATCTACTTTCTCGCCTTCAAGCTGCGTCTCTTCCCCATCGGCGGCGCCTATACCGTCGGTCTCGACCGCGGCTCCGGGGCCTGGTGGATCTCGGTCCTCCATCACGGCATCCTCCCCGCCCTGACGGTGACCCTGAGCTCGATCGGGGCCTGGCTCCTCACCATGCGCAATAACATGATCAACGTCCTCGCCGAGGATTACATCGTCGTCGCCATGGCGAAGGGCCTCCCCCTCAAGCGGATCAAATCCCTGTACGCGGCGCGAAACGCCATCCTCCCCTCGGTCACGGGCTTCGCCATGTCCCTCGGCTTCATCGTCGGGGGAGGCCTCGTGACCGAGATGGTCTTCTCCTACCCCGGCATCGGCTACATGCTCTACCAGGCCGTCAACGCCAAGGACTACCCGCTCATGCAGATAATCTTCCTTTTCATCGCGGCGGCGGTGCTGGTGGCCAACTTCATCGCCGACATCGCGATCATGTTCCTCGATCCCCGGGTAAGGGACGGCGCCAAATGATCAAGAGCTTCCTCAAGACCCTCGTCTCGAACAGGAAATCCCTCATAGGGCTGATAATCCTCGGCGTCTTCATCCTCGTCGCGCTATTCGCGCCCCTGATCGCGCCCTACCCGCCGCGGGCCGACAGGATCGAGACGATCGTCCCCCTCGGCGACCCCTCGCGGAACGAGGAGCAGCTCAACGAGGAGTATCCGAGCGCCAACGAGGACCTCCTCACCATTCGCTCGACGACGGTGACCGAGTACCAGAAGCACATCCTGTACTTCCCCCTCAGGGCCAAGCCAAGCCCCCAGCACATCCTCGGCACCGACCAGGCGGGCCACGACCTCTTCAGCCAGCTCGTCTGGGGCACGAGGGTCTCCCTCTTCGTGGGTCTCGTCACCGGCCTCTTCGTGACCCTCGTGGCCCTCGCCCTCTCCCTCGTCTCCGGCTATCTCGGCGGCATCGTGGACGACGTGATCTCCTTCTTCACGAACGTGATGCTCGTCATCCCTGGTCTGCCCCTGATGATCGTGATTGCGGCCTACGTGACCATGCGGGGCGTCCTGCCGATCATAATAATACTGTGCATATCGGAGTGGCCTTATCCGACCCGTCTCCTCCGCTCCCAGGTCCTCACGCTTAAGAACCGCGACTTCGTCCGCGTCTCGAACGCCCTGGGCGAGCGCACCTCCTTCATCGTCTTCCGCGAGATCCTGCCCAACATGATCTCGATAGCCATGGCCGAGTTCTTCGCCATGAGCATGATCGCGATGATGGGCGAGGCGACCCTCGAGTTCATCGGCCTCGGCAACGTCTCGGTGGTGAGCTGGGGTACGATACTCTTCTGGGCCCAGACCAACGGCGCCCTCCTCTCCGGGGCCTGGTGGTGGTTCCTTCCGCCCGGCCTCGCCATCGCCCTCGTGGGCACCTCCTTCGTGCTCATCAATTTCGCGATCGACGAGATCTCGAACCCGCGGCTGAGGAAGAGGTAGGCGATGAACGACGGCAACATGCTCGAGCTGAGCGAACTCAGGGCGGGCTACGACACGGCCCAGGGCTTCGTTCGGGCCGTGGACGGGGTTTCATTCACCCTGAAACGCGGCGAGTTCCTCGGCATCGCGGGCGAGTCGGGCTGCGGCAAGTCCACCCTGGCCTACGCCATCATGAGGCTTTTCCGCGACAACGCGAGGATCGAGTCGGGCGAGATCCGTTTCAAGGGAGC
>Ga0307375_10006242_pt1 | contig 11046 bp, 8 predicted proteins | sample TR1MG_FD_202531 | JGI IMG/M metagenome (GOLD analysis project Ga0307375, IMG submission 202531) | Soil microbial communities from Risofladan, Vaasa, Finland - TR-1 | ecosystem: Environmental > Terrestrial > Soil > Coastal area > Acid sulfate soil | place: Finland: Risofladan, Vaasa | collected...
GGTTCTTGACTCTGATCTTGACCTGTTGCGCTGCGGAGATAATCTTTGACTTGTCCTTCTCTCCCTTTGCTTCGAGTATGCCCGAGAGTCGTTCGGTTTGCGATTCCAGGTCGGCCTGCAGGTATTCGAATATCTCTCGGTTGACGTTCGGTGGTAGGTAGTATCCGTAGACGTACGTCCATTTGAGCATGTTTCTGGCCTCTGTGAGTTGTATGGTGGCCTCCTTGACGTGTTGCAAGTCAATCCACGGCACTCCCTTCTCAACCTCCTGTTCCATGTATCTCTCCGCCGCGGCCATCAATCTGTCCTCCAATTGCGAAGATTGGGCATGCACCTGATACCTCGTGTAGAAGTGCATGTACTTGTGTAATAACGCGCGTTTCGAGTTCTTGTCCGCGCCAACCTCCTCCTTGTACGCGCCGCAGCTGTGCGCCTTGTGATCAAAGTTTCCCAAGCACATCCAACAGAACTTGTGCGAACAATTCGAACAGCTCATGTACTGACAACCACCTTCCTTGTGAATCAAATAACCACACTTGGGGCAATCCTTGGTATACTTCGCCATCCACTCAGAGTTCTCGCCCTCAAGAGACGTCTTCATCCTCCATTCCTTCACCATCTTACAATCCGCAGGCGCATGAGGCTCATCTCCACAACCAAAGCAAAACTTGGTATGACAATGCGAACAACGAACCTCCTTATCGCGCAAAAGACGAACACGAATCGCTCGATCGCAATGCTTGCCAGGACACCACCTAACATTCGCATTATCGGCGACATACGACTCCGCAACCAACATCTGATAACGCTTCAAAACCACGGGATCAGAGAGCAAACGAGAGATGGTAACCTCATCAACAAGCAGAATACAATCGCGAGCCGGACACGTGATACTCTTACTCTTACCATCGCCCATAATCTTCAGATTCAGATAATCACGCCAACAGCCAATGCAGAAGTTGTGACCACATGGCAAACAAGTCATCTCCTCGGGCTTAAAGTCCGTCAAACAGATCGTACACTCCTCGGTGCCATCCTTGTTCTTCTTTCGAGTTTTCTGACCATAGAACACAAGAAAAGCGTTAGAATGAAGCACACGGAAAGAGGAAAGGCAAGAATGGGGGCGAAAGGAGGAAAGGGAGGGCACGAGAGGACGGACGAACCATTGCGCTGTTCGCGTTTCTTGGATCCGCAATACCGCCCTTAGTGAAGAGAGAATCGGCCTCGCCGCCATAGTAACACTCGATCAACTTGTCCACGTTCCACTTCATGTGTGTCAACAACTGACGAGCGGTAGCAGGAGGCACCTGGAGGGGACCAGAACAGCGGCGAAATTTCAAAGCCGAAAACCACGCTTCGTTAGCATCATTAGGGGAGGCATAGGGATCGGAAAACACGTGAAAGAGATTGAAGAAGCCAATCAAGGGGGATAGGCGCGCAAATAGAGGCAAGAAGGGAGAAACGGGCGGAGAAGCAGCGGAGCAAACTTGGAAGGGAAGAACGAACCTCAAACACCTCCGCAATGCGGTTAATCTGACTCATTTGTTCATCCATGATGTCGTTGATCGTCAACACCGTGTAATTGGACTCCTTACGATTGTGAGATACCGTGTCGTCCTCTGCGCCATAATCGTCACTACATAGCACGCACAGACAGCAACAGAACGCCGCAGTATGTGTCAGGAAATCATTCCATTTTCAAAGATGCACCAAATGATACAAGACTCAGAGAAGCAGAGGATCATCGTGGGGCGTACAGTTCGGTGTCGTCGATGTCCGAAGGAAATGAGGCAGAATCGAACTCCTCCACATCACTACCGAGCTCACTGCCAGACATTTGCGTTGCCAGCCACAGATGGAATGAAGAGACGACAATGAGAGTTTAGCAAGTAGATGAGCTCGTCAGGAAAACGGAACTGGAAGAGCGTTCGAAGACTTTCGAAGAAAATGGTACTCTCTCATTTGGCTAGTTTCAGGGGAATATCAGGAGAAACTGCACGGCCAAATCTCCAAGAAACATGAGCGACTGCAAGCATCTGCATGTCTCTTCCATCTGCGGACTCCTGATGAGCACGTGCGTTCGAATCAATATCCTAACAGACTTCAAGCCTCTGCCATCCACCTATCTTCCTCTCGCAAACCACGTGTTGCTCTGATTGCTGACCCCTGAGAACGTGTTTGGTCTTTCTGCCCCCATCTCCCCTCTTTGGCTCTGTATGGCTTCTAGTTCAGGTAAATCTACCCCTAGCTCTAAAGATGGTAAGGATAAGAAGTCGAAAAAGACTCGTCCAAAGTCCAAGGAAGTGGAAGGCGTGATAGAGGTGGCCGCTCCCGTCGAGTTAGAAGATGGTCCCATTTCTCGTTTGAGTGAGCTCGAGCTCTCTTATATCTTGCGTTTCCTTGATCACTTTCAAATGTTCCGTAGTATGCGCGTATCTAGGAATTGGAGCGCCGCCGTTCGAAGCGTCTCATTGGAGTCTTTGGTTCTGCGCACCTTCTACGGCTGTCTTGAAGATGAACATGTAAATTCGCTTGTGACACGTTTCCCTCAGTTGCATACGGTGTGTATTCACGCGTGTCCGAGGTTGACCGAGAAGTCTGTGAAGCACCTGGCGAAACTCTCTGGGCTGACCTCTCTGGACTTGAGTAATTGCCGAAATCTGAGCGATGGTGCCCTCATCAAGCTGCCTGTTGCGAATGTGCAGAAGCTCACGTCCATCAAGGTGGCACATTGCGGGTTTTCAGACCGAGGTCTGAAGCTTGGAGTGCTACCGCGCCTTACCTCGTTGGACTTGTCTGGCTGTGATTCAATCTCGGATCGTTTGGCCCCCCACTTGGTTCAATACTCTCCCAATCTCCTCTCCCTCCACGCCGCTGGCTGTCCCACGCTCACCAACGACTTTCTCACTGGCATCGCCAAACACACCACTCTGACAGACCTGAACGTCAAGGCTTGTCAAGGACTCGACCACAACGGATTTCTATCGTTCTGTGACGCCACTGCAAACCCAATCATCCTAAAGGGACTTCGGAAGATAGACTTCTCAACCACACTCATCAACAACTCAGCACTAACAAGACTAGCGGAGGCATGCCTCGAGCTGGAGGAATTGGCACTCGCCTTCTGCCACAGAATCGACGACGACGGAACCCAAAACCTCGAGAAACTGCAGAAGCTGAAATATCTAAACATGTCCTACACAGGAATCTCAATAGGAACGCTGGACAGGATAGAACAGATCAACACCATAGAGACACTCGTTTTCGCTGGATGCAAGGCACTCAAGAAGGTAATCAACAACTTCATCAAGAAACACGCACAAATACATGTCGTATACAAAACAAGGACGGTTCCATTGCCAACAGCTCAAAGCTGAAGAGAGAGTGATCGGCTGGAAACTTCCTGGTAACGGACCTGCGTCCTGACACACCCTTCCGATGTCTAAACCTCCAAACCCGTGTAAAATAGAGACCAAGCGTATTCCATCACATTGGAATCGGCATGCTATGTTTTCTGCAAGCGTTCGTCGAGATGTAATGTGACGGCACGATGCCTTCATTACACCCGCCTGATAACAAGGTCAGGCCGGCCTGCAAGACGGGTCACTTTTCGCCCTTCGCGTCAGTACTTCAACCTTCGTCTTGTTTGGATTCTGGTATTTCATTGACTATTTCATCTGTTGGCGCGTGATCTGTTAGAGAATGGCCTCGCTTCCGCCTAGTACGAGCCTTCGAAGTGTTACGGTCTCCTTTGTCCCTCCAGACTCCCTTGCACCCCAGTATCTGACCGTTTTTCCTGTCTCATTGTGTTTGTAGACTTGGTTGGCGAGATTCCTGCCCATATACTAGTGTCTGAAGGAGTGTCTTATGCCCGTACGGAGGATGGCTTGTTCCGCGTCTTTCATCTTCGTGTTCCTGGCTTCGATCAACCTATTCCGGTACTCAAGTTCAATGATTTGCTCTACTACGTTGTGCCCTTGGATGCACGCCCACGAACGGAGTTGGAACCGCTGGAATTGGACCTGATACTCGAACTGAGGACCGGTTCTGAGCGCCGCCATGCCACTGAGGCCAAGATTCGCCAGCAATTACCATCTACGATTCAAATAGTGAAGAAGTTGCGCAGTGAATTAGAGAATGCGCCCAAGATTGGCCAGCAATTGCGTGATTTGCAGCGTTCTTCGTTCCTTGATGAAGATGAGTTCATTCACTGGTATGAGGAAAACTTGAAACCTCTGTGTACATTAGAACAGCGAGGTGTGGAGCCATCCTATCTGCGTCTTGGACCTGGAACGAGTGATTCTTCCCTCTCAACGGCTTTGGCTTCCGATATCGACCTCCCTCCAGCATTCGCCAACTTTTGTGTCTCTTGGCTTCGGGACAATGACTTTACTTCTGCAAAGAGCACACGTGAAACCGATCTTGCGGCGCCGATGCATTTCGCCGCCCTACATGGAGAAGTTGCGCTGATGGCCTATCTGATCAAACAAGGAGCTTCTACAAACGCCAAAGATGGTGCAGAGAGGACACCATTGCATTACGCAGCGGACCATCAGAGAACGGAGGCAGTGAAGTTTCTGCTGTTGAACGGCGCTGAGCCGAACCTGATGAGTCTTCTCGGCTATACTCCTCTTCATTATGCTGCTCTTCGTCTAAACAAGGAGATCATCACCATATTGCTGGCTGTAGGCGCAGACTTGGAGCTGAAACTGCCTCCCTTTTCGACGCCGCTTTCCGTCGCCATATCCAAGTGTCAACCGGAGTTTGTGTCCTGGCTAATCAGCAAAGGAGCTTCCATCAAGAACGTAGAAACAAATTACCTTGGTTCGGCCGCATATCAAGCATGTAGTGCTGGAGAGGTGGAGACTTTGAAGATTCTACTTGCGGCTGGCGAGGACATGCACTACTTGCACAGAGGTGCCTATGCTGACTTGATAACGTGCGCATCGTACAGAGGACATTTGAAAGTAGTAACGCATCTCCACGAAATGGGGTTGCCAATCGACAAAGCGCCCGCAGAAGGTTGGAGGACGCCAATGGTTGCAGCGGTAGAAGGTGGCTCCATGGAAGTAGTGAAATGGCTAAAGACAAAGGGCGTATCGTTAAATCAAAGTTACAAGGGACAGACCCTCATACAGATCGCAAAGGCGGCGCACAAATGTCCGCCGCAACTCGTCTCCTGGGTCGAAACTCAAATGGCAAGTAGCAAGAAGATGGGCAAGAAGAAGAAGTGAGTTAGCAACACTGTCTGTACATAAATGTCATCTAAGCCCGTCCAGACTCAAGATAGAGAGAACAGATGCGGGAGAGACGGAGAGAGAGAGAGAGGAGAGATACGGAGAATGCCCATTCATTAGGAAACTTCACTTCTTCCCCTCTCCTGGGCTTGTTCAGTCTTCTCTCGGTCGCGCTTCCTCCGCAATCCCTCCTGCAAGTGGCAAGTGGCAGCATAACTGCTCATCACCTGGCCTTTCAGCTCGTTTGAACACAGCTTCTGCCTCTGGGAAAACGTTGGCATGAACTCTCGCAAACATGTCCTCCTTCGTCCGTACGTCCTCTTACAAGTGTTAGTTATTCCCACTTTTCTGGTCCACAATGGCTAATAGATTGACTTTCTTCACTGTTAGAGCTCATGCCTGAGCTCATGGATCAGATATTGCGACTTTTGGAACCAGCGGACATGTTCTGCCTTTGGCTAACTGGATCGAGTTGGGTGCGCCTAAGACTCGGCAAACAAGGTGGCTGGAAGAGGTTGGTATTGCGTGGTGATGACTACTGGCCCTATCTCGATGTTTGGCCGCGATGGTTGTTCCCGGAACTCTTTGGACTTTCAGAACTCCGCTTCTACCCTAGAAACACCGATTGTCTGATGCCTTCTCTTAGACCCAGTTCCAATGATCTTCTTCAGCTCCCTCGCTCTATAACACGACTGGAGATTGGTCTTGTGGACTCGATATCAGATTCTGATCTTCCTCCCATCCATCACCTTCCTCACTCTGCTGTATAACACTCGCATCTCTCACGAAGGTCTTCGTTTATTACCAACAGCAATATCTACCCTCGAAATACCTCGTAATGGCCGTATCACCGATATTTCCTTCTGCCTCGGTCACTCGTCCGCTTCAGTGGCAATCCAAATGCAATCTCTTCCTCAACGGGATATCCTCCAACTTTAACGAAACTCAAACTGATTGGAGTGGAGCAAAGGCATGGTTGGCCTATAGAAAAGCTCTGGACTCTTTCCCATCTTTCCGACCTTCGTCATCTTCTTCTTCGCGCACATCTCCCCGATGTCGATAACCCTCTCGAGCATGCTTCCATATCATATCCTTTACCTCCCAGTTTGACTCGTTTGCTCGTCGAAGGCGCGACGCTTCCTCGTGCCTCTCTTTCCTCTCTTCCTGCTTATTATCGTTGCGTATGGTTCATACCGATCGTCCTTTGAATTTGGATTGGTTGGATGATGATGTGAGGACGCTGCCTCGAGACTTGACTGAGTTCGAGTTTTGGTCTCCCGACGTCTATCTTAACGATATGAGCGCCTGTTTCCTTACACCTGCATGTTTCGAACATTTGCCACGCCCGTTGAAGTGGTTGCGGTTGGTGTATCTTGAAAGCTCTGTCTCTGGTGAGGACGTTTTGAATCCACTCTATCCTGCGTACTTCTACTGCCATCTTCCTCGCTCCCTCACGAATCTTGATTTCCGCATTCGCTTCCCAGGCCATGTTTACTCTGATCTGGAGTTCAGTTCGTTGCAAGGAATGCCTGTAGGAGTGAAGGAAGGTCTCTCCTTGCTTCGCTGCATCCCGCTCCTTCTGATGCCCCCTTTGAACTGCCTCACTTGGAATCGATTAGCATTGGCCATGGTGCAGGTGGATACATCCCTTATGTGAGCATCAGCGGCAGACAAGAGGCGTATGAGTGGGCGGTTCGCAACACTCTCTTCAAAAACGCTCTTCGCGTCGGTGTGGTCGCTCCCGACGTTTCTATCTTCTCTCACTTGTCCAAACAGCTCACGTGGCTCACTTTCACATCAACCTTCCCTTTTAAGGACGAACACATGCTGTTGCTGCCCGATACGCTGCAGTTTTTGCAGATTCGATGTGGCGGCTCTCCCTACCTCACCGATGAGTGTATTCCTGCCCTCCCTCGCGATATTCGAGAAGTCCACTTCCTGGAGTGCTTCAATGTGAGGGCAATGCAGTATCCACTGCCAATGAAGATCGACACGCTGACGATCGGTCCGACCGACTCCACACCGCCTCTACGGCCACAGTATCCCCCTTACCTCACCTCACTCAGCCTTCATTCTGCATTCATCAGTGAGCAGGCGCTCCAAGTCATGCCATGGTTCATCACAACACTCGTCGTCGAATCGGCGGTGCTTTCCAACACATGTGCCTATCTCCTTCCAAAATATCTTCTCTCGCTCCGCGCGCTCCGATTCGAAATTGAAGACGATGGCGTTGCTTCATTACCCAGAGGACTGGTCAACTTTGACGCAAGAGAAGGTGCGAAAAGCCTATCGGACGAATCCGCGGCGGATTGGCCGCCTCTCATTCAACGACTCGTAATCCCTGGAAATCTGTTCTCAATCGAAGGCATGAAGCAACTGCCAAGAACTTTGACGCTCATTCACATGCCATCCGCATCGCTCGTAGCAGTAGAAGAGGGGAAACGACTTCAAGACTATCTGGGTCCTCACATCAGAAGACTGCACGTTGGCATACATAGATTGTGATGAAGGATGCACATAATGCAATGGGAACCAAGGTACTCAGTTGATACCAGTGGGAAAGGAGGGAAACGAGTGTCTTCAGTTAAGTCATCGCAGACGAACAGAGTTTATTGAGCTTGTTTAGTTGAGTTTGGCTTTACTAAGAGTCAGTTGGAGAATGCTTTTGAAACACAGTGACTCGTCTTCGTATGTCATTCCGCAAAGCCCGTGAGCTGGAGTTTGTGATTGGAAGCGGGGAAGAAAGTGAGTGGGGGTTTGGAGAGCCATCTAGAGCGTTGGTACTCGTGTGTGACGCACAGTCTGAGTACTTTCAGAGGAAGGAGAGTGATATAGCTCCAGGGCTGTGAACGCAAGAGCAATCCTTCAGGAAGTTCAACACAGGTGGAGAGAGTGGAGAGAAACGGGCCTCCTCCTCTCCCAACCCACTTTTCCATCCATTGTCCCCTGTCCCCTCCATGGATGACGCGTCCATCGCATTCGAAAGCTCTCATCATGGTGATCGCTCTTTGCTCTCTGTTGTGCTTAGGCGCATGAAGGATGCCGTGCCTAGCGCCTCCTTTTCTGGTCGTTCCAAACCATCGTCCTGCTTCTCTCCTACACGCAGTTTGTTTGCATTTCATGATGCTTCTGGAGAGGTCAAGCTGTATACTCTATTTGGAGAGGGCGATCCGAGCGGTCACGTGTTGCCTGGCTTCGTAACTGGCCCAACTTCTCAATTCACTTGGCTCCTCCACAACTCCTCGAATTCCGCCTTCCTCAGCACACTCTCGGCACATCAACGTTCTCTTAGCATCTACCAATTCCTAAAGCACGTGTTTACACCTGGTGAAGACATCCACGCATTCTCGCAACCGCCTACGCAGGACTCCAAGTACTTCCTTCGCTTCCAAGCCGAAAACGCTCAACTTCAAGACTACAACGTCATCGAATACAATCTCCCGTTCCTATCCCTCTTTGAAGGACTCAAAACTCAATATCAAGTACTTCAAACGGTCGGTACGTGTCACTGTTCCGTCAGAATACGCTCTTCTAGGCCATCCCAACTTTCCGACCCCTTTCTGACCTTCCTTTGCAGATTCAATCGAACTATTGCAGAACGATATGGGTAGTTCACATCTCTTTCTATCGATTAATGGTGGCAAATTCGTGATTGTGTTAGAAGTAACGATGGCAGGACTCATTTACCGCCACCTGCTCAAGTTCCCCCCGGCCACAACTTTGAGTGACTTTTACGAGCATGGTTCTTGGTGTTTTGCCCTGGATACAACCTCTTCCTATTCTCCTCGTGTGCACGTCTTCAATTCTCTGGATGGATTCTATCACGGCGCCATAGACGCTGCTGTGGATGCAGAAGTTGGTCCAGCTACTCGAATCTCGGTCTCCAGCGATCTCTCCGCCCTCATTTCCTACAATACTACTTCTTCGCGATTTAGAGCTCTCGATATCGATGGATATTTCCTAAATCACCCCGAAAGCAGATCGAAAAATGGCGTAATCAGTGTACAACTTTGGGCCAAGGAAGCAGTGCCTCCTGCAGACGAAGGTGGTGATCGTGAGCCAAAATCTCTTCTCGTAGATCCAGCAAAGGCCCGTTATGAACGAATGAAGTCCTTGAGATGGTGTGAGGAAGGCGACATGAGACTGTGGAGTCAAAACTCTGAACCGAACTGGATCGTAGCTTCTGTGGCTATCGATGCCAGTGGTTGGTCCCCTTCAGTGCGTCGTTATACTCCTGGTGATTGGGTCACTTTGAATACTTGCTCAGCCTTGCAAAGCATAGATTGGTTGTTCGTATCGCCGAGTAAGATTTTCGTTTCCGGTTCTCCCGTCTCCAATGCTGTCGATCGGATCGTTTGTGCAGTGGATAGGAAAGATACATCTTTGATGTCCTATATTGCGTTGCCAGTTCCTGTGTTGATGTTGCCAGAAGCGAACACGAGTGCCTTCTACTTTTTCGATGTGGATCGACTTTGCGTCCTTCTTCCTGATCAATCTCCGGACAAGTCTCGTGCTATGAGTAGCCTTACTAGTGGTCTCATCATCTTCGACAAGCCCGAGCTGGCAGAGTTGCTATATAACCTGAACGGTTGGGATCGCCGTCTGCTCAAATTGCAAACGCTCAATCTTGGTTTGAAGTATCATCAATTGGATGTTATTGCCCCTGCATTGAGATCATTGGATGAAGAACAGCAATACAAGGGCGCCGAGCTGCTGCTTTCGTATACACAGGAGAATCGTCATGTTGTCGTTCAAGATGAGACTTTCTGGGCTCAACTCCTCAAACTGGCCATGGAATTCGTCTCTTCAATCATGCGTGCCAAATCGTCTTCTATTCATGCCAAAGATACCACGTCATACTTGGAGATATCGAAATACTCGGACATCCTGATGAAACTCAGAAACATGAGTCAGCGACTCAGAGAACTTGCCCTCAAGGGCTCTTCTGCTTCGAATACTTCAACTGCAAATTCTCCGACGCCAACACCCCATCAGTCCTTCAAGGGAATGCCTTTTGGATCACTCAAAGTCGCTCCTCCTTCCGCCACCGCCTCTGCTCGTCCAGCGACTGATAAGATGCCAATCGAATCCGCATGGAATACCACATCCACCAAAGATGCAGGAAGCGCAAGAAGGACCATTTCGTCTTCCATCAAGTTCAGTTCCTCCCTAGACCCAAGTCGCGACTCTCCTCTCCTCCTCTCCTCGGGACTATCTTCCATGGCCTCTTCCATTGAAAATCCAAGCTACGTGGGATCTCTTACTGGGACAGCATCAAGTGTGGCGCAACAACACAACTCTTCGTCTTCCGCTGATGCCGCGACCTCTGCGCACATCACAGATGGCGATAATTCAGCGAATATGGTACAGCAACAAGATCAGAAACAATCAAAGTTGCAAAAGAGACTCGAAACACTGGACAGGAAGGTGGATTCACTGCTGGAAATGAGCGCGCCCTTTGGCAGACTCACTCAACGCTGGGAGAAGCTTCGACCCATAGATATCATTGCCGACGCCCTTCTATCAGGAAACATCAGTACAGCCCTATCATTCCTGCAATGGCGAAGCCTTACTTTGGCCGATTTCGCCTCCTCCGCGTCTTCTGCCTCTGGTGACGTCATTATGTCTACACTGATCCCCGCGTTGTCCTCTTCATCAATAACACTACCAAAAACGATTTCAGCGACAAACACCACGATGATGGCTCTTCATCCAACGCTGGAAAGTGCACCGACCGCTTTCCACCTCGTTCTCAACATGGCCTGTCACCTGGTGTATCAATGTGTGGCACTTCGCAAAATGGACGTCG
>Ga0307375_10006243_pt1 | contig 11045 bp, 7 predicted proteins | sample TR1MG_FD_202531 | JGI IMG/M metagenome (GOLD analysis project Ga0307375, IMG submission 202531) | Soil microbial communities from Risofladan, Vaasa, Finland - TR-1 | ecosystem: Environmental > Terrestrial > Soil > Coastal area > Acid sulfate soil | place: Finland: Risofladan, Vaasa | collected...
CTGCGACCAGAAAAGACAGCGCAAAGCCGGAAATGATCAAGAACAAAATGCGATGGATGTCTGAACTAACACATTTCACTTTCATCACGCCTTCTCCACCAACCCTCCGGGGGAGCTCTCGAACATTTCGCTCCGTAGCCACAATGGGCAGCGACTACGGCAGTACATTGCATCACCCAATCTGCGACCTCTCCGAATCGATCGTTCGCAGACTTGCATTGGCTTCAGGAAAGGAGATCGGTTATCGGCTCCACCTGAGCAGAAGTTTCAGCCTCGTTGTTCCCATGGCGGTTATCCACACCATTTCTCTGCTGAATAGGCAGAGTAGCTTTCATCCTCCATCCCGGTGAAGCATGCCTGTCCTGAAGAAGCCTGCGCCAGGGCCTGCGTGGGCCTGCGACCGCATCGGTCTGGCGAATCGCCCGCTTGCATTTCATGAGTTCAAACCAGCGGAGATAGTTTCTGACAACGCTGGTCAACGTCATCTCAATTCCCGCTTCGAAGTTATGTTTGGCCATTTGCTCTTGCAGCGCTTGCGACTGCAGAATGGCAATGACCTGTTTGGAGAGCTCGGCGGCATTGGCCTTTTCATAGAACCGGATGGCCATGCCTTCCTCCAGCGCCATTTCTCGAAAGTCGTCGATGTCTGCACAGACAATCGGAACGCCATACTCGCATGCCTGATGGGCCGGACCGCTTGAGCCCGTCGCAGAGTCATACGGCATCACCAGGATCGACGTTGATTGAAATAAAGCAGGAATCTCTGTCTCCGGAACATAGCCGCGAAATTCAATCGGTAAACTTGCGGGCTGAGCGTCGCGAATTGACTCCCAATATCCCGCCTTGGTGTGGTGATTGGCGCCGGCGACGACCAATCGCGCATTTGGAAAAGTCTCAAGGACAACCGGGAAGGCCGCCATCAGCGTCTCCAGGCGCTTGTATGTTCCCCAGTGTCCAATGGCCAGAATGCGAAGATCCGGATTGCCGCGTTTGGTGAAGTCCGGTGGGCATGGAATGGATGTGAATGTTCCGTGCGTTCCCAGCAATACATTTTGAGCGGAATATTTTTTTATGAGCGTTTCGCGATAAGCCGGAAGCAAGACCGTGATCGAATTCGCATTCAGCAGGGCTTTCGTCGCAAGGTGCGTACCGATTCGGAATAGCGTGACCTTCCGAACTTCAGCAGCGGCGAAATCGACATGCTCGAGAATGTGGTGCAAGGTGATGTGGGTAACAAAGCCAGCGGCGCGCGTAAGAGCTGGCGCCGAAAGCCCAAGAAGAGCGGCGAGCGGATTCTCTGGAGTAGCGAAGCTGGAGAAGACGAGGTTGTACCAGACGACATCAGGCTTCAACTTTGCGATGTTGTTCAACAAGCGCACAGGAGTTGCCAGGGTGCCGAATTTCCAGCAACGAATCACATTGAATCCAGGCAGCTCGGACAGTTCATGAGCCTTTAGTGAATGGCCATTTCCGTCGGTTGCGAATTCGTAGTCGTCCAACTCATCGGCGAGAATTGTCAATTCGATGTCGGGGTTGCTCTGAAGCTCTCGAGCGATATGAAACGCGTATTCGTTCAATTGGCGTCCGCTCGGAGGAAACGTGGCCACTAGACAAATCTTCATCGGATTCCTCCTTCAGAATAGAGTGATTTGCACATAAGGTCTAAGTTGATGAGTTTGTCCGCCCCCAAAGTTGAGAAAGTCCTCTGCCTGCAGTCCTGCTGAAAATCGGATTGGATACTTCAGCACAATCTCACCAGAGTCGTCGTTGAACTTGTGATGGAACGGTTTCGCATAGGAGACGGAGAATCCGCTTTGCATTGCATCATAGGCATGGAAGCTCCGGGTGCTGGAGTAAGCGAAGGAATATCGCAGGTCCCAGTTGGATCTCGGACTGTATTCGATGGTGCCGGCGGGGCGTAGATTCTGTGCATTTCCGGAGTTGGAGCCAACGACTCGCCATGCCCGCAGGTCTTCTATCACAGCCCTGATATTTAGGCGCGTTGAGAAGCGGTGTTCGAGGCCGATGTAGGTCGATGTGAAGTAGTCTTCGTAGTGCACGGGGGATATTTTCTGATCCCTGGCCCCCCAACCAGTAACCAGAGAGGTTTTGCCCCAAGGCGCGCCTACGCGAAAGTCAAGAGCCCCCGTCAAACTTTGCGAATGCAGGTTTCTTTCTGTAAAAGGTCCAGCTTCCTGGATCAAGTACCCGCTGACGGAGATCGTGTTGAAGAACGAACTGGTGGAAAGATAGACAAACTGACGAAAGAGGTTCTGATTCATTGCAACTGGAGATTCTGAATCACGGCGGACCGTGAACTGCACGCCGGTATCGAACATGAATACGTTGTTCCCCAGATTCAAGGAGGGGCTTACTCCAATGTTGAACGATTGGTCAGTGGTGTTACGGCTCACAATCGAGTTTGTGCTGGGCACGGAAATCTGCCCCCGGGCGTTACGCATTTGGAAGAATCCGCCAATGGTGGGGGCACGGCCAAGATGCAGATGGAATGCTCCGGTCAATTGGGTTGCAATGGAGGAGCGCGGCGGGGGAAGAAGAGCAGTATCATTGCTCGGCACCGGAAAAGCAGCATCCAGCTTTGAGTCCAGAACATAGACAGTCGAGTCTTCAAAAATCGGTGCTATAGAAACATCGGAGAGTAGGCTCACGATGGGAGTCATCCTCAATCCTTCATCAGCGCCGGCCTTTAACAGTGCCTGTTCCGCCGTTTGATCTTCGCCCTGTGTGTCGGAAGCCCGCGCGAAGGCGGTAAGGGCTTCGGCGCCGCGGTGTTGCTGGCGAAGTACGCTCGCCTTAGCTAGCAAATACTGATAGTCAGAAGCAGTGTCCGCAGTGGCACTGACCGCCGCAAGTTCGGCCTGCGCTCGGGTTGTGTCGCCGATTGAGAGGTAGTTGTTAGCCATTCCGATCCGCACCTTGGCGTCCTGCGCACCGGCCGCCTTGGCGCGTTGGAGATACCGCTGGGAAAGCTCATAATCATGCATCGACCGGAAGACATCTGCCGCCGCGATGAATTGATTGCCGGTTGGCGGGGCTGTGGTCCCGTCCTCGCCTTCCATCTGCGCCAGCGCAATCTGCCTTTCTGCGTCCTCCGTATGACCCTGCTCTGCCATCAGCCGTGCGATTGCCAAACGTACGCTGACGCGGTCACTGTCGTTCGCTTCAAGCGCCATCCGAAAGCGCTCCATCGCGGCCGCATGATCGCCGATGGTACTCAGAGCCTGACCCGTCGAGACGTAAATATCACTTGGCGACGAATCCGTAAACTTTGCCGAAGTCGCGTCGAGCTTGGCATACTGGTCAGTCAACTGCACGTTGCGGAGTGTCAGATCGCGTTCTTGAAGGCTGGCGTAGGACCGTGCAAGCAATGCATAGAGAGCAGCGCTCCGGGGGAGATCCACCTTTGCGAGTTCCAACTCGTCAATGGCGTCGTGGTAGTGACGCCGCGCAAATAGCGTGTTTCCAAGGCCCAGGTGGAGCGCGCCATCATCGGGAGTGAATTTCAATGCATCTCTGTACTCACTTGCAGCCTTGGTCAGCATGTCCTCCCGTCCATAAGCGGTGGCGCGAATGACGTGAAGATCTCTTGAATCGCCCAGCGTGCGCTCCGCAAGATTCGCTTGCCGAAGGGCAGCCTGCGGCTTTTGCAGATTGAGGCTCGCATAGGCGAGTCCAAGGTGTGCTTCGCCATCGTCCGGCTGTCTTTGGAGGGCTGCATTAAAGTCATCCGCGGCGGCCTGAGGTTGGTGCAGGTCGTTGAGCATGTATCCTCGGTTGATGTAGGCCGTAACAACATTGGGATCCCGCCGAAGGGCTTCAGAAAAGTCGTCTTTTGCCTGCTCTGAGGCTCCTTGATGCTTGTGAACATAACCTGCCAGGAGTGGTATGTCAGGCTCATCGGGAAGAAGGTTGGCATACTTCGTTGTTAGAGCAAGCAGTTCACCGTACTGTCCAAGATGGAGCAGATCATAACCAAGATAGACGACCACGTCTCTATCTCGAGGCAGTGTCTTGATTGCTTCCCGCCCGACCGCAGCCGACTCTTGATACTGGCCCATGAAGCTCAGGTACCTCTCCTTTTCTCGCAGTACCTGGGGATCGCGTTGAATGTCTTCTGTTACGCGGCTCAGCCACGTTGCGGCCAGTGTCAGGTTGTGCGCCTCAATCGCGGCGTTCATTCCACCGGCAATCAGCAGGGCCCTGTGCGGAGCCAGAGAATAGCCCTTGGTATAGGAAACCTGCGCCTTGTTGAAGTCATGACGTGCGGTGTAAAGATCTCCAAGCGCGAGATAAGGTATGTATAGCGAGGGATTGGCTTGTGCCAGACGCAGGAAATATTTCTCCGCATCTTTGTCACGACCCGCCGCGCGGGAAGCATAGCCGAGGGAGGTGAGCGCGAAGCGGTTGGTGTGGTCCCTGTCAAGAATCTTCTGGTACACGCTGATCGCATCTTCCGTGCGCCCAAGCTTGATGAAGATGTCCCCGTTGAGTTGCAGACTATTGCTATCCCGGGAGCCACTTGCGAGGTCTGCCTTGATGTCGGCCAGTGCGCCGTCCAGGTCGCCGGCATTCATCCGGATCATCGCTCTCAGACGGAGGAACTGTCCTTTTGCGGACTGAGTTTCGCCGAGGCTGTTGATCTCCGTCTGCGCCGTGCGGAGCTGGTCGCGGGAAGCCTTATCGTTCGATGTGTCCCGATACAGTGCCATCAATTCCATGTGGAGCTGAATACCGTAGAGCGGACCCTCGGCAGGATTCGCGGGCAGGGAAGCAAGGGCGGCGCTATATTCCAGGATGGCGTCTTCCCCGCGATCCTGAATCTTGGCAATCGCTCCGCGGATTGAATGCAGTCGATAATTGTTGGGATCGATTGCAGCGGCACGATTGAGAAACGGGGCCACTCTGTCGATAGAGCCAACCGCCACCTCGGCCTGCGCTGCAGCGAACTGCAGGCCCAAATCCTTTGGGGCCGCATTGGCCGCCTGCGAATATATCTTGGCGGACTCTTCCAGTTTGCCGTCGAGCTGGTAGGTATACGCGAGTTCGGCGGTGACGTCCGGTTTGGGATGACGAATCGACCTGAGCGCGGCAATCGCTTCGGGATAGTTCCCGACCTCACGGTAGTATTGCGCCAGAGTGCGCTGGACATCCGGGTTGGAAGGATCACGGCGTTTAGCCAAGCCGAGATAGTGGTCCGCCATATCCATCTGATTCATGTGCTGGTAGATGCGCGCCAGCAGCAACTCTGACCGTGCGCCCGGTTGCATACGCTCTGCTCTGCCCAGCCAATCGAGTGCATTTGCGTAATCTGCCGATCTGAAGTACAGATCCCCGAGCAGCAAGGAATCGTCTCTACGGGTAGGATCAGACGCGAGCAATAGTTTGAGGAGGCGCTCGGCATCTTCAGTGCGCCCCATCACGCTATATGTCTGTGCAAGGCCGGAAATCCCTTCGGTTGAAGATGGCAATAGGCGAAGTCCGCGCGAATAGGAATCCGCGGAGAGCGGCAGCTTTCCATCAAGCCGAGCTGCGTAGGCCAGCAGGAACCACAACTGCGGATCATTGGGAGCAGCTTGTGCGGCACGTTGCGCGTAGTTGAGTGCGAGCGCGTGGTCTCCACGCTGCAAAGCCTGCTGAGCAGCACGCGCAAGACGCGCGTTCTGGATATTCGATCCCCAGCCCAGAGGCTGAACTGCGGGACCACTCTGCGTCTTTTTAGACTGTGAAGCCTCAGGAGCCCCAGACCCGATGTCGTAGGTTTGCGCTGCGGCGCCACATGCGCATGCGGCAAACGCAAACGCCAACGCAACAATCGAGACTCCGGATATTGCAGCCAAAGGGCACCAACGCAACGTCATGTTAAGCAGCTAAATTGGACAGTGTTGCAGATAAGCCACATTCGCTTTGTTGATTGACAAACAAAGGAACTGCATAGTCAGAGGAATAGCCTGCTGCGCACAAAGCGCCTTGCATTGGGCAGAGCTGGCCTCCCTGCGGAATGCCGAGGAGGATGTTAGCGAGGTCAGGAATCCTGGCAGAAAGGTGGTTGGAGTGTAGAAGTGTGTCCATAGGCTATCCCCAAAATAAAACTTGCCTGATTCACCGTACGCTTTTCACTCTTCTAATCCTGTGCAATATTGACCGCATTCAATGCCCCAGCAGGCAACCAGCTGGGCAGGTGTGGAGATCGGCGGAACAGCGCTCTCCAGGGGCCGGCGCAGATCTCAATGCAACTGGAAAGCCTTCTCTGTGTATGCAATGCAGGCTGCCTCGTGCTGTCCTCGTGAGTCGATCACTTCATTCAAATCAGGGATGATTGCATTGCAGCAGGCACCTCACTGGGAGGAGGCTCGGCGAGCCTAGGCCTTGAAGTGTTTTCCTCCGGAAACTCGTCGCGGAGAACGACGTTTAGCAAGGAAGTGTGGACGCGGATGCGCCCCTTGTATCCGTCGTATTCGATATATCCGAGAGCTCTGAACCGATTCATGAAGAAGCTGATGCGTGAGCGCGTGGCGCCGATCATCTCCGCCAGAGTCTCCTGCGTCACCGGCGGGATCAGTGTTTCCGGTGCCCCAGGGCCGCCGTACTCGGCCATAATCAGAAGGATTCGCGCCAACCGTCTTTCGCTCGAGTTGAATAGCTGATCGACGAGATCGGCCTGGGTTCGGATGTTTCGGGTGAGAATGAAATGCATGAAGAAGTCAGAGAAGGTGTGCTCATCATGTAGCACGCGGAGCATCTCATCGCGTTCGATCCGAGTTGCCACGCATTCTGAAATTGCCGAGGCCGAGGAGAACCGGCATGGATTCGCGCTCGACATAGACTCTTCGCCAAAGAAATCTCCAACCGCCAGCAAGGTGACCGTGGCTTCCTTCCCCTTTTTGGAGATGACGGAAAGCTTCGCACGCCCGCTCTGGAGATAGAAAACTGCGTCGGCCGGCGCTTGTTGAGAAAAGAACATTCCCTTTGCCTTGCAGTGGACAATGGCTCGCCTCTCGCCGGGGCTATTCAGAAAGGAGTTGATATCGAAGATCTTCTCTGTCGTTTTGGTCATCACAGTCGCGTTCTTTCTGAGTGCGGAAAAGATGCACAGGAAATTCACCAGGGCTGTTCAAAAGTGAGTGAAGGTCGGCATCCCAACTCCAGAATGCACTCTCATGATGTACTGCATCACAACTTCTCATAGTCTCAGCGCGAAGTATGAGCAATCCTGCACTATTCATGCCAATCTCAATAGAAAAAATGAGAGTGTGTTTACCTCTGCGTACCTCTCGTGGAGGGGATGATGGCTAAGGAGCACGGGGCTGCTCCATCCCGACGCGAAAAGGCTCTTGGTCATTCGTTGTACAGTGTGCAAGCCCCGGATGCGACAGCAGGAGGACAATCCCTTGCCTGCTGAAAAGGCACTGTTTATCTGCGAATGAATGCCGAATGCGATGACTCGCAATCCAACCGGAAGCGCACAGTATTATCGACCGGGAGTGTTCTTTATTGGTCAGACTCGAGGCAGATTTGCTGAGAAACTATGCACCAGAGTTGGGCATTCAAGCATGCGCCGGAGGGGGATATGGCTGGCAAACAAGCGCGAATTCTCATCGTCCACGTTGTTGCCATTGATTCGAGCAGCGTTGCTGCGCGCACGCGGAATGGTTGTTTGGTCGCGTATCCGCCACTCCGCATGTTTGCCCGCATTGGTTGAGACGAGGGGCCAGTGTCAGCCATTCATCAGCCCGGCTTGAACTGTTCAGGGATGCAGGCAAGCGCATCACGGCATGAAGAAGGGCCACGGAGCACGTGGGTTGAGTGCGTTTCGCAGTTGTTGAATGGACGCTCTATTGCGAGGTAACTTTGCAGACGGTCAAGCCCATCCACGCGTCAACACGGCCAATACCGATCAGCTTGATTCTGATGGCGGTTGTCGCAGTGCATCTACCTCTGCTGCTGATGAAGCTGCCTCTGAAGTCGTACGATACCAACTTCCACATTTTCTTTGCGTCCCATTACGTTCACCACTGGTTCAACCCCTGGAATACGAAGTGGTACGCAGGATTTTCGCAGATGACATATCCCCCCTTGCCGCAGCAGTGGGTGGCAGTGGTCTCCAGGCTTCTTGGCTTGGATATGGCGTACATGGCTGTACAACTGTTCGCCATGCTGCTGCTCGTGGTGGGAGTCTATCGATTCTCACTGCTCTGGGTCAGCCCCCGTGCCGCGTCAATTGCTGCTCTGGCGAGTGTGTTTCTTGGCTCGGAAAGCTTCCTCGTATACTCTGCGGGGCAGTTGGCCACCACCTTTGCGGCGCCAATCTATTTGAATGCCCTCCCCTTTCTCTTTGCATGGGTTCGTCATGGCAAATGGCGATCATTCCTCAAAGCGAGCGTGCTTTTCACCGCCGCGGCTGCTGCTCACCATGCCACGTTGCTGTTTGGATCCTTCTTCTTTGCCGTACCGGTCCTCGCGCTGGCGCTGATGGATCGCGAGGATGGTGAGCGCACATCAGCCCCTGCGTTCATGGGGCGCACCCTCGCAATCACCGCGGTGGTGGGTGCAGCGATCGCCATCGTGCTCCTCCCCTTCTGGATTGCGTTGATTCATTACCCCGTGACGCAGACGCCCATCCCGCACCCTAGCCGGGCCAACTACATCCTGAGTCCGCAGTGGGGTCTGAACTACTTCATCGTTCCCTATGGAGCCATGATTCTTGCTCTTCCGTTCATCTTTCTGCGGGGTTGCACCGCCGTTCGCCTCCGCCCCTTGCTGCTTGGCTTCTGGGCGGCGTTCATGGTGGGTCTCGGAGGAACGACCCCTGTGGGCCATCTCCTGCTGGGGCGCGCCTTTTACGTGCTCACTATGGAGCGCTTCAGTTACTGGGCATCCTTGCTCGCTCTGCCATTTGTTGGACTTCTGGCGGCGGAGCTCTACGATCGGTATCGCATGCGAGCCGTCGTTGGCTTGACCATGGCCGCTGCCTTCACTTGTGCGATTGCAGTAGGATGGGCGAGCTACAGGCCGGCGGATGCGGAAAATTTCAAGGTGGATACGGTTGCTTCGTGGCTCAATCGTGACGGCCACGATCGATATCGCTATGTCACCCTGGGCTTTGGAAATAAGATCGCGCGTCTGGCCATGATGACGAACGCCAGCAGTGTAGATGGCGAATGGAATTCAGGCCGCATGCTGCCGGAACTGACTCGCCACGGAGCAGGCGCCCTTACCAGTTCAAAATACTTCGGCAAGCCGGGTTTGGACGCACTCCGCGCAATGCTGGCACACGCAGATCACTACGGACTGAAATGGGTGTTTGTCAAAGATCCCTTCTATGATCCGCTGCTGTCCTTTGCCGGCTGGCGGCCCGTGGACAATCTTGATGACAACACCATCACAGTCTGGAGCAAAGACGGCGTGCCACCGGCAACGCCCCTGAACGCGCCACAAATTCCACCCCACTGGCAAGGCGTAATGTGGGGGATCCTCCCGTTCGGCAGCAGTCTCCTGGCAATCCTGGTGGTCTTTATTCCCGCGAGGAAGCGCTACGGTCTGCGAAGTGACGAAGTCACACCAACCGACGAGAGTCATGGGGAAGCGAGGTTGGCCTCGTGAACCAAGGACGCATATTCGCTGCGCTTTTAGGAGCCACGACCGTAACGCTCGTAGCGATAGGCACCGTCTGGCCCGTGCAATCGGCAGTTGCCTATGCCGGAGGGCAGGGCCTGCTCCGCTCGTCTTCTACTCCGGAGGCGGCAGTTCGAAACCTTGGTGATGACATCCGCAATCAAGCTTGGGAAAAGGCGTATGCCAGTCTCGCCAACAAGGCGCAGTTTACTGAGCCTGAATTTGTGCACGATCTGAAGGGATACTACCCAGGCCTTCTTACCTACGCGACCTTGAACAGCTTTGAAGTGCTTCCGCGCCACGCATCCGCCAATGAAGCGGAGGTTGAGCTCAAATTGCATTGGTCTACTGTCGTGGGCGCATCGGTAACCACACGCCAAGTGAGAGTGACGAGAGACGGTGACCACTGGGAACCGGAGTGGCCAATCGTTAAACGGCCGACGGTTCCGCCACAGATTATTCCGGTGAATTATCTGCGTTGGGATGTGATCTACCGCGGCGCAGCAGATGACTGGGGCGCGCAGGATGTGGAGTCGCCTCATGCCCGCATTGTGGATATGCATCCGGTGCAAAGAGCGGAAGGTGTCGTGGTCCTTGGTGAGTTGCTGAACGAAGACGTCGTCCCGGCTTACGTGTCGGTCTCCGCGACCTTGCTGTCAAAGAGCAAATCCGTGATCGCAACAGAAGGCAGCTTTGACAAGATATCGCATCTCCTGCTGCCGAAGCAGGTGACTCCATTTCTTATCCGCTTCCCGAACGTACAGTTGTCCGATGTTGGCAGTATTCGCATGACCCCGTTGTCTTCTCTCATTGCCGCCTCTGCAGACCCCGTGATTGAGATCGAGAACGAGCAATTGCATGCGGCTCCGAACGCCTCAGTGACTGGCCAACTCTCGAATCAAAGCGGACAGATCGTAAATGTCGCGCACGTGCTTACGTCCTTCTACGACAAAGCTGGCCAAGTGGTCTGGGTCGCGGATAAGTACGTGGACCAGGCTCTGTTGCCTCAGACGCCGGTTCCGTTTCAAGTCCGCATCCCGCAGGATCTTGCCAAAAGCATCAGTAGTCAGCGAACAATTGTTGCGACGTACAGCTTTGGTGGCTCCCAATGAGAGTGAGACTGTGGCTCCTGATGAACGGCTTGGCGATTGCCACCCTACAGGTGGCTCTTGCCCAGGGGATGAGCATGACCTTGCCCAAAGCGATTGAGGCTGGCCGCCCCTTTACGATACAGAGCCATGGAAGTGGACATGCAACCCTATATCTCCTCTGTCCAGGGCAGATGTTGAGGCGCGATGTGCGGCTGGGAGAGGCTGCGGTCTTTTCTGCCGGCTCGCTCACTAGCGCTGGGCACTACCTGGTTGTTCTCACTTCATCCACTGCCACAACGAACGGGACACTCGATGTTACGC
>Ga0307375_10006244_pt1 | contig 11043 bp, 10 predicted proteins | sample TR1MG_FD_202531 | JGI IMG/M metagenome (GOLD analysis project Ga0307375, IMG submission 202531) | Soil microbial communities from Risofladan, Vaasa, Finland - TR-1 | ecosystem: Environmental > Terrestrial > Soil > Coastal area > Acid sulfate soil | place: Finland: Risofladan, Vaasa | collected...
CTTAGCTTAATTCGGTATGGTTTCTGTAAACACGCTCAAATCGTAATTTGGCAGCAAAGCTCAATGTCCGTTCAACGGAAACAAGCAGACCGTTAAATGCAATGATCCAGAAGACCGCTCTTGGCACGATCCGGAAATTCAACATCGCAATTACGCAGCCCTAAAGCAGACGATCGCGACCTCTATCCAAGTTGGATAGATAGTACCTCGGATTGAGCACTATTGATCTGTATCGAGATTGTCCTTTGCCAAGCTTGCATAGTAGCGCTTTGTCAGCTCGGACTGTAAAAAGTCATCGTTCAATAATTTCAGGAAGAGATTCTGAGAGACTTTAGTATCGAGCTTAATCTTCGTTCCGTCTTCACTCAACTTGAATTTTCCCCGAAGGGCAGGATGAGTATTAACGAAAGTGATGACCTGTTCATTCGGAATCACACCAAGCACTGGCGATGCGTGAGCAGCACGAACAAGTTTTCTAGAAAAAGAGATATCGTCCAGTCGGGCGGTTAGCGGATGAGTATCGAAAACTAGCCCAGCTTGCATGATGTTTGCGATTCCCTGCGTGGCTACATTCCGAATCGCATCGTGGAACCCAAAAAATCTTTCGAGCGTTTTTATATCAACAATGTAGTAATGGTCGCCGACACGCATGAACTCGAACTTTGAGTTAATTCTTAGGATGTCGTCATCAAGCTTTACCATGCGATTTTGATTGCGAATGCGTACCAAGCTAAATGAACTGTCGCGTTTGAGTAATGCAACGGGATATTGATGTTTATACAAGGCGAGCTGTTGCTGCCCATGACCAAGGAGGATCAGGATTCCTTGAAGGTGCTTTAAATCATCAGATTCGAAGTCGAAGAGATCAAAATCTTCGCGTTGCAGAATCTCTCCCAAGTTGGTGAGCTGTCTTGGGATTTCCGGAAGATCGTAGTGATAAATCGCATGGGCCCTATCGTCCGCACTGGAAATATCTACCAATGAGAGTTCATCGTTAAGGAGAATCGTGCCGCTTATGGAGTCGATGAAGTTCTGTGTAAGCTCGGTTTGAGCCTCTTCATCTACGTCCGCTCGTTTGATTGATATCTGCCCATTCGTTTCAAGCAAGAAATAGAATTCAGCTCCACAAGCTTCGTTCGTGATGACTTCAGATATCCTAGCTCTCAGCGCGTCTATGCTCATTATTTCCCCTTTGCGTAGTAAACGCGGTTATCAAGCTCAAGGAACTGGATTTGACTGCCGTCCTGCAGACGATCTTTTGAAATCAGAACAACCTTCACTGTTTGACCGGTTCGTCGTGTGACAACAGCCGAGTACAGCCGAAAACCGAGAATAGCTAGTGTTGGATTTGCGTAGAACTTATCTGTCTTTACGTAAATTACACCTATAACGATGAGAAGTAACCCGAGAGCTATGAGGTATCGCTCGCTCGTTAGATTGAAGCAAATCAGCGGAATGATGTAGGTGGTCAGAAATGTTAGATGTTCGTAGTTGATGTCTTCGACCGAAGATATTGTTACTGGAATTGATTTGCTTCCTGCAATTTTGTAGTCGAACCGGAAGTAGTACAGCACACCGATCAATACGAAGATAAGCGCAATGGCTGGTACAACATTTAGCTTTCCGAGTTCAGCGAAGCCAATAAAGGTGCACTGGCTGTCAAAGCAGACTGGGATGTCGATCGTGACGACAATAATTAGAAGGAATAGGAACCACAACGACAGAACGTAGAGTTCAAACTTCTCGAGTGTTCGGTTTGGTGTCATGTGGAGATCATGCGACAGTTGTCTAGAGTTCTATCGTTTAAATTGAGGACACGCTTTGAGCGTGCTTCTATCGAATGATGAGTTAGCACTGCGCAATGTTTCTAGCTCGAACAATTTTCAACAGAACCTTGCGATTTATTTGAACGCGCTTAGTGTGCTGAGCACCAGAAAGCTTTCTCTTTCGCCATGTGTCCATGTAAAAGCTCCTCTCCCAGTCGTTAATCCAGCCCTTTTGGTGAGCATGGTCGATTGTCTCAGGATTGATTGCTCTCTCTTCATCTTCTTGAATGCGCTTTACAGCTTGAAAGATTAGGTCAGACGGGAGATTTGTAAATTTCTTGACGCAGCAATTTCCGACGATTGCCGTGTTGCTATTCTTTCTATTTCGCAGGAGGCAAATTTCGATAATCGGAAAATGTCCGCAGAGGCAAGTGTCGGGTTCATCTTCTCGCCATATTTGTTCTAAGCCCCACTCAAGCTTTGCTTCATCCCAAGTTCCGGAGGCACTGAGGGCAATGAGTTTTGTGGTTAGTTGATATTCGGACATAGTCTGCAAGGCTAACAGTTATTAGACTGACTCACCGGTCAGTCAGTACTATTGAAATAGTACGCTGCTCTAACCGGACACTCGTGACCCTCCGCTATGTCAGAATGTTCATACCAACCAAACAGAGTCACCAACAATTCTACGGCAACAGTGACGTAGACACCAGACGATCACAGCTGGCTACCCACATTTCAGCACGTCACGAGTCATCCGGCTTGATCCAAAAAGACTCACCACGTTGCTCACACTCTCAGGGTTGGATGACATCAACAGACCCTGTAACAGACTCGGCTGTACGAACATCTCTTGCGCCACAGCAGATTGAGGTACATTGAAATGCTCTTTCATAACCTTCAAGCTTTCGGTGATTACCTCAGGCTCTTCATGCTCAATCAACTGATCCTCAGACTCCTGCACTGCTTCACCATGGCGATTGAGCCTTACATACCCCGCTCTCGCCTGATCATCCGAAAACATGCCGAGCTGACGGCCGCGATAAATGATCGCAGCCTTAGATACACCCCAGCGCAATTTTAGTTCAGACAAGCCTATCCAGTTGAGTCGTGTGCCACGGATTGCCAACCGGCATTCGCTGGCAAACGTGCTTCGAGGCATCAGAAGAGCGCTGGCGAAACGATTTGCTTGCGTCTCAGTCAATCGGTCCCCTGTTAAGACGCCTATGTGCAGCGAAAAGTGTCCCAGCTCATGAGCAATACCAAAGCGCTCGCGACATGCCGAACGACCGGTGCCGTTCAGTGTAATCAGCGGACGCTTAGTAGCGAATGACACAGCATCGATTTCAGGTGCAAGACCTTGCACCTTTATAACGACAGCGCCTGCATTTTCAGCAATACGTGTAACATTGCTCAGTGGTCCAAGGCCAAGGCCAAAAAGTGAACGGAACTTCTCTGCTGAGCGTTCTATCGTCTCCGGTGATTCAGGATCGGCTTCATCAACTTGATAGTGTGGCAACTCGACATGATCATCCAGAACACCAATCAAACGCTTGAGCATCTCACCTCTGGCACGTGCGACCTGGCGTAACACAACCTTGGTTGTCAGCTGCCGCCGAAAGTGGCACTGTTCATCCGAAATCGGATTCGGGTCGACGTGATAGAAAAACTCAGGAAAGACTTTCAGTATTTCGGCGAGAGAGGTCTCCAACTGAGCAGAAACAGATTCTGCACCTGTTTCAACACGGCTCAAAAACTGCTTCGACACACCAACTTGTTCACCCACTTCCGTAAGCGACAGATTATGGAAGAGGCGAATGAGACGAAGATTGGCTCCAACGAAGGTGCTCATCACACTGCTTCGGACACGGCATCGCCTTCATGATTGCGCCGCTTCGGAGCCACTTGGGGCTTCGCAACGTCGACGGGTTTAGGCAACGACTGCTCTCCTTCAACGCGGAAGACACGGACGGTATTCGATACCCAACGGCATGCAACTTCACCGCTAGGAGTGAAACCGAGAAATTCGACACGTGGCTCTGAGGTACCGTCGTGCCCACGGTCAATGATGAAGCAGAAGCGGCCTGGTCCACCTTTCGAAGCAAACTCCAAAAAATTCATCTGATAGCAATTGGCCGTCAATACAGCATCCTTTGAGGGATTCGAAGGATCGTCATTACTAAACCTACAAGGAACCCCACCGATGGTAAAGACGATGTCGTTGTTACCATTCAGAAGGCTCAACCATGCATGCTGTCCAGACATCGCCTCCGCAATGATGCGGTTCTTCTGGCGACCAAAGGTGGTACAGCCGCGCGTGTACCCGTTGTCGGTAGATCGGGACAGGTCGTCCTCTGTAGCATAAAGCTCATCTAACAGCCATTGGGAGACGGATTCCAAGCGGTTGGACATTAATTCTGAATTAAAGGCTGAGGGTGGTTTCAGGGACATTTTGTGCACTCCATTAAATTCGTCAACCGCATTTTTGTGCAATTTCTACGATTCGTCAAGTCATTTCACTTCATCGGCCATATTCTACCAACAGTAATAAGCATCGATGACTAACTGGGCTAGGTTTTATGCAAGGCGATAATTGTTGCCATCAATGCTTGGCCTGAAAGACAGTCATGAAATAACTTCAAGACTGTTTGCCAACATTGTGCGGGTCAATAAACTGACAAAGTTGGAATCTATTTGAGGACGCTTAAAGGCGTCCTCTTCTTTTTTTCCAAGCGGGAATACCTGGGTCTGAAGCTGTATGGGTTTATAGCCTACCTGCTATTGCCGACTGTAACCAGACTGTTAGTGTTGTCGATTCAATACTGGGACAGTTTCAGGGACAGTTCGTTGGTGATTCCAGCGATGTTTGTTGAAAGTTTCGCAATGCTGATAAAAGTCTCAAAACAGAAACAGTAGCCAGATGATCTTAAAATTACCCGGCCCTAAACCGGACGCTCGTGACCTTCTGTTAACGACACATATCAGCCCTTCAAGATTCCTTAAAGTGGTCGTTCAACGATTGAGCTCAGCCGCGGCGGGCAAGGAGCGAAGCGACGAGACCGACGTCGGCTGCAGCGATTGGTTAGGCGTCAATAATGGACGTACTGGCCTTCGGATGTGCAAGATACGCAGCAAAGTATGGATCCCCCGAGTTCATTGGAAACCGTACATACAGTTCCTCACCAGGTTTTGCAAGCCGCACTATGTGCTCAAAGAGCAACCCTTCAATTCGCGTTACGTAGCACGGAATTGTCTTCTGAAATGCAAAGGAGCGTTGAGAAACACGTGAAAACGGATTCTTTGCATGTAGGATTGTGCCGCACCGATCATAGAGCTGAACGAATTGACGTTTTGTCAGAAACCCGCTCCGTTTCAGCTGCGTAGTATTTCCCTTAAGCCGCTCGATCGGAATGAGATAGAAATTTGGATTTATCCGCTCAATCTTTGCAATTATTCGATTCGCGTGCCAGTCCTTGCGAATATCCGTACGTACGGCTTCATAAGCCTTCCGATTCGGTACAAGAGATGAGTACGCTATCAATTCAAGAACCTTTCTAAGTTGTAGTGCTTGGGACTCAATATCCGTCTGCGGATACGTAGTCGATGCCCGGCCAGAGGAAAATTCTCTGAGTACGTCTAATCGCATACCGATCTCCCACATTAGAGAGAGGTACTTGCTACGCTCGCGGGACGTGTCCATTGACGCCTAACGTTCGAATTCACTGGCCTGTGCGGCTTTTCGCGCAGGCCTGGTGGAATGATTGGTTATGCGACCTGTTTGCACGTCCACGACCCTATTCCTTAGCAAGGCCCGCCTCAATGACTAGCTGCTGAAGTGCATCTTGTGCCTCAGGAAGCCCATTTACGTATGCCTGTCGCTCAGCGTCATTTGACAGCCTGGAAAGCTCAGCACTCTCGTCTTCCGTTAGGGTAATCGTCTTCTTGAACTCTTTACCGCTTGCATCGTGAGTCAGAGAAATGTCAACGTCGAACTTCGGACGGTATATCCGGAAATTGAGTTTCGAACCAGTGAGGTCAATTGGCTCCGCTTTGCCGGTATTGTTGTTGAAGCGCAGTAGCCGCATCGATTGATGAAAGCGCTGACCTTGAACGAGTTGAAAATCTAAGCGGTTTGCTTCGCACTCAGCACGAGTGCGTGCACGGATATCTTCATCGTACGCAAATGTACGAACTGCCGGGAGCACGCTCAAAGAAACCATGTGCTGTTCCCAGAAGTTGATGACGTTAGTAAGGACTTCAAGCAGGTTTCGTTCCGTACCGTCTGAGAGCTTCACGACAACGGTCTTTTGGACGTATCGGTACGTACCGGCGGCGTCTTCGTACTCGATGAACACGAGTTGCTCAGCCAAGTTTGTGGCGTCGGTAACAAGCGGTGCCCCATGTGGTGTATTTCCGGTAAGCGACTTGTGTTTTGTAGCGTTTACTACATCACCAAGAAGTGCATAGTCTGGGCAAAGACGCTCTACCTCACCACGAGATGGAGCACCGACAGGAAGATGCTCACGCAAGTGGAAGAGTGCTGTGGCCGCAACCAGAGCTTCGCGCAAGTCGCGGCTGCGTCCGGCAACACCATCCTTACTTATGTCACGGTACGCAACGAAAGACGCTACGACGTTCTCGTGATAGTAGGCGGCTATATCGTCAAACATCGCTGCGTATTGGAGCTATTTTTATTTCTTCGTTCCGTTGACTATTGCCTTAAGAGTTGCACCAGCCTTGAACGCCGGAGCCTTGGAAGCCTTAATCTTGAGTGGTGCGCCGGTAGCTGGATTACGACCAGCACGTGCAGCGCGCTTGCGCACTTCAAAAGTACCAAAGCCGACCAAAGCAACGCTGTCGCCCTTCTTGAGTGTGGCCGTGATGACTTCAATTAGCGCTGCGATGTTGCGGTCTGCATCTGCTTTTGTGCTGCCTGTCTTTGCTGCCAGTGCGTCAATCAGTTCTTTGCGGTTCATGTGATTTATCCCTGTAATTATTTACTGCACTATGCAGTGATTGAAAGTTTAGCATTAAAGAAGCGAAAGCAACTGGCCCAAACGTACCAGGTAGGTTGGTGTAACATCATAATTATGACAATCAAGATGTTACACTTACAAAATCTCACCTCCAGCACCCAACGGCAAGCACTTCGGATATATTTTTTTATATGGTTGACATTAAAAAATTAATTGGCGGCGTAACGAAAAAGATTGTTAGTGGTGTAAAAGTTACCGATGTTAGGGTATCTAACTTTCGCTCCATCACTAATGTTGAGGTTGAACTCGACGATTTGACCGTATTGGTAGGAGCAAACAACGCGGGCAAAACAAGTTTTCTCGATGCGTTGTACGCCTCAATAGGCGCCGGTCGTAAGTCTCTTGGACAAGAGGATATACATCTTTCTGCGGGCGAAGCCATTGCTCCACAAGAGCGCTCAATTATCATTGATGTCAGAATTCGTCCATTCGATGACAATGAGGCAATTCTTGAAACTTTTCCAGAGGGAAGCTTCTGGACAGGCCAATGGGGCACAGGCATCTTCCAGGACGAAACGGGACATGAATTCATGGCGTTTAGGTCAACACTGTCATGGAGCCATGCAAAGGGCGATTACGTACTCGAGCGCAAGTTTCTAAAGGATTGGAAACCCTTTAAATCGTGGCTTATGTCTGAACAATCCGACAAGTCATTAACCTCAGCACAACTCGAACCAATAGCACTTCACTATATCGATGCAAAACGTGATCTCGACGATGATCTTCGTCGTCAGGGTTCATTTTGGCGTCGGCTTACAGACAATCTTGGGCTTGCAGAAGAAGACATCTCAGCATTAGAAGCCTCACTTACAGAGTTAAACCAGCAAATCGTCGACAAAAGTGAAGTGTTAAAACACCTCAAGGAAAATCTTATCGACATGGCCTCTGTAGTATCTGCAGACAGTGCAGGAGTCGATATAGCTCCAGTAGCTCGGCGCCTTCGCGATCTTTCGAAAGGCGTTGACGTTACATTTGCGACAACTGGTGCTCAAGCCTTTCCACTATCTCGGCACGGAATGGGAACTCGCAGTTTGGCCTCACTTCTTGTATTCAGAGCATTTTCTTCATGGCGGCAAAATCTGGCTGAAAAGGCGGGTGATCACATACACGTGCTTCTTGCTCTTGAAGAACCAGAATCGCATTTACACCCCCAAGCGCAACGCTCTCTCTTCTCGCACATTAAGTCCATTTCAGGACAACGCATTGTTAGCACTCATTCTCCTTATTTTGCTGGTCAAGCAAGACTGGAGGAACTTCGCCTTTTTAAGAAGCATGAAGGGATTACAGTTGCTTCCCGACTTAACTTGTCACAGATTGATCCTGACGGTCGACGTAAGCTAGAACGTGAGGTGATTGCATCAAGGGGTGATCTGCTATTCGCGAGAGCACTTGTGCTGTTTGAAGGCGAAACAGAGGAGCAAGTATTACCGCTTTGGGCTCAAACTTACTGGGATATGAGCATTCATGAACTAGGTTTCAGCTTTGTCAGCGTAGGTGGGCAAAATTACTTCCCGTTCATCTGGCTCGCACACAACTTTGGCATTCCTTGGTTCATCTTTTCCGACGGCGAACCAAAAGCTATTGCAGCTCTTACTAAAGAAGCAAAGCGTGCAAACATTCACGACGTTACGACTCGGACTAATATCATTATCCTGCCGCACGGCAATGACCTTGAAGCCCAATTGGTTAAGGAGAACTATCTTGCTGAAGTTGAAGCAGCCTTCAACCAACTTGAAGGTGATAACGCTCTGGACAGATACATAACGTCTCTAAACGGCAGGGATGGAAAAAAGATCGATGGAGTTCAGCAAATCCGAAACTACAATGGGAGTGAGGGGAGATTGAGAGCTGCAGTAGATATAATGCGGGAAAATAAGACTCGTTGCGCTCTTCATATTGCAACACAGATATCATCGCTTACCGACGAGAAACGGCGAGTTCCTTCAGCAGTTGCCGATCTCTTCGCTGCCATATCAAAGGAGTTTGGTTTAAAATCAGCTATTACAACGATTGAGGCTAAGACGTGAGCGAGATTCGACTTTCTGACGCTCAAAAACGAGTTGTTCGTCACGGTGAGGGAGCCCTTTTAGTCATTGCAGGGCCGGGTTCTGGCAAAACACGTGTACTGACAGAACGCGTTAGAAGGTTGCTGACTGAAGAGTCCGGGCATTTTCGCGTTCTAGCCCTGACTTTCACCAATAAAGCTGCTAATGAAATGACCGAGCGTCTCAGCGACCTCAAAGAATCAAGGCAACGTGCATTTATTGGAACAATACATGGTTTTTGTTTGGATGTTCTGTCTGATCGTGGCAAATTGGTCGGCGTCGATACGTTGCCACAAATATTCGAACAAGCTCAAGACAGAAAGCAAATTCTCATACAAGCAGTTAACGAAGATCCTCTACTATCCGAAGAACTCTTAGAGCTTGATTCCAAAGAGCGCAATCAACGATTGGATCAATGGCTTAGAGGAATATCCATTCTTAAATCACACCCACTTAGTCAAGCCGATTACACCGAACCATTGCTAGATCGGATTTATGATGGATATAACGCAGGTCTTCGTGCGTGTGGTGCATACGACTTCGATGACCTTTTGCTGCTAACCTATCAACTTTTCACCGACTACCCAAAGATTGCAGATTTCTACAGACGTCTATATAAGTACATATGCATCGACGAGGCGCAAGATTTAAATGAGGCCCAATACGCTGTACTTCGTGCATTGTGTGGCTCGACTTTTAAAAACGTCATGATCGTAGGCGATCCAAAACAATCAATATACGGTTTCAATACATCCAGCCCCGCATATTTACAAGCTTTCAAATCCGATTTCGATGCAGTGGAAATGGAACTTAAGGAAAATTTCCGTTCTTCACGTGCTGTGGTCGAAGTAGCCAAATCATTAGATCAACGATACACGGTTGAAGGAATTCTCCCGGTACAAGGTGAAGCTCGCCTATTGGTGGGAGATGATGAAGATGACGAAGCAAACAAGATTGTTGATGAAATTGACATTCTTCTAACATCAGGTCACCCAGACATCGAAGGGACTATTTTACCAAGCAGCTGTGCAATTCTAGGAAGAACGCGCTTTGTACTTCTGGCAGCAGAGCGTGCCCTTAAGGCACGTAAGATTCCTTACTTCAAAAGACTATCTGCTTCACACGAATATGAGTCAAAAGTCGTTGACGAATTTCAACTAGCATTGCGAGTATTTGCCAACCCGCGTGATAGTCTGCACATTGCCGCATTAAATAAGAAGTGGTCTTGTTCAATCGCTGGTGACGTTACGCTAAACAGTCCTAGCGATGTCGTGAACGCCATGTCTAAAGCTGCACTGACAAGCAATAATCAACAGTGTCAGGCCGTGGCTAATGCTGTAAGCATCATCCATCGCAATGTGCAACGTCTCGACCTGATGCCAGGTATTATTGAACTCGAAAAGTTCGCTGATAACTGCAATGAAGAAGAAAGGCGTGCCATCCGAGAAGACCTCACAGTGCTGCGAGAAGAATGGGATCAATATCTTCGATCCGACTCTCAACAATCTCGAACAATTCCGGGATTCATGAGTAGTATGGCCTTGGGGAGTTCTGGGAAAACCATAAAAAATGGCGTGGCTCTTCTTACTGTTCATTCATCAAAAGGTCTTGAATTTGACGCCGTATTTCTCGCTGGAATGGTAGAAGGCGTATTTCCTGACTATCGAGCTAAAGGAAAAGCCAAACTGGAAGAGGAGCAGCGGAATGCCTTCGTAGCCGTTACACGCTCGAAGAGGCTCTTGTTTATGTCTTATCATCGTCATCGCACAATGCCTTGGGGCGACAGTTGGTTTTCTACCCCTTCAGTTTTTCTTCGAAATGCAGGGCTCAGTTCTTAACAAGGATTAGCTCGGCAGGCTTTGACACCTGACAAAATATACGCCCGCCACTCAGGTTCAACAGGTGTAACAACGTCGTATATATACCCCTTCCGGCGACTTACACCAAGGCTGGCAAGACTAATAGATTTTCCAGTATGTCCACGATCCAACAATTTCTACAACCTTGCAACAGCGAGATATAGCCTCAATTTCGTCCTATGGGTCCCCGTTAAGGTCAACAGGATTCGATACCCATACCTGTTGTCCAGGACTCTATTTGGCTGGATAGTCCCAACAATGGAGAAGCTTTAGCTGTCGAAAAACTGGGACGTTGAACAGAACAATTTTGAACAAAGTCGTTCAACAAAGCATCTCA
>Ga0307375_10006246_pt1 | contig 11041 bp, 9 predicted proteins | sample TR1MG_FD_202531 | JGI IMG/M metagenome (GOLD analysis project Ga0307375, IMG submission 202531) | Soil microbial communities from Risofladan, Vaasa, Finland - TR-1 | ecosystem: Environmental > Terrestrial > Soil > Coastal area > Acid sulfate soil | place: Finland: Risofladan, Vaasa | collected...
GTGCTATTGACGTTTCCCATTAAACAGAAGCGATCTCCAAGCAGTTCTTTCGCCTTGAAAATATCGGAGTTTTCCAAGTGGAGGATATACCGCCCTTTGGGGAGCTCAAGAAAATATTCGAAGAAGGGAGTCCAGTCAGTATCCATGTGAAAGAGATTAATATACCCTAATTTATTATTGACTTCGACGATTTGTTTCAGATAGGGGAGAACTAATTCTTCAAAAACTTTCGGTGAAATGAAAGAAGCCGAAACTCGCTCAAGACACACATAGGAATGTTTACTCCGACTTTGCGATAATTTTTTCAGAAAAAGATCGTTTGCAATCAAGCCTTTTATCATGAAGTCGCACATTTCTTTCATTTCCTCGGTATTTTTGTGAATATACCGGGACCATTTCTGGATGCCACAGAGATACGAGAGTGTTTCGAGGGGCGTTATTATTGCTGTTAAAGTATATAAGGGCACGTGCATCCGATTTTCCCAATAATCCATGAATTTTATTATCTGGAGAAATTCGATTTGAGTGCGACGAACCTTATCAATGGGAAGGGGTTGCCATAGACGAGAGAACCCCTCTTCATAGATAAGATCAAATTCGGAAATATCTAAGATGGGCTCTTCAACAAATTGTAGTGAGCCTCCGATTGTGTCGGGTACTTGCAAAGGACTATAGAAACCGGAGTGGGCTGCAGGAAATGGTTCGAAATACGCATAAACTCTCCCAATAGGGATATGCACCATATCTAAGTCGCCACCATGCCGTTTATAAGTCGTTTTTACAGCATTCGCTGCGGTTTTAAAATCACCAAAGACATATTCCTCAGCAGTAATCCCCGCACAATTGGCATAGTAATAATCCATCAAAGGAGCAATAGGAACCCGATCAGCTTCTTTCAATCTTACTGCAGTATGGAAGCGTTCCATGGAACTCATGGATTCATCTTTCATTGGAAGCCCTCTGGGTTAATTCCCGTTCTTTTAATTTATTAATAATACCTATGACATTTAATTGAAAATACTGGTGCAAGATTCGATATCCTAAAACCTGCCAAAGCGAAAGGATTTTATAAAAAAGGGGTAGTGATAACGAGCGTAATACTAATCTAAAGTTTCTACGGTAGAAATGAAGATCTTTTAAATGGATATTGGGGTCAATCCGCCCTTTTCGCCCATACAAGAAAGCCTTCAAATTATTGAGTGCTAGCTGATAATTAATCTTGCCCTTCTCATCAATTATTTCAGCCATATTAGCCACTACATAATTTCTGTACAAGTCTTAAGATCCATTGCACCCTCAAGGAGCGGAAATATTTTCTCAAAATTTTTCGGGAGATTTGCGGAATGGAGATTGAAGGCCTCTTTATCTTTATATTTCTCGTAAAAGATTATGGTATTCTTATTTTTAGCGCCTTTAACGGTGTGAGGAATATAGGCAAGACAGCCTGGCTCCGATTCTCGTACCTTTGGAACGATTTCTTTTAAGTGTGCAATTGCTTCATCCAGTTTTCCTTCTTTTATTTGAAAGCTCGCGATTAATGTAATCATTTCATCACCAAACTTCGTTTCTTTTACTCTTAATAATAGGTATAATATATTCTTTTAGGTTTTTTACTTATGAAGTATTCTTCCTGTTACGTGTTAAACCGTAAAGCGCCTCAAGTATGGATTTTCTTACTTGTTTACTTGACCTGAGAATTTCAAAATAAGTAGCAAAACCAGGTGTTGAGGGCATTATCATTTTTCGGGTTTTGTCTGCTTGGTTGTGCTCTTTACCAAGAGCTAAGAGAATTTCATCTTCATAATTCTCGAATGAATAAATCTCAGAATTTAGAGCTTCACCAATTTGTTGAGACGCAATTTTTGATGTAAGCATTCCTTGATAAATTCCTTCCCCTGAGAGAGGATTTGAAGCTCCAATCGCATCTCCGACCAGAACAAAGCGATTTCCACAAACACGGTATTTCTTGCTATTTAAATTATAGAGGGATGGGTTGAAATGGGAGCATTGAGGCTCAAGTTCGACAGAAGAGTCTAATAAACCTAGCTTTTCAAAATATTTTTTTGAATTTTCAAAAAGTTCCTTTGTAACTATTGAATTAGTTTTGTGCTCTTTTTTAGCCTCATTAATAATAAACTCTAAGCTAGTTGCTACCCCGAAATTGAGCTTGTCTTTTTTTGGATAGAACCAGTAATAACCGGTATCAAAATCAGCGAAAATGAGGTGGGCAACTCCTTCCTCTCCTTTACTTGCACGTAAATCCGTCTCAGAACAAACACACAACCAAACCTCAGACGGATCAAAATGGGTTCTTACCCCAAGGTTGAGCGCGACTGTTGAGTATACGCCGTCAGCTCCAACTACAATTTTGGATCTGAATTCATCTTTTGCAAGAACTATGACTTCATCTTGCTTAATTGTAATATTCTTGACTTTTTGATTGTCCAATAACTTTGCACCACTAGTTTCGGCACTTTTTGTGATCTCATAGTCAAACCACTTTCGCGAAACCCCGAAAGTTACTGGTTTCCCATCGTACACCATCTCGATCCCCTCTAGCTTATCAGAATAAAATACAAGTTTGCTCGTGGATACAATCGGAAACCTTACATTAGAGGGATCCCAGCCTAACAAGTCAAAAACGCCACGTGTTAGCCATCCACTCCCTACCTTATATCTTGGTAAAGTTTTAGCTTCTAATAGTAATACATGCAGCCCCTTCTCAGCGAGTAATTTCGCACAAAAACTCCCCGATGGCCCTGCACCAGAAATGATGACGTCAAATTGCATAGTATCGCTCATTTAAGATGATTTTCTTTTCTTTTTAGATATTTGATGGTATAAAGTAGATAATAACCCTTTGGCTTCTATTTTTTCTATAAGAAGAGGTTTAGGGGTAATTAAGAGACTCTGTATAAAAAAAGCTTCAAGTTTTTTTATTATATCGGGAAGTTTCTGATCCATTAAATCTGTACGTAATTTAATCAAATCAAAATGGTCTAATAGAATTTTCATCTGAATATCCCGGAATGGCACATCGGTTTCCAAGGCAGTCTGAAGTTCGTCCTTACCTAATCCTTTTATATGAAGGGGGAATTTATCTTGGACTTCGATTTCAAAGCCTAATACAGGAAGCTTATTGAGACTTCTATTTTCTAAGATTAACATCCAAATTCGATCATTATCTTTTAAATCGGTGGTGAAGCCAGATATAATGTTCTCGATGACTTCATTTGTGATAAAATCTGCTATCCCAAAGGCTTTTTTCTTATGATTATTTCCCTGTTTTTTCTTAATCGGTCTTGTATCAACAAGCTGAATATTATATCTAATGAAATTCATGAGAAATTCTTTAAAGGTTTGGCTTTTCATGATGTTTTTTAATAGTTCCATAGATTTAACGGAATCGAAACTCCTAAAGCTAAAATTTTCGGTGGAAGTTTCAGTTATGGAGATATTAGTTGGTGGAACTATTTCCATAGATAGATTATCCTTTTTTTTATTGATTTCCAAATTGAATAAAGGGCGGTCTTGATCTTTCATTAAAAAATTAAATCTAATATTTCCGATCAATTGTGAAACAAGAGGTTGAAGCCGTTTATAATCAATATTTTTCGTCCAAGAGCCGAAATAGTTCTGCCAGAAAAAAAAGAGGGGAAACCGAGATTCAGGAAAAACATAAAAATCGTCTGTCGCATAAAGATTCTGAAGGGAATCAAGAGTTTGGAAGAAAAAATCTAAGAAATTCCCAGTTCGAGCAGAAGCTTCTTCAATGAGTTTCATCTCGTGAAGCATTTTCAAGCTACCAATTTTAAGGCAATTCCATGATACCCCCTTCTCAACTTCCATAAAATCAAGTATTCCCTGATAATTTCGGGCCATTAATAATTTTTCAAGTTCCTGAACCTTAGATGAGGATGGTTTATAATCCTTGACAAACATCGTAGGAGAAGTTTTCGCGGGATCTTTATCAAGAGTTCCTATATCATATTCTTCCGTATATATTCGAAGAATACCTTTCTTTGTTGATGTAGTAACGAGCATAACTGCGTTAATTACTGGTGATTCCATCAATGAGGGGTAAAAATGATTTGAAACATCAGCTGCAACGAAACCTTGTGTTTTGAATGGAAAAAAAAGAAGCTTAATTTTTTCTAAAGTAGCAGATCCCTTACCAGCTGCAGTAATTTCCTCAGCAAGTCGTAGATATGGGAGTTTTAAGTTATGATGGCCCCATTCTAAAATTTCATTAATATTTTGCATGATTATTACAGTCCTTTTGTTTTAATCTTCTAAATTTTCGGAAAGAATCGTCCAGTTTTAGAGGCATAATCGTCATAAATGGTTCCAAAAATTTCTCGTAATACTTTTTCTTCCCCTCGAGCTTGAAAAGGGAGAGTTATTAAATAAATTACGAGAAGAATAATTGCGATCCAGATTCCAGTTGAAAGAATGAACGATAAAATCTCGATTGCACCTCCAACATAGAAAGGATGGCGAATATATTTATACGGCCCCCCAGTTGCAAGTATATACTTCCCTGGGAGCGGTTTATAAAGACGTGTAAAATTGACATTGTAATAGAATCCGGCAATGCTCCAAATCACACAAAGCCAAAGTCCAATAATTCCAATCCAATTTACTATTAACGGAAGGTCGATGGCAATTAATTGTGAAGTATATTCCCAAATATTAACAAAACATAAAATAATTATAAGTATTTCTAAGGATTTATTAAAAAGGAACGGCATTGTGACGCCTAATTGCGACCATCGATTCCCGGGTGGGCGGTTATTTTCAACCGATTCACTTTTCTGAAGAATAATTGAACCACTAGGTAATCGTTCGCTTCGGGTTCGTTTAATAACGATCATCCCAATAAAAAACAGAATTCCGCATCCAAGAAAATTGAATAATAGTTCAAGCCGATTTAGCATAAGCAAATTCCCTCATTTTATCATAAAATTCTTACAGGGCTCCAATTAAAATAGTCGATTGAACAACAATAGAGCTCAATACTATCAACTTTCATGTATAAATTTATTTTGACATTATGATCTTCGTGTGCATGACCATAGACAACCTTATTGATATTATATTCTTCCATTAATGTAAAGTAATGATCTTCTGCGAACGATTCTTCGGGATTTTTAAAAATTTGAGATGTGGGCAGGTGGTGAATTACGCAAATTGCCAGATCGATGTCCGCTTTAGAGAGGTCCCTTAGTGCATTTTCTATCAATTTAATTTCACGCGTGGTTTGTGGAGCATCCTTATCCGTGCCCCGAATTCCACAGATACCAATCTTCTCGTGATAAAAGGTCCGTCCACTTAAAAAATAGAAGTGGGAGGTATTATAGATTTGATACATTTGAGAATAATCGGGTAGCCAAGCATCATGGTTTCCTTCAATAAAACAAATATTACCAGCTTTCAGCGATTGAAGTGATTGTAGGTCGGTGGTTGCATCTGAGAAATCCTTGTTCCAGGTTAGATCTCCCGCTATAAGAAGAATATCTGGATTTTCCCTTGCAATATTATCTGCAAGTTGTGTGAAATAATTTGGGGGATAATTAAACCGTTGAATCATTTTCTCAAGATTCCCGAGATGGGGATCTCCAATAGCAAATATCTTCATCGATTATCAGTAAATAAAAAAATTAAGAGAGATATTGTAGTAGTTCTTTAATTGAATCATATTGCTCAATACTGCTTAAGATTTTAAGTAGCTTATCAGTTTTTGCGGAATCATACCCAATATAAGCTGCCTCTTGTTTGAATTTATCGATAATGAATTGTTTATCGTGTTTCCCAGGAGCAGCCTTAGCTATCTTAGTAGATGCTTTATATTTTTGTCCATTTTTCATTTTAATAAGAACATTCGACCCAAATTCCCATTGAAAATCACCTTTAATCGCGTCGAACAGGAGTTTATTGAACATATTTGGCTTGATATCTGTAAATTTTGTACCTTTTGGAAGAAATGAGGCAAAAAGTTGGACGGTCATCGCGATATCGGTTTCAACTTCCACCTTCTTCGCTAAATCATGAATTTTTGGATCGTAAATCCGGTCATCTAAAAACTGTTTTGGGGTGAGCTCTTTATCAATTAAAGCAGCTGCGATATTATACGGAACATTGAAATTTAGAATGACATAGGACGCATCAGGCTTTTTCAGACCGTCTAAAGTCGCTTCATATCGGTTGGAGAGGTCCATACTGACCGTTCCTAGCCCAGGGAGTTTAACCTTGACCTTTTCAATTGCATTCGGATCCAAATCAGGGTTTTCCTTCAGAATTTCAAAAACACAATCAAGAGGCGCATCAAGGTACGCACAGCCAGGATATAACTTGAAGGAGATAGTATTAGTAAGCCAGTGTTCATAATCCAAGTCGAAAGTTATTCGCTCGGTTGAAGGACTATTCGACATAAAATTACAGAAGCCATCAGGTGCATCAAAAATTTCATGAGATCCTGTAAAACCTTTCGCCGCAAGCTGGCACGCAATAATCCCATTTACCGCCGGTAAGGCGGACGTTAGTGTTTTTGTGTGAGGTCCAAAGAAGCCACGTAATATAGGCCATTGAGGGAGGTAAGCCGCGATGCCTATTGCATTAGTCATTTGTGTAAGATCAAGATTCATCAATTTTGCACCAATAACTGCAGCCGTTACAGGATGGACAAGCGGATCGCATGTTTGTCCCGTCGTTAGCGAGGGAAAAAGACTTAATCCAATCCTACAACTAATTTCATTCCCAAGAATCATTCCAAGCAGTAAATCTTTCCCCGTAAGTTCATTGACCTCAGTATATCCGAGGCTTACTGGAACTGTAGTACAGCCTATATGCATTGGCATGCCGTAATCTTCATAATCTAATGCCTGTGCAAAAACCCCATTTATAAGCACAGCTTTATCCAGTCCGACTTTTGTCTTCGTTGTTAGAATACTGGCAGGAGGATTTCCTCCAGCATCCTGAAATGCCTCGAGCGCAATCTGTCCAGGGCGTGTTTTCGTACCAGCGAAGATAGTCGCAATTAAGTTCATTAACTGCATTTTCCCAAGATTTAATGTTTTTTCAGGAATATTATTAAATTTCATTTCAACCGCATATTTTGCTAATTTTTCAGTAGTTGTTGCCATAAAACCCCCCCCTAAATGCCTCCGATAAGCATACCCATCGTCAATGCGTCCATTAAATTATTGCGAACGCCTTTCACTTTAACTTTACCATTCACCCAAGCAGTGGCAAAGGAAATTTTCCCTTGGATGATTTCAAGAAAGTTCTCTTTAGATCCGATCAATTCTAAAGTTACAGGTTCAATTTTTCCCTCCGAAACCTTTGCATTCATTTCTCGAATTTCTAAAGTTAATGAAACATCGTCAATCAAATGGAAATATACATTTGCATTTGAGAATGGAATAAGCATTTTGATCGCATCGCCTAATAACCCTGAGAAACGACTTAAGGTTTTAGCAGATTTTTCTAATTTTTCTTTTATACTCATTATTTAGCCCAACTTCATAATAGTAATGAATAATTCTTTTACTAATGGATAAAGATTTTCGACTTAATTTCTTTATTCTTAATATATAATAGTTAGTTTATTATTTGAAATACTTCGCTTTCACACAGATAAGATTTTTACATTATTAATAGGAATCCTATCTATAATTTTTTTGTTTGTGTCCAGAATTAAAGAGGAATTCTTGATTGATTAAGTACCTAGGGTTTGGTTGTTTGTCACTGTACGAAATAATTACGAATCATTGTTTTAAGAGGAGTAAAAACTTCTAAATTTCCGTTCCATGATGCTATGGTTTCCCAGAAAACCCCTTCGATTTCAGCAGTTAAATCGGCCAGTTTGGTACGAAGAATTTTCAGCGCTTTTCTTGTAACCAAGGTCGTGAAGAAATTTTCCCCATATTCAAAAAGTAATTTCTTATCTTCATGGTCAATAATTTTCAATTTTTCTTGACTATCGGTCATTTCCTTTAGAATCATAGTAACCCCAGAAATTCCTCCTGAAAATAAGTCAGGATTCTCTAATGTGCTCTGTTCTTCAAAGGAATAACTAGTCATAACAATTCCTGAAATAGATATCACAAATAATTGGATAATTTCTTTACTCCATTCTAATTCTTCCGAAGGTGGAAGGGATTCCTTCATAAGAACAAAGGGAATCAATGATAGTTCGCTTACTAAAATAATTGTGATAATTACCAAAACATCAATATTTTCAATAACAGACGGTGATGTGATTAAATATCCAATGAGAAATCCACTTGCACCACCGAGACCAAGGCTGGACCATCCATATCCATTAAATCGAGCAATTTTACCTGCAGGACTCAAATCACTCCAAACATTACAATTTATTACTACAAAAATAGTAACCACTGCGGCGTATAAAAATACGCTAAATGCTAATAATATGAGATTTGTCCAGAATGCAAAAAGAATGAGTACCGTGGGGATAATCATATTCCCAAGGAAAAAAATGGTCTTCCTTCCGATTTTATCTATCATTTTTCCGATAATTGGGCTTAGCAGAGCAGTTAATGCGCCTATTGCAAGGAAGTCAAAGTTCGCCAGGTGAGTTCCGAATCCAAAGGAAGCCACCGCATCATAGTAATATTCGATATTTTCCAAATAGAATGACGCCATCGCTTCTTCAAGTCTGCCAGATGTTCCCAACAAAAAGACTATTATTCCTAGGAACATTCCAAAGACTAAAGTACTAAAGTAGAAGATTTGTCCATTTCGTTTCACATTATAATCTCTGGGAATAATCATTTGTTGTTCCCAAGTTAATGCTGCTTTTCCTGATTGGAAGATACCATAACAGATTAATCCTACGGCTATATTTATGGATCCTAGAAAAGCAAGATTTAAATATATATTTAAAAATGAAAGGTAAGCGGATCCGGCAACAAAAACCCATCCAATACCCAAATAAATGCTTGTAATAAACCCTCGTCTATTCATTTGAATATTAGAACTGATATAGCTGGCTGCTATAATCGTATTGACCGCTGTAATTATTGCGGCTAATACTACAAAAATTAAGGTTAAAAGAACGTTTGGAATTACATATATAAGACCGATTATTAAAAACCCCCAAATTACAAACGAGAAACAGAGATTCTCTTTATTTTTCACCTTATCAATGAAGAAGCCGAGGATTATGCAAGATATTCCAAATGGGGCCCAATATAGAAGTAAGTACGTCGGCTCCATAAAGGTCTCAAAAATATTAATGAGGGGGACAAATCCAAGGGTCATTGTTGTCATAAGACCGATGGATATTAATAAAAAAGAGAGTAGATGTTGAAGAGTGAATTTGGTCATTTTTTTTTGGCTCCAGTTTCCCACTTATTCGAATACAAAATAATTAATTTAAAAATATCGAATTACCGTATTTTACAGATTTTGGTAATGAGATCGCGATAGAAAGAATGATGTTTTTTCCAACGATAATAGAGAAAATAGAGGAGTCCGCCCACAAAAGGAAACCCAAATTTTGCGATAGATTGTTGGAGCCATTCTTCTGAGAAGGTAGATAAATTATAGTCCCATGCTTTTACAAATAATTCTTTCTGTAATTCGGTACAGGCTCCTAAATTTGCAGCACGTTTGTTCCAGAGTCTGGAATCGCCAAGGGGAGTAAAGAGAACGGGAATTAAGACTATTTTTACGTTATTCTTAAATTGATCTAATAACTCTATAGATTTGATAGTGTCCTCTTCTGATTCTTCCGGCATTCCAACCATCATTGATGCTAGAGGGGTCCAATTAGAATCATTTAAAATACCCAATGCCTGCATAACTACTTCAGGCCATTCATTGGGCGCATAAGGAAGCACCTTTCCAGGCATGTATTTTTCAATGATTCGTGGTGATCCGCTTTCTATCCCCGTTTCAGCCCCAAAAAACCGCCTTTTATTGAAGCTTATTAATCCTCTGCGCTGCATTTTTTTTGGAATCTTATCTATACAATTCTCAAAGATTTCTGTAATGCGTGAGATTAATTTAGGAGCAGCAGTAACTGCAGCAAGTGAAATATGTGCAGGTATAATATATGTTACGCCCGGTACACTTGCAATACTCTGATATAATTCGATTACAGCCTCTTCATTTGGAATAAACTTTGGATTTCTGCAGCCATAAAGAAGCGTGTCCTCAGTTGCTATAAAAATCGATTTGTTTTCTTTACATATATTCAACTTAACCTCTTCTAGAATGCGATCAATTGGAAAGTCGCGTCGCATACGTCTATTCGGCGTACAGAATTTACAGCCTCGTCCGCATCCCCGTGAAATTTCGACAGTACCATATACAGCGGGTTTATTTATTAAGGGGATAGCGTTATCATCCTTAGGCGCTTCTGCTTTGATAACTGGAGGAACGGGGTCGCCCCGCAGAATTTTTTTAAACACATCTGGGACAGTAACTTCCCCTTCACCTATAATAACGTGGTCAATATTAAAATATTGGCGCATTTTTCTGCCTCGAACCTGCCATGCTCCAGCACCCCCTACTATTATTTTGGGATGATATTTATGTAAGAGTTTATTATGCACCAATGTTCGAAATGCATACGCATTTCGAGATTCATCCCCAAACCCAATCATCGCGGTAAATGTTCGATCACAATAGGTCATACCAACTGGATCCATGCTGGTAATTCCAACTATTTTCGTATTCGATCCGAGATGGCGTTTTAAATATTTTGGATGAATTATAATTAGATCATCCTCATCAATCCCATTATTTAACAGTGCAGCCTCAATCTTTCTCAAGCCATAGGGCGCTACTAACGCACGCCCCTCCTCATCACAGGGAACAGGAGGAATAGAATTGAACCATGAAAAAAAGAAGGCTCTATTAGGAATAGAACCAGAAAAAAACGGATCTAGAGGATTGCCCGCATAATCACTCATCTCTGTATATGCACCAGTGAGAATGATTTTTTTACCTTGATGTTTCATAGATGATACATATCCTGAATCATTATTGTAATCCTTAGATTTTCAAATAA
>Ga0307375_10006247_pt1 | contig 11041 bp, 6 predicted proteins | sample TR1MG_FD_202531 | JGI IMG/M metagenome (GOLD analysis project Ga0307375, IMG submission 202531) | Soil microbial communities from Risofladan, Vaasa, Finland - TR-1 | ecosystem: Environmental > Terrestrial > Soil > Coastal area > Acid sulfate soil | place: Finland: Risofladan, Vaasa | collected...
AATGGAGACGAAGGAAGTGTGTATCCAACTGGAGTATTGCTATGGAGGCTCACTGACGCACTGGTGGAAGCAATGGCTGTCGCAAGCGGGAATCTCGGCGGTTCTCCCTCCAAGGAGCATGCAGAAGGTTCCCCAGCATAGATTTGGATCATTTACGCCAACTCATCATCAACAGCAACACGAGAGCCATCAACAACAGCAAAAGCAACAGCAGCAACAGACACCAACTTCAGCTGGAGTTGGAAGGATTCGACCCACGTTCTCTCAGCAGAGGCCTCAGCCCGTCATCATCAACACCAGCAATAGTAGCAGTAACAACAACAACAACAGCATTCAATCCAATATGAGTGCACCGGTTCCAACATCATCTCATAGCGTTTTTCCTCTTCATCACCATCATCATCATCAAGTGTCACCAAACTTTGGCTTTGGACCTGTCATCCCTCATCCCGACGAGGCGACCATCGCGAGTGCCATTCAGAAGGTAGAGAGCAAGTTGCGTGAGGTGTTGACGCATTGTTGCAAAGCCCTTCAGTACCTTCATGAGGAGAAGTATGTCGTTCATTTGGATGTCAAACCCGACAATATCTTTGTGCAGCAAGAGACGTTGAACTTGGAGACGGCAACGTTCAAGTTGGGAGACGCTGGGTCGATGCGCAAGATCCCTTCCCCGCCGCCGTCGCCACGACTACCCCCAACTCCGGCAACCACGACATCGATGAGCATGACATCTACAACGCCGAGAGACAACAATGACCCTGGCATGGCAGTCGACGGACAGGAGGAGGACGAAGAGGAAGATTTCCCTTCCCCAAGCAATTACAGATCACTACAGCATCACAATCATCACCAACAACAGCATCATCGATCTACTTCTTATTCTGGCTCCTCCACTGCTGCTGCTACCCCAGTAACATCCGATTCCGACTCACCATCGTCGTCGTCGTCCTTGTCTAAGCCTTCATATACTCCTCCATTTAGAGTGTCACCTCAGAATCACAATCCCTCGTCATCGTCGTCTTCGTCTCAACAGAGCCCTCAGCAACCTATGCAGAGAGTGGTGACGCCACCATCAACATCATCTTCGGGACTCTCCAGAATGCCACCACAGACGCCTCATCGCGGGCGCACTCCTTCCAACAAGCATTCTCTCTTTGGCAATCGATTTGGAGCAGCTTTGGAGACGATTGCTTCGGTGCCATCGACTCCAGCACTACCAACAGTGTTGGCTTTGGGAGCATCGTCATCATCACAACAACAGCCTATCTCCAGCTTCTCTGCCCCTCCCACTCCCATGCTTACCCTTCCTCCTACTGTTCATCAAGCTCATCAAGCTCATCAAGCTCATCAAGCTCATCAAGAGCAGCACCAACAACAGACAACTCCCCCTCATCAGAATCATGCTCAGTCAGGAGTGAGTATGATGGATGCCGACGACGTGGATGGAGATGGCAGGTACTTGGCCCCCGAGCTTTTGGAGATGCAAGTTCGCATGGATCACCTGCCCAAGGCCGATATGTATGCCCTTGGCTGTAGTATTGTTGAATTGGCTCACGTGGCCTTGAGTGCCTCCTCCGAGTTTCATCATCACCATCATCATCATCAACAACAACAACAACAACAACAACATCATCATCATCAACATCAGCAGCAATCCGATGTAGAGATGGATATTCCAGAGTGTTTGTCGCCCTCATTCAAGGAGTTGCTCTCCATGCTGATGCACCCGGATCCCGAGTGTCGCCCCTCGGCTGCTCAGATTCTCAATCACGAGCTCCTGCAATCGCCTCACGAACTGCATATGAAGCGCGAACTTCGAAGACTTGAAGAGAAGTTGAAGGAGGTGGAGAGACAGAGAGACGCAGCACTTCAATCTCTTGCTTCGCTCTCCGCGAATGCAACGACTACGAGCACGATGATGATGATGATGATGAACAACAATGCATATCTCGATAATGGCTATAGCAATGGGTTCGGATCGGAGATGGCGAGTAGCAACAATGGCGCAGTGATGGACGACCGCAATTCTTCAGGAACAGTCGATCACCACCAACAACAACACCAACACCAACACCACACTCAAAGCCACCAGTACGGTGGGATTGGCACCAATGGAAGAGGTCCATCTCCAACTTCTTCCTCCGTCTCTCGCAAGAGCGCCACCCCTCCTCCTTCCATCGATGCTTCTTCTGTGACCGCCCCCACCATCATTAGAGCATCTCCCAATGGCTTCGCACTCAAGCTCTCAGTTGGATCCAATGCCTCATTGAATCAACAACAGCAAAAGAACGGATCCCCTTCTTCCACATCGTCGTCATCGTCTGCATCGTTTGGGTCTCACCGTTCTTCCCCCGTCATGGTCGGTGGTGGTGGTGGTGGTGGTACTGCCAACAGCAATGGTCCAAATCATACACCATCTCCAACTTCAAAGACCTCAATCGCCTTGCCTTTGAACACGATTCCGCATGTGAGCGCCAACTCCTCCCCTACTCTCTTCACCCCTCGCCCATCACTGGGATCCCAATCGTGGAGAATGGATCCAGAGAACACTAGAAACAGAAACTAAGGATTGAGAGGCAACATCGATTGTCACACACAACACGCACGGACATGGTTCGAGTGGATCGAACCTCCCATTCATGAGTGGCAATCAAACCCTTCTTCCCCTTCTCCATCGTACTCCCCCACCCCTTCTTGCTCACCATGTCTATCCTACCTTCTCATGTATTTGTAAACTAGAACAAACGACCCTTTGTCACGTTAACCCAGGGCTCGAGCACGCGTGGGGCAACTTCCGGCTCTGCGTTTTCGCATCCCTCTGGGGTTAGTAGTGATTCAAACAGATGACAGCATTATGAGCATCAAAAAGATCCCATAGGAGTATCTTGGTAACAGACACAGAATACGAATGCAGCGGGTGCGAGGAGACCGGGAACTGCCAAATGACTTCACTTGATCTGGGTTCGATCGAGAACTCTCCCTCACTAGACTAGATCACCTTTCAGCGTTTCGGTTCTGATCGCCTTAGCCATAGACAGTTCGAAGTTCAAGTTGGATTGGCGTGAGTCGTTTGGATGTGCTCTGTTTCGGAGCGAGGCTCCGAGCTGTTGATTCGAAAGAGGGCGGATGGGCCAACCAAACTATGTTCTCCGTTCCGTGCCGTTGTTTGAGGTTATCTCGAGTGTTACATGCTCGGAATGCATACTAAGATGGGCACTTTCCTCGTGACAATTGTCTAGCTCGCTCTCACAGTTAAGGATGTGTCGAAATTGGACTTCGAGTGAATGTCTCTGGGCAGATTTGGGTACGCAAGGCGTTTTCGAGCTTCAATGAGGATTTTCCGACATATTGCGCTAAATATCAGAATATGCAGTATTTTAACCGGCTAGAGTTTCGAGGGGGGAGTGAAATGGTAATGGATGAAGGAATGATGCGAGGAAGATGGAAACACAGAGGCCTCGAAAGATGCCGCGGTCTTTCTTCAGTCCCTTGTGCGCCGCTCCGCATGCCACGTCCTTCCGTTCTCTCTTGAGTCTCCCTCCCCCCTCTCTGTTGGGTATCTGGTCTGTCTTCTCGTGTTTCCTCATCTTTGAGGTGCGTTTGGTTGTGTTTGGCAGCCGTTGTGGGCCCAAGTTCTCTCCCCCTGCCCTTGTCCCCTTGCGTGCGCCTCGTTTTTCTCCCGTCATTGACCGTCGTTTGTCCGTTCGTCGCTCTTTTGATGTAGGTAAGTCGTGTTGTAGAGTGGACATGGATGTGCTGGGCGCCGAGGAGAAGCGCTTTGGGCTGTACAACCCGGATTCGATCTTCCTCTTCGGTCGCCGTTTGGAGTTGAGTCGAATTCGTCTGCTGACTGCCTGTCGTAGTGCGTTGGCGATGTTCATCTCCGCGTTGCCCATCTTTCTCAACTTCAAGTATCTGGAACCGAGCTTTGTGGTCATGTTTGGAATCGTAGTGAGCGTGACTCTGCCCTCGGCGCACAGAATCGGCGCGACAATGGAACAGGTGAAGATCATGCTCGCCTCTGGCCTCCTCGGCTGGATCTTCAGCGCACCCTTTCAAAAGGTCGTCTGGCTCAACAACAGCACCCCATGGATCGGCGTAGGAGTGCTCGTCATCGTCGGTTTCTTCGGCTCCATCTTTGTCAGCTGGTTAGACCCCAAAATGTCCTCTCTTCCCATCCTACGACTCGGACTCCTATTCATAGCGCTCTCAGTAACCTTCGCACCGACACTAACGGCAGCAGCACCACATTGGAACCCGGCATTGCAGATCTTACTCTGCCACATCATGGCCGCCGCCACTGGGCTCTTCTTTGGAATGCTCACACCCTTTGTCACCACTCAAATCAACGGAGACTTCTCATCCATCGCTCACGACTGCGCAATACTGTTCGACAATATGGCTGATCAACTGAAATTGACGAAACAAGATTCGCTCGAAACCGATCCCTCATTACTCGACATCAGCGAGGAACACAATCTGATAGAGTTCGATACGCTTCGAAGAGAGGAGGAGAAAAAGGTGAGAATACTCGAGAAGAGGATGGCGAGAAGGATGAAAGTGATCAAGCAAATCTTGGGCGAGGCCCAGATGGAGCTCTGGACCGACGCACAGCTCGTTCACAACCACGACGCGATTTACAAGGATCTGGATAGGCTATTGAAGGACTTTATACAGATGCGCATTGCACTAGAAACAGGATTCATCCCGAGATTGTCTTTCCTACTCATCCAACCGCTTCTGCCTCGCATTGGAGAACTCAGGGCCACTATTCACGAATACATCACTTTCATCGAATCTTCACTCATCTACATGTTCGACGCATCCCACCGACCCAAAGTGAACAAGGAGGCTTCGGCACTGAGGAACTTTACCTATGCCGTCCCTCCTGCTGACAAGTCTCCCCACACAATGCATTCTAAGCAAGAGGCTGGAAACATCTCTTCGTCATCTTCTTCTGAGAACATGGGTTCATTGGACGAGAAAACGGTTCCCTTATCGCCGCTGGTTCGAAGGCCTACGATGATCGAGAGCGAGACTCTAGCTCTCTCAAAGCTCATTTCTACAATTACTCAGGGTATTGCGAAGACGTATATCGAGACGATTCAGAAAATGATGGAGACGATGGAGGTGAAGTTGAGTCCCACCGCTGAGTTGACACGTTTGAACTTCTTCCTGTGGCGTATCACTGAGCTTCGCAAGCGTCTCAAGTCCTTAGAGCATTCTGTCAACTTTCAAGTGCGTCACGCGCGTACATTGGGCTGGTGGTGGTATATTCGAACTACCCTGTTCGCCGTCCTAGTGCCCTTCATCAGTCTCTTCCAAGGCATTCTCTCCGTCGCCTACATGGCCCTCGCAATGCTTGTTCGAACTTTCCTCTGGATTGTACACCCTTGCTGCTGTAGAACGGTGCGATGGGAGGACATTCCAATCTTTGGTGGTCGTGCGAAGCCTGCACCTACGGCCTCTGTGTCCGAAGAGCCCAAGACGCCTCGTCATACTGGAAGCTTCATTCTCGATCCGGAGCGCGTCAAGTATCTATCGGAGTTGGAAATCACATCTGGAGACGAAAATGCAAAGGAGGTCGTCCTCGAGTTGCCTGAGCCTACCTTGTCTCAAATGGGTCATTATCGTGTTGGAATGAATATGAAATTGAGCGATACGTTCTTTGCAGATTGGATACGCAATGGAGGATGGAAGTTTCCGGTCAGATTTGCGATCGCCCTTGCTCTCAGCTCTTCCTTGGCACTAGCAGTTCAACTCTACTGGGTACATCAAGGACGTGCAGCATGGGCTTGTGTGACCGTGTTGATCGTGTTTGGACCGAATTTGGGAGCGACTATCAAGAGAGCAGCACATCGAGTTGCCGGAACGATTCTCGGCGCATTCTGCGCGCTGCTCACCGTCTACTTGGGAAAGTACACACATCCATACATGGTCTTCTTCTGTCTACTGTTATTCGTATTCTTCGTCACTTATGCCCAAAACTCGCATTACAAACCGAGGCCATACTCATGGACCGTCGCCAACTTCACCTACATCATCATCCTTCTCCTCTCTTGGCCATTTAACGATTCTGCGGCCAATTATGCCATTTTGACAGGATATCGATTGTTGCAGGTGCTGATTGGAACGTTCCTCGTCTATATCTGCTCCTACATTTTCCCCGATCATTCCACCGACAAACTATACGCTCAGTTGCTTGCTCAATCTCAAAAGGCTACTCATGCGTTCATCGAGATGATTGCGTTGACGAACTCGGCCATTCAAGAGACGGGCAAGATTGGCAACTTGGTGTCTCAGACGAATGACTTGATCCTTCCTGTTGCTGAGTTGTTGAAGTTGGCCAAGGCCGAATTGAGATTCATTGACGAAAAGCAGAGAACGACGCTGATCAATGTGGTGGCGCAGATGGAACTCATTGCCAACACTCTCCTTCAGATGAACGACACGCTCAAGGCTGGTTTCACACACGCTATTCGAGATTGGATCGTGCCGTACATGGATTTGATGACGCGATGTGTCTTGTTTATAGAGGAAGATGCGCTGCTAGTGTACAGTTTCCTCACCACCCGGAAGCGTTCGTTCAGACCGGAACCGACGCGCATCCCAAGCATCCTTAGAGAGATGGATGAACTCTACTTGAAACTCAGAAAGAACAATCCGCACCTGGCAGACATGTACCCGGAGGCCTTCAGATGGAATGCATTCACGCACACGACTAGAGAGTTTGTCGTCGCCTTCTCCAACCTCGTCTACTACGTCACAGAGCCTGAGCAGCACAATCAACTCATACACTTGTACAGTCGCTAAGTATGTAAGATGAAGAGCGAACTCGGGTGTCATGCCTGTGTAGAATGTAACACACTCGCGGGGCTTTAAGGCTCTTTTGTCAGCCATGAGACCCTTCTCTTCCGATCTACATGAGTGAAAACAGTTCTCGGATGATCGAACGACAACCGCATTGGCGGTTTCACCCGACCACACACACTCTATGACCACGATCGATCGCAAAGCTGGAGAGAACCGGAATTCAATCTGCTTCCTCTGACAGCTCGTCTCTCAGTATGGTTTTGGTCACACCTTCAACAACTGATGAGGCACGATCACTCAACAATGCACCAACAACCTAATTGGCATTTCGATCCTGGGGTAAGGAGAACTCGCTGTCACATCTGCTGGAGAACTGAACTGTACCTCCATACTCTTCTTCGGGGTGTTTCCGACTGCTACGGAGTGTAATGCTGTAGAAGTTTGCACGTATACTTGGAATCTGACGTAATCTTCCAACTTCACCTTGTACGAGCACCTAAACAGCGAGTGCTGCTGTACATTGTTGTTCTGGCCACACCTTGGACAGTCTCCATCACCTAGAAGCACTTCATTGGTAAAATACTTCACTAGTCTATTCGAAAAGTCGTATTTTACACCTGCTTATGCAACTAAAGGTACGATACGCGAGAAACGGTTCAACTCGGAAACTCACCGATGACCGCTCCTGTTTCTGCCTTTCCCCATCCCTGTCACTGCTCATATGTGGCCCTATCTAGCTCTTACCTTCCTTCAATCTCTATTTCACCTGTTCTGATCTGTCTTGAGATAACTCAGGCTGCATCAGCACACTCCACGACGTTCAGCTCTCCTATCGAAGCCTTCATCCCAATTTGGCCCTCCCATTGAGTACGTGAATGTTCTATTCGAAACATTTGGGATTTACATGATGTTACAGGTTTGCATTCTATCTCCGGCGTGCTTGCGTCGTGGCTTTTGGAAAGCTCCGCAGCAGATCTCTGCTATTGTCTGCAGCAGTTCGCTGACTTGTGTTGTCGATTGTGTGTCGATTTCGATGTAGTGTCTGGCTCGAATACCTAGGGCGGCATCCGAAGCTTCTTTGTGAACGATGAGTCTCTCTGATTCGTCTTCTCTCAAATCTGCCTTTGTGCCTATCAGGAGCATCTGCGCGAACGGATAATTTTGTATAATCGTGTTATAGTATGGTCCTATTGCTGCAGCGAGGGAGTTGGAATTGTCGAGGGCGAAGAGGATGACAAAGAGGTCAACGCCGAGAAGTTCCTCCCTTCCGAATGCCTGTGACTCCCACACGGTCATCGATACATTTCCATTCGGTAGCATGATGGTTCCCGACGCCACGTTCGGGCTTTGAGGGTCCACTGGGAAGCTATCCTGAATCGTCTTGAACAGCGCGCTTTTCCCGACGCCTTCTGAACCGCATAACTGTTGCCGCAGACATTGGGATCGAATTGGCGCGAATTGGCGCGAATTGGAATCAACACATGGAACAACACCATACCATCGCATCATCAACCAGGAAGGAGCACAACACATGGAGGAGGTCATGCATGCGCGGAAGGACGGAACCATCCAACTGCACGGTTAGTAACTGGACTACTGGCTTGCCTGCTCCACAAATGGCATGGAATTGAAACGTACGTAGACTTTTCGAGTAATGTGGATGAGCATGGTGGGAGTACTCAGTAGGAAATGGTACCGCAAGCCACTCTGCTCCTCACCCTCCGCCTGCACAGCGAACGCCTCGCCTTTCTGCCTCCCTGTCTCGTATTTCGGACCAATAGCTTTCAAATCCCTGTTCATGATCAATTCGCACACTTTCCCATTGACAGACCACACACTGACGTTTAAATCGAATTCCATGCACGTGCACCCGGTTTTGGAGTCGACCTCAGAAAACACCCAAAACTCGACCGAACTTCAGGCGCGCGGACATTGCAAGCCCCCTCAGTCTTCCCATTGAGCTCAAGTTGTTCAGTGGTACCCAAGGACACGTGTAGTCTCTTTTTATCTACGCATTGGATTGGTAGGCCGGACAGCCGACGCCACTTCGTACTCGATTTTGGTCCATTCTTGGTGAATCGCATGTCGTCCGGCAGAAGTTCCAAATCCACCGTGCACCATCTGTATGGAGAGTCCATTGTTTGTGGCGTGATGGCAAGTATCGTACGTCGTTGACAGTCCTGTTTGAAGCCTCATTGATCCTCATCTTCTTCGAATCTGACCCGACGCTTACATTTCCCCCCTTTCTAGACGACGCTGTGATCATCGAATTGCGAAAGGACGAGAAAAGTGGCACAATTGAGTACTATGTTCATTATGAAGAGTGTACGTGACGTTCTGGCCCATGAAACCGGTTCAGAATCCTGGACTGCAGTTGTCCGTTCATCCTTTCAGTAGCATGATGTTCGATGACCCACCCTCTTGACCCGCTGACTGACCTTTTCTCTATGTTTGTTCGCGCTTTTCTTCTGCATGTTGGTGATTGCGATGTCTTGTTGGCCTGATGTTGCTCCTTGATTGGTTCCTCTCCGTTTCTCTCTGTGTCGTCAACTTCATCAGTCAACAAGCGTCTGGACTGCTGGGCTCCCGAGTCTGATTTCGATGCGACGAAAGCAGTTCCCCCGAAGGCGTCTTTGAAGGAGGAGGAGAAGGATGGAGGAGCAGGAGGAGCAGGAGGAGCAGGAGGAGCAGGAGGAGCAGGAGGAGCAGGAGGCGCTGGAGAGAAGGATCGTAGTCGAACGAGGAACCAGAAGAGGAAGCACGATGAGGTTGCTAATGGTGATAAGGATGGTGATGGTCATCATGCTTCGTCTGCTCATGATAAAGAGCATGAGGATGTCCCTCGTGTGAAGAACATCAACACGATTGAGTTTGGTAAGTACGAGGTGGATACATGGTATTTCAGTCCGTATCCCGAGGAGTTTGCCGTGTGTGCGAAGTTGTACATTTGCGAGTTTTGTCTGAAGTATATGAAGAAGAAGAAGACGTTGATGCGACACAAGTTGAAGTGCGAGTTGCGACACCCACCCGGAAACGAGATCTACAGGAGCGGCAACGTGTCCATGTTCGAAGTGGATGGCAAGAAGAACAAGATCTACTGTCAGAACCTATGCCTCCTAGCGAAGCTCTTCCTCGATCACAAGACACTATACTACGACGTGGAGCCGTTCCTCTTCTACATCATGTGCGAGTGCGATTCGAGAGGATGTCACATGATGGGCTACTTCAGCAAGGAGAAGAACTCACCCGACGACTACAACCTCGCCTGCATTCTCACCCTACCACCCTACCAACGCAGAGGATATGGCAAGTTCCTCATCGCATTCTCATACGAACTCTCGAAGAAGGAGAACAAGGTCGGCACCCCTGAAAAGCCACTCTCAGACCTCGGGCTCCTCTCATTCCGATCTTACTGGACTGAAGTCATCCTGGAGATCCTACAGAAGCACCGGTCAGCACTCTCCATCAAGGACATCTCCGCACTCACCTCCATCAAGACCGACGACATCATCTCCACTCTCCAATCACTAGGACTCATCAAATACTGGAAGGGACAACACATCATCTCAGTCACCAACAAAGTCATCGAAGACCACCTCAAGAACTCCAAGAAGGGACTACGAGTGGACCCAAAGGCACTGCACTGGACACCGATTCCAGACTCCGAGAAGTTGAAGTACTAGACGCCCCTGCTGATGTCTCCATCTTCTGGAAGGCATCACATCGAATTGTTAGACTAAACTCTTAGAATCGACAGACCAATTTGAGTACAAGAGGGCAAATGAGCGGGTGTAGTAGACAAGCGGGTGTAGTAAACAAGCGTTTTTTACATTCCGAAGTACAACGTTTGGGTGGGAAGGATCTCATGGGAAATCGATGTCGAGCGCTCGTCCAGCAGTACGGACTACGGACGGCAGGGCCTGACGAGAAGGGCGGTCCCAAAATCCCAAAACGGTCTTAGTTTACCTAAAGCAGCTCCGAGGCGTCTCGTCTTCTTGAAACGATCCCCAGTCTTTGTTGTGTCGTCAGGGCGTCACTAACGTACGAACACCAGGCTTACAGAGTTACTGGCTCCAAAATTGCATTGATTGTGAGACCGTTGTTGACTAACCAGCCTGTGTTCTTGGTGTTTTCTCTGGGCCGCACAGTTAATGTGCTGGCTCGTGCACCAAATGAGGGAAAATCTGACGGCTAATAAAGCTATCTATTGACCAACACACTACGGGAG
>Ga0307375_10006249_pt1 | contig 11036 bp, 9 predicted proteins | sample TR1MG_FD_202531 | JGI IMG/M metagenome (GOLD analysis project Ga0307375, IMG submission 202531) | Soil microbial communities from Risofladan, Vaasa, Finland - TR-1 | ecosystem: Environmental > Terrestrial > Soil > Coastal area > Acid sulfate soil | place: Finland: Risofladan, Vaasa | collected...
GGCCAACGAGGCCGTCGCGCAAACCGCACCGCCAAAAGATGAAACGGCCTGGAAAAAACTGCTGCATGACGTCTGGGGTGAGCTGAAACAACTGGTGCGCATCGAGAACACGGACAAGGCGGAAATCCCGCTGTTGCCGCCCAACCAGGAGTTTTTCCTGCGCGAGAATCTCAAGCTGAGTCTGTTGTCGGCGCGTCTTGCCTTGTTGTCGCGTGACGAAGTCAGTTACAGGCAGGGTCTGAAAACCGCACAACGCTGGACGGCTCGTTATTTTGACGCAAAATCGAGCGTGAACAGGCATGTTTCCGACGAGCTGAAAAAGCTGGCCGCATCCGACATCAGCATCGAAATACCCGACATCAGCGACAGCTTGCAAGCAGTGCGCAATTATCTTTTGATCCGTGAAAACGAGCCGAAGGCGCGTTTCGAGGCACGGCCAAACGAGCCGAAGAAGCGTTTGAAAGGGCGACCAAACCAGGCTGGGGCGAGTACGGTGAGCGGGCCTAAAGTGCATAAGGCAGCGCAATGAAATATCTTGCATGGTTACTCGGACTGTTTGTCGCAGCGGCGGCGCTGGCCATCATTTCGCGCAATCCGGCTTATGTGTTGCTGGTCTATCCGCCCTATCGCGTCGAAGTATCGTTTACCCTGTTTATCGCGTTGCTGTTGCTGGGCTTCTTGTCCGTTTACGGGCTGGTGAGATTGGTTGTAGGGGTTCTCCAACTGCCGGCTTATGTGAAAAGGTTTCGTTATGATCGCGTTCAAGCCAAGATTCGCAAATTGCTTGACGAGGAACTGGGCGCGTATTTCGAAGGCCGGTATGCCGATTCGGAAAAGGCCGCAAAGCGCGCAATGAAATTGGGCGACACTTCCGACTTTCACCACATTATCGCCGCACGTTCCGCCCATGAATTGCGCGAATATAAAACGCGCGATGCCTATCTGTCCGATGCCGAAGGCAAAAAGTCCGGCGATTCAACCATGCGCCTGATGACAACCGGCAAATTCCTGCTCGACCAGCATGATAGCCGCGGCGCATTGAATGCCTTGCAGGAGTTGCGCGACAGCGGGGTCAAAAACCATCTCGGTGCATTGACGCTGGAAATGAAGGCCCACCAGCAGGCGGGTAATTGGGACGAGGTATTGAATGTGCTCTACCAGCTCGAGAAGCGCGGCGGGATCGATGCGGCACAGGCAGCGCATTTGCGCCAACAAGCCTGGATTGGGAAAATCCGCCAGCAAAAGGACCTGACAGGATTGACCCGTTGCCTGAAAGGCATCCCCGCTGATTTGAAGCGGCGCGGCAAGATTGCAGCAGCCGCGGCGCGTGCACTGATTCAGCACGGCGGGGGTTCACTCGCACAGCAATTGCTGACCGATAGTCTTAATGCGCAATGGGACAGTGAACTGGTTGCGTTATATGGCGATTGCAAATCCGGCGATGCGGTGGCGCAAATCAAGCAAGCCGAAAAGTGGCTCGCCCAGAACAATCAGGATGCCGGGCTGCTACTGTCGCTCGGGAAGTTGTGCCTGCATCAAAAGCTATGGGGCAAGGCGCAAAACTATCTGGATGCCAGCATCAGCATTGCACCCAGTCGTGCTGCCTATAATGCGCTTGGTGAATTGGCGGAACGTCTGGGTAAATCCACTGAGGCGCTGAAGTACCGTCAACAGGCGATGGCACTGAAAGAATCATAGATCCGACACAAGGGGCAAGAGAGTAGATTCAGGAAGGAAGCCGCACACCTTGACCTTGTTTTGTATGCTAGTTCTTGGGAGCGAAGGTGAACGCGTCCGAGAAAAAGGCTTCATTGGGCAACCCGCGCTGGGCAGTGAAGTCGCGGTGTGCGGCTTCCACGACCACCGGTGCACCGCAGGTATAGACTTCATAGGCTGACAAATCGCTGTAGTCATCCAGTACTGCCTGATGCACAAACCCGGTGCGTCCCTGCCATCCATCTTCCGGCAAGGCATCGGAGAGTACCGGCGTAAATTTGATACCTTTTGCTTCCCATTGCCTGGCCTTGTCGAGCATGTACAGGTCCGCCAGCTTGCGCGCTCCCCAGTAAAAGTGCATCGGTCGTTTTACTCCGATGTAAAGCGCGTGCTCGATGATTCCCTTGATCGGTGCGAAGCCGGTGCCGCTGGCGACGAAAATGATCGGTTTGTCGGTATCCTCGCGCAAAAAAAATGTACCCAGTGGTCCTTTGAAACGCAGTATGTCGCGTTCCTTCATGACCTCGAATACATGATGGGTGAAGGCACCGCCGGTGATGTTGCGGATATGCAGTTCGAGGAATTCATCGTCATGGGGCGCATTTGCCAGGGAGAAGCTGCGCGGTTTCTGGTCCTTGAGCAGGATGTCTACGTACTGCCCGGCCAGAAACTGCAGACGTTCATTTGCGGGCAGCTTGAGCGAGATCACCATGACATCCGGCGCCGGTTTTTCCATTTTCTGCACGCGGCAGGGAATGGTCCTGACCGGAATGTCGTTGACCGCAAGCACTTCGCGGCACTCCAGCACCAGATCGGACAGCGGCGTGGCACAGCAGAACAGCGCCATGCCCGCGGCTTTTTCAGCCTCGCTCAACGTGCTTTCCTGGTACTTGCCGTAGTCAACCTGACCCGTCACCACCTTGCCCTTGCAGGTTCCGCATACGCCGTCCCGGCAGCTGTACGGCAAGGTGTAGCCGTGTTTGAGCGCCGCTTCGAGGATGGTCTCGTGCGGCTCGATCATGAAGCTGTGGCCGCTGGGCTGAATAACCGTTTTAAAAGCCATGATGAATCTGCAGGTTGCGCGAAAGCGCGAATTTTAACGCATAATCATGCCATGAGACGACTGTTGATTGTTGGTAGTGGCGACGTTGCGCTGCGAGCGATACCCCTGCTGAGAAAGGGTTATCGGGTGTTTGCACTGGTGCGCGATCCGGACAAACGCCAGGGAATACGCGAGCTTGGCGCGGTACCGTTGCTTGGTGACCTGGATGATCGTGACAGCCTCGCGCACATCGGCGGATTGGCCGATGCAGTGCTGCATCTCGCACCGCCCCCGAACAGCGGTGTACTTGACACACGAACGCGCAATCTGCTCAGTGCGCTATCGCAGGGCAGGGGGCGTAGCCTGCCAAAGCGGCTGGTTTACATCAGCACCAGCGGTGTGTATGGCGATTGCGGTGGAGCATGGGTAAGCGAAACCCGTCCGGTCAATGCAACATCACCGCGTTCGCGGCGGAGGGTGGATGCCGAGATGCAGGTCCGCAACTGGGCGAAATACAACCGGGTGAATGCCAGTATCCTGCGCGTGCCCGGCATTTACGCGGCGGACCGTTTGCCACTGGGCCGTTTGCAGCAGGGCACGCCCGGGATCATCGACAACGAAGACAGCTACACCAACCACATTCATGCGGACGATCTGGCACATATCTGTGCCGTGGCGCTGTATCGCGGGAAATCCTGCCGGGTTTACCACACCAGTGACGACAGCCAGCTGAAAATGGGCGAATACTTTGACCAGGTGGCAGATGCGTTCGGTCTGCCCCGTGTCCCGCGCGTCAGCCGCTCCGAAGCGCAACGCGTACTGTCGCCGATGCTGCTGTCGTTCATGAATGAATCACGCCGCCTGACCAACCGGCGCATGAAGGCGGAGTTGAACGTGAGGCTGGCATATCCTACCGTCGCCGACCTGCTCGCCACAATCAAGCGTCCCCAAACTTGAGAATATTGGTTCTGTTCGGCCAGTCAAATCAAACAAACCGCATCGGTTGGCAACCAATCTCCTGATCAACCCGGGCGTTCAAGCTTTTTCCGGTGCAGGTGGCGCATCAGTTCCTGTTTGATCTCGCGCAACTTGGTTTTGACCAAGTCCTCGTTTTTCCCGCCCAGACGCATCAGGATACGCTGGCCTATGGAGCGGCTTTCAAGGCCGGGGTCGGCATACTGGTAATCGACGCTGGGCTGAACCAGCTTGACCGGTTCCACGGCGATCGGGGCAGCCAGCAAGTCGTCCATCGCCACGATCAGGCGATCATTAAAATATTTGTGCGGATAGCCAAGCTGTTCGTAGGCCTGCTGGAACAACGGATAGAGACGGATATATAACCCGACCAGTTTTTTTGCGTCGATAGCTTCGGCGATCCGCACATAAGCCGAATAGCGTGCTGCGTTATTCGGGCTGATTGTCAGATTGTCCTGTCCGCCTGCGGCAACAAAATTACCGGGGGCCGGATTGACCGGCATCACGATCATCGGCGCACGCCTGGTTGGCAGGTTATCGATGGTAGCCACGAAATTCAGTATGAACCGGTCGGCATGGAAGCGCTCCATCAGCGACTTATTGCCCACCAGCCCGGCCAGCGCATCAAGTATCAGTTTGTCGCTATCCGCCAGGGCCGGCAGCGGAGGCTGTGCCGGCGGCGTTTCAACCTCATTGCGCACTTCGGGTGTCACGGAGGGGGCCTGTGTCTGTGCCGGCGGCGCGTTCACCTGAACCGGAGCGGACACCGGCTCGATTTGCTGCCAGAAAAAATAAGCGGCAATGCCGCCAGCAATAACAAGTACCGCGACAACAATCAAAAATCTGTTTTTCATGTACGGATCTTCCTTATGGTTATTACCGCGATATTCTTCTTTCAGCTCATTGTTGATTGCAAATAACTACCGCAGATCGTCTGCCGTCTCCACAGGATGATGTTATGTCTTGAAACTGTTACTCAGCGCGATGAGCTGATCCAGCTTGGCTTTTGCCGCGCCGCTGGCAATCAACTGGCCGGCTTTTGCCACGCCGTTCTCCAGTGTGTCGGCCAGTCCCGCTGCATAAATCGCCGCGCCGGCATTCAGTTGCACGATGTCATGCGGCGCACCGGCCTCGTTGTTCAATACACCCGACAGTTTTGCGCATGCCTCGTTGATATTGCCTACCTTCAGCAAATCGAGGGGCGCAGTCGTCATGCCGAACAGTTCCGGATGGACGGTGTATTCGGTAACCTTATCGTCTTTTAGTTCCGCAACATAGGTGGCTCCGCTGATCGATATTTCATCCATGCCCTCCGCGCCGTGCACGACCAGCACATGCCGACTGCCGAGGCGCTGCAGCACGCGCGCCTGGATGCCGACCAGGTCCGGATGAAACACGCCCAGCACCTGATTCTCGGCGCCGGCAGGATTGGTCAGCGGACCCAGCACGTTGAAAATGGTGCGTACGCCCAGTTCCTTGCGCACCGGCGCGGCGTATTTCATCGCGCCGTGAAAATTGGGCGCGAACATGAAGCCGATGCCGATCTGGTCTATGCACTGTCCGACCTGTTCGGGCGTAAGGTTGAGGTTCACACCGAGCGCTTCCAGCACATCCGCCGAACCGCAGGTCGAAGACACCGAACGACCCCCGTGCTTGGCGACCCGGGCACCCGCGGCCGCCGCGACCAGCGCGCTGGCGGTGGAAATGTTGAAGGTATGCGCGGCATCGCCGCCGGTGCCGCAGGTATCCACCAGGTGCGCGCGGTTGCTGACCGGCACCTTGGCGGAAAATTCGCGCATCACCTGCGCGGCGGCAGAAATCTCGCCTACGGTTTCCTTCTTGACACGCAGACCGACGAGTATGCCCGCGATCTGCGCCTGCGTGACTTCGCCGCTCATGATCTGGCGCATCAGCGACAGCATTTCGTCGTAAAAGATTTCACGCAGTTCGATCAATCTGGTCAGTGCTTGTTGCGGTGTGATCATGGCTAAATCTTGCCTTTCAGGAAATTCTCCAGCATGTCATGGCCATGCTCGGTGAGTATCGATTCGGGGTGAAACTGTACGCCATGCACCGCCAGTGTCTTGTGGCGCACACCCATGATCTCGCCATCGTCGGTCCACGCGGTGATCTCCAGGCAGTCCGGCAGTGTGTCGCGCTCGATTACCAGCGAATGATAGCGCGTAGCGGTGAACGGGTTGGGCAGGCCGGTGAATACGCTGGTGTTGTTGTGATGTATAGCCGAAGTCTTGCCGTGCATCACACGTTTGGCGTGGATGATATGCCCGCCGAATGCCTGTCCTATGCTCTGGTGACCGAGGCACACGCCAAGCAGCGGGATTTCCCCGGCGAAGTGCCGGATCGCCTCAACCGAGATACCCGCCTCGTTCGGCGTGCACGGGCCGGGCGAGATCACGATGTGCTGCGGGTTCAATTTTGCGATCTGCTCGACGGAAATCTCGTCGTTGCGGTGCACCACCACATCCGCGCCCAGTTCGGCAAAATATTGCACCAGGTTGTAGGTGAAGGAGTCGTAGTTGTCGATCATTAACAGCATGGTTGTTCCTATCCTTGATTCTTCGCACGTATCATACTTAAAGCCACCGCTTCGGCAACTTCTATCCCGTCCACTGCCGCCGATAATATCCCGCCCGCATAACCTGCGCCTTCACCGCTCGGATACAGGCCCCTGGTGTTGACGCTCTGGTAATCCTCACGGTTGCGCTTGATGCGTATCGGCGAGGAGGTGCGCGTCTCGACACCGGTCAGCACCGCATCGGCCAGATCGAATCCCCTGATCTGTTTCGCGAACGCGGGCAAAGCCTCGCGGATCGCTGCAATCGCATAGTCGGGCAACGCAGTGGACAGATCGGTAAGGTGCACGCCGGGGGTATACGATGGCAACACTTCGCCGAATTTGGTCGAGGGTTTTCCGGCAAGGAAATCGCCGACCAGCTGTCCGGGCGCCTGGTAATTGCCACCGCCCAGTTCATAGGCGCGCGACTCCCAGCGGCGCTGGAATTCCATTCCTGCCAGCGGTTCGCCCGGATAGTCATGTTCGGGCGTGATGCCGACCACGATGCCGCTGTTGGCGTTGCGTTCATTGCGCGAATACTGGCTCATACCGTTGGTGACCACTCGCCCCGGTTCGGAAGTCGCCGCGACCACGGTGCCGCCCGGGCACATGCAGAAGCTGTATACCGAGCGTCCGTTGCCGGCGTGATGCACCAGTTTGTAATCGGCCGCGCCAAGCAGCGGGTTACCGGCATTCTTGCCGTAACGGGCGGCATCGATCAGCGACTGCGGATGCTCGATACGAAAACCGATCGAGAACGGCTTGGCCTCGATGTAGATGCCGCGCTTGTGGATCATCTCGAAAGTGTCGCGCGCGCTGTGGCCGACAGCCAGCACCAGATGATTCGTGGCGATGCGCTCGCCGTTGGCGAGCACGACGCCGGTGACTTGCCCGGCGTTGTCTGATTCTTGGGCAATTTCGATGTCATCCACGCGGCTCCCGAATCGTATCTCGCCGCCCAGCGACTGGATCGTTGCGCGCATCTTCTCGACCATGCCCACCAGCTTGAACGTGCCGATATGCGGATGGCTCTCATACAAGATTTCTTCAGGCGCGCCCGCCTTGACGAATTCCTCCAGCACCTTGCGGCTGAGAAATCGCGGGTCCTTGATCTGGCTGTACAGCTTGCCGTCCGAAAATGTTCCCGCGCCGCCCTCGCCGAATTGCACGTTGGATTCCGGATTGAGCACGCCCTGCCGCCATAGCCCCCATGTGTCCTTGGTGCGTTCGCGCACTTCCTTGCCACGTTCCAGAATCAGCGGGCGAAAACCCATCTGGGCCAACAGCAGTCCGGCAAATAATCCGGCCGGACCCATGCCGACAACTACGGGCCGTTTCGGATTCCATTTCATCGGCGGAACTGTGTTGGCTTCATCACTCGCTCCTGGCCGTGCTGATTGCACTGTCTGCGTCGCTCGCTCGTTGCCGCCTTGTTCCACCTTCGAAATGAAATCCGAAGGAGCGTTGGCTACGAAGTGGTAATTTGTGTCTGGAGTAACACGAATATGTGGATCGTTGTTGAAGCGCGCCAGAACTGCTGCCTCATCGCGCACGGTCACGTCCAGCGTGTAGGTGTACAGGATGGCGTTCGGCTTGCGTGCATCGACACCGCGCTTGAACACGATGTGGCCGATCAGTTCATCGTCAGGGATACCCAGACGCTTGAGGATCGCAGCCCTGATTTCGCCCTCGGCATGAGCCAGTGGCAGTTTCACTTCGGTGAGCCTGAGCATCGCGCTACGGCTCCAGATCGTTGTCCAGCCCCGCCAGCACCATCTCGGCGGCACGCAGCACGGCGCGCGCCTTGTTCAGCGTTTCCATCCATTCGCTTTCGGGTACCGAATCGGCGACGATACCCGCCCCGGACTGGGCGTACAGCATGTTGTCCTTCACCACGGCGGTGCGTAGTGCGATCGCCAGATCCATATCGCCGTTGAAGCCGAGATAGCCGACCGCACCCGCGTAGATTCCGCGCTTGCTGGGTTCCAGCTCGTCGATGATTTCCATCGCACGCACCTTTGCCGCGCCGCTTACCGTGCCGGCGGGGAAGGTGGCCTTGAGCACGTCCATCGCGTTGTAGCCGGGTTTGAGCGTGGCCTCGACATTGGACACGATGTGCATCACATGCGAGTAGCGTTCGATAATCATTTTCTCGGTGAGCTTCACCGTGCCGTTTTGCGCGACACGACCGATGTCATTGCGCCCGAGGTCGATCAGCATCAGGTGCTCGGCCAGCTCCTTCGGATCGGCCAGCAACTCATCCGCAAGTTCTGAATCCTGTTGTAGCGTTTTGCCGCGCGGACGCGTCCCTGCGATCGGGCGCACGGTCACTGAATCGCCCTCGAGTCGAACCAGTATCTCGGGAGACGCACCGACCACATGATGGTCGCCCATGTCGTAATAAAACATGTATGGGGACGGGTTGACGCTGCGCAAGGCGCGATACAACGACAAAGGCGCGGCGGGGAAAGGCTGCGCCATGCGTTGTGACAACACCACCTGCATGATGTCGCCATCGAAAATGTAGCGCTTGGCCTTTTCCACGGCCTGCTTGAACGCGGTCTCGCCGAATTCGGAATGCGTTTCTCCCCCGTGCATTGCGGGCGCATGCGGGATATGCACCGGCAAACGCATCTTGCCGAGCAGTTCGTGCAGCCGTTTGCGCGCCAGTTCATAGGCGTCTTCCTGTTCCGGATTGGCATAGACAATGAACGTGAGCTTGCCGGACAGGTTGTCGATCACCGCGAGCTGTTCGGTGAGCATCAGCAGGATGTCGGGCGTGCCGATTGCATCGGGTTTCCGAACTTTGGCCAGCCGTGTTTCGATATACCGTATCGTTTCATAGCTGAAATAACCGGCCAGTCCGCCGGTAAAGCGCGGCAGGTTGGGCAAAGGCGCGACCCTGAAACGCGACTGGTATTCGCTGATGTAGTCCAGCGGATTTTCGACGTCGTGGGTGGTTTCAGTGTCCTTGTGTGTCAGCGTCACCCGCTTGCCGCGCACCGTGATGCGTGTGTCGGCAGGCAGTCCGATGAAGGAATAGCGCCCGAAGCGTTCACCGCCCTGCACCGATTCAAGCAGGTAGGAAAAAGGCTTGTTGGCGAGCTTGAGGTACAGCGACAGCGGCGTGTCGAGATCGGCAAAGGTTTCCGCAACCAGCGGGATGCGGTTATAGCCCTGCTCGGCAAGCGCGTTGAATTCGTATTGTGTAATGGGGTGCGGCATTAATAACCTCCGTTGGTACTATTGGAAACTGCGACGGAACGGTGTTCCGTCAAACCTGGCAATGCGGTTAGCACCATCGCCAGGTGGCAGTTTCTTTCGGATAGCGGAAGTTATGCGGTTTCATGATCAGACGTGTTTGATGAGCGGCAAAGCGGCCGGCAAATCGGGAATGACCGCATCCAGGAACAGGCTGTCGACCGGTTCGCCGTGATTGTAGCCGTACGGCACGCAGAACACCGGGCAGCCCGCGGCGCGTGCGGCGACGGTGTCGTTGAGCGAATCGCCGATCAGCAGCAGTTTTTCGACCGGTATGCCGAAAAATTTTGCCGCATGCAACAGCGGCATCGGATGAGGTTTCTTTTCCGCAAGCGTGTCCCCCGATAATACGATCTCGAAATATTTCGCCAGACCGGTACCCTTCAGCAATGGCTCGGTGTAGCACGCCAATTTGTTGGTGATGCAACCCAGGCGGAAACCCGCGGCTTGCATCGCATCCAGCCCCTTGATCACGCCACCGAACGGTTTGCTTTTCAACAGCAACTCGGTGTAATGTTTTTCGAAAATGGGCATGGCGTGCTCGAACAGCGCGGCATCCGGCGTGGCGTGCATGTCGCCGGTCAGGGCGCGCTTCACCAGCCAGCTGATGCCATTGCCGATGTAGCTCATCAGCAATTCCTGCGACACCTGGGCGTATTCCATATCACGCAGCATGCGGTTGGCCGCTTCCGTCAGTTCCGGGGCGGTATGCAGCATCGTGCCATCAAGATCGATAACGATGGCCGAGATATCAAGCGGGAAGTGTACCGGATCCATTATTGTTTCACCTTCGCCAGTTCGGCACGGAGTTCGCCGACGACGGTGTCATAACGATTCTTGTCTTTCTCGTTACGTTTGCTGAATATCGCGGAACCGGCCACGAAAGTATCCACGCCGGCTTCCGCGACTTCGCGAATGTTGGCCGGGCCGACGCCGCCGTCGATTTCGAGGCGGCAATTGTATTTGCCGGCATCGATCAACTTGCGCACTGCGCGTGCCTTGTCCAGTACGTAGGGTATGAATTTCTGGCCGCCGAAACCGGGGTTTACCGACATCAGCAATACCATGTCCAGCTTGGGCAGGGTGTATTCCAGTACGTCCAGCGGCGTGGCCGGGTTGAACACCAGGCCTGCCTTGCAACCGCTTTCCTTGATCAGGCCGATGGTGCGGTCGATGTGCTCGGATGCCTCGGGATGAAAAGTGATATAGGACGCGCCCGCCTTGGCGAAATCGGGAATGATGCGATCCACCGGCTTGACCATCAGATGCACGTCGATCGGCGCGGTCACGCCGTGCTTGCGCAGCGCTTCGCAGACCAGCGGACCGATGGTCAGGTTGGGAACATAATGGTTATCCATCACATCGAAGTGAACGATGTCGGCGCCGGCGGCAAGGACATTGTCGACTTCCTCGCCCAGTCTGGCGAAATTTGCAGAAAGAATGCTCGGGGCGATCTGGTACATGAGG
>Ga0307375_10006251_pt1 | contig 11035 bp, 8 predicted proteins | sample TR1MG_FD_202531 | JGI IMG/M metagenome (GOLD analysis project Ga0307375, IMG submission 202531) | Soil microbial communities from Risofladan, Vaasa, Finland - TR-1 | ecosystem: Environmental > Terrestrial > Soil > Coastal area > Acid sulfate soil | place: Finland: Risofladan, Vaasa | collected...
GTGCTTTTGGAAGGTACTGATGGTAGCAAGACATGCACCTGCAACATTTCAGAAGGGAATATACAAAAAACGAAACATAGAATCCATTAGCAATGGAATAAGGACAAGGGGGTACCAATTTGAGATAGAGGGAGAAGTCGTACCGAGGTGGCTCTCGCTGTCGTTTGCAGCAATCGTAGAGCTCCATTGTTCGAGACCAGTAGCGAGATCATTAGTGCCATCAAGCAACGCTGAATAAGCGGGATGAAAGAGAACAATGCAAATGTTGGGGTCAGAAACGAGCTTGAATGAGTCAACTCGAACAGAGCAGGTCACTTTCCGCGGATTGCAAGGCATGAACAGCGGCAGAATGACGTGTTTCAGAGAGAAAATTTGGTATTCAACCAGAAAAGGGGGACAAATCACCTGAAACTCCACAGCGAGAGACGAAATGCACAGTGCGTCCTCTGATCGGAGAGGTCCCCATCCCCCGAAGCCTGTTCTGGCCAAGTAACAGGTATGTTGCCAGCCCAATGAGGTGTTGATGACGTACTCTGTGTAGTCTTCACGGTTTTCTTGACCTTTTTGGATACAGCCGTCAGGTAAGCCTTGGTGGACTCCAATTCCTGTTGAGGAGGAAAAGAGGACGATTCCAGGATGGTTAACCAACGGTTCACATGGGTGGTCCTTTAAAATAGCAACGGTGATCCACTTCACCACAATAACAACAGAAGAGTCACCACAGCAAAGCAGAAGAGTACTGGGCGCGATCGACAGGCAAATGCCACACATATGTCAGCTGCAGATCATACCTTCGTCTGTTGGTTGATGGGAGGAGATTCGGTTTGCTCCAAGGGTTTGGCACCCAAGTTTTTGAGGAACGACATGGTGCCAGTTCAGAGCCAGACTGAAACCGCGGGCGGGGCGCCGAAGACCTGTGCCACACCTGGCCAGGGTGAGAGGATGTAGGATTCTCTTCGGAACACATTGCAATGAGAGCATCGTTGTATGCCCTTAGCTCGGATTGTGGACCTGAGGAGAGCTGTGGAGCGGCGCCTCAAGTCGTGCAATCTCTCCACTCTCTCACTCAGTCTGTTGCGCTGCTCGTGTGGGTGAGGCAGTCCACTTTTTCTGGTCGCCATGTGGAGACAGGGCGCATTTGCGCTCGGTCTTGTGCCTGTAATATGGTTGGCCGCAATTCTGCCGTTGGTTAGCGGCGACGTTTTGGTTCAAGAAGTTGGAGCGAGCGTGAAGCAGGCCTTTGAAATTGAATCCGGCGCAGATGCAAGCATGGCGCAGAGCTTGACTCGCGACTTCCTGTTCTTCCTCACTTTTGTTGGCCAGGTGGTGTTGTTCTTGATCTTCTTCTGGGAGAAGCCTACTTCGACGAAGCGCTGGAATGTAGGAGAGGAGGCGGCCGAAGATGCGAAGACTTCCAGGCCGAGCCAAAACGAGCCTGAGGCGTCCAGTTCAGGTGTTCATGATCTGCCTACCCCGGAAGTGAAGAATGTGCAAGGTAATGAGTCTCATCAGGCGATTATTGCGCCGCCAGAGGGCTCGCGCGCGACGAACGACGATGGGCGCGCTTCGACGCAATTGGACGAGGACTTTGAGCCCCTGGAGAGCACGATTCGCGATCTGCAACACCGCATCACTGGTCTCGAGAGTACCCTCAACCGCCGCAAAGGCCATTATCCTACCGAATCACTCAAGTCACGCCTTCGCGAGTGCATCTCCACCATCACAGGCACGCTTTCAACACTCGAGGCGCAAAGCCCGAGTTCAGATTCCAACTCTCCCGCCGAACTCGAGCCTCTCAACCGCATTGACATCACCAAATGGCCTCTAGAATCCATCCAAAGCTCAAAACGCCAACTGGAGATTCAACTCGAACAACTGGAAGCCGCACCCGTCATGCAGTTGGACAACCCCTCGCAATTCCCCTCCTCCACCCCTCTCCTTCGCGACAAGTCTCTCGAATTCACTTCTTCTACTGCCCCCAAATCTGATGTTATCGAAAACACCTCAACTGTGCCTCTAACGACTGCGACGGACGCGCCCAAGCCCGACATGGAGACCAAGCCGACGGACACTCACGCCGACACCCACGAGCACACCGAAGTATCAGATCCCTCTGGCGCTGGTGAATTGGGCGACCCCGAATTGGAAATGCTGGCACAACAACTCATTGCTCCGAAGAAGGGTCGCAAAGGTGGCGTGGTCAAGATCTCTGCCAAGGACGTCTCTGCGCTCAGCTTCTTCGCAGAGGGCGCCGACGAGCTCCACACCGCCCACGTTGAGCCCTCACTCGGTCCCTCCGACATCTCTTCCCCCGCCACCCAACACAAGCCATCCGAAACAGCCCTTCCCCTTGAAGAGGCGACCCACATCGACCAACCTGCGACCACGACCACTGCCACCGAACACCCCATCTCCACCCCTCCAACGACTTCCACTTCCGATTTCCTCCCTATCAGCAGCGATTTCCTCCCTATCAGCAGCACCGACGATGTCCAACCCAAGACCGATGATGACGATCTCGCAGATTTGGCCAAGCTCATGGCCGCTCCAGGCAAGAAGAAGGCAGGCAAGAAGAAGAACGATCTGCCCGCTGTTCCCGCCAACATCTTCAACATGTTCGACACCCTCTCCTCCTACAAAACCGAGAGCCCCGATGCTTCTCGCCATTCTTCCCCTCGTTCAAACACGTCAGACGACAATGGAGAGCAAGATCAATCGACGAAGGACCTTCTTGCCCAACTGGAGGGTATGCCTTCTCTGCCCTCTGATTTGACTCTTCCTAGCGACTTTTCCCTCCCCTCGGATGATCTCAACGTTTCTGGAGGCGACGACCTGTTGGCCGCGTTGAATGCAGTGAGTGACGCGCAGAAGAAGAACAAGGACTCTGATGCCTCTTCCGACGATGACGATAGCGACAACGACGACAATGGTAGTACTACTTCCGAAAGTGATGTATCTTCAACCTCAGGTGCGAGCGAAGTCGACGAGAACGAGGAGTTGGACGAGATTGCCAAAGAGAGACCTGCCGTTACTGCCTTCTCGGCTTCCGAGGCGTTGAATAAGAGTGGTTTGCAGCGCGCGAAGAAGACTGTGCCGATGGGTAAAGGTGGCAAGAAAGGCTCGTATCAGATGGAGGACTATCACTTCTGCAGCTTTCCTTGGGAGAACCCGAACTGGGGCCTCTTCTGCGTCTTCGATGGTCATTCTGGTAAGGACTGCGCTGAGAACGCGGCTCGCATCTTGCCTCAGAAGCTCAAGGCCAACTTGGCGGGCGTTGATTTGAGCAAACGCGTGGATTTGACGGACGTGCTCACCAAGACATTTTTGGATACCGATGCCGAGTTGCTGGAGTTCGAATATGAAGGATCGACTGCTACGGTTGTGTTCGTGTACAAGACGGAGTCTGGGCACCGATATTTGCAAGCGGCGAATGTTGGAGACTCGTCTGCCATCATTGTTCGCAAGGGCAAGTCTGTTGCCCTCACTCAAGACCATCATCCCAACTACCCCGTAGAGATGGAGCGACTTCAAGCTCTTGGTATCGAGATCAATCCCGGACAAACGAGACTCAATGGTTTGGCTGTCTCACGCGCACTCGGCGACCAATTCCCGAAGAGCACTGAATGCGGCATCGTCGCCTCTCCTTCCGTCAGCCCTCTCATCCACCTCAAGGACAGTGATTCGCATGTCATCCTCGCTTCGGACGGACTCTGGGACGTCATCTCATTCCAAACATCGTTCGATATCATCAACGGCCTCGACTCCGTCACCGAAATGTCAGACGCTCTGCTCAAGACCGCCACCAGGTCAAGCAAATGTACAGACAATGTGACAACCATTGTGGTCATGTTGTAAGAGAACCTACCGCCTCCAAGCCATGGCTCCGACGCATCTTGGATGCCTGCAGCCAACAGTTGCCGCCTCCCTCTCCATCTCTCACCCATCCGAGCACTTATCATGGAACACTCAATATACTGTATCATATACGCTTCGAAATTCAACCTTATGTCCTTATAGCCTTCTTCTGGGGTCACTGAGAAGCATGGAGAAGCTGAAGAAGCACTCAGTACGCCGGCTCTTGATCTGAAAGTGGGGTGATTGGAATGCATTGGAGTACTTGAGAGCCGAAACTGTAAGAACCGAGTGTATTAGGCCATATTGGAGGACGAGAGAGCTGCATCATTCAGATCCCCGAAATCGTTGTGCTCGAGTGAGAAGAGAGCACCCGGAGCGCTTTGTGCAACGTCGTTGCCTTGGCACGAAGTGAGGGCGCCGCTGTACCCTCGTACACCGATGACGTGATCGTAGTTACTCAATTGTGAATCTTGGGACTGCATGCGAGGGAGTCGAGAAGAGGAAGAGAGCGTCGGACAGGGACGTGCGCACTCATTCCCAACTGTGGGCTTCCAAAGATCACATCACCTCGTCATGGACCCCACTGCCCAACTCATGCAAGCAACTGGCATCACTGATAAAGCTATCGCGGCGAACTTGCTTGCCACAGCCGAAGGAGATGTGGAAGTACGCTCTTTTTCCTGACTCCCCATTCCCCTCCCTTTTCTACCATGTCTCGAAGATTTGGGTTCCCTCTTGTGGGCTGTTTGCTTTAGAACTCACTTACTGACATCGAAATCTGTCTCTTGTTGTTCATTTGCGGTTCATTGAACAGCTTGCTGCCGTCCTCTATCAATCATCAGTCAGCGCCAAGCCTGCTGCTGCACCACAGAGCGCTCCTGCCAGTAAGCCCAAGCCAAAGTACGTCATTAGCTCCTCCACATCGTTTTCGAGGCAATGCATGTCCCTATCTGCTGATGTTGAATTGCAATCTGACCGATGCCCTCTCACACAGGCCAACAGGTGGAATTATGACCATGTCCCAGCTGAACGCATTGGATGCCGGATCTGACTCCGATGACGACGACAGACAGAGCTACTACGCAGGAGGAGCGAAAGGAAGGTGTGTTTTCAGTTGCTGGAGATCATCCCCGTTTTGACCCCAACGACCTCCTTTTGAGAAGGAGATCGTGTAGCACGTACAATGACTAACCGCATCCCTTCACATGAACCTATTGTAGTGGTGTGCAAGTGAAGGATCCGAGAAAGAAGCCTGACGTGGCGAAAGTGGTCGAGAGCGTTTTCGACAAGGCTAGGAAGTACGTGAGTCTGGTGAGTTGGAGTTTCACACATCACAGTGATGAGCCAAATGCTGTTTTTGCCCGTCAGTGCATGTCCTCTTGATTCATCTAACGCAACGCCAACTGTGTTTGAACGTTCAGGGGAGGTGCGAAGACGGACCAAGAGCAAGATGAAGAAAATGCCAGAGCTTTTGGAGGAAGTGGGTACAGACTTGGAAATACGAATACGGAGCCAGTTCGCCCATCAGTGACCGGCAAGCAAGAGCGTTTGAAGAAGGTAGTCACCTTCTGGCGACAGGGTTTTGTCGTTGACGATGGCCCCCTGCGATCTTATAGTGACCCTGCGAATCACCGTTTCTTGCAGGATGTTGAAGAAGGATACGTGCCTCAGGAATTGGAAGCCGAAGCCGCCGGTCGTGAACTTCAGACCGAACTCGTCGATCGCAAACACGAGGAGTACAAGGAGCCTGAGCGTCCCAAGTACAACGCATTTGGTGGTTCTGGACATTCCTTGGGATCCACGGCCTCATCATCCACTGCTGCACCGCCCCCGGCCAAGGCCAGCTCCTCATTTACACTCGACCCCAACGCTCCCACCATCTCCATCCAAGTACGTTTCCACGACGGCACCAAAAGCACCGCCAAGGTTAACACGACACACACTATCATGGACCTACGAGCTTGGATTGAATCCAACAAAGCGACCCCTTCTGCGTACGACCTTCTGACTGGCTTCCCCGCCAAACCCATCACCAACAACACCCAAACGGTACAGGAAGCTGGCCTCGCAGGCGCCGTGGTGCAGCAAAAGCTGAGATAACCGGTTGAACGCCCAACTCTCCCGCGATCACTCATGCCATCTGCCTCTACAGTCCTCCAACACTGCAATTGATACCCTACTAAACGCTTCCATAGTACCTTGTAACTTCAGAGTCCTGCATGCGAGGCATCTTTGGGAGGGTGATGAGCCGGATCGGGGCTCGTCATTGCTCCTCCGCTGCTGTACGTTACAGTGGCTCTTTGGTGATGCACCAGGAAATGTGACTGTGTTCGTGTCCACCAAGTGTCTCGAAGTGGAATCTTGATTGGGAGCTGAGTTCAGGGGGCTAGAGGTTGGTGCCCTCGCCTTCTCGTAATCGGATGTAACGGAGAGTTGATGTCGACACCATGGCTCCCAGAACACCAGTTTCATTCCAGCTGCTGACTTCGCGGGGTTCAATTGGCGAGAAGATCGCATAGGAGAGCAGCCTTAACAGCTCAGGTTGTGTACAGCTCAGCAGACGTGCCCTCGCCCCTCTGTTCTGTACACACGAGTTTCTCAGCTGGCTTCCGGCAGGCTCCTCGCAGCATTCCGATCTGTCGTCTCGATCTACTCAAAGATGGCTGCCGCTGCTCATTTGATGAAGGACTTCAAAAGTACGCCATATTTACACCTACGCACTGTCTGCGTAGCATAGAAGACGCCCGAAATTCGCCCTACCAACTCCCCTCTTGTGTTCTCCCATCACTTGCTCTAACCCTCTCTTCTCTCAAATTCACTAGAGATGCAACAGGATCCTGTTGAGGGATGCTTTGTAGAGTTTGTATCCCCTGACAACGTCTTCACTTGGCGTGTTTTCATTGAGGGTCCTACTGGCACCCCCTAGTACGTCTCATGTCCTCTGTTCAACCTTTTCGTGAGAGAATTGAGGATATGCTATCAATTTCGAGACAACTACCCGGTTTTCTCGACCTCATTGCAGAGAATGCGTCATGTTAACTCTCCTCTTTGGCTCCTCATCTTCCTTCTCAAGCGCTGGCGGTATTTTCCAGGCGATTCTCGAGTTTCCTCCGGGTACGAAGTATTTGGTCGTTCTAGAATGCATCTTGGGTTCTTTTCTTCGATGCGCAGATAGTCTAACCCATATTCAACTGCTTTCGAATGGTGTCTTTCCTTCTTTGTACAGACTACCCCATGATGCCCCCAACCCTCACATTCCAATCAGAATTCTGGCACCCCAATGGTACGTTTTCAAATTTGAAGTGTAATTCATCCTTCGCGGCCAGCGTTCAGCCGGTGGGGGTCTTTTCCATAAGCAGGACAAAAGCGCACTCGTGTAAAGATTCTGCTCGAGTCTGACTCCATTTCTCTATTTGGTGTTGCTTCCCCCTCCTCCTTCAAGTCTACAAGGATGGTAAGGTCTGTATTAGTATTTTGCATCCTCCAGGAGATGATCCTATGTCAGGTGAACTTGCGAGCGAGCGATGGAGACCCACCCAGAACGTGCAGAGCATCCTGTTGAGTGTTATCTCGATGATTGCCGATCCCAACTGCAGTTCACCCGCAAACGTCGATGCTAGTGTAGAGTATCGTGACAGACGTGACAAGTTCAATGATAGAGTCAAGGCGTTGGCTGACAAGGCGAAGAAGGCGTGCCCGAAGAGAGTCGTGATCCCTCACCCAGACACTGATCCAGAGGAACGTGCAAAGGCTCTGAAGAAGTTCAAACTCATGGCTGCTCTCGATTCCTCTGACCCGTGGCTTGATGAGCCATCCTATGACGATGAGGATGACATGGCGTACGACGACCAAGACGACGTCCTATCTGACGATGGTGAGAACGAAGAACCTCTCTCTTCTGAGGGAGAGGCCGATGAATAAGCAACTCGCTAAGTTCATAAAATCGCAAAGAAACGATCAGACCCCACGACACTCCACTGCAGGCAATGCCGCTTGCTGCTTCAAATGACCTCTTCCTCATCTTACCTCCTGATCTACCCCTACGGCCACAAGCTATGTTGGCGATGACTCCTCTAGATTCGGTTCATTGATGATTGACACGTGCATCCACATACCAGGCCTGTATATACTCCCATTATAAACACCCCAAGTTGTCCCCCTCATGGTCCCAAACACTGTGCATTCCTCTGTTTAGAAACCCTTCCGATTCATTGTTCACATGTTCAATACCAGTATGACGGACAGACATTCGTAGTACTCGATGTGACCTCGTATCTGGATCGAGTCGTCCGTTCACTTCTTCTTTGGTTTCTTCGCAGGCGGGGCAGATGAGGTCGCTTCTTCAGCATCTCCGGAGTGACCTTTCTCCACTTCGTCGAAGAAGTCCTTGAGACACGGAAGGAGGTGAGGCAGGATGGGGAGGTCGTCGAAAGTCACCTTCATCAAGTCGAAGGCGATTCCGGTGGTGGATGTGTAGCGATGGTCAAAAACCGGAATCTTTGGATAGCGCTGACTGAAGTGCGTCATCATCAGGAACTTGGCATTCATATGGAGAGCGGATTGGATGGCTTCAGTGGTCGTGGCGTGGTTCTTCTCTACGGCTTCGTGTGTCAGTTGATCTTCGAATGTGGCTTCGTGGATGAGGAGATCGCAATCTGCACCGGCTTTGTCAAGCAGAGAGCAAGGTCGAGTGTCGCCGCTGAAGACGAGCTTCCAACCGGTGTTGTGCGTGAGGGTGACGCCGAATGCGTCTGGACAGTGGATGACAGGCACCATGTTGACTTCGCTGAATCCCAACAGCTGTCTTAGCGCTTGGCTGAGCACTTTACGTTCGGGGCTTGAGGCAGAACCTACACCAGTCATGGGGACCGGGTAAACGAGATCGTAGGTACTGTAGAGGGTGTAGTTGAGCTTCTCGACCGTGTCGTACTCTGAGATCCAATTCTTGAAGTGCGGGGGAGCGACGATGAGAAGAGGAGGTGCACTGGGGCCCATGAGTTCGTTGCGTTTGGTGAGCATGCGGATGACTCCGAGGTGGTGGTCTGCGTGCATGTGAGAGATGAAAATGCACTTCAGTTGGCGAATGTGGGTGTTCACTTGAGCTTGATCGACGTAGTGACGGGTCAGTTGTCCATACGTGCCTTCGCCAGCGTCCAACAGGAAGGAACCGCCGTTGAATGCTCGTCCATCATTCAGCACGACATAGGTGGAGCTGACGTTGCGGTACTTGCTCGGAAGGGCTGCTCCAGTGCCAAGGAAGACGACATAGAAGGGGTTGGCCTGATGGGACTCGACCACAGGGCGAGAAACGAGGCGAGTTTGATGGTCAAACCAGTGCTTAGTCAGCTCCTTACGATTCGCAGCAAAGACAGGATGCACACTCTCTTGGAACGGCGCCATCACCTCATTCAAATCTAAAGGCTTCGATAGCTCACTAGAATCCAAACCGACGGAGGCGATGGGCGACAGATGGAACTTGAGCAGAGGCGTGGCGGGGACGATCTTCAATTGCGCTCCTGACGATCCCGTCACCTCTGGAATGGGCGAGAATGGCACGCGAGATTCAGAGACAGGACGAAAGACGTATGGGTGGAGAGTGTTGAGGCGCAGCTGGTTTGCAGCGCTGGAATCGAAGACGATTGGTCTGGCGCAGTGATCCTTGTTGATCACGATGTGTTGGACTTCGTCTTTGAATGAACGCATCCAATTTTGATAGGCAGATTGGTAGATGCTCGATGGGTTGGTCATGTGGATAACGACGGCCACTTGGTTGGCATACGCGCCGTCTCTCTGGTAGGCGAGGAAGGCCGGATGTCTCAGGAGATTGTTGCAGATGGCCGAGTTGGGTACGTGTACTACAAGCATAATTCGACCAGGAGTGGACGGAGAAATGCAATCTGATGGCTGAATGACCTTTCCGTTATCGAGAGTAAGAGGGAGGCCCTTGACGAGGACGGAACGTGATTTGACTGGCACACCGAGTGCGTCTGCCATCTGGACGTCAAACTTGCCAGGGATATCGTTGGCGTGGCATGCATAGCAAACAACGGAGTCGAGAGGCTGTGTGGGACGAGTGCGCTTCCTAAGAGGTGGAACTTCTCCGGGCGTCGCTTCGTGGGTGGGGCACTCGGGATCCTCTGACTTGGGGGTGTATTCCTGTTTCAACTGGACGGAAAAGCTGCCTTTTACGCGCAAATCATTCTCTCCTGCCAGATACTTGAAGTGGGAGGCAATCTTGGGGGGACGACCGAAGTGGGCACGAACGGACTCGTCCTGCGCGCTGAGCTCCTCGCTCGAAGCCAACTTCGACTCGCCAAACGCCATCGCCGCAAACTTCTCCTCTTCTCCTTCTCCAACGACCAGTATCGGTACCACCTTCATGGACTCATCTTGAAACACATTGGTCGGCACCTCAGAAGCATCATTCCACTCCGTGACGTTCAGCGTAAGATCACAGCGCGAGATGAAGTAGCGGGTCGCCTCCACAAAGTTCAGCGTATTTGGCGGGCCATAAAGGTTGATTTGATTCACTCCGACATCCGTAATCGTTAATATAGCGCCTAAAGAAGATGTTCATAACATGCATAGAACAACATACTGCGTTAGCTTGCAACAGGGCACCAGAAACTCACCGAGGCAGTTCAGCACACGTACCGGGCAAACCACCTGTGTTTTCCCAGGCTGTCCGTGTCAGGAAGATGTTATCCACTCGAGCAAGACGGATTTTGTGCTCAGTCGCAAAGCGCTGGGTGCCTTCTCCGCAGTTAAACAGATACCGCTTTGCATCGAAGAATACCAGCAACGTTGGCGTTGAATCTCCCGTATCGGAACCTAAAACCTGTACAAACACCTTCATAACTTCTGTTGGCACCAATTCCAATCAGTAGAGAACAGAGGAGGGCGAAAACAGAGAAAAGCGGGAAGCAAGCAGAAAGGAGATGCAACGCGTGAGAATGGATGTTGATGTCGCCGCAACTCAATAGACAGCAAGAGACATGGGGGACAATACTTGGAAGATACGAACAAGTGAGAGGTGAGAGAGAGACTGATCTGTTGAGCGTATGGGGGCAGTTCCCCAATGTCACGCACGTGCGTAATGTCCTCTCAAACCTGCACTCTTTCGATTCTCTTCCCAATACTGAGCTCGTTCCAGCTTCTGGTCACTCAGAGGTCGAAGAAG
>Ga0307375_10006253_pt1 | contig 11034 bp, 11 predicted proteins | sample TR1MG_FD_202531 | JGI IMG/M metagenome (GOLD analysis project Ga0307375, IMG submission 202531) | Soil microbial communities from Risofladan, Vaasa, Finland - TR-1 | ecosystem: Environmental > Terrestrial > Soil > Coastal area > Acid sulfate soil | place: Finland: Risofladan, Vaasa | collected...
TTCTTGTTGGCGTCCGTCAGGCGGCCTTTCTCGGCTCCTGCAGAGGCATTGCCATAGGCTGAGCCATCAGCTCGACGCATTGGGTCTGGGTTGTTCGAGTAGTGTGTGCCCTCAATTGAGAGGCCTTCAGGTGGGCGCTTCTTGATCTGTTCGATCAGCTCCATCAAACCAAACTTTGCCATTACTTTCTCCAGCGGGCAGGGCCGTTCGACCTCGTGTCTATATGTGTAAACGTATCATACCGACCCACACCACCAAGACCGAGGCTATCAGCATAGGCATAGACATCGGCGGGCGGGACGCCATCAACTTTTATATCTAAAGCTCTGCCTCGTGGATGCTGACTGCGGTCATTGGAACCAATCTCTGGGGTGCGGTTGTACTCCAGACAGCGGTAAGCACTGGTGATCGTAACAGGTGCATCAAAGTGCTGCCTTATCGCCTCAGCGGCTTCCAGTGTAGCGCTGTCGATGGTATCCCCACCACAGCCACAGGGGCAAGCGAACTCTGATCTATCGAAGTGTGCTGAGATGTCACCCATTACCTGCTCCTTGCTACTTGTTTGATCTTCTCAGTGGTACGCATACCACCCAGCCCCAGCAGACCCATCACCACAGGTGACATTGCTGCCCAGTCCATTGGGGTCAGGGTCGGGAACAACAGCGAGGCGTAAGGCACGATCAGGAAATTGTTCAGGAACCCGACACCGCACACCCAGCCAAAGAACGGACGCCAGCCAGAGACGAACACGGACGGGTGCTCCGCCTCTTTCTCGTTGACCTTGATCTGTGCCATGGTCTCTTGGTGAGACATCTTATCAGCCATGGTGGACAGGTCGTGGGCCAACTGTGCAGCCTTGTCCTTGTCGGGTATGAACTTGCCGATCAGCTCAGTAGCCGGACCCAGCAGTTCGCTAAAAATGCTCATGTGCCCTCCAGTCCCAGTCGTCTGGCTCCATTACTTTCCATCCTTCACTAGCCGCTCCAGCCTGCGGAGCAGCTCCTCTTTTCTGTCTCGCGCTCTATTAAGATCACGCAGGTCTTGTCGCGTTTGATCTTCAACGTCAATGGACAGGATATCGACAATCTCATCTTCCTCTTCACTAATCTGATACTCCAGCCGATGTATCCGGTCTGCCAATATCATCTCGCTAAGATTGTGAACGTCCATAGCACTGGCGTGGCGGGAATCCATAAACGCCAGTGCCATTCCCACCAGTGCCAGCACTGAGATTAATGCTGTCAGTCTGTGGTTCATTACTTCCATCGCGCTGGGCATCAGAAGGGCTGGAAGACTGGGGCGTTGACAACAGGCGTGATGACAACTGGCTGGTTGATAACGAACGGGTTGCTGACCGGCGTGATTATCGGTTGCAATCCATCGACTACATTCTCCAGTGTGACGTTCTGGTTAGCGACAATATCCTCTATGGTCTGGTAGCCAGTAGTAGACACAGCCTGTATGCCGCCGCTGATATCCACTAGCCCGTTAATTATATTACCCAGAGCAGCATCACTAATGCCAACAGGGGGAGCAGGAGGGATATTGATATCTGGGAAAATGATATCTGCCGGGGTCGCCGCTGGGGTTGCCAGCAGTCCGTATAGTGCTTGGTCAGTTGCCGCATCTGCTTCTATCCTTGCGATTCCAAGATCGCGGTTGCTACGAGACAGGTCACGAGAAAGATCAGACTGGATTGAAAGAGCGCCGAGCGTAGTGATTGGCCCGACCAGAACTTGTGCCCACTTGAGTGTGGTGCTTTCGATGTACGCAGGTTGAACAGGCGTATACTGAGATAGCGCAATAGCCATAACTGCGGCGACTGTTGCTGAGTTGTCACCGTTAGCCCGCGACGTTGTAGCCATCGTGCTGAGAGCGAGATACTTTGCTGACGCCTCCTGAGCCTGCGCTGCCGCTGCTGCTTGCACTGCCGCATAATAATCCTCCCTCGCTGATGGTCCTGTGCATCCTGCCAACAAAACCAGTGTTGCGATCATTATGGATTTCATGCGGTCTCCTTAATATGAGCCTTGCCAGACCCTTAGCTTTGAGAAGTCTCCAGACAGCATCTTCTGCCTGATAAGGTCTTTCACCTCCTCACCTTGTTCCCACTTGAGCCCAGCTTCTTTAATCCACTGCGCCAGTAGATGCATAGGTACACGTCCCGCGAGCTTGCAATCAGAATTGCCAGCCATAGCGTCAATGCCCTGTGCCTTAAGTTGTTTAACCGATTCTAGATAGGGTGCGTTGTCGTGAATAGTCTCGACGACCATGGTGCCGTCGGAATCGTGAAAGTGGACTCGCTCTCCAATTTTCATGCTGTCTCCAAATTAAAAAAGGGGAGGGCGGTCGCCCCACCCCCCCTATTCAGTTGAGCACTTAGGTGATGTCGTAAACTGCTCCAGACGCAGCCTCATTACAAGCCTGAAGTGTCAGCTCAGTTACCACCTGTCTCTTGGTAGAATCGCCCGTTTTCGCCAAAGGAGTGTTCTTCGTGGCACGAAGCACAGCAACCTTCCACATATCATCCTGAGCGATAAAGACGTACTTGATCCCGGCCTTGGCGATCTCCCGGCTTGGCATGAACTCTACAGTACCCCACGGTGTCACATAAATGTCCATGTGCTTGATGACCTTCTCGGACTCAGCTTTAATGGTGCTTCGCTGGTTGTTGTTACCGATAAATCCCAGAGCAAGCTCCATCTGCGGAGCAGTCAGGTAGACGGTGTCGGGCTTGCCGCCAGTGGTCCACATTTGCTGCATCACATTATCGAAGGTCGGCTGATCGAACGGGGAAGGAAGAACACCTGCGGTGAACACGTCTGTGCCGTCACCAGTAGCCAGTGTACCGTCGGAGAGGTCGGTGTTGGTGATGACCCATGTCGGGACGCCAGCCAGCTCACGAGCGACAGTGCTTGATCCTACAGCCTTCGCGTTGTTCAGGAACAGTGCTCGTTCGATATCGAGCTTCTGCTCTTTCGCAGTCTTCAGGACTTGGTAGCCCATCTCCCGCGCTCGACCAGCCTTATCCAGACCGGAGTCTGTGTCGGGGATCACAACAGCGTTCTTGAAGATTTGGGTGTAGTTGCCCAGACGCACAGTTGGTGTCCGGGTGTCTGCAACGGTGTCGTCGCCCTCAACGTGAGCGTTGTCGCCAGAGTCGCGCAAGGCATCAGTCTGCCACTCGTGGAGAGTGTTCTTCGCAGTCGTCTTCTTACACTTACTGTAGAAGGGAGTGTCCTCCGGGGAGACATCATAGATGATGTCGGAAAGGTCCTCTCGGATACCCTCCATGTCATATGAATCAAATGTACCTGTAGGTTGTGTCATGGTCGTTCTCCAGTTATTGCATCAGTAGTCCGAGCGCATCATCGATGTTGCCGGACGATCTCAGTTTGGCTTGTTGTTTACGCCTATTGGATTGAGCAGTAGTGGGCCGACGTTTTTTCGCTGTAGCGTGTGCCATCTTCTTCTTGGTCTTTGCCTCAGCATTGACCTTGCCATTCTTGATCTCTTGATAGCGCATAGCGTCCCGGAGGACTCGTATGGCTCGGTGATCAACAATCTGTTGAATCTCTTCTGGGGCATATCCGTAGACATCTATCCCAGTCTTGATCATGGCGTCTTTAACTTTGCCTGCCTTATCGGCGTCGGCAAAATCAGGTTCGATGGCTTGCAGCGATCTTAACTCGCCCTGTAGGTATGCCCGCATAGCTGCCTGATCTGCTTCGGTCTGGCGGGAGGCGACTTGTTGCAGCCTGCCAAGCTGCAACTCATAAGCCTCTTTGCTTTCGTCATACTCTATCTTCGCGTTCATGTATCCGATTGGATCGGAGTCGAACGTATTTTTGTCGGGTTCCTTGGGAGGTGGGGTGAATCCACCCGCTCTCACGTTCTCGACAAACTGTGCTATCTGCTGTCTCTCCTGCACGAGGGAGTTGTACACGCCTTCAGCCTGCTTACGAGCTTCTGCGACCTCCTTCATGCCGTGCTGGACGTACTGTTGGCCGCTGTAACCGCGCTTAAGATCGTCTAGGCTTACCTGCTCCTCTTTGCCGTCCACCTTAACGGTGTACAGCTTGGGGGACTCCGCAGGGTCCTCTTGATCGGCGCTACTATCTGCGTCACTGTCGTAGTCGTATTCTTCGTCGTCATCCTCCTCGGGTTCAGTCTCAGTCTCCTGAGGTGCCTCTACCGGGGTTTCTTCTTCTTCTTCGACCTCTTCTGCCTCAACGGTTTCCCCTTTCAGCTCCGGGCTGAGCATTAGCTCTACGGCACTATCAATAGAACCGTCAAACCCTGATCGATCTTCTGTCTCTGTTGCAGTCGGTAACACGGTGCTGCTCCTGTCTTATTTACGTTTCAATTCGACCACTGCGGCATTGTGTAAACTGCGTATGCACTCGTCGATCTTTGATAATGCCCGGATGATCGCATGAGCTTGTTCCCGGTCTTCAGGTGAAGAGGTAGGGCTTAGAAACACTGCGGTCTGTCTGGACTTTACCTCAATCACGATCTCCTGATAGGTTGGATCGTTGACCAAGTTTCTGGCTCTCTGAGCCTTGTCTACTATTGCGTGATTTGTCACATTCTATTCCTCGTTTAACCGCTGTGCAAGCGCTACATGGGACCGTTGGCTGCCTGACCCGGTCCCGGTTGTGGGGGCTGCATCATGGCGCGTTCTTTTTCCTGCTCACCCTTGATACCAGCGATGTCTACCTGCACCCCGTACTGCCCCAGTATCTTGGCAAAATCTACCATCAGGCCCTGCGCCATTTTGTCGCGCTCGAGGTCGTCTTTCTTCATCATCTCTGCCATCTTGAATTGCAGGTCCATCATCTTCTCTTGCTGGCTTGCCTGCGCCTTGATCTGCTCACTCTGGATGATAGCCTGAGCCGGGTCGCCGCCCTGCTGCTGCTGACCTCCCTGCTGTTCCTGACCGGGCTGCTGTGGCTCTGCTGGCGGGAAGTATCTGTCTGCGTTGCGCACACCGCTGATAGCAAGCATATCTGCCACGGTGTTGTGCATTGCCTCAGGCAGGTTTGGTATCTGCATCTGCATCATCTGAATCTGGAGCTGTAGAGCCTGCCCCAGCGCAACCTGCTTCTCTCCATCGCGCCCATTGCCCAGCCCGACATTGACCCGCATGTCCATCTTGGTGTCCCAACTTCGTGGGTCCATCTCAACGAAATTCTGACCAGACAGGCGCATCAGGACAGGCTCATCTGTGTTCTCTATCAGAAGGTCCAGCATGATCTTGAACAGGTCTTTCATCCCCTGACCAAGGTGCCTCGCGACGGCTTCAAGCTGATTCGCTCCAGCCCTCACCTGAGCGTTGACTGCCGTGGCTGTCTGGTTGGTGAGCTCGTCACCATTCAGTCCAGATGTCACCGAGTTGATGCCGGTCTTGGCTTCGATCTGTTGATCAAAATACATGACTGCTGGGAGGGTGCTCCCGGCGATAAACTCCACCACCAGAGGATTGATGCCCTGACCAATTGCCTTGCTTCGCACGATGCCGCCAATCTCATTGTTCAGCATGTCGTCCATGTTGATGATGTCGTCATTGACCTCGGTGCGTGGCTCATTGGTCAGCGCTATGTTGTCGAGGATGCCACGGAGCATGGATGTTGCTGCGTCCTGCTCGTCGTAGAGAATGTCCGGGATGCTGTGACCGAAAAACAAGTGCGGCTCAGGGTCGCTTTCAAACACCGCAATACAGTGGCCTGTCCATGGCTCCTTCTCGAGAATCTTGTACTCCTTGCCAGCCAGAAGGAACTTGTGCATCACGGCTTCGCCATTGCCCTCTATGTCCACCTTCATGTAGGCCTCTGTGACGGTGACCAGTTTCATGGCAGGGTCAGCCAGCATGGCATCGCTGTCGTCGGTGTAATCCTCCCGCTCGTACTTCTCCGAGGTGTCGCTCTCGTCAGCATGGATCGATCCCATCTCGACAACCTCCTCGAAAGGGAACCCCATAGCTACAAGGTCGGTTACACGCATCTCGCATTGGTGACCGTAGATATAGGCGTCATCCAGACAGGTGGCGCCGGAGTCGATAAAGAAGTCTTCAGGAGGGATCACCTGCATCACGATGCACCCGGTGGTGGCGGTCCGGGTCAGGTGTAAAGTGTGCAGCATGCCCTCGACCAGCTCCCCGGTTGTAGGGTCCTTGACTTGAGTCATCTCTGACTCTTGCTCGGTGATCTCAATGTCCTGCTCGTCCAGCAGCAGGGTCAACTGATCGTCTGTCAGGTTGGTGAATTGGTGGTGAGTGACCTCTTCCTTTTCATCCCAGTAGGCCTTGATGAACCCGGTTTTCTTGGTCACCGCATCGATGAAGGCGTCGTTCAACTGACGGAACCCGTCCAGCCTCTCGAACTCCATGGAGATATATTTAGTGGCCTGCTCAGCAGCCTCTACGTCGGCAGGTTTTCTGGGCACGAACTCAACCGGGTTTTCATGTGCTAGGAACACCCTCATCAGGTTGGGCACAATGACCCGGATGGTGTCGCGTATCTTTGTTGCGACTACCTTAGACCTGCCCTCCTCATGACCAAGATCGACCGCCCCTGATGCATAGCGCTGTGCCTTGTTGCGCTGCTCGGCGATGTCAGACTCAATAAAATCGATAGCCTCGGTGACGGCAAACTTGACAATACTTTGCAGGTCCTCGTCCGTCTTTTTGGCTGTGGCTTCACTCATTGGGGCTGCTCCTGTTGTCTGGTAATGTTTTCGCCAGCTCTACCGCCCTGTGAAAACAAGGTCCGTATAAGGTTGCGCTTCATCACCTTGTCGATCTTAGAGCTGTTGTAGATTGCTTGAGCTGCTTTCTGCTGAGCCTCTTTGTTGAGCAGCATTCCACCAGCCACTATAGCCAAGGCCGTTTTTACATCCAAGTGGCCGGAAGCAGCGCCACCGATACCACCTCCAAGCACCATGGTCTCTCTCAGCCCTATAGCGTTGTTGTTGTCCAGCCTTGCTGCTGCGTTCTTCAGTGGCTCCTGAGCATCCAGTAAGCCAGATACTATTCGTGCCTGATCCCCGCTTCCTGCCGCATCACCGAGTGCCTGACGAGCTCCATGGGCAGTGGCCTTTTCGATGGCTACCGGCAGACCTTCAGCCTTAGTCGGAATCGAGGTCCAGTTGATTTTCTCATCCATAGTCTGCCGCAATGCTCTGGCCTCGGACGGACGAATCTCGCTCACCGGGCCAATCTGTCGTAGCCAATCTTCGGTAAATTTATTAATCGTCGCAACATCCTTGGATGCAGTCGGGTTGCTGATCGGGTCGCTAAGCTTAATGCGCAGCTTGTCCAGCTCTGACAGAACATCACGGATAGGTATCATGGTGCCAGCCTTGTCGGCAGATGTGATCATATCATCCAGCTTCTGCGTCTGGACATCGACTACGCCCTGTAGTTTTTCCACACCCTGATGGCTGATCGGAATCTCATTATCCATCAGTTCGTTAATAACGCGCTTCCTGACATCACCGCGCTGAAACTTATTGGTCTTGGCTGTCGATGGCTTCAGGGTGCTGCGGTATATCCCCTGAGGGACGCCAGCAGCAGTCAAAAGGCCGCCGCCTCCCAGCCTCATAGCGCCAATACTCGCAGCCACCGGGTCAGCGTTCTGCAAAACATTTCCCGCTACTTGGGCAGCCTTTCCTGCCTTTGATGCGCCGCCCAGCTTGCCTGCGACCGTCATGGGTCCACCCAGTAGTGATATGTCGCTCAGGAAGCCTATAGGGTCGTTGTAGGCAGTCTGCTTGGCCTGTTCTATCGATCCATAGCTCTTGACGTAGTAGTCCTTCAGTGCCGACAGACCATCACTGGAGAAGAGTTGACCCAGCATTTTAATAGCCTTCTGTGGATCAGTGAACGACATTCCTGCGTTCATGTTCTCAACACCGGAAGGCGCGAAGTTTTTTCCAAAACCAGCCAGCGTCTTCTCAGAGCCGGGAGGCTCAGCGAATCTCTGCGGAGGTGTTATGGTGGCTGGGCGGGCAGTCCCACCACCACCAGCCACCGCATCCATGTCGGCGACCTGATCCTCCCAAGGCGTTGTGACTTGAGATTGGACCACGCTCATATCGCCCTCCCAAGGGTTCGCCATTATATTTTACTCCATGAGCTCGGGTCGTTTGGATCGCCGCCATCATACCGATACCCATACCTGACCTCGCCAACATACGGAGGAGGTGCCTTGCCGGGAAAAGAAGACTTGTACTTGTCGATATAACTCTCATAGGTAGCTTGATCGAGGGTTCCCGCCTCAGCCAGAGCCCTGACATCTGAAGGTGCTCCATGAGTCAGTGTAAACAGCTCGCCGCGGATTCTCCCAAGGTTATCGCGCAGTTGCCCGGTAGACTGCATGGTGTCAAGCGACCCGCGCAGTCTCGATAGAGCTTCTCGCTCCTTGTCGGTGAGCTGACCAACCGCTCCTCCCGTCTTGCTGGCTTGCCGCATCTTCGACAGTTCGTCGAAAGCGATACCAGACTTCAGGGTCTCCAGTGATTGGCTCAGATCATACTCCGGCATGCCCGGAATTTTGCCAAGTGCAGCCCTACCCAGAGACTGTCCGAAGTTGCTTTCAAAGTTTACTGATGGGTTGTCGAGGAGCCTCTCAATGTCACCAATCGAGGTGAACATGCGGTCAGCCTGAGCCGTCTGGAGTATATCCCTGCTCTTGTTGGCCTTTAGTAATTCGGCAGCCTCCGTCGCTGCTGGGGACCCCGGCACAGGTCGCATAGCCTTGCCGCCTGACGGAGTATCATAGAGCTCATGTCCTGCGGGAATGCTTCCAAACTGATCAGGGCCCATATTGATGTTCACGCCAGTGCCTGTCACTGGAGTAACCTTGCCAGAGCTAGACACATTATACTGAGCGGCAGGGTCACCCGGCATTCCAAGCTCGCCTCCGGTTTTGGTGCCAAATGTCTCACTGGGCTTCGCCATTTTGTTTTTCTGCCACTCGAGCAGCATCTGTGAGCCTAGCGATGGATTCGCCCTGACAAATTCTGCCATCTCGGGGTTGCCCTGTTTCTCCAGCCAATCGGCAGTTGCATTGCCCTGTACCCTTTCTTTTTTATCAGCCGCTTTGGTCACCATATCGTGCTGTGCCATCTGGGAGAAATAAGGGTCAGGGTCCAGCCGCATACTGTTGAACAGGCCCGCAAGCTGCATGCCGTTTTCCTTGCCAAATGCGCCGATCTTGGACAGCAGACCCTGCTTCTCTTGGGCCGGGGGAGCAGCGGAATTTAGCAATCCCGGAGGCGGTCCACCCATGGGAGGCGGTCCACCCTGAGGGCCCATGGGGTTGCTCATAGCGGTGGGGTTCATCATCTGCATTTTGCGCCACCTATCCATGGGGTCGTTCCCGCCTTGGATATTCAGCATGTCGAGTAATGACATTATTGTAGCCCTCCGTACCTAACCTGTAGATAACCGTTAGGAGCTCTAGAAACGAGCTCTGCCTGCGTTTCCCGGACTTCGTGGGCCAAGACACCTATCGACGGTGCATCGCCCAGACCGAGCCGTAGAGCCTCCTCGTTCCAATCCCACACATACATATTGTGGTTAGTTCCGGGGTACTTGCCCATGGGCTGGATGTTGTCTTTCAGTCGCTCATCAGACGCTCCAAACATTGAGAACAGCCCCATTGCCAGCGTAGCGTAATCCATCATGCCATTCTGTTTGCTCGCGGTAGATGTCCCACCACCACCGGGCATGCTGCTCATCAGGCTCTGCAACAACTGCTGCTGCTGCTGTGGCATTCCAGTGAAGTTCCCAAACTGACCCTTACCAGCGTTGATGAGCTGCTGCATCATAGCCTGCTGCTGGGCTCCCTGCTGCCCAAGCTGATTGTTGACTCCCATCCCCATGCCGAACCCGGCGTTAGCGAGATTGCCCAACAGTTGTTGCTGCTGCATGCGCTGAGCGTTGGCATCCATCTGTGCCGCTTGGTTCATGCCCTGCGCCTGTAGATTCTGACCGGCATTGTATTGCCCTGCCTGATTCTGTGCGCTGGCATTGAACTGCCCTGCCTGATTGGCTGCACCCTGATTGGCGAACAGCCCGGACATACGGTTTCCAATGTCAAACTGTGATGCTTGATTCGCTGCGCCCTGATTAGCAAGGCCTGCCGTCATCTGGTTGGCAGCATTGAATTGGCCTGCCTGATTCTGCGCTTGCTGGTTCGCCAGTTGGCTCTGCATGTCCAGACCAAGGTTAAACTGGCTCGCCTGATTCCTGTTGCCAATATCGGCCATACCCATCTGCTGGGCATTGGCGAAGTTGGCTTGATTCAGTGCTGCTGATGTTTTGCCCACCTGATCCATAGCGTTGCGGTCGTTCTCAGTCTGCATCAGTGCCTGACGTGATCCACCGAATCCACCAGCGCTTTGTGCCTGAGCATCGAGCTGATTGCCCATCATTTGCCGGGAGCGATTGATATCATCGACAGCCAAGTCCGTCACGTTCTGTGTAAACGGATTCATATAGGGGTCGAGGTTGGTATTGCTCAACTGCCCGGCATCATAGCTACCGCCCCGAACATTGGCTGATGGGTTATAGCTCGCCGCGCCCACCTGAGCCGGGTTGTATCCCATGTTATTGAATGCGCTGGGGTCGATCATGTTCGCGTCATAACCGCTGGGGTTGTAGCCCTGATAGTTCACGCTCATTGGACTGAAGTTCAGACCCTGAAAGGCAGATGCCATTGCACCTTGGTTGCCTGCCGCTGCCTGACCGAACACATCGTTCCCTGCTTGATTAAACTGCCGCTGATACCCAGCCGGTTTGTATAGGCTCGAGTTGTTGCCATAGCCTCCGGGCACGGAGCCGCCGCCACCACCCCCTGTTGGGTTGTAGCTAAATCCGGGACCGCCTCCGGGATTAAAGCTGCTGCCACCACCGAATCCAGAGCCGCTACCGCCTACACCACCCATTTGTGAACTCATGCCGCTCTCCTACTGTTGACCGTAGAGCCAAGGTGGAAGTCCACCCCCACCCTGATAGCTCTGTTGCGCAGG
>Ga0307375_10006255_pt1 | contig 11033 bp, 8 predicted proteins | sample TR1MG_FD_202531 | JGI IMG/M metagenome (GOLD analysis project Ga0307375, IMG submission 202531) | Soil microbial communities from Risofladan, Vaasa, Finland - TR-1 | ecosystem: Environmental > Terrestrial > Soil > Coastal area > Acid sulfate soil | place: Finland: Risofladan, Vaasa | collected...
CTGGCCAGGGTACCCAAAGACGTGCAGGTCGGCGACTCGGTACAAGTTGCAATTCGCGATAAAATGCTTGCGGCAAAGGTGGTGAAATATCCTTTCGCGCGCAACGGCAAAGGTTTAATTTAATTTTTCCCTTTAATCCCCTTTAATTTATCCAGAGGACATCAGACCATGAGCAACCCGGCAAACCTGAAATACACCGCATCACATGAGTGGGTCAAAACCGATGCGGACGGCACCATCAGCGTCGGCATTACACAGCATGCGCAGGAATTGCTGGGCGATATGGTATTCGTTGAAGCACCAGAGGTGGGACGCAAGCTCAAGGCAAAAGAAGAATGCGCTGTGGTGGAATCGGTAAAAGCCGCGGCAGACATCTATGCGCCGGTGAGCGGGGTGGTCACGGCCGTGAACAGCGAACTGGACAGCACACCGGAAGCGATCAATTCTGATCCGTACAACACCTGGATATTCGCGATGAAGCCGGACAACGCCGCTGACGTATCCGCGCTGATGGATGCCGGAGCCTATCAGGCTGTAGTGGATAGCGAAGCACACTAAATTCTGTGGCGGGATCGATTGCTCGCAGCTGAGCAATCGATCCCGCCACACCCCATTCCAACGTTTCCTAAACCTGACACCTCTCAATTTCCAAATGATCACCACTGATAAATTTGTCGGCCGTCATAACGGTCCGCGTACCAGCGATATAACAGCCATGCTGGAAAAGATCGGCGCAAGTTCTGTCGATGAACTGATTGCGCAGACTGTCCCGGCCGGGATCCGCCTGAAAAAACCCCTGGATTTGCCGAAGGGCATGTCCGAATTTCAGTATCACAAGCATTTGCGCGGTATCGCGGCAAAGAACAAGGTGTTCAGGACTTATATAGGTCTGGGTTATTACAACACCATCGTCCCGGCCGTAATACAACGCAACATCCTCGAAAATCCGGGCTGGTACACCGCTTACACGCCTTACCAGGCCGAGATCGCACAGGGGCGCCTGGAAGCACTGCTTAATTTCCAGACCATGATCATGGATCTGACCGGCATGGAGATCGCGAATGCATCGCTGCTCGACGAGGCCACCGCGGCGGCGGAAGCGATGGCGATGCTGTTTCACCACCGTACACGCGAGGCTGTCGAAAGCGGTTCAAACAAATTCTTCGTTTCCGACGCGTGCTTTCCGCAAACCATCGACCTGCTGAAGACGCGTTCGGCTCCGATGGGAATAGAACTCGTCATCGGCAATGTCAGCACAGCCAAACTGGACAGCGGCATTTTCGGCGTATTGCTGCAGTATCCGGGTGCTGATGGCGGGGTACGCGATTATGCCGATTTTGCAGGCAAGGCCAAGGCGCACGGAATCGCCGTTGCGGTCGCTGCCGACATATTGAGCCTGGTGTTGCTGACGCCGCCGGGCGAGTGGGGCGCCGACGTGGTGATCGGCAGCACCCAGCGTTTCGGTGTGCCGATGGGCTACGGCGGTCCGCACGCTGCCTACTTTGCCTGCCGGGAAAGCTACAAGCGCGCCATGCCTGGACGCATCATCGGCGTGTCGGTTGATTCGGCCGGCAATCCGGCGCTGCGCATGGCATTGCAAACACGCGAGCAGCATATCCGCCGCGACAAGGCGACATCGAACATCTGCACCGCGCAGGCGCTGCTGGCGATCATGGCCGGCATGTATGCCGTGTATCACGGCCCGGAAGGGCTGAAGGGCATTGCGCTGCAGGTGCACCTGTCTGCTGTCGCGCTGGCCGCGGAACTGAACAAACTCGGCTATAAAGTGCAAGACGGTGTCTACTTCGACACGCTGAAAATCAACAGCACAGACAACGCAAAGATCAGGAAACTGGCCGAAGCGGCCGGGATCAATTTCCGCTATACGGTTGATGCGATCACGATCTCTGTCGACCAGACCACCGATGCTGCAGACATCAACGCGATCATCGCGGTGTTCGCGCAAGCCGCTGGCAAGACGGCCGCGCAAGTTACCGAAGCTCAGATTTTTGAACAAAAGCCACTGATCAATTTGCGCAACACCGCGATCCTGCAGCATCCGGTTTTCAATACCTATCATTCCGAATCGGAGATGATGCGCTATCTCAAGCGCCTGGAAAACAAGGACCTGTCGCTGACTCATTCGATGATTTCGCTGGGTTCCTGCACGATGAAGCTGAACGCCGCTGCGGAACTGATTCCGATCACCTGGCCGGAATTCGCCAACATTCATCCTTTCGTTCCGACCGAACAGGCGGCAGGCTTCCAGGAAGTCATCGCCAGCCTGGACAAGTCGCTGAGCGAGATCACCGGCTTCGCCAGGATGAGTTTCCAGCCGAACAGCGGTGCACAGGGCGAGTACGCCGGTCTGCTGGTGATACAGGCTTATCATCAGTCGCGCGGAGATACGCATCGCAACATCGCGTTAATCCCCACCTCGGCACACGGCACCAACCCGGCCAGCGCCGCGATGTGCGGATTGAAGATCGTGCTGGTGAAATGCGACAAGAACGGCAACATCGACGTGGCGGATCTGCGCGAAAAAGCCGAACAGCACAAAAATGATCTGGCCTGCCTGATGGTCACCTATCCAAGTACCCACGGTGTCTACGAGGAAAGCATCAGCGAAATCACCGGCATCATCCATGCCAACGGCGGTCAAGTGTATATGGACGGCGCCAACATGAACGCCCAGGTCGGCCTGACCAGCCCGGGCAACATCGGCGCGGATGTCTGCCACCTCAATTTGCACAAGACCTTTGCCATCCCCCACGGCGGCGGCGGGCCCGGCATGGGCCCGATCGGCGTCGCGAAACATCTGGTGCCGTTTTTGCCCGGCCACGCATTGGTCAAGACCGGCGGTGAACAGGGGATACATGCGGTATCTGCTGCCCCCTACGGTAGCGCATTGATCCTGCTGATCTCGTATGGCTACATCAAGATGCTGGGCGGGGACGGCATGACCGAGGCCACCCGCATCGCGATCCTGAATGCCAATTACATCAAGGAATCGTTGAAGGATTACTACCCGACCCTGTACAGCGGCAAGAATGGCCGTTGCGCGCACGAAATGATCCTGGCCTGCGCCGAATTCAAGCGCGATGCCGGTGTGGAAGTCGGTGACATCGCCAAGCGCCTGATGGATTACGGCTATCACGCCCCGACCGTTTCATTCCCGGTAGCCGATACGTTGATGGTCGAACCGACCGAAAGCGAATCCAAGGAGGAATTGGACCGGTTCTGCGCGGCGATGATTTCGATACGCAAGGAGATCGACGCAATTTCCTCCGGCAAGGCGGACAAATCAGACAACGTTCTGAACAACGCGCCGCACACCGCGAGGGCAGTAGTCGCCGACGATTGGCAGCATGGCTATAGCCGCGAGCAGGCGGCTTTCCCGTTGCAGTGGGTCAGGGACAACAAATTCTGGCCCAGCGTCGGACGTATCGACAATGTGCGCGGCGACAAACATCTGGTTTGTTCCTGCCCGCCCATCGAGTCGTACGGTGACGCATGATGCGGGCGTGCCGGTGTGGAAAAGCCCAACGCTAAAATCACAGGCAAACACCGTCCAGGCCTGACCCATGCCTGGCGCGCGACCGGCATTGCACTGCAGGGGCTGCGCGCGGCATGGCAGCACGAAGACGCATTTCGCCAGGAAGTACTGGTCGCGGCCATCGCGATACCCATCGCACTTCTGCTGCCCGCCAGCCCGCTCGGCAGAGCAATGATGGTCGGCAGCATTCTGCTAGTGCTGATCGTCGAACTGCTCAATTCCGCGCTTGAAACGGCGGTCGATCACACCTCGCTGGAACGACACCCGCTCGCCAAACGCGCCAAGGATATCGCCAGCGCGGCGGTATTCCTGAGCATCGTGAATGCACTGGTGGTATGGGGCTTGGTCATTGACCAGGCTCTGAATTAATGGGGGGTAATACAACGCGTGCCGTGCAGCCATTGCACATAAAAAATCAAATCATGACTGTCCCGCATTGAGCCACCGAAAGCTGATCTGTTCGTAGTCTTCACCCTCAGCCAGTAAGTCGGCGAGTTTGATATCTCGGCTTTTTTCGCCGAGCATCACTTGATAAATCGTTTCAGCCACATAGCTGCCCGACTCCATCAGAATCGTCGCGTTCGCATATGAGTTGCTCGCATCCGGCAGCAGGATCGCCGGCAGATAATCGTACTCAAATGAGCCGGAACTGGTCTCCCAGTTGGATACTTTTTCGGTGCCCTTGCCGAGCGTGCGCAGCCACACTGACAGGGGGTTTTTTGCGAGAATTTCGATACCCACATGCACCTCATCCTTGGGGTCGGTATGTAATCTCCGTATCACGCCGACCCACCATGTCGTGTTGTTTTCGGTCTTGAGACCGCACAGGTCGCCGATCTTTACCCAATCACCCCCGTGATTCGGGATGATGCCGCCAATTCCATCAACACTTGCATCCGAGACTGTCCATTTTTCCGTGGAGTAATCGACTTCATCATTATCGGCTGCTAAATTGATATCGGAGCGCTCTTTCAACGCAGCCGCGTCCTCTTCAGAAATGTTCACCGCATTATCGATATCCATGAGCGCAACCAGTCTGCTGATCGTTTGGAAGCTATGCACCACGTCAATGGCGGTATTAATACCTCTGCGCTCCTGATGCCGGCGCGGCTGATCCTCACCCAAATACAGCTTCATGTGCCTGAGCACAGTCAGTTTGCCCGCCGGAGTGAACTCGCTGCCGAAGCGTTGTTCTTGCTGGGTCAAGCCTTGCTCATGCTGAGCGATAATATGAGCTATTTTGGGCACCGCCTTGTAAGCCCCGAAAAAACGCATCGTCGGGGTTGGCTGGATGTTTTCATCCATCCGCCTTGGCGCGTTGGGCTTGGCCAAGTCGAAAAAAAATGCACATTCCGGATCGGGTGCATTTTTGAAATCGAAAAAACTGACCATGCGTCCTACGATGCGAAAGCTCAACTCGATCTGGTCCGGTGCCAGCGTGCTGGGTGAAGACTCATATAGCATCAACGCCCGCAACAATTCGCGCTGCGGGCTGATATGAATCACCTGTTTTTGATAGGCAAAAACCAGGCTTTCAGCAAGTTCTATTCTGGGCGCATACGCAGATTGTTCCTGTTTCGGATATGCGAAAACCATGCTCTCGGTAAACTGGTTGGCTTCAGCAAACTGGTAGCACCTGCCCAAACGTTCCCAGACTGACTGTTCAATATCCGAATAGTGCATCATTTGAAGCTTCATCTGCTCGGCAACGGAGCGCAGCAACCTGACGCAAATGACCGGCATGCGTTTATTGCGGTCTAAAGACTTTTTTCCTGCGCGCCGATGTTTGTGGATGTACCCTGAATAAGCCTCGGCCAAGGTCTTCATGAATCGGTGCAGGCCCTGCCACATATGCTTGCCACTGAAATCCTGCAAATGCGGTGCGCCGAGATAGAGATGCAACAGCCACGCATATAGCGGCTGGCCCGCTTCGTCCAGCAACATGATGATTTCTGAGCGCACATCGGGGCGAAAACCCGGTGCATCTTTAACCGAGTCCAACCAGGAAGTAATTTCTTCCAGCGCCTTAAAGGCATTGTCCTTCGGCAACTCGGCCAGCCGCCGTTTGGCCTCCTTCACATCGAACAGGGGATGATCCGGTTTCCCTTCAAATATTTTTGGTATGGAAAACATCGCTCAATTCAACCTTTGCATGACAGGGTTGTCGACAGATGATGGCCCTCCGCAAGCAGCAATGCAATCAGCGCGAGCGGCCTCGTTGCGATTTCGTCAGCGTCTGCACACAATAAATCATTATTGCTGCCAGCGCGTAGATCGCCGCGAACGGGTCGATCAAATAATCCCAAAGATTATCGGATTCATACCAGCCGACCGCCCAGGCCAGCGTGGCCAAGGCGATACACAGCGTGATCATTGTATATCCGCGGAACCACGCTGTCAGTGCAAGCAACAGCAGCACGGCAACGAGCGGCCAATTGCCGTAGCCCAGTTGATAGGGATCATATGCGCCGACACCCAAGGCCATCGGATAGAACACGATTGAGGCTAGCGCGATCAGGCCCAGCAGCGCTGGCCGGTGTTTGGACTGAACGGCACCGCACCACGGACGCAGCATTGCGCAAAACAGCAGCACCAGCGTGGTGATACTCAAGTCGCCGGTCATGCCGCGCACATAAGCGGCGAAAGGCATGGCGCCGAACGGGATCAGCATCAGTACAAAAACCGCGCCCAGCAACAATGCCCGGCGCGGCCTGTCGAGTTTCGCCATGCCCGGCAGCAACAGCATGGCCGCCGCTGTTGCGCTGGCCACACCGGCCAGCCCGGTCAGGTCAGTGAAGTTGGGCATTTTTGGATTTTCCCATGCGTTGATCCAGCCATGCGCGGTTGAACCGGACGTGCTTGATGAAGCTCCGATTCCAGGTGTAGACGAGATCGAAATCGCCATTGCGCGTCTGGATCAGGTAAGGGTAGGAGAATTCGAAGTCGCAATGCTGTGCCACGCATTTGTTGTGCTGCGCGGATTTCCCATAAGCGCTCGCATCGGTGATGCCGGCATCGGTGGCCTTGGCCAGCTCGGCGGCAATTTGCCCGAAGTGAACCGGGTCGGTGGGCCGGCCGCGCTGGTCTTCCAGCTGGTAAACCGTTTTCCAGGTCGCTCCGCCATCAGCTGAAACCACCAGCGACAGCGCGTCGCGGTTTGCTTCGATGTTGTTCAGCACCACCAGCATCCGCCCGTCCGGCAATACCACGCCCGATATAGCGGCGTCCGGATTGTCCAGTGCAGTGGGCGTAGTCTTGCTCCAGTGCCGCCCCGCATCATCGGTTGAGGTCGAGATCACGCGACTGGGACTGTTGCCGGAACGGCGCATCAGCACCAATGCACGTTGCGGGCTGGTTATCAGCACCACCGGTTGCAGCGTTGATTTCCCGTAGCTCAAGCGTTGCTTGGCGATGATCCGGCCGCTGTTATCGATGCGCAACAGTTCGCCGAATTTGCCGATGAACTCGTGATATTCGGGCAGCCCCATCGTGCCATCGCTATACAGGAACGGCGTGCCCTTGATCAGCGTGCTGATATTGATGAACGGCGAGGTGATCAAGCGCCGCGGCGAACTCCAGGTTGTACCGTCGTCAGTCGACGTGACCGCGGTAATCGAACTCCCACCCCAGCCGCCCAGCGACACGGTCACGTAATACAGCCACAGCTTGCCATCCGGGGCGCGCTGCGCCACCGGGTTGCCGATTTTTTTTACATAGCGCAACAGGCCGCGCTCTGTGTCCACGCGATTGACGATACTGCGTTCCGGACTCCATGTGTTTTTCACCGGATCGAATACCGCACTGCGTATCACCACATCCGGCGCACCCTCGCGGCTGCCGGCAAACCAGAAGGCGCGAATGCGGCCGTCGCCCAATTCAACCAGTGATGCCGCATGGGTGGAAATATTCTGCTGGGCAGAAGCAAAGTCCGTGTGAAACTCCGGCTTGGCGCTGCCCGATTGCGCCTCTCCCGCCCTGTTTGCAGGCATTTGAAAAAGGGCCGCGCCGGGATGATGGGCAACTTTGTAAAGGGCTGCGCCGAATGCGATCGCCATCAGCAATAACAACAGGTAGCGCGTCATTTTTTGCTGGCCGTAAGGTATCATCATCGGCATATCTCGCCGGGAGTCTGCACCGGCATGACTTTGACGCCCGCAGGCGATTCCAGCAGCACTTCCCTGGCAAAAAGATATTCAAACACCTTGCCGTGCAGGAACATTTGTTTAAGTTCAGCCGAACTTTGCCGGCCGCGGATATCCAGGCGCTGGCCGATGATTTTGCATGCGCCGCAACCGGCGTTCAACGCGCGGTCATCCAGTGGCAGCTGCGCCACAAACAGCGGATAGCGCCCTGCCAGCTCGTTCGCGGTGAGATGCTGGCCCTCGCTGTAGCCGCTGACCCTCGCGCCGGGTAGCATGAAACGATAGCCCTCATCCATGGCCCTGAAGTTGCACGGCACGCCGACTTCCTTGCCGCTGGCTTCGCGCTGTGCCTGTGTACTGTAATTACCCAGCGCCCCGTCAAACGGACGCAGCAACACGGCAAAACACAGCAGCACCAACAAGGCAACGACATTGACCAAAGGACGGGTGTATGCGGATCGCGCAATGGCCAGCAGCGCCAAGATTTCGGCGCCCGCAATCAACAGCCAGAACGGCAGCGGGTACAACTGTATATCCGGCATGGCGGCCTGCAGGTGCACGGCCAGATAAGCGATCCCCGCAATCAGCGCGGCTGCCAGCACCAGGCTGACGATGAACGCCTTGCGGCCGATCTGCTGCCAATTGAGCGCGCACAACAGGGCGACCGCAGGCATCGCATCCAGCAGGTAGCGACCCGAACGCTGACTCGGTAACGCAAAACTCAGGAATAGTGCGGCGATCCAGATCCACAACAATTTTTCTTCGTTGCTCAACCGGTGCCGCCGTTTGTAAGCAACAAAAAACAGTGCCACCACCGGAAAGGTCAGCAGGCCGGGATTGGTCAGGAATGCCAGCGCATAGGTCCAGATGCTGGAACCGCCCCACAGCAGTTTCGACAGGTAACTCGGCCCATGCGGATCGAGCTTGCCGATATTTTCGCCCACCACGAACTCCTTCCACACCGCCTGCGGATTCGGGTCGAGCATAAACCACATCGCGAACAACCCGACCGCGACCGACACCGCGATGGCCACCTTCAGCGCATCTTTGCGCAGGAATTCCGTGGTACGAAAGTTGCGCTGGTGCAAATACCACCCGGACAGGCCGAGCGTGACGGGCAGGGCCAGCGCGAAGGACTTGTACAGAAAACCGATGCCGATACTGATACCGAGCAGCAACGGGATCAGCCAGCGCGACTCGAATGCCTTGCGCCAATACAGCAGCACGAAGAACGGCAGGAATATCCAGAATACCTCGGGCGGATTGGTCAGGAACGGGCGGCCATAGCGGTAGGTGCTGAAAAATGCCAGGAAGGTCAGTGCGGCGACAAAGCCGGTCTCGGCTTTTCCCCCCACGCGCCGGCCGAGCATGAACAGCATCGCCGCGGTCAGCAATGTGTAGATCACGCTCGGGTAGCGCAGGTCCCACAGCGTCCAGTTTTTGCCCCCATCGGTGGATGCGATGCCCTGCCAGAACAGCAGCGGCGGCTTGGTGTTGCGCATGTGGTCGAGCCGGGATTGCAGCGGCAGCAGTTTGCCGCTGGCGGCGGTCAGCCGGGTGATGTGTTCATAGGGATATTCATCGCCGTTCTTCGGGATGTTCTGGCTGTCGAGTCCGTAGAAATAAATGAACGCCGCCAGCAGGCAGGCCAGCAGATACCATGCCGTGCGCCACCCGGATTCGGTCGGCTTCATTTACTGCCGGTTTCCTGCTCTGTGTCCGGTTCCGGAATAATCGGGAGCGCGATTTCCTCGACGGGTTTGTGGCTGCGGAATGTCCAGAAATTATTCACCAGAAAATTGAACACGCTGGCCAGCACGATGGCAGCTGCGTTGGCAACGATATAGTAGAAGTAGATCACGAACAGTTTGGTGAGGACCACCTGCACGACGATTCCGACCCAGCAGGCCAGCGCGTACTGGCCGAAGTGCAGCAGCAGATGCTTGTCGGGATGATGAAATCGATCGCTCCAGGTCCAGGCCCGGTTCCAGAAAAAATTGTTTACGGTGGCAAAGAAGATCGCCACGGCCAGGGACAGGTCCAGCCTCAGGTTCGGGGATGCGATCGCAATGAACAGGAATTCCTGGCAGAGATACAACACGCCCAGGTTGACCGCCACGCCGGAAGCGCCCACGGCACCGAATTTCATGAAGCGTTTCCTGAATACCCAGAGCGTCAACGGGTGCTGCGTAATCCGCTTCATGCCGGTTGTCCATCCTGTGCTGCAGCCGGCGATTTGGCCTTGCCCATGGCAAGCATCTCGCGGGCTTTTGCCAGCACCTGTTCGACCGTGATCTGCTTCAGGCACTGGTTGTCGCCATCGCAGGGCGAGGTGCGGTGATTGTATGCGGTGAGGCAGGGCGAGCAGGGCAGTTGGCGGTGGAAGCACCAGGCGTTGTCGCCCAGCGATTTATACAGCACCGGCGTTTCCGGCCCGAAAAAGATGATGGCGGGAAGCTGCGGCGTAAGCGCGGCGAATTGTCCCGGCCCGCCGTCGTTGGTGACCAGCAGATCGGCACGATGAAACACGGCCAGCAGGTGCCGCACCGAACGGGTATACCCGGCCAGATTGACGCAGACCGGGCTGTTGCAGTGATCCACCACCGCCTGGGCAATCTCGCGATCGCCTTTCAGGCCGATCACGCCGACCGCATAACCCTCGTCCAGCAGGCTCCTGCTCAGCTGGAAATAGCTCTTGAGCGGCCACGCGCGTATCGGCAGGATGCCGCCGCTCGGATAAATCAGCACCAGCTTTTTGTCCTTGATCGCCGGGAAGAAATTGTGCAGCTCCCGGTAGGTTTCCACCAGTTCCTCGCGGGGAAATTCGAGCACCGGCGTCTTGCCGGTATAGGGCAGGGGAAACAGCTTGCCTAGCGGATCGGTGGTGGATTCCAGCGCCGCGGCCAGGGTCAGGAATTGCTGGGTCAGGTGCCGATAGGGGTTGTACAGCACCGGACGGTTGATGAATGAACCCCGGTACAGGCCCTCCTGGGTATGGCGATGAAACCCCACCCGCAAAGAGGCGCCGGACAGATAGGAGAAAATGCTGCTGATGCGCGCGAACAATTCGCAGTCGATCACTGCGTCGATCCCGAGCTTGTGCATCCTGCGGATCGCCCTGAGGCTGTCTCCGACCAGTCCTTTCAGGGAGCGGTCATCCAGCGTCAACACGTTCTCGCGGGGAACCACGCCGAGCAGATCGAGCACCTCGCGGTTCTTGGCGAACATCAGCACGTGGATTTGCGCTTCCGGGTATTGCTGCTTCAGGCGCATGAACATCGGGTGGGCCAGCACCAGACTGCCCATTTCGGATAACAGGATGACCAGGATATTTT
>Ga0307375_10006256_pt1 | contig 11032 bp, 9 predicted proteins | sample TR1MG_FD_202531 | JGI IMG/M metagenome (GOLD analysis project Ga0307375, IMG submission 202531) | Soil microbial communities from Risofladan, Vaasa, Finland - TR-1 | ecosystem: Environmental > Terrestrial > Soil > Coastal area > Acid sulfate soil | place: Finland: Risofladan, Vaasa | collected...
AGTTCCAAAGCGGCTTCTTCTAAATCTTCTTCAGTGATCTTCAGTAAATTGACCTCCCCATGCTTTTTTATGATTTAGGTAATTGCAATCTCCCACAAATGAGTTGCGGTAACAATGAATCTATTATCTTTTGAAGAATATCATTCTCTTTTATATTTATTTCAAACTTTTTATCCAAACTTTCAACAAATTGGTTGAATTGGGCAATAAATTTCTGAGGCGGTTTTATAAATTTAAAATTCTCTATATCTGTTTTTCTTATTGCAGAGAATACCGTTCCTCCACTAGCCATTTCAAATTTATATCCTTGAGATTTTAATAAATAGTATAAAAATCCTCCATGATTCTGTTTCATTCTCAATGCAGCTAAACCACGACCTATGCAACAATGTTCAATAGCAATATTTAAACTTCCAACTGGAGCTCTAACACTTAATAAAACATCATTATAATTTGCAATTTGCTTGGGTTGTGTAGTATAGACTCTTTTAATAGGATATCTAGTTCCGAAGTCTCTCGTACCTTGGAAGAATGGCATACCCTCTTCAATTTCATTATATGATTCCCCTGGTGGAGAGAGACCCATGGTTACATCAACAAAATTTTGTAATTGATCAATTTCCCAACCCTTTGGTATCATACCTAGCTCAGTTTCTTCAAACTCACCATCTTGGAATGGTTCAAAATCAATAAACCATGAATTAAAGGTTTTTAATGCAATATCCTCGATAATTTCATTTATTTGTTCATTAAGTTCAATTTTTAAACTCAGATTATAATGTAATTCCCCGATAAATTTTTGAAGAGGATTTGGGGGAATTGGTATCAGAATTTTATCAAAATCCCTTTTTTTAAAGTGAGGGATAAGCGTTCCAACTATATTTGCTTTAACTTGTCCTAGGAAGAAGGGTGAACGCAGAAATGCGAATAGATAAAGTGGATTAATTTTTGAATCATCGGCATGAATCGCAACCATATCTTGTGCAAAACAAAAGTTTATGGGATTTGGAACTAGAGCCGTTAATCCAGGAGTTCCTTTATTTACTAAAATAATGTCTCCAGGTTGTGGATGGCTTCTGAACCAATTATCATATGTCTCCTTACTAACAAATCTAATCTTTTCAAATTGGGGAAATATTTTATTGTTTTTTATGCAGTTAGTAGCAATCAAGGGGATACCTGAATCGGCTAAAGGGGCACTTCTTCCTCTATTATCTACTACTTTTTTAATAACTTTTGAAAAAATTTCATATTTCCAATCACTTGAGATTTTGGGTATACAGGAAATTATTACCAGATAACTCCCTCCTCATAAAAAATCAAATAATTTTTCAATCTGCAGTTTTATTTTTTGTCTTAAGCTATCATTTTCTTCCTCTAACAAATCTAATTTATCGTAAAGATTCTTGATCTCGTTTTGAACAAATTCAATTTTATCCAATTCTATTGGAATGCCTACATATCTACTAGGGGTTAAAATAAATTCATTTTCTTCTATTTCTTTAAGATTTGATGTTTTACATAATCCTAAAATATCTTGATAGGAATTCTCACTATCTAAACTCTTCCATTGATGATAAATAGAAGATATATATTGAATTTCCTCATCAGTTAATACTCTTGTCTTTCGATCAATCATCTGGCCCATCTCGGATGCATCAATGAACAATGTTTCCCACCTCCGAGATCTTGTATTTTTGTTATCCTTTTTTCTCACTATAAACCACAAACATGCAGGTATTTGGGTAGTTAAAAATAGTTGAGTGGGTAGAGCAACAATACAATCTACCAAATCGTTTTTTACTAACAATTTTCTAATTTTTTTCTCAGCACTCGTGGTAGTAGTTAAACTTCCATTTGCCATTACAAAACCTGCGATACCAGTTGGTGCTAAATGGTGAATAATATGCTGAATCCAAGCATAATTAGCATTTCTTGATGGAGATGTTCCGTATTTCCAACGAACATCTTCTTTTAGTCGATTACCACCCCAATCTTTCATATTAAATGGTGGATTTGCTAATATATAATCAGCTTTTAACGATGGATGTAAGTCATTATGAAATGAATCTGCGAACTTTGGACCTAAATTAGCATCAATCTGTCTAATTGCGAGATTCATTTGGGCAAGTTTCCAAGTCGTTGGATTTGATTCTTGACCATATATTGCAATATCTTTTCGACTGCCTCCGTGAACTTCAATAAATCGCTCACTCTGAACAAACATTCCTCCAGAACCACAACAAGGATCATAGATCCGCCCTTTATACGGTTCAATTATTTCTACTAGCAATCTCACAATGCAAGTTGGAGTGAAGAATTCTCCCCCTCCTTTACCTTCTTGAGCTGCAAATTTTCCTAAAAAATACTCATAAACTTGACCAAGAATATCCCTAGAACGGTGTTCTTTATCTCCAAGACCGATATCACTGATCAGATCAATAACTCCGCCTAGAACTATTTTATCTAACTCTTTCCTAGCATAGTTTTTAGGTAATATTCCTTTTAGCTTCGGATTATTCTTTTCTATGAGTTCCATTGCTTCATCGACCATTAAACCAATTTTTGGGTCTTTTGAATTTGCTCTGAGCACAGACCATCGAGCATTTTTAGGAACCCAAAAAATATTTTCTGCTGTATATTCATCCTTATCTTCAGGATCAGCATATTCTTCTGATTTTAATTCATTATATTTTTCTTCAAAAGAATCAGAAATATATTTAAGAAAGATTAATCCGAGAACTACATGTTTGTATTCCGCAGAGTCCATATTTCCCCGGAGTTTATCGGCAGCTTTCCAGAGTTTATCCTCAAATCCTATCGCTGAATTTCTTTTATTCTTAGATTGACTTTTTGGTTTTTCAGTTTTCCTTTTCTCTCTTACATTATCGCTCTTTTTCTCCGGAGATTTTTTCTTATTATTCATCCAAAAATCCAAATCTTTCATAAAAACCTTAGCTTCCTTTATTAGTTATCTAATTTATAGTTAATTTTAAAAGCTATCTTATCTATTTCCACCCATTAAATAACAACAATTGATAGTTACAATTAATTAAATATTTTGACTAGGAATCTTCCTCAGCAAAGATCAAAGTATCTACCCATCTCTTCAAATGGGCCATCACTATTCTTTTATCTTGTTCATCTCTAATTAATTCTATAAACCTACCTTTTTCTAATGAATCTAAATGCGGTTTAATATGGGGATATGAGGTAAAATTTAGTTCTGATTGTAATTCGGCAAGTCTAGTATCCCCATGCTCTTTTAAATAGTCTATTATTTTTAATCTGTGAGAGCTACTAAGAATTTTAAAGAAATTCTCCAATTCTATTAAACTATACTCCTTCCACTCTTTTCTAACTATCTTGCTCTTTTTCATATGTATATGTAATTCAAAAAGCAAAAAATCAATTTTGATAATTATGTTAGTGATATCAGTCATATCAGTAATGTTTTTATTTATCGTATTTAATCATTATTTAGAATTGTTAGTAATTCTTTTGAGTTAGAAGGTAGCTAGTTTTGGCCGAATGGGATAAACTAAACAAGATTGCAGAAACAAAAAAATCAAATAAAGAACTTTTTACCAAAAATTCGAACGATAATACAAAAGAAAGCAAAGATCAGAGAATTAAAGAAATTATTAATAAATTTCACAATTTAAATTTCATTGATTTTAGCATTGACGATATTTGGGATGCTGATAATCAGGTAGTTAAATTAAATTCTAAGAATCTTTTGAACCTTCTTCTTCAGGCTACTGAAGACATCCGCTCTGCTACATTAAAACTTGCGGTGGCAATAAATACGTTTTGTGATTCCATTGTGATATTAGGAGAGATTCTAGATAAAGACTAGACCTATTAATAACGAGGGTGAAGCGTTTTGAATCTTCGATTTAGAAATAAAAGAAGTTCATTAAAAATAAGTATGACAAAACACGGGCTTTTTAACTTTCAGACTGTAGGTAGCCAGGAAGACGTGCAAAAAATGATATCATTCCTCCTAAAGTTTTTCCGTTCTTGAAACGAATTAGATTATATCTTAATCACATCAGACCAATTATATATCAGGATAGGATGCGACATGGAAGAGAACAATTATGAACTTGGTGTAATCACAGAAAAGTCAGATTTCGACCTTATTTTTAATACTGAATCATTTCAAAGCTGTAAATGTGGTTATTTCAGCAGCAATCCACGATTAAAATACTGTCCCCGTTGTGGCAAAATCCTGAAAAAATCAGAAGGTTACTTTGAGGTACATCTACGTCCTGATACATCGATAATTAAGGATAAAGAGCTGAGAAACTTCATAGATGTAATTCTAAACCCATTCTGGGAGATTGGGTTAATAAAATGTGATAAAGGATTTAGAATCATTGATAGTGCTGACATTTGGAAAGGAAAGGTAAATAAATTTAAAGAGGGTGAATTGATACCATTTGATCCCTAATCTCATAGAGAAATGACAGACGCAAAGAACGACTAAGAGATTCTCGAAATTGATTCTCAAGGGGGCGGACTTTTTAAAGGATTTGAGTTTATAATAACTAAACTAACATTTATAACTAAATTAAATTTACAGGTGTCTTTATTTTGACTATAATGGAGCGAAAAATCTTGGAAAAAGTTCCTTTTATTAATCGTATACCGTCAGATGGCAGAATTATCTTTCTTCAACCAGTTTTTGATAAAGATGATAGTCATTTCAAATTATACACTCAGCAAGGAACTGAATTAATTTGGGTATATGCCGAACCATACGATGTAAGAATTAGTTGATACTACCAAGGATATTTTTTTGAAATTAATTGACATTCTTGGAAATCACTATTCATTTGATCCTGTAATTAATACTCTGATTGCGATTATTCGTGATATTGAAAACTTAAGTGTTGTTGTAAAAAAATACTTTATATTTCTAAATCTCTATAGAAATACAAAAAATTCATCGATAAGGACACTTATTATAACAAATTTAGAATTCCTTTTTAGCACTATAAGATCATTCTATAATTTATTGCAGAAACTTATACGAGATTTATGGAAAAGAACCGCAAAAAAGGAGTTACCCGAGAGATTCTTTCTTATGATTAAGCAAGAAAGGAGCGATCTGAAAAGAAAATATGATTTACCCGAAGCTTTAATTGACTACCATGCGGATACGAAGGACTTTTTCCTTACTTGTCGGGACATACGTAATAGAATTATCCACCGTGGGTTTGATATTGAGATAGTTTTTTGTATTGAAGAGGGTTTTGCACTGCAAAAGGATGAACCTTTGTTTCCTAGTTTGATCACAACAAAATTCGATATATGGCCTGACGAGAAAGTTAAAGAGAATGGATTGGTTTCCGTCCTCGCCTTAATTTCGCACTTAAACTTAGAAATTCTAAAAAATATCGATTTATTTGTTAAATCAATAATTAAATCCATTCCACCACCCCATAGAATTACCACTTCTCATAAGTTATTTCTGAGGGGACCATATACTTCTCACCTTCTCAAATTGGGGGAATATTTGAAATTACAATGGATAAAAACTAGTGATGCCCTGAGTAAATATTCTATTAATTGCCAGTAATAGATATCAGGCTGACTAAAGCTTTCGAATTTTTCCTTGAGTTATTAACTCTATTTTTTTCAGTTCAAATTGATAGCGATGGCTTTCTTCAATAAGTTGTTCAATAAAAGCCAAATCCAGACCTAATTCTTGTAATAAATAGATATTCAATATTAATCGTAATTGGTGAATAATTTTAATAAATTCTGCTCCTTTTGCTATTCTTTTCTCAAGCTTTTTACTGTGATGAGTAAGATAATTCCGAGTAATGATGATCTTTGAAAGGAAGTTCTCCCATTCTGATTTTGGAACGATTTTCTCACAAACCGGCTCTAATCTTTCTAATAAATCCCTTAATCTATCTCGTAAATTGATCCGGATCCAGAATTGGTTAAGAATAATTTCTTTATAGGATTTACATTTTTTGATTATTTCATCCCTTATTTTTCTCAATTCATCTGTTCTAATTTTCTCGCTTTCTAGAAACATAAGATTATTCAAATATGATTCAAAAGCAATTATGAGGCTTAAAAAAGTGGATTCTGCCATAGTATCAGGATTACGAAATGAATCAAAGTAGAAATCGCAAATTGGTCTAAGATCTCCTGCCTTTTTTAACCAGTTCTGCAATAGTTTTTCAATATTATCTTTGACATTATTATATGGTATTAGAATTTCATAAATCCTAAGGGATTTGGGTTGAGCAGCTAAATAAGAAGAGGGGAATTTAATCTCTCCAAATTGAATGGGTTTAAATTGTTGAGGCGTGTCAATTGTTCCAGTCATTGAAATAATTTGTACGGGTGCAAAAATCATAAGATTAAGGAAATCACGAAGGGTATAGGCAATGTTTAAACAATCCTCGAAATTTTTGGTGTCAACGAAGTACAGTTTTATTTTTGTCTCTTGTTTATAGGATATCTCCTTTTTTGCAAAAGATCGTGTACTAATTACTGAAGGGGGTTTTACTGAGAGCTCTAAAAAGATTTCATACTCTTTCGTCTTAATTAAAGGAATTTCTTCTCGACGTTTATATTCTAAAACATGTCTTTTCTTATTGGATTCATATTGATCCTGAAATAGTGAAATTTTTACCCAGTCATGTAATCCACTAAAATCAATGGAGATAGTATCAAACTTAATATCCTGTGTCTTTAGAAATCGGAAACCATGAAAAGCGTTGGTTACCTCATAGGACGTTTTGAATATAGTGTTAGAAAGATTTTCAGTCCTTTTAAAGCACTTATATAATGTAATCTCATTTGAAAAAAGTGAAGTTTTAAAGACTTCTCCGATGATAATTTCTGGATTAAGTCCGAACGCAGTCTCTTCATGTATTTTCTTTAAACGCTCTTTCCCCATATTTGAAAAATCGAACTGTGATTCATAACTTAAATCTAAAATAAGACCATTTTCAGGAGATGCCCTAAGAATACCCATTATAATATTTTCCGGGTTTTCTGGTGACCACCATTTACCTTCTAGTATTAATTCCTGTTCCAATTGTACAGCATCCTATTCATTTTAAACTTTATTATTACTTTCAATGGCATTGTTAATGATTTTCATTAATTTTGGATATCGATCTATAGTTATTCTGCTAATACGAGCCCTTTTAGCAACCTCCGATTTTGTTAGTCGCTTTTTTTCTCGTTTAATCTCTTCAATAGCAGCCTTAATGCGGGGAATATAAGTCGGGTCCATTTTTTTTACAACTCTAATTAAATGCTTATTTACTTCATTGAAGACACGCAAAAGTAAATCGTTCCAAGTCTCGATTCCGAATTTTATCCATTGGCGACGATTAATGGCTGTTCTAATTCCCCCCATTCCTCTATCCTTTAGAAGAGGTAATCGTTTATTCTTTTGCTTGAATTCTCTTAATTTACTAACTGCTAATTCAAGTCCTTTTTTACCTTCATACTTCTTGACTTTTTGATTATTTTCATTAAAAATATACTCTAACAAGTCACTCCAATTTCTTATCACAAAATCTTTCCAATAACCATCGTAACAACAATACGAAATTGTGCCCATTCCTCTATCCTTATTATTAGGTAATCTCCCATACGTCTTCTTAAACACTTTTAATTCGTGAATTACTCTATCAAAACCTTTTTTGCCAGTATATTTATTAAAATTATGATTGACTTCTCCGAAAGTAGAGTTGAGTAAGTCATTCCACGATTTGATGCCAAATTCTACCCACCGTCCATTATAGCAAGCAGATGAAATACCCATCATTCCTTTATCCTTAGCTTTAGGAAATCTTTTGTTTTCTCTTTTGAATTTTTCTAATTTTTTCCGTGCTAATTCAAGACCCGCTTTACCAATATACTTATTTATATCATGATTAATTTCTCCGAAAATGGTTCTGAGCAAATCATTCCAGGTTTCTATCCCGAAAGTTGACCATTCGCCTCTACATATTGTATCTACAATTCCAGCCATTCCATCATCTTGTAAAACAGGAATTCTGTTTAACTCAATTCTTAATTCCCACAATTCATTGATCGCCCTATTGAGCCCTTCTACACCAACATATTTATTTTCTCTATTGATTTCTCCGAATGTTAATTTAAGCAAATCATTCCAGGTTTCTATTCCAAACAATACCCATTGGTGATGATAGCAGGCAGCTGAAATCCCACGCATTCCTTCATCGAGAATTACAGGAATTCTGTTATTCTGTTTCTTAAATTCTTTCAATTCATTTATTGCCGTTTCAAGACCTTCCCTACCGGTATATTTGTTGAAATTGTGATTAACTTCTCCAAAACTCTCTTTAAGTAATTGATTCCATTTCGTAATGCCAAAGGCTGACCATTCACCATCACGAATTGTTCTCAAAATAGTATTCATACCTTTATCAATGGCAATGGGCAGTCTATGATTTTGATTTTTGAAGTCTCTTAATTCATTAATTGCTCTGGTAAGTCCTTCAATACCATAATACTTACCTCTTTCTAGATTCACACGTCCAAATGTAGATTTAAGTAAATCATTCCAGGTTTTAATTCCAAATAAAGTCCATTCACCACGACTAATCGCACTTTGGATTCCCCCTAAACCTGTGTCATTCGAACTAGGTATTCTTCCATTTTCTCTCTCAAACTCTTGTAAATCGTTCATTGCCTGTACAAGTCCATCTATGCCAACAAACTTAGCACGAGCAATCTCTCCAAATGCCATCTTAAGTAAATCATTCCATGATTCGACGCCAAATTCTGCCCATCGCCCATCATAACCGGCAGATGGAATACCACCTACTCCTTCATCCTTACTTGTAGGGATTTTATTATTTCTCTTGTAGAATATACGTAATTGACCGATAGCAAATTCTAATCCCGCGTTACCCTTATATCCTAACTGATTCCTAATAATCTCCTCAAGTGTCTTTCCAATAATTAAATCTCTTCCAAATCGTTTTATAGATAGCATAGATAATTTATATTCCTTTGCCACTTCACTTATTTGTGAGCCCAATAAGTACGCAACAGCGGCTTCAAATCTCCTTTTAAACTCATTTAAAAATACTGGGCCATATTGTTCCGAATGCTCGAGTTTATACTGTTCTCTTGACCACGCAGTACCTCGAAAAAATCGCCTATCTCTTAATTTAGGGGGTTTAGTTTCTTTAAATGAAACATCCTCAGATTTTTTGGGATTATATTCACTTTCAGCCAAACAGTTCACTATTTTTTCTATTTATTCCTTTAACAATCTTCTATTCAGAGCTGTGTAAATAAATGATCCTTATTCAATGCATCTTTTTTCAATAAAATATCACAAAAAGTCTTAATGTAGATAGAATTTATATTAATCATCGTTTTTTGTCGGAACAAATATCATTTTTAAAAGCAAGTTTGAGTAAATCATCCCATATATTTATTCCATATATTTGCCATTCTCCCCGACACTTTGCCCGATAGATTCCTTGCATATCTCTTGATTTGGGAAGTCTCTTATGCTTTTCTTTAAACTTTACCAATTCCAGAACTGCCCTCTCCAGTCCCTCCTTACCGAACCATTTCTTTCGCTTTTTATGTACTTTACCAAAAACTAATTGAAGTAAATCATTCCATTCTGTTAATCCTTGATTAATCCATTCCCCTCGTTTCATAGCCTTCGCTATCCCTAACATTCCTTTATCTTTAGAACGAGGTATTTTCTTATTCTTTTTCTCGAAATCTTTTAAGATTCTAATAGCAGTTTCAAGCCCTTTCTTGCCTTTATATTTGTTTTTAGGGGCATTAACTTCCCCGAATACATAGAGAAGCAAATTATTCCAATTATTTATACCAGTAGAAACCCATTCTCCACGTTCAATTGCATTGATGACCCCTCTCATAGCTTTATCTTCATATTTGGGTTTTCTATTATACTTTTTTTCAAACTCTTTCAATTTTCCAACTGCAAATTTTAGTCCTTGCTTACCTATATATAAATATTTTGTCGGTAAATCTTCCTCTTTATTTTCTTTATAAATATATTTGATTAAATCACTCCATTTCTTGATACCAAAAGAAACCCAATAATTATGACGAATAGCTCCCCTAATATCTTTCACTTCATTAGCACAAGGCATCTGCTTGTTCCTCGCTTTGAAATCTAATATCCTTTTAATTGCACATTGAATTCCCTTTTCCCCTAACCATTTATTATGCTCTCTATTGGTTTCACCAAATACCATTTGGAGTAAATTATTCCAATTTTCAATACCAAATTCTATCCACCTATTAAATCTAATCATTTTAAAAATATCGGGCATGTCAGTTATTATTGGAAGTCTTTTATTTCTTCGTCTAAAATCTTTTAATTCACGAATTGCACATTCTAATCCTTCTTTTCCCATGTATTTGAAAGGATAGATATCGAGATTTTTATAAGCAAGATAGAGCAAATCATCCCAATTATCAATTTGAGGAGTCCATTCGCCGCGTTCAATTGCAGCGTATATACTACTTTTGTCTATAGTGGTTGCTATTCGTCCATTCTGTTCATAGAACACTTTTAACTCTTCAATCGCATTCTCAAGTCCTTGCAGTCCTATATATTTATTTAGTTCAATATTTACTTCTCTAAAAGTATATTTAAGCAAATCTGTCCATGAACTAATCCCATCTCTCTTGAACAGCCCTTTTCTTATTATCCAATTAATCGCTTCCATTCCAACATCTTTTATTTTAGGTAACCTGCTATTTTTCTGCTTAAAATCATGTAAGTGTTCTTGAATTTTTTCTAATAAATTTTCATCTGAATAATCCCAAAATTTTGCATTAACTTTTCCAAAAACATAAAGGAGCAAATCATTCCAATTCTCTATACCAAACTCCACCCAATAATTTAAGGCAATTGCATTAGTAATTCCACTCCAATCATCATAAACTGGCAATTTACCTGTCTTGAAATGAACAATTTTAAGTTGTGCTATAGCATAATCCAAACCAAACTTTCCTAGATAAC
>Ga0307375_10006257_pt1 | contig 11031 bp, 8 predicted proteins | sample TR1MG_FD_202531 | JGI IMG/M metagenome (GOLD analysis project Ga0307375, IMG submission 202531) | Soil microbial communities from Risofladan, Vaasa, Finland - TR-1 | ecosystem: Environmental > Terrestrial > Soil > Coastal area > Acid sulfate soil | place: Finland: Risofladan, Vaasa | collected...
GCATGGTATTTCAACTTGATATCGTCGATATCTACTCGGGTAGGCGGCAACTCCAGCCCCATGTCCTTCAGGGTGTTTGCAATAATCTGAGAAATCGCGAGATTGCGGAACCATTTACGATTCGACGGGATGACATACCAGGGCGCATAGGGTGTGCTGGTTTTCATGAGGGCATCCTGATACGCCTCGGTGTATTGTGGCCAGTAAGTTCGTTCACTGTAGTCCGATTCGCTGATTTTCCAGTGGCGCTGGGGGTCATCCAGACGATCCTTGAACCGTTCCAATTGCTCTTCGGGGCTTATGTGCAGGAAGAATTTGAGGATCTTGGTGCCGTTCTGGGTCAGCAAAAGTTCGAAATCGTTGATCATGTCGTAGCGCTGGGACCAGATTTCCTTCGGCACCAATTCGTGGACCCGAACAACGAGCACGTCTTCATAGTGGGAACGATTGAAAATCACGACCTCGCCATCTGCGGGTACGTAGCGATGGGCGCGCCAGAGAAAATCGTGGGCAGCCTCTTGCGGGGTAGGCTGCTTGAAGCCATGCACGCGGGTGCCCTGGGGATTCATGGCCTTGAACACATGCCGGATAACGCCGTCCTTGCCCGCCGCATCTAGGGCTTGCAGCACCACCAGCAGGGATTGCCGGCCATCGGCATAGAGCAGAAACTGATTGGCTTCCATCTGTACCCGATATTCCTCGGTTTCCTTTTCAGCCTTGCTCCGTTTGTCATGCTCCCCGGTGTCATTGGGATCAATCTCTGACAACAGCAAAGGTTTGGCCGAATCAACGAGGAAATGGCTGCGGTAATCCATGTCTACACTCCTGCAACTGAATATCAATCAGTGAATATAAGGGCTCTGTCGGGTTCTGTCGCGTCGAATCTGCGGCTCAATCAGGCCGCGACGGAACGTAGACGGCGCTGCAGGTTCTGCAGAACGATGAAGCCAAGATAGAAGGCGCAGGCCGTTGCGATGATGCTGGCACCGGAACTTAGATCGAAGAGATAGGCGATCACGAGGCCCCCCAGACAGAACAGGAAGCTCCAGATCGCTGAGGCAATCATCAGCCCTGCCAAACTGCTTGTATGGCGTTCGGCCAGATACGGCGGCAGTGTCAGCAGGGCGATAACCAGAACCAGGCCAACGACCTGGATCATCATGACCACGGCCTCTGCCACCATGATCAACAGCATGAAATAAAGCCACCGAACCGGGATTCCCCGCGAGCGGGCGAAGTCGGGATCGAATGAAAAAGACAGGATATCGCGATAGTAGAACAGGGTAAGCCCGACGATCAGCACATCCAGACCCAGCATGATCCAGAGATCCACGTCCGGGACAGTCAGAATGCTGCCGAAGAGATAACTCATCAGGCCGACGTTATAGCCCGGCGTCAGGTTGATCATGATGATTCCGAACGCCATGCCCGCCGCCCAGATCACCCCGATCAGGGTATCGGTGCGCTCGCGCTGCTTTTGAGTCAGCACACCCAGCAGTACCGCGGCACCGGCCGTAAATGCACCTGCCGTCGGTAAGACCGGCGCACCCAGAAAGATGGCAAGCCCGACACCACCATACGCGGAGTGCGCGATCCCCCCCGCCATGAAAATGAGGCGATTCACCACCACAAGCGCGCCAATCACCCCGCAGGCTACGCTCACGAGCAGCGCGGCCAGCAAAGCATGCTGCATGAACGTTTGCTGGAGCAGATCAGTGATGTTCATGGGGACTTTCCTGCATCAATTTGGGGGATTCAACCAATTGCTGGAGCAGGGCATGAACCGGGCACCCGGCCTCGTGGATGCCATACATGAGTGCCAGCATTTCCGGCGTCAGTTGGGGCGAGGCGGCCGCCAACGCGTAGCGGTTCACCGCGATGATGCCCGTCACTGAATTGGCGGTGATGCCGAGATCGTGGCTGACCATCACGACCGTGGTGTCGCTCTTCAATCCGGTCAGTGTTTCGAGGATGCATTGCCGACCGTAGGGGTCGATGTTGGACAGCGGTTCATCCAGGATCAGCAATTCGGGATTCGTGATGAGCGCGCGGGCAATGAGCGTACGTTGACGCTGGCCGCCGGAAAGTTCATTCAGGCGTCGTTGACGCAAATCCTGCACCCCGGCGCGATACATGGCGGCTTGGGCCAGTTGCCGTTCTTCGTCGGAATAGCGGAAACCCCGTCGTTTGCCCTGGGCTAGCCCCATCAGCACCACCTGCTCGACCGTCGCCGGAAAACCCGTGGCAAGATTGGTGTGCTGCGGGACATAGCCAATGCGCGCCGGTTGATTGCCGGGCATCTGGTCAAACACGGTGATGGTGCCTTGCTGGGGTTTCAGTAACCCGAGGATCAGTCGCATCAGCGTGGTTTTCCCGCCGCCATTGGGGCCAATTACCGCGATGAAGTCACCTCGGTGAATGTCGAACCGGATATCAGACAGCACTGGTTCCTCGTCATAGGAGAACGCCAGATCCTCAATATGAATGATCGCATCCTTCATGATGACGGGGTCACCGGCGTTGGTTGAACCTTGCCTAAAACCTTGCTCAGGGCTGTCGCAATGGCTTCCATTCCTGCGGGCCAATTTTCCTGGAGGGGATCGATGACCGCAACTTGTCCGCCAATCTCCGAGGCGATGGTTCGGGCGGCCTTTTGTGCGAATTGCGGTTCGATAAACACCACTTTGATGTGGTGGGCTTTGGCATAGTTGATCACGGTGCTCATCTGCTTGGGTCCCGCTTCCTTGCCTTCCGCCTCGATCGGTACTTGAGTCAGTCCATAGGCATCGGCAAAATAGCCAAAGGCGGGATGGAATACGATGAATCGCGTCTGGGTCAGGTGTGCACCGGTCAGGGCATGCAAAATATCACTATCCACCTGGTTGATTTTCAAGGCCAGTTTTTCGTAACCCAGCCGATAGTCGGCGGCATGGGCCGGATCTGCCTGAATCAGCGCATCACGGATATTGATGGCCTGAATGCGCACCAGGACGGGAGACAACCAGATATGTGGGTCCAGGCCAGTTTCGGATGTGGGCACGCCGACATGCCGGGACATATCCACCCGCTGAATTCCCCGCGCGGTATCCACGACGAGAAAGTTCGGATTCACACTCGTGAAACGTGTCAGCCAGGCATTTTCGATGGGTATACCGATCTTGAGGTACAACGCAGCCTGAGAAAGCGCGACCAACTGACGCGGTGAAGGTTCGTAGGTTTCCGGTTCAGCCGTGGGTGGAACCAGCACGTCCACCTGAACATGTTTGCCGCCGATCATATCGACAAAATACTTTTGTGGCGGAATGCTGACGGCGACTTTGAGTGGCGCGTCAGCCCAAACGACAAGCGGAGACGCCAGACTGAATAGCAGGGCGAGTAAGGCGAAAAAGCGCATGGACGAACACCTCAGGTAACGGGAACAGCAGGTGTTACAGTATAACGTTTTCAAAACACGGTGCAGCGTTAAATCCATGGGACTCGATTGGTTGAACACCCAATCAATCGATCTTTGCATGTCGTGCAAGTCCCCGTACCTGCGGGCACTGGGCGGGGTTGACTGCAGTTCAGTTTTTGATGATCCCGGTGACTAAAGGGGCTGAAATAAACCGGGCCTCATCGCGGCGTTGACATACCGAATAGAGAACGGACGCGGCGCATTCGGCAGATCCAGTTTGCCTGCCGGACAAAATTGGCAGCGGTATCCTCGGCCAGTTTCTGGCTGCGTCGGCTGAAATGTGCGGCAAAAAACCAGGCACTGAAAAGCTTGTGGAGTTGTTCGATGGTTGCGGCTTGTCCAGGCAACATCTGACTTGCGCGCTGGCAATACACACTCAGGGTTTCGTCCGGAAATCGATGGACATCAAGGCTCGTCAGGGCTTGTTCGACGGGATACCAGGCCTGATCCGCTGGGGAAAGATGCGCGCGGGATGGACGAGAAAATTGCCGCCAGAGCAGGAATACCAAGCTCCAGACCACCAGCAGAACAAGCGCGGCGTAACCGAAACGCGCCCCGAGCCCCTGGGCGGCGAGTCCCAAGCGCCCGAGCAGATCGCTTTGCGTACTTCCGCTATAACCGAGCACATACTGGTTCCAGCCATTTTGCAGCTGGTCGTTGAACAGGGCAAATTGTTGCCCCAAACCGGCTTCGCGCCGAAGGCTGGCCGGGAGGGCGTCATCCTGACGTGTGGCATTGGCGATCCCAGCGGCAATGCGTTCCGGGGCGACCACCGCAGTGGGGTCGACACGTATCCAGCCCCGGCCCTTGATCCAGATTTCGCTCCAGGCATGTGCATCGGCTTGGCGCACCAGCAGATAATCGCCGACGCGCTCGCCGCCCTGATATCCGGTAACGATCCGGGCGGGCACGCCGGCAGCCCGCATTAGCAAGGTAAATGCACTGGCATAGTGCTCACAATAGCCACGTTTGGTGGTGAACAGGAAGGCATCCATCGCGTCATGATCCGGCAATCGCCCCGGTGTCAGGGTGTAACTGAACCCCTGAGTACGGAAATAATCGAGCGCCTTGTCCCGAATTTCGATCGGTGACTGGCCACGCCAGGTAGCGGCCAGTGCCTTGAGTTTCGGGTCGCCGTCGGGTGGCGCCAGATCCTGCGTACGTGTGGTGCGCGACAAGTGATTCGGATCGAGCTGGTAGGTCAGATCCGAGGTGACGGTATAACGATAACGATCGGCCAGTGAATGCAGGGAAAACAGCGTGGCCGTTTCGCTGATCACGCTTTGTGATGGTCGTTCGACGGCCAGCGCCAGTGCGGGTAGCCAGCGATGCTGAGCGGGTTCCAGCGTGATCGTGTACTGCACGGCACTGTGAGAATCCCAGGTCGCGTGCAGTGTCGTCGATTTCGTAGGAAAAATTGAAGAGTCGGCGTGCCAGATCCCATCCTGTTCGGTGCTCATCACCAGGACCCGCCAGTACCGTTGGGCGGGCGGAATCATCGGGCCATCGAAAGTCACCCGAAAAGCCGGTGTGGCATCACTGGCCAACTGTTCGAACTGTCCGGGGTTCAGGGTATCCGACAATCCGGTTTGCGCCTGTTGTGACGTGGGCTGCTGTGCGCCCCAGAGCGCGCCGGGCGGACGGGGAAATACGACAAACAGAACGATGGCGACGGGAAGACCCGCCACCATCAAAACCGAAGCCGCCTTCAACCGGGGCTTGATGGCCCGAAGTGTCGGGTTGCTCACCCCGATCCACGCGGTAACCAGCCCCCCGAACATCAGCAATGCCAAAAGCGCCAACGCAAACCCCTGATCGAACAACAGCAGGGCAACAATCAGAAAAAATCCCAACAGCAGCAAGGCCTGCTGGTCGCGCGGTTTTTCTGTCTCCAGTAGTTTGAGCGTGGCGGCAATCGTCAGTAGCGCCACTCCGGCATCGCGGCCCCAGAGACTATGATATGAAAACAGCACCAGCAAGCCGCTGAGCAATGCCAGAAAAATCAACAGTAGCTTGGGCGGTAGCGGCCAGCCGCGCCATTCATGCTGCAGACGCCAGATCAGCCCCCCCAGAATGACGGGGACTGACCAGAACGGCATATGAGGCAGATGAGCCAGGATTGCCAGGGCGATGACCCAGGCCAGCGGGCGATCCAGTTGAAAATCCCCCGACGGATTTTCCTGCCCCGCATGCATCGGGTCCGATCGGGCGTTCATGATGGCCGAGTACCGGCTACGTGCGTATGGGGTGTCTGGAACACCGTTAGTGCTTCGAGACAATCCCGTCGATGACCGGCGCCGCTGCCCCGCCGCTCCATCTGTCCGGGCAGGCGCAAAACAAAGCAGTCCTGCGTCTGACTGAGCCTCTCGATCCATTGCGCCAGTTGTTCAAGTCGCACCTCATGATCACCCGACATCCTACTGTAATCCAAAGTTATTTCCTGAGTTCTTCCCAGTGTGCCGACCCAGTGCTGCGTCACAAGCTGACCGGTTCTCGCCCATTGCTTGAACGCCAGGCGACTCATCGGATCACCGGGTACATAGGGCCGTAAATGGTCGAAGTGCGTATCGTCCTGCGCAGTTGTCATGGCCGCAGGCTGTGGCGTTGTTTCGGCTTGGGGCGCGCAGGGCAGAGGTTGGTTCCCCCGGGGTCGCGGATAAACCCACTGCCGCGTCTGGGGCGTGACAATGCGGCATTGCGCCGTCCACAGGCCGATGGGGTAATTCGTGCCAATCATGATGTCCGGCGCGGCGTGCCAACCCCGGACGCTTGGTGCCAAAGTCAGCGAAATCTCGACCTGCATACCGATCAACACGGATTGGATGAGCGGCGCTTGGGCGCCATCTTCATCGATCCGAATGGCGATGGCCGGATTGTTCAGCGCCGATTCCAGCACCACGGGCCAAATGCCCGGTTCCCCGGCATAACGAGGGGGAATGGCACCCGTGTGGATCTGGCAGCTTTTGAGCTGTCTGCGCGTCTGCCAGGCACTGTTCCCCATTAGGGAAATGAGCAGAAAGCTGATGAAAAACACCAGATTGTTGCCGTAATTGATCGCCGCCAACAGCATGGCGATGGCCAAAACGATAAAGGCCAGACCGATCCGGTTCGGTTTGAGCGAACACTGTTTGGCCGCAACCGCCATGCGCCGTCAGGGCGCCTTTACGGTCGACAGGAGTTGTTCTGCTGCGCCCGTTGCCGGGGATTCCCGGCCAGTCGATGGAAGCCGATGCGCCACCAGTCCCCGAAATACAGCCTGAATGTCATCCGGCAATACATGGGTTCGCTGATCGATATAGGCCCAGGCCCGCGCAAGCCCCAACAGCAGTAATCCGGCGCGCGGCGACAGGCCGGGACCATAGTCGGCATTACCCCGGCTCGCCTGCATCAGCTTCTGAACATAGTCGATGATGGCCTCACTCGCATGGACCTTCGCCACCGCCTGGCGCATGGCCATCAGTTGACGGGCATCCACAACCGGCTTCAATTGCCCGAGATGTGCGCGCCCGCCCTGACCGAGGAGCATGGCGCGTTCGACCGCCGGGTCGGGATACCCCATACCGATAACGAGGGCGAATCGATCCAGTTGCGACTCGGGCAAGGGGTAGGTGCCTTGCTGGTGCGCCGGATTTTGGGTGGCAATGACGAAAAATGCTTCTGGCAAGGGATAGCGTTTGCCTTCGATCGTGACCTGACGTTCTTCCATGGCCTCGAGCAGGGCGCTTTGCACCTTGGGTGGGGCCCGATTGATTTCATCGGCTAGCAGCACTTCGGTAAATATCGGTCCCGGATGGAAGCGGAATTCACGGGTATTCGGCTCGAAAATGGAGACGCCCAGAATGTCGGTGGGCAACATGTCCGCCGTGAACTGAAGGCGTCGGAATCGAAGCCCCAGACTGATGGCCAGTGCGTGGGCGAGAGTGGTTTTGCCCAGCCCCGGCAGATCCTCCAGCAAGAGATGCCCGCCGGCCAGAACACTGCACAGGGCCTGGCGTATGACATGCTCCTTCCCGAGCAATATCCCCGCCGTGTTACTGATTATCGTCAAAGCCTTGGGTTGATATTCCGAAGTTGTTTCCAGCATTGCTTCAGGCTTTATTTCGAGCGAACTCATGGGCGCATATCCATCCATTGAAAAATATTCCAACCCGGAAATTTGGGCAATGGGTCAAGCGTAGCACGTGAATAATAAGTCGCTATTTTTTCGACTGCCCCGGCCCGATTCGAGACGGATTCACCAGAAGTTATCGATGCTTATCGGCCTTTGACCGCATAGGCCCGCTCATAGGCGGCCATGAGTGCCCCGTGCCGCGCACTGCTTTTGTATCCGGCGCCGAGCCCGGTCGTGCCGAGGAACCCCGCCTTACCAGCGAGCAGCTGTTCGGCTTGTTGCAAAACCTCGGTCGGGAACATCAGATTCAAGGTGGAAGAAAGTTCAAGACGGGTTTTGGTGACACCGAAAGCGTCATGCAATTGATTGAGCGCCACGGCTGCCTGATAAACCATCTTTCGCTCGACAGGAAGCGGTGGTACGGTCGCCAGCCAATCCAGCAACACCTCGCGTTCATCCTCATCGTGGCGTGCATCGGTTTGAAGCAAGGCGAGCGCCCGCAATTCGCCCAGACGCAGGGTGGACCATGCGGAGCCGGGGTTGGCCGCGAGTCCGATGATGTCGGTCACCGGCATCAGCCAGTCCAGATCCAGTCCGTCGATTTCGTCGAGCAGCGCCGCACAATCGACCGCTGTCAATTCATCCAGGGTTTCCATGAAAGGAATCAAGGCGCGGCCAATGTTGTTGTTGCGCTCGTAGAGCTCGTCGACGGGATAGATTTCCGACATGCCCGGCACCAGTACCCGGCAGGCATACAGGCCGATATGTGTGTAATCGGCGACGTACACATCAAAACCTTCTCCGGTGACGATCCCGCAGAGGCGGGCAAAGCACGCCGCATTGTCGGCCGCCGTGAAATCCCAATCCACGAAGGGGTAATCCGGCGTGTCGCAGAAGAAACGCCAATCCAGCCAACCGGACGAGTCGATGAAATGCAGTTCCAGATTCTGGGGGTCACTGACCAGTTCCCGATCGGTCGTCGGTGGATGGAAGCCATGCAGGTCGTCCAGTGCGCGTCCCTGCAGCAATTCGGTAACGGTACGCTCGAAGGCGACTTCGAAATTCGGGTGCGCCCCGAACGATGCGAACACCCCGCCTGATTGCGGATCAATCAGCGTCACGCAGATGACGGGATAGAGCCCGCCGAGTGAGGCGTCCATCAGTCGCAAGCCAAAACCATGTTCACGCAACGCATGTACGGCCGTTGCGATGGTGGGATAGCGGGCCAGTACGGCATCGGGGATCTGCGGCAGGGCGATACCCTCGGCAATGATGCGGTTTTTCACATACCGTTCGAACACCTCCGACAAGCCTTGGGTTCGCGCTTCGTGCATCGTATTGCCGGCAGTCAAGCCATTGCTGACATACAGATTTCCCACGATATTGGCGGGAAAATATACGGTTTCGTTATCGCTGATCCGGGTGTAGGGCAGGGCGCAGACGCCATCGTCCGCCGCACTGTTGAAATCCAGCCAGTCCTCGTTGGTGACCCGCATTTCGTCGGCCAGATAATGCCGCCACAGCGCATCGTCCAGCAGCCCATCCGGACGAATGCCGGGTTTCTTGATCTCGAACCAACGCTCACGTGGATCGTGGACACCGACATCAGATCGCGCACGGTGCCAGTGGAAGTCGCCGAAAAAATACTGGGAAGCCAAGCGTTCGACAAATTCGCCCAGCGCCGAGGCCAACGCCGCTTTCTTGCTGGCGCCCTTGCCATTGGTAAACAGGATCGGGCAATTTTTGTCCCGAATATGGACCGACCAACAGTTTGGCACCGGATTCAGCCAGCGCGTTTCCTCGATATTGAATCCAACATCTGCAAGCTGCTTCTGTACGCGGCTGATGGTTTCTTCGAGTGCGGCATCTTTGCCCGTGATGTAGGTTTGTTCGGTCATGTCGGATTTTCCTGATCGGGCAAGATTTATTCAGCGGGGAAAAGAACCAGCAACGACACCCGCCGCAGCTCGCTGGCCAGAACCGTATACGTGCGACAGGCGGCACCCGTATCCATGAACTCCACACCGATACCGGCCCGGAGGATACGTGCCTGAAACTCTGCGCTCGCACGGAGGGTCTTTTTGCCGGTACCGACAATCAAGACCTCGGGATCGTCGATACACAGATCGCTCAAGCGATCTGGTGTCAAATCGGCCATGGTATGAAACGGCACATCGGTCTTGATCTGCTCCGGGGTCAGCAGAAAGCTTCGAGACCACTCGTCATGGTTGATCTTGACCATGGTGTCGGTGAAGCCACGAATCACAAAACGCTGGCCGGAATCGTCGAGAGAGAGTCGCATCAGGGCTCCTGCCTGTCTGGCTAAGTAGCGGGGAGCACAGCGACCTGGCCCCCGAGTTCTAAACGCGCAGTGTAACTTGGAATCGATGTTGTCTGCAGACCAGGGATCTGCATGAACTCATTGAACGATTCGACGATAGCAGCGGGATCAACGCTGCCCGCTGGCCACCTGACTGACCCGCTTTCTCAAAGGCGGAACCTGCGCCACGGCAGACAAACCCAGGTTGCGGAGCTGGATCAGGGCAGGGTTCTGTACGCGAAAACCGTAATGGAACACATCCATGCCGCTTTGCGTCATCAGATTGTCGGCGCGGCGCAGCCGCTCGTAGCGTTGAAGGGGTTTGCGGGCACCCAGATCATCACTATCGGCCAGACAATCCAGCAGCGCCATCGCATCGTAAAAGCCCAGATTCACACCTTGGCCCGCCAAAGGGTGAATGGTATGGGCCGCATCCCCAACCAGCACGACGCGATCGCTCTGGTAACGCTGGGCATGCATACGTCGAATCGGAAAAAACCCCCGTTGATCGATACGCACAATCCGGCCCAGCTCCGGGGGGAATTCCGCATGGAGGTGATCAAGCAATTCGGTGTCCGACCACGCATGGCGCATTTTCACGGTACCCAGGTCGTCGTACCAGACGAGCGAGGCATGGTGTCCGGTCAAGGGCAGAAAAGCCTGTGGGCCCTGCGCGGTAAAACGCTGCCAGGTGATGTCCTGTTGCGGATATTCGGTCGTGACCGAAAACACCTGTGCGCCGGTGTGATAATCCAAACTGGTTTCCTGGATGCCGACCGTCTGTCTTACCCAGGATTGACCGCCGTCCGCGCCGATCACGAGGGCACCCGACAAGGTTTCGCCGCTGTTGAGGGTCAACCGCGCGCTGGACGCATCGACCACCAGTTCGACCGGCCGGGTATCCCGCAGGCAGGTGATCGTGTCGACTTCGTCGATTTTCACCCACAAAGCCGCCTGAATCAGGTTGTTTTCGACGATGTGGCCCAGAGCCGGAAGGCCGATATCGGCACAATCGAAGGTCACATCACCTGAACCGGCTTCATCCCAGACGCGCATCCGTCGGTAGGGAGCGGTCCGCGTCCGGCGAATCCGCGACCAGACACCCAGTGATACCAGAAACTCCATACTCGTCGGGGATAACGCGGA
>Ga0307375_10006258_pt1 | contig 11031 bp, 3 predicted proteins | sample TR1MG_FD_202531 | JGI IMG/M metagenome (GOLD analysis project Ga0307375, IMG submission 202531) | Soil microbial communities from Risofladan, Vaasa, Finland - TR-1 | ecosystem: Environmental > Terrestrial > Soil > Coastal area > Acid sulfate soil | place: Finland: Risofladan, Vaasa | collected...
GACGCCGACCTTGGTGCCGGTCCAGGTGGCGCCGGTGGCGCCGGCGGCCACGGTGCCGAGGATGATCGAGGTGAGCTATGCGGGTGGACTGCGACTCGGCCTGCCGTCCTATGACCAGGCGAGCTATTACAGGGGCGACCCCTATCGACCTATTATAGGTGGTGAGCCCGAAAGGTGGCGACAAAGTAGGTTCGGACGTGGGACGATCCCGGTCGGGGTTTGCGTTGGATGTATAACCGGATCCAACGCGAGCAACATCAGGTTGATCAAAAGGATGCGGCTATCGGTGCCCGGCGAGTCGAGACGTATAACCCGACCAAGGTCGGTCTATTGGGTAGCTCTCACAGGTTCCCTACGATGCCTCACAGCTACGAAGAACTCCGCGCCGCTGCGCTCGACATATTGTCCGGTCGAGAGAAGGCTCCCTATGAACCATCGCAGTACGAGCACCTGAGCCTGGGCATAGGTCAAGTGCTTGCTCAGCGTGAAGGCCGAGTTCAACTAGGTAACTTCGGGGCTACCTATCCGCTAGATGCACAGGATAAGGAAACCCTTCTCGAACTGTTCTGGGATCTTTTCCGCCAAGGCATCATTACACTCGGCCTCAACGACAACAATCGCGCCTTCCCGTTTTTTCGTCCAACCAAACTTGGTCAGCAAATCGCGCAAGGCCAGGCGGCCTACTTCTTCCACGATGTGTCTTCCTACGAAGCTGCGATTCGGAAGGAAGTGCCCGACATGAACGATGTAACGCTCCTCTATCTCAAAGAGGCCATGCAAGCGTTTCGGTCAGGCTGCATGCTTTCCGCAACGGTTATGCTCGGCGTCGCAGTTGAGCATACATTCATGTTGTTGCTTGAGGTGCTCGAAGGGAACACCACTCACCGGAAGACCTTTGCCTCCGTCTTTACAGAGCGCACCCTGCTACAGAAATTCAACAAGTTCAGAAATCTCCTTGAGCCAATGCTCAAGACGTTCCCCTCCGAAATTCGAGAAGACCTTGACACTCATTTTGCCGGAATTCTCTCCGTCATTCGGACCTTCCGTAACCAGTCAGGGCACCCCACCGGGAAGATCATTGATCGTGAGCAAACGTTTGTCCTGCTTCAGTTGGCCATCCCATATTGCCGGAAGCAGTACCAATTAATGAAGTTTTTCAAGTGAGAGCTACCACACGCTCCGAGGGGCGGATGTCAACCCAATAGTCATCCGGCGCTTCTCGCCGTCGTTAGTTGTGTTTCGAGCCGTTGTCAGGCGCATCGCAATCATCGTCACTGCCACGCCCACGAATCAGTTTCACTTCGCCAATGATGTGAGGTGTCACATCGGGGATTTCGGGCTTAAGCGGAGCAATCGTTAGCATGTGACTCGCTAACCAGGCCAGTCGGCATAGCGCCAGATAGGCGTATTCAAGTCCGTCTGGGTGCAGGCTAGCGTCGCCAATGACATGATCTCCACGTGCAAAGCCGAAGTCGGGATCTTCCAAGTGCTCCCCAGTGGATCTTGCCTTATGCAAGCCCGCGGGATCGAGGGGCAGCGGAAGCTGGATTGTGGGCAGGACATGTTCTTGGCTAATGCGGTGTCGACGGCAGACGGCCAACAAGCGCTTGCCCGCGCTTTCCAGCGGTGCGGCGTGAACGACAAGGTCGCGATACCGCCCCAGCTCTTGAAGCCAGCCGTCTTCGGCGGTCGCATCCTTTAGTAGGACCACCAGACCTTCCTTGGAATCGCTCTTGTCTAGATAGCGCTTCTTCAAAGCGCCCATCTGACGAATGGAGGTATCGGCAGGAAGCTCGCCTGAGCGGATGCGCGTCCATGCGAAGTACTCGGCAAGGTAGTCCCGAAGTACGCAGGCGTCGACCAGGAAGGCCTGGATGGCGAGATATCCAAGCCACGTAAATCCGTCCAAGAAGCGCTTCCCGTCGGCGAACTTTCCATCCCTCAACTGTGAATGAAGCTGGTCTCGGTACGCCTCAGATATCTGACGGAGCCTCCAATCGCACACTCGCAACTGGTGCTTGATGCGCTCAGAGACGTCATACAAAGTGGTCTCGCGATGCTGAAATGCCGCATGCGCCAGAAACGACCATTGGTCCGCCTGCTCCGCGCAGAGCGTCGCCGATCCACCCTGCGAATAGTACGAACGCCAGTTGGGTGGGTGGCTGTTGTCGAACTCCGGATGAAGAGTGAGAAAGTCCATACCAACGACCGGCTTTCCTAGTCGGTTTAGCACGTCATAGGCTGCCAGATAGCTCGGCGTACTTACTGAAATGGCCTTCCCTTCCAGCGTCTTGGTCTGCATTACGATGGCCCCATCGTAACCATTGAATGCGCGTAGGCCGCCTCCGAGATGAAACAAGCGCGCCGATGGCCACGAATTTCCTTCACTCACTGACTGCCTCACTGCCTACTCATCGAAAAGTTCGCCAAGTTCCTCGTAAAGTTACACTGAGGCGCCTCGCAACATTGGATACCACATGGGCTGAATCGCATGTGGACAATCTACGGCAGCAATCAACATGTCCGTCTTTGCTAGGGAGAGCTACCGTTCCGGCTCGACTAATCGGCGACCGTCGCGCCCCGAAATGGCCGCTGACATGAATTGCCCGAGTAGATCCTCGGCGGTACGCGATTGATAGAACCCAAAGGTCGACCAACCCTTGATCTGTCGTTGCCCGCCTTCGCAACTTCAACGCGGCTAGACGCGAACCCGAAGATTCAATGCCTTTATGAATACGTACACATCGCCATTCACGGCGTCGACAAGCCGTCTGGCCTTGGCATTTAGGAATGCTACCAGCTCAGTGATATCCATCCTGTGACCGTCGTCAGGATGGCGCCAGTATCGGTCGGATGCAATCGAGATGAGCAGGCACCCCGCGCGACGGTGCTCCGGTGCCAAGTACTTTTGTACCAACTGGACCTCCAGTGCCGCACTCAGATCCTTCACGGAATAGCCCGTCTCCGCAACCTTTAGCTCGATGACCCCTTCTTGTGGCGAGGCCGTGGAGCACAGCCGGATGTCAGTTTCTTTCTCATCCCCGGTTACGGCCTCTTGGTTGACGATGTAGGCCGCGCTGGCCATCTGTTGAAATGCCTGCGCAATTGCACGGCGGAGGATTCGTTCTTTGGATATCGACTGCCACAGCTCGCGGGGGGAGGAGTCTTGCAGGAGAAAATCATCCAGGTCGGCGAGCCGATCCTCGAGCAGTGCCGCCATCTCCACCCGCGTCAAAGGTGCAAAGTCACACTCGCGCTCCAGCCGCACGACGCCGGCCTCGTCAAACAGCGCCGCGTCCCATTCTTCGGCTAGTTTCTCCTTGGCTATTGCCAGAGCGCGATCCCGGAAATCGGCGACCAACGGATCTTTGGAAAACTGAAGCTTCGCAGCCCATGCCTCCGCCCCCTTGGCATTCAAAAGTACATTTCCAAGTGCACTGCGTGCGTGTTCGGCATGGTCGCGGGTGCCCAGGGAATAAACCCCGGAGTGTTCCACGTCGTGCTCGAACCGGACGTGGTGGTAAGCGAGGCGTGCAAGCCGCAGCAGCAACGACGGGTTTGATCCAAGGATAGTCAGGTCGCCAATATTTCGGTTGCTGCGGTCGCCGAACACTGCGGCAAACCATTCCGTCACCGCAGTGTGGGGCGCAGGGGACACTGGCTCTGCGAGCCGTTCCATCACATCCACTCCGATGGCGAGGTCGAGGTTCAGCAGGATGGGCAGCCAGAACAACATTTCACTTTGTTGAGCCTCGCCTTGCATCCGCGCCAAGGCGCTGGCCTTCAGGTGTTCAGCATCCTCTACGGTTCCGTATTCCAACAGCAGATGTGCGACGCGCCCCAATTTTTCGGACAGGAGCGAGGTGTCCGCACACCGGGACAGCACGCCCTGAAGCCAGGCCCTGAGACGGTTCAGAAACAATTGGATGACCGTCGGTGAGGAGCGCTCGATGTGCTGCAACAGCATCGAATATCGATCGTTCTCATCGTTTAGTTCATCCAGCAGTTCTCTCCCGATGAGGGTCTCCACGATAACGGGCTTGACTTTGATCAGTGCATCAATCCAGACAGGAAGATCGTTAAGTTCCAGGAGTGCGTAGCGCGCCGCCAGGTCCACTTCTTCCGCGTTGAGCGTCGTAGCCCAAACGGGGTCTTCGGCCTCCGCATAGATACCGGCCAATCCCATGGACCAACGCATTAGGTAACTATTGCGTTGGTCCAGCGACCGCTCTGATTTGACCGTCGGTCGATCTTGGCGCCATATGCCCTTCACCGCCTCACGCAGCCGATCGGCCGTTTCTCGATTGAAAACCCGTTCGACAAACCCTCGATTCCAGCCGATTGCGTCCCGGTCTCGGGTCTCGTTGCTCATGGCGCGCCACAGATTCCATGTGGTGGTGTTGATGCGATCCGGTGCAAATGCCGAATCCGGATCCTCGATCAACTCCCGCCAGAGCAGTTGCCAACTCGCGAGGTGCTTGGCCTGCTTTCGGCGCCACGTTTCGGACCGCAATTGCTGTTCACGCATCCACGCTGGTTCGGGCGCCGGGTGCTCGATCGCGACTATCGTCTGGCCCAAGCGCTCGGCAAGTTCCGGCGCGTCAGCCACCAAGGGAACCAAGGCCTTCAGCTCGTCCAGCCGATCAGCACTGGCATGGGCGAACTGCATGCTGAGTTCGAGCAGGACGCCGCGCTCGTCAACAGGGCGCGTAGTGGTGGCAAGTGCCGCCAGTACCCAAGCAGAATCCCGCACCACACTGATGTCGAAAGGCGGGTGATCATGAAAGTGGGATAACCGGCGCCAGGCAACCTTATTTTTGCTCGGGTGCCACCGTTGTATCAGCCGATCTTGTGCCCAGAAGACAGCCTCGCGCTCCGTCACCTCCGCGCCTGAAAGCGCACTCCTCAATGTTTTCGTGTCTACGCTTCCGTGCACGTCATGTTCCGCTAGGTGCCAGGCAAGAACAATCGAGTCGCATAGCTCCGGGCCGGCCACGTGCGCAGCCAACTGTAAGCGGGATGCCACGAGCAACGCCGGGACGAGATCTTGCCGCTGTGCGGCGATGCGATAGTGCTGGTCATGCCAGCTGCACGACGGTTCGACCAGCGCCATCAAACCGGTCCGCAGCAGCTCGAGCTGACCTCCACCAAACCGCGCCTTGGCAATAGCAAGGGGCAAGAGCGTGGGGACGCCACCAATCTCTCTGGGCTTGGGATGCAATCGGGTAAGAGCCTCCAGTAGTTGCGTCACCGACATATGGCTCGGGAACAAATGAGCAATGGCGGCACCGATCAGTTCGGCGGGCCAAGCGGCCGGCGCAACTGAAAACTGATCGAATAAATGCGGAAGCCTTGCATCGCCCAATTCGCTAAGCGCAAGGAGGCCATCCATGCGGCCGCGAACATCGAGCTCGGTGTCGATCGCGACTCCATGGGCGATGTCAGCACACGTCGTCAGCTTGCCCGCGCCGATCAATTCCAGAAGGGTTTCACGAACTTCCGGATTCTCGATCCCCTGCGCCCACAGGCGTTCGATCACCGGCGCAAGGTCCGGTGACGCCAGTCGCCGGATCTGGAGCGCTGGCACGTGTTGTCCACGCCAACCTCCTGTGCCGTAGATCACGACGTACTGCTGCAGCGCCTCCGTCCGCATTGCCAAGTCGAGGGAGCCCGGGTCGGCGTATCGCAGCAAGATGCTGGGATCGCGCTGGAGGACCTCGGCACGAATGGCGGGGTAGTGGGGAGCCAGCCAAGCAGCGACTGGCTGCATAGTGGGCTTGACGATGGGTAGGCCGACCGGCGTGGTGACGAATAGGAGACGTTTTAGAGTTCGGGTGGACATACCCTTGTGCAGCAACCCCCGCAATCGTTCAGCAGCCAGAAATTCGATGACCGAACGATTATGGAATCGGACACGACCGTAAGTGGCGAAGCCGAAGAGCGGGCGCTCAAGCAGCGTCTTGAGTTCGTCGTCCGTCCAATCGGCCAGAATTTTGCTGGGGTCGAGGGCGCTATCGCCGCGCCCTCGATCATGGTCTTGGCCGCGCCAAATCGTGAACCGCCGAGTGAGCAACGCCGCTAATGCGAGTCGCTCGGTTCCCTCTCGCGCTCGTTCCGGAGCCAAAGCCAGGCGTTCCCTGCGATCGCTCCGCGGCCGCAGTTTCACCTCAATGTTGTGGCTGACTTGCTCTCGGTGCGATCGGATACGGCTATAAGCCTTCCAGTCACCGCACAGCTCGATGAAATCCAACGGTCGCTTGGCGAAGTCATGTGCATTTTGCGATTCAATGGCCTGGAGCAATCGTGCGGGCTCGGCGATCCCCTCGATGGTGGCGAGGGTGTGCATCTGCTGCTCATTAAGAGGTGATAGGGCGACGAAACGCCATTGCGGCGCCTTTGATGCATTCGCTTGGTCTTTGCGTGAGTCAACCCGCATCGCCACATTGGCGAAATAAGTTTCAGGAACGAAGACCTCAACCGGCGGTGGCATTGGCAGCCATCTATGGACCAAGTCGCGATCGATCGCGATTGGGCGAGTCGTGAGCACGATACGCGTCCGAGCCAGATGTCCGGCCAAGGCCTTCGCGAATCGTTTGAGTGTCAGTTCGAAGGAGCCCTGCGTCAGTTTCAACTCGTCCACTGAGTCAAGAAAGAAAGTGGCGCGCTCGGTTTGTGCCGACAGCCAATTGTCGAATCGGCATTTTTCCTCCGCAGAAAACTGGCTCTCCAAGGGGTCAGTCGCAAGCACCGCCAGTTCGACGAAAAACGCGGACTCACCTTCGTCCCAGAGTTGCCGCTGCTGACGTTGACATTCATAGCTCTTCCCGACGCCGGCCTCCGACACGATCAGAACCCGATCGGACTCCAACAATTGTGCCCATGTCAGGCGACCTTCGCTGGAAAAGTTGGCGAGAAGTTCAGCCTGATCGATGTCGGAGCTTTCATCTGTAGGCAGATCAAAGAAGGTGCGATGTAGGTCCGGAGTGTGGGTAGTCATCGAGAGCGCACGGTTCAAATAGAGGAATAGATCCATTATTAGGCATGTGGACCCCAGCGTCTGCGGCTGCACCCACCGGAGACCAAGGAGCAGATCAAATAGCTAATCTCACTTAAACGAGAACGCAGCACGTAAGAAGAACCGCGCGACAGCACGACGTGGCGCCGGCCACCACTATTGTTGTGGGATGCGACGCTCAGCGGGAGGCTGAAGGCCGGCTTTCCGCTCTAGATTAGAGCCAAATGTCTGCTCCATAGCCGGAAGCGGAAGCCCCACGCTTCGCCTCCTACCCGAGCAGGCGAGGGACCGCCATCGAACCAACCAATCCCCATGCCGAGCGCACGCGACTAACCGACTTGTGCTACCGTCCTTCCGGACTAAGGCGTTGGCTGCTTGTCAGCCTGCCGCCATCAGCGTCATGGTGGTTGCCTCCCGAAGCGCTAAATCTCCAAGGCTGGCAGCGAGCGGACGATCTTCATGGTTTCCAGACTCACTGTGACCACGCGCAGGAACAGCTCCAGCGGGTAGCGGGGATTGTGCATGGTGTCGACGGCCCAGTCGTTGGCGTCGTTGACGATGCCGCTGTCCTTGTCGGTTTTCACGCACTGGCGCTCGACGACCCAGTCCAGCGCGGGCTTGCCGTTGACCACGTAGTCGTAGGCTTCCAGCGGGATGCCGGTGACGGTGATCTTGCCGTTGTAGTGCAGTGTGGTGAGGTCTTTGTCCTTGCCGTTCTTGCCGTAGCGCATCTTCTCCACGCGGTAGTCTGCGTCGGTCAGCTTCTTGCCGCCGGTGTCGACTGTTGCGCCCGCGTACATCGGCGCGGCTTCATAGTTCAGGTGCAGCTCGGCGAGCATGCGGCCGGCCTTGGAGAACGCCCAGAAGTCGGCGGCGGCTTTCACGCAGGGGATGCGCGGGAGTTCTTTACCGAGGCTGTCGGCGTAGCGTTCCCGGTAGTCGGGTGAATGCAGCAGGCCGTAGACGTAGTAGAAGATGTCCTCCTTGAGGATCGCTTCGCGTGGATAGGCAGACTGGAAATATACGTGGCCTTCCTCGGTAAGTGCGTCTCGTCGCTTTCTCCCAAGTTTGCTAGGCGTCGTATCGAACAGCCCGAATTGGGATTCATCGCTAGCGATTTTATCTGAAGGGTCGTCATAGAGATAGAGCGGAAAATATTGCGAGCCCACCATATCCGCCGCATGCAGGCTTGGCACGTGGTCAGTGACCAATACCGAAAAAGCGCTGCGTGATTCCGATGCGGAGACTCCGATCGCTACGTTGTGGCAGGCTGCATCCGGGAAGATGCTCCGCATTTGGTACATGCTCCACAGGAAGGACTTGTCGCTGTATAGCCACTGCTTTGCAAAGGGCCGATAGAGACTTTTCACCAGGAAACTCGGTGAAAACGTCAGTGCCAGTCCCTTTCGCAGTGAGCTTTTTAGGTCGTCAGCCCAGCTGATCCTTGTCCTATCTACGTTGATGAACTTGGAGACTTCGGTGGTCTTTCCGGTGTCAGAAGCTACCTGATATCGCTTCATTTCGCCGTTGTAGAAATCCGCCATCTGAACAAGACTTGTTGTCAACGAAGTTCGTGAGGAGTTGAACGCCCAAGCATCTCGATTGGTTTTTACGCCATTGGAAAAATTGGAAAAGAGAGCGCTTTCAGCACCCTTCTTGTCGCCAAGCGCAATGAACTTGCCGAAATCATCGTCGCGTTGTCGTAGCCAGTCGCCGTGAGCGTCCGGCTTGATGACCTGCCAAGCGATGGCTTGACCGATAGCCCCTATGCTGCCGAACGCGGCGACCTTTTCCAGCTTCTCCTCACGACTGAGATAGTCACCGATGTCGTGGAAGAAAATCTGGCCGTGCTGGGCGGCATGTGGGTTCTTCACCAGCAACGAGATGGCGATTGGTGCGCGGCTGCCGCTGCCGAAAACCTTGCCGCCTTCCTTGCGCGACAGTTCACCGGCCGTGCGCTGGTTGCCTCGTAGATGGATCACATGGATGCTGCTGAACTCTTCCACCAAACACTTCCTAAGCCCATCGGAAGAAGTGGAATCCAAGAAGCCTGCATTAGTGACAAATCCGATCACGCCGCTATCTCCAAGGCGGTCGCTTGCCCAGCGAATGGCGCGGATGTAGCTGTCGTACAGTGACCTCACCATCGTGACATTTGATCGCGCCGCATAGGTCGTTCGGATACGCCCATCAAGATGTGGATAATCCACATTCTGATTGTTGTCGTTGGCGCTCGACTGACCTGACGAATACGGCGGATTGCCGAGGATCACCCTAATGTCCAGCTTCTTCTGCCGCTTGCGCCGCGCACTGTTGTCCACCAGCAGGGCGTCGACCAGATCGTCCTTCTCGTACATCTGAAAGGTGTCGGTGAGGCAGATGCCCTCGAACGGCACGTACTCGCCGCCCACGATGTCGTGGTAAGTCGATTCGATGTTGATGGCGGCAATGTAGTAGGCCAGTAACACGATCTCGTTGGCGTGGATTTCGTGCTGGTACTTGTGTTTGAGCTGCTCAGGGCTGATCAGGCCGCTCTGCATCAAGCGGGTGATGAAGGTTCCAGTCCCAGTGAAGGGGTCGAGGATGTGGACGTTCTTGCTGCCCAGGGATTCGCCGAACTCGGTTTTCAGGATGTGCGCGACGCTGTGGATGATGAAGTCCACCACCTCCACCGGGGTGTAGACGATGCCCAGACGCTCGGTCATGCGCGGGAAGGCGTTGCGGAAGAACTTGTCGTAGAGCTCCACCACGATCTTCTGCTTGCCTGCGGCGCTGTCGATGCCCTGGGCGCGTAGCTTCACGCTGTCGTAGAACGCCTGCAGGGTGTCAGCCTCCTTGTCCAGCCGGTGCTCCTGCAGCACGTCCAGCACCTGCTGCATGGCCAGCGACATGGGATTGTGCTTGGCGAAGCTGTAGCCCTCGAACAGGGAGTCGAACACCGGCTTGGTGATCAGGTGCTGGGCCAGCATCTCAACGATCTCGTCGTCGGTGATGGCATCGTTGAGGTCGTCGCGAAGCTCAGCGGCGAAGTCGCTGAATGCCTGGCGCTCACGGTCGTGGCCGGCATCTTCCAGAATGGCGTGGATGCGGTCGACGTGGGTGCGGGCGATCTTGGCGATGTCGTTGGCCCAGTCCTCCCAGTGGTGGCGGTTGCCGACCTTCTGCACGAGCTTGGCGTAGATCGCCCGCTCGATTTCGCCGATCTCGAACTCCATGGCCACTTGCTCGGGCTGGTGGTCGTCGGCCACAGCGCCACGACCGATGCTCTGACCACCGCGAGCCTTGGCGGCTTGCTGCTGGGGCTTGCTGACGCGCAAATTGGCGGCGCGACGCTGCACCTTGTCGGTGACGGCCACCACTTCCATCTTGCTGGTGTCCTTGCCAACGAGGTCGAGCTTGTTGACCATCGCGTCGAAGCGGTCGTCGTGCGAGCGCAGTGCCTGCAGTACCTGCCACACCACCTTGTAGGTGCTGTTGTCATTGAGCGCCTCGTGCGGCTCGACCCCGGCAGGAATCACCACGGGCAGGACGATGTAGCCGCGCTGTTTGCCCGGCGCGTTGCGCATGACCCGGCCCACGGACTGCACCACGTCGACCTGGGAGTTACGAGGGGTAAGGAACAGCACAGCGTCCAGCGCAGGCACGTCGACGCCCTCGGACAGGCAGCGCACGTTGCTGAGGATGCGACAGGTGTTATCCGGGGTGGCGGCTTTCAACCAATCGAGCTTGGCTTCCTTCTCGCTGGCGTTCATGGCGCCATCGACGTGCCCGGCCTCACAGGTGAGGGTGGCGGCGATCTCCTCGTCCGTGTCAGCGCCCTTCTGGTATTCCTCGACCACCGCCTGGAACATCTGGGCGATGTTCTTGGAGCCGACCTTGCGCGTCTTGGCACCCTTCTTCGCCTCGATCACCTGACAGAACGCCACGGCGCGCTGCATGGGGTGATGGTCGTCGCCCAGGTCCTTGGAGAGCCCCTGCTTGGACAGGGCTTTCCAGCTGCCGATGATGCGCGCGGC
>Ga0307375_10006259_pt1 | contig 11030 bp, 1 predicted proteins | sample TR1MG_FD_202531 | JGI IMG/M metagenome (GOLD analysis project Ga0307375, IMG submission 202531) | Soil microbial communities from Risofladan, Vaasa, Finland - TR-1 | ecosystem: Environmental > Terrestrial > Soil > Coastal area > Acid sulfate soil | place: Finland: Risofladan, Vaasa | collected...
ATGGAACGCATTCATGCAAGAGGTAGCAGACATTTGGCACAGTTACAAGGACGCAAATGGAAACCCACTCAACGTGCGCACGCACTGGGCGAAGCAATGGCAGAGCCTCGTCATCGGGCCCGAAAAGAAGACTGCCATCGAATACTACAGAACTGTCGCTTACAAGGATCGCATTCCGGAATTCCTCTCTGGACTCAAGGCAGTGGCTCACGCAGGCGGCTACAAACTGGGAGACATGAAGGAGAGATTCTCAACGCCGCTCCTCGACGACCTCTTCTTCCACCAATAGCACTACCCTCCCTCAACTGGCTTGAATCCTCTTTCTTGACTCTTCACATATCTCGAGGTCAAGATCTCGACTCCAACTGATGACAAGGACCACAACTCGGCTTCATCGACTCCATATCGACTTCAGACCTCTCAATTTCCTGTCTCTGCTGACTATTCCTCAATTGAACTGTGTGAATCTCAATATACATCGATCTGAAACCATACTGATACCAATCTGAACGAGGTCGAAGGGTCACTCCGAAAATGCGCGGTGTGCTTTGCCACCTTCCTTTTGCTATGTAACCAGGCTCTCATTGAATGGGGAAGTGAGAATGAGTATATAGTACATTTCAATACAGTATTGGAGGAGTTAGATCGAGGCGTGGTCCCGAAAAACTACTCAGTAGAACTCAGGCGCCTCTCACCTTCGTACGAAGATGTTCGGTTCAGTTTGCCATCTAAGTGTTCGTTTTCGATGATTTACAGTTTCGCATTATGTGAATTGTGATGCAGCGGTTGGTGTCGAGCGCCATGTGCGGAATGTGGGACGGGAAGTTCGGTTGGCGCCTTTTGGATGTGTTCGTGCAAGATGCTGTTGAATTGATGTGGCGCTTGTATGTGTAGCATGTGTCCGGTGTTTTCTATCGTTTCAATGGGGCAATTCAGGATGTCCTTCAGTTTGGAGCTGTTTTCGAGGCGAACGAGGAGATCTTCCGATCCTGTGACTAGGAGCACCGGCGTCCCCTGTGACTGCAACTCACCCTTTAAATGACTCAGCCGTTGATTGCTCACATAATGTCTCGCGATGGCAGATAACTGTGAGATGAGACCAGAGAGGGGCGGTGCGCCAGTTGGACAACCCCACTTCAAGTCCTCCACCAGAAATCCAATCATGTACTTCAAGTTCGTCTCCTGCGTTCCTTCATACTTGCTCTGTAGCCACTCGTTGGGGTATTGTAGGCTCAATATCGCGGTTGCATGATCCTCTATGCCTGTTTGAGCGGCGAAGAGCGAACCGATCGCTTTTCCAATGCCATCGAACTGCAAAGGCCAAATGAGAAGGAAAATGTGTTAGAGCATGGAAGAGGGAAGATGAGGAGGGGGAACAAACAGGTAGACATACTGGAGGGAAGGCAGAAACACCACCGGCATGAGTGACGGCCAAAGTCAGCGACAACAAGCGCCTCGTATCGAGCAATGCGAGTTCCTGGGCGATCATACCACCCATGCTCTGCCCAACGAGATGATAGTGCTTCCATTTGAGTTGATGGTGAAGCAATGCGAAGACGTCTTTGGCCATACGACGGGTGGAGGAAAGTTTGGAGGGGCGATCACTGCGCCCATAGCCCCTGTTATCTAATAGGAGAACCTGATACCGCTTCTTTGGATCCGTTACAAAGTACTCTACCTGATGCTTCCAAGTAAGAAGGCTCGTTTGCAAGCCTGAACGCGAGAATTGTGTAAACGAAGTAAGGAATCAGTCACAAGCAAATTGGATGCATAGAAGGAGTCAAAACCTACTCTTAGTAACGAAGAAGAGGTAGAAAGGAGAAGAGAGAAGTGTTTTCTGCGGAAAGAATGCAAAAAAGGGCCAACGAACCTTGGAGAAGGACGATCTTCTGCGGACCGAACCCGTGCACCTCGTAGTAGTTTCGACAGCCATCTTTCTGCGTGTAATAGCCAGATTCAGCTAATTCAATGATTCTAGAGGAATCAAGAGCCATAATGATCATACATGAGCCAGACAAGGACTGGCAGTTCTGGAGGTGCCAGCCGTCTTGGACTCAACTCCCATCAGAATCCAGTTTCTTTGGAAAGACATCTTCATTCTCACGGGGAGACACTCCCACTTGAGATTGAGAGCGAATCACAGCACCTTGAGCTGGGAAAAGGCGGTAAAAATGGGGACAGCACCGCGGCCACAAAAAGTGCGACACCTGCAGGACTTGAACCTGCGCGGGAGAACCCATTTGATTTCGAGTCAAACGCCTTAACCACTCGGCCAAGGTGTCCAAGATACTAGGCGGTTCCTTCGAAATATCCCATATGGTACTGTGAAAAGTCAAGCTTTCCGCAGCGAGCTTGTGTGATGTAGCTTCGTTGGTAGCGTTTACGACCCAAAGGAGGTTCTCTCCTGAAGTCGAGGGTTCCACTCCCGTCGCGGCCACAGTGATTTGCACAATGAGGTGAGCGGTTCGGCCTCTCCAAGCTCAGAACCCGAAGGTTTTCTCCTGGCAAGACTTTAAAAACGCTATAGGTTTACCCCGTACACCAGGTCATGTGATAAAACCGATCAACCGCTTCAACCTACTGTGGGGTCAGGGCAGACACCGACACCCCAAGAGACACGAGACCCCGAGTCCGACACATCCTCAAGACACCACCGTAGACGAACAGACCCCGCCCCCATGGGAAAGTTGGAGCACTCTCAGGGCGAAGCAAGAGATTGTATGCCAATAAATAGCCCCTTGTGGGACACATCAAAAGTCAAAAGTCAAAAGTCAAGTCAAGCTTTCCGCGCCCTCTTTTTAGCTCCATTCCCATGTCACCATCTCGGTTCGTTATCAATGCTGTATTAACGTGATTATGTTCTCGTCCATCCTTTGGTGCATTGTAGCGCCTCTAGGACGTACATTAATCAGCCCTCTGATGGCACACTACGGTGCTGAACGTCACCTGCGCCAAACTCCAAGTCGCTCTTTATACATCACACGCCTTCTACGGCATACATCAGGGCGAACAAGGTGGACTCGTCTTTCCCTTGCTGTATTCGCAAACAAGGTGCGTGTCCTCTCTCTACATGTGCATAAACTTGTGCATCGCCAGCACCTCGCGACTGACTCTTGTGGAGAAGACATCATGGACAGGGGAGGAGTGGAAAGTAGGTCCGCGAACTGAGCGAGTTATCTGTCTGCAGAGGAAGAGCTTCGGTCAGAACTCAGAAGAGTGCTCAGCAGGTGCTCAGTGCTGGGAAAGCTAAAGGGCAACGCGTGCAATGTGAGGAGGGGAAAACCATCATGGACAGAAAAACGAACCTCGAGAGCAAGTGATTTTTAGAAGGAACGAGGGACTGAAAGACTTTGTACTAGGGCCACAGACCGTAAACACGGTCTCTATGAGCACCAACCACGCATCTCATGAATAGGTGGGCACGAATGTACCTGAGCTTCACAATCTGAGCCTTGAATGTCCAACGCTTTGCACACACACACGCATAACGCACCCGAGGATCTAACCGGAGGCGTCCTTCTCGTATTCCTGGCCTCTAATGTGAGTGAACCCGACGTATCGCGTGATTGCAAGAGTGATTGTGAAGGGTGTAGCTGAGGGGTTTAGCCTTACAAAACTGGAGTGCAATTGGTTGTGGTTGTGGTTGTGGTGGTCGATCGTGTTTGTCGTCGTGGTGGAGTGTGATGAGTCTGTTTGTTGCGCCTATTCTGCCTTTCCTAGAATCATTGCGAGAAGGGCCATTCTGACGTAGAGTCCGTTCTCCGTTTGTCTGAAGTACGCGGCTCTTGGGTCCGAGTCGACTGCGGGATCGATTTCGTCCACTCTCGGCATTGGGTGCATGACGATGATGTTGTCCTTGCAGTGTGTGAGCGTGTGCGGTGTGATTCTGTAGAGTCCCGCGACGGCTTGGTATTCCTCTTGAGCGGCGAACCTCTCCCTCTGGATGCGCGTCACGTAGAGCACGTCGGTCGTCTTCAACGTTTCCACGTCCAGCTCTCGAATCTCCTTCTGCGTGATGGTCTGGTTGCGCGCGACGGATCGAATGATCTCTGGGGGCATTCGCAGTGAATCGGGAGTCACGTAGGTGATGTTGATGTTGTTGTAGAGCGAAAGAAGTTGGACGAGCGAATGGACCGTGCGGCCATGTTTCATGTCTCCCACGATCGTGAAGTTCAATCCATTGACTGTGCCGAGCTCCTCTCTGACTGTAAAGATGTCCAAGAGTGCTTGCGTGGGGTGCTCACCAACACCATCTCCAGCGTTGACGATAGGAACGCCTGAAACTGCGGCCGCACGCTGAACGGCGCCAACTTCGGGGTGGCGCAACACCACAATGTCCACATAGGTCGACAGGGTCTTGATAGTATCTTCCAAGGACTCACCTTTCTTAACCGAAGAGGTAGACTGCTCAAAGGGCAACACGGTGCCACCGAGACGATTCATCGCCGCAAAGAAGGATGACGACGTGCGCGTCGACGGCTCGTAGAACACATTCGCCATCATCTTACCCTTCAACAGATCTACGGTACCCATTCGCTTCAACAAGGACTTCATGTCGCCGGCCACAGCAAAGATGCGATGCAAATCTGCGCGCGTGAACTGCTGAACACCAATCACGCTCATACCAGTCTGGAATTTGCCTGTAGGGCCATGATAGTGCGAAGGGAGGGCCACAGCATGAACAGAGGCAGCAGTCGACAAGGCAGGAGAGGCAGTAGAGGCACGAGGAGCACGAGAAAGCGACGGCGAAGCTGGAGAAGTAGAGGACGGCGCGGCAACGACGTTGTTTGGTCTCGGCGGGGCCATAAACGATGACGACGATGAAGAAGAAGATGTCACTGCTGAAGATGAGGTGCGAGTGAAGCTGCGTTGGAGGGCCAAATTGCGTCCAGTTCCAGGCTTCGCGATGACGCGTCCTTCCATCATGGCCACTTCGCCACGCAAGATAACGCGATTTACCTTGCCTTGTACTTGCATACCTGCGAAGGGAGTCCACGTGCTCTTCGTATACGTCATCTGACGAGGAATAGTCCACTTTTCGCTCAAGTCCACCTCAATCCACGTCTCCGGTTGCTCGGGCAAGTTAAAGATCCTTCGAGGGTTCGTGTGCATCTTGGAGACCAAATCTTCCAATGTTAGGCGACCTTGGGCGACAGCGGTGAGCATGAGAGGCAAGACAGTTTCGAGTCCCGGGAAACCAGGCGGGGCGCCCTCAGAACGGCTCTTTTCCTCGACGCTATGAGGGGCATGATCTGTTGCAATGATATCGATCACATCCATGTTGTCCCAGAGTGCTTGCTGATCGGCTTTCGTGTTCAGACGAGGACGAACTTCGTGGAAACCTCCTACGATCTTGCTGTGCTCTGCAGTTGTAGAAGTCGACGTATTGGCAGGGGCGAACATTTGAGAGAGTCCAAGTGCGTCTTCGTCACAGAGGAAGAGATGGTGGGGACAAACTTCGCAGGTGACTTTGATGCCCTTTTGCTTCGCTTGTTTGATGAGTTCGATCTCCTCCTTGAGGGAAACGTGGCAGACGTGGACGTGGCGATCGTAGAGATGGGCGAGAAGGATGCAGGCAGCAGCACGAGAGCCCTCGGAGTGGAGACACATCGGAATGTCTTTCGGCCAGTTGGCGAAGTGTTCCATCCAGCTCCCTAGGTTGTCCAGTTTCAGCGTGGAGAAGGTTTGGTCGAGGTACATCTTGAGTGCAAAGACCGGTGAGGTGGGCGCTGGCGTAGCAAACTGTCCAATCTCTTTCGCGTTGTTGATGCTGGCGCCCATGTAGATGCCGTAATCGCAGCGGGCTTTGGCTTGAGCGATGGTCGATACGAGGTGGAAGGAAGATTCATCGACGATAGACGGCGTCGTGTTGGGCATAGCACCCACGAAGGTGAAGCCTCCAGCGAGCGCGGCGGCGGTACCGCTCTCCCAGTCCTCCTTGTACTCCGCGCCAGGCTCTCGCATGTGTACATGCACATCGAACATTCCCGGGAGTGTGGTGAGTGGTCTCGAGTCGGTGCGGACGTCAAGAGAGGAGAGTTTGATGCCCTCGACGGTGTCTGGAGATTCCAGGTTGCAGAGCGCGTCGACGAGAAGCTTTGCGCACTTGACGTTCGTCACGAGCGGCACTGAGAAGTCAATGGCCATGCGGCGAGTTTGGTAGCCATTAGACAAGAAGGAAGAGGGGCGACGGAAGCGATTGGAGGAGGGCAGCATGATGCAAAGATCGAGTTTTGAGCCGGACAAGGCGCTCGGTACCGAGTGTTCATCTCTATCGGTCTCTCCCGCCCATTGTAGCGTTTGAATTGGAAGCCCATGCTCGCTGATGTAATCCGAAGTACCAGGCGTGCCAAAGAGCGTAAAACCCTTCTCTACAAGTCGTTTCGCGTACGGCAGAAATTCCGCCTTCTCTGCGTAGGTTCCAATGCTGAGTAAGACGTTCTTATCGTGAGGCCACTTGAAGCCAGTCGCTAGGAGAGCCTTTGCATAGGCCTCCCACTTGGTCTTGCCGAAACAGGCGACTTCACCAGTCGATGCCATTTCAACACCCAAGACTGGATCTGCGCCCTGCAGTCTGGTGAAGGAGAACTGCGGCACCTTGGTTCCGACGTGAGGGATCTTGGAGAGATCGATTTCGATGGGAGAGAGCGGGATGCCGAGGATGGCCTTGGTGGCGAGCTGAGCGAAGTCGACGAGGAGCGTTTTGGAGACGAAGGGCAGAGAACGCGATGCTCTGAGGTTGCACTCGATCACCTTGATCTCATCGTCCTTAGCGATGAACTGCACATTGAAGGGGCCAGAAACATTCAATACCTGACCAATGAGTTTGACGGCAGTCTTGATCTTCTCGATGGTAGTCGGAGCGAGATCTTGAGCGGGAAGCAGGAGTGTGGCATCTCCAGAATGCACGCCAGCATTCTCAACGTGTTCGCTGATGGCACTGACGATGATCTCACCATTCTGAGCAATCGAATCAACATCGATTTCCTTCGCATTCGAGATGAACTTGGAGATGACTACCGGACTATCGCGATCCAACGATTGAGCCGTCTCCAAGAAGCTCTCCAACTCCCAATGACTATGTACCACATTCATGCCAGCACCGGAGAGCACAAAGCTAGGACGAACGAGACATGGGAAGCCAACTTTATCGCAGAACTGCTTCGTTTCCGTGATACTTCTACACTCCTTCCACGTCGGCTGATCAACTCCAATCATGTCCAGCATACGACTGAACTTATAGCGATTCTCGGCATTCTCAATCATATCGGCAGAAGTACCAAGGATCTTCACATGTGCACGAGAAAGAGCCATTGCAATGTTGTTAGGGATTTGACCACCCATGCTCACCACGACACCCTCGGGGTTCTCACGGTCCACAATATCCAAGACACGCTCCACAGAGAGCTCCTCGAAGTACAGGCGATCGCACTCATCGTAGTCAGTGGATACAGTCTCGGGGTTGTAGTTGATCATGATCGTTTTGTATCCCAGAGATGCTGCAGTGCGGATGCATGAGACGGCACACCAATCGAATTCTACAGAGGAGCCAATGGAGTAAGAACCACTGCCAAGGACGATGATGGACTTGGGTTTAGAATCAGCAGAGGAGGAAGAAGAGGCGGTGGACGGAGCTCCGGATGTCGAAGCGAAACCTGCCTCGCAATCGTCTTCAATGCCATTGTAGGTCATGTAGGTGTAGTTGATATCTCCAGCCAAGGGGAATTCAGCAGCAACCGTGTCGATCTGCTTGACGAAGGGGATGATGTGGTAGGAGAGTCTCAAGATTCTGACTACGGCTTCCGTTGAGTCCGCTGCTCTTGCGATCTGCTTGTCTGAGAATCCCATCTTCTTTGCAGAAAGCATTTGCTCCTTAGATACTTCACTCGATGCGGCAGTTTTGAGGACCTGTTCGTACTGATGGATTCGGTGCAATTTGGAAAGGAACCAGCGGTCGATCTTGGTGAGCTCGTGGATCTGGTTCACGGTATAGCCAGCTTCGAATGCCTCTGCGAGCACGAAGATGCGCTCATCGCTGACATTCACCAAATGGTGTTCAATCCATTGGCGCAGAGCAGAGGGGTCGTCCTTCATCTCCTGAACTTCGGACAAGACGCCAGCGTGGAAGCCGTTCGCTCGCGACGGGTGCACTTCTCGTATCGCCTTTTGAATCGCCTCCTCGAACACACGTCCAATGGCCATCACTTCGCCGACGGACTTCATGGAAGTGGAGATGGTTTTAGAGACGCGAGAGAACTTCTTGAGATCCCAGCGAGGCATCTTCACAACGACGTAATCCAAGCTCGGCTCCCAGCAAGCAGTAGTACTCTTCGTCACAGAGTTGCGCAGTTGTTGAAGGTTCTGTCCAAGGGCGAGTTTGGCGGCAATGAAGGCAAGGGGATAGCCGGTGGCTTTCGAGGCGAGCGCTGAAGATCGCGACAGTCTGGCGTTGACCTCAATGATGTAGTAGACCTCAGAGTGGGGATCGAAGGCAAATTGGATGTTGCACTCGCCAATCACCTTAAGATGACGAACGACGCTGAGGGCAACCTTGCGGAGTAGATGGTAGTCCGTATCGCTGAGCGTCTGTGACGGTGCCACTACAATCGACTCGCCGGTGTGGATTCCAAGTGGATCAAAGTTCTCCATGTTGCAAACAGTGATGCAGTTATCGAACGAATCGCGAACAACCTCGTACTCGATCTCCTTCCAACCCTTCAAAGACTTCTCCACCAAGATCTGCTCACAACTTGCAAACGCGTTCTTCGCGAGCTTCAAAAGTTCTTCAGAGTTCGATGCAAAACCAGATCCAAGACCGCCAAGGGCAAAGCCAGCACGGATGATCACAGGGAAGCCAATCTTGTCCGCAGCGGCCATCGCTTGTTCAAGACTTCTCGCTGCAATACTAGGCGCAATCTTCTCGTCAATCTCACGAAGCTTCTCAGCAAACACTTCTCTATCTTCAGTAGCAATAATGGTCTCAACGCTCGTGCCAAGCACCTTCACGCCGTACTTCTCCAGCGCTCCAGAGCGGTACAACTCAATTCCACAGTTCAACGCCGTCTGACCTCCGAATTGAAGCAGAATTCCATCAGGGCGCTCTTGTTCGATGATCTTGATGACATAGGCAGGAGTAACGGGCAGGAAGTACACCTTATCGGCCAGTCCGGTGCTCGTCTGGACAGTTGCAATGTTTGGGTTGATGAGGATGGTCTTTATGCCCTCTTCTTTCATCGCTTTGATGGCTTGGGATCCAGAGTAATCGAATTCACCAGCTTGGCCGATGGAGAGGCCACCAGAACCGAGGAGGATGACTTTGGAGACGGCGACCTTTGTAGGCGCTGGACTGAAGGCGACGTCGAGTGGGTGGTAGAATGCTTCCTCTCTTACGAGTGCAATGAACTTGTCGAAGAGGTATTCAGTTTCGGTGGGTCCACCCTTGGCTTCTGGATGGAATTGCACGGAGAACCAGGGGAAGCGAGAGTGTATGATTCCTTCGTTGGTGTTGTCGTTTGCGTTGACGAAGTACGGTTTCCATTCCTGTGGGAGGGAGTCAGTATCGATTGCGAAGCCGTGATTCTGCATGGTGAGATGGCAGCGTCCAGAGAGGAGATCGATGCATGGCTGATTTTGACCTCGGTTTCCGAACTTGAGTTTGTACGTGCTGCCGCCCGCTGCGAGTCCAAGAAGTTGATTGCCAAGGCAAATGCCGAAGATGGGCTTGGGCTTCGTTTGGTTGCGCTCGCGGTCCATAATCTGCCGAATGCCATCGACGGTGGAGGAAAGGAGCGCCGGGTTTCCAGGTCCGTTGCTGAGGAAGAGACCATCGTACGAGTCTCTGGGTTCGTTGGCGATCGGGTGGTTCCACGGGACGACCTTGACGCACACGCCGCGCTTCAGGAGACACCTCACTTGGTTGCTCTTCATGCCGCAATCCACCATCAGAATCGTTCTCAGCGGTCTTCCCTTGATCTGCTCTTCTGTCGGGTTGAACTGGAGAGGCTTTTGTGTAGAGACGAGTGCGACGAGATTCGTTTGGTTGGGATCTACGAAGTCGACGGTGGAGAGGTTGGCAGCGGCGGAGGGGAGAAGTTTTGCGGGCATCGAACCTTGATCGCGAAGACGCTTGATGAGTGCACGTGTGTCGATGCCACAGATGCCTGGGACGTTTTGAGACTTAAGCCAAGAACCAAGAGATTGAACGGCATTCCAATGCGAGTAGGACTCTTCGCCAGAGTAGTCGCAAATGACGAGACCGGCTACCTGGATTCGATCAGACTCGGTAAACACGGGCAACGCATCGCTGTTCGGACCCAATCCCTCCAAAGCGCTCGTCTTTTCTGAAGGCACACCATAATTTCCAATCAGGGGATATGAGAGCACCAGAATCTGACCTCGGTACGAGGGATCCGTGAGCGACTCGACATAGCCGACCATACCAGTTTGAAAGACACACTCTCCACTCGTGGCAACACAAGCGCCAAAATTGAAACCATCGTACGAAGTGCCGTCCTTCAGAGCCAAAGACGCGGGTAACAAGGACGCTTCCGCTTGCTCAGCAGCCGGATGACTCGTTTCCGGATTCATACTGCGTATTTCTGATATAGCACAAGAAAAAGGTTAGCAAACGTGCTAAGGAATCAATTACTGCAAAGGAATTGGGGAAGAAGGCAATACAAGGACGAGGGGAGGGTAACAGAATCCGGGCTCAGGTGACACGCAGCTGTGGCTCCCTTCCTCCGGTCTCGGATAGGCTCATGCGGCGAAGGTAGATGTCAGAGGGAGAGAGAGGCGAATTCCGCCGCACGGAAGGGAAGGAAGATCCAATAGAAGACCAGCGGGAGCGAAAAGGGAATTGCGACTTAGGGGAACCATGTGGGCACGAGGCGTAACGACCAGGACGTACAGAAGGTGGGAAAACTTGGAGACACAACAGGATACGTAGGGGAAGAAGAGTCCGAGAACAGGAGTGCAGCTCCGGCCAGGCCAGAGAAGACTGCGTCGCCGCTTCGAAGCAGCCCCAATTCCTC
>Ga0307375_10006261_pt1 | contig 11028 bp, 6 predicted proteins | sample TR1MG_FD_202531 | JGI IMG/M metagenome (GOLD analysis project Ga0307375, IMG submission 202531) | Soil microbial communities from Risofladan, Vaasa, Finland - TR-1 | ecosystem: Environmental > Terrestrial > Soil > Coastal area > Acid sulfate soil | place: Finland: Risofladan, Vaasa | collected...
CAAGCGAACACCATTTCCAGAAAGTTGGCTCATCACGACTCTCGCCGCTTCCAATGTGACCTCTCTCACGTCCACTTGTCCATCGCCAAGTCCATTGATGATGTTGGGAAGGAAGTAGAGCAACCAGGGTTCGAATCCACTCGACAGGGTGGCGCTGAAACATTCGATGGCGAGCGAAGCGCCTACACGTGCGTCAATGTCTTGTTTGTTGGTGAAAGCGGCCTGAATGCGTTCTACGATGAAGGGATTGCGATGGAGTGAGATGGGATTGAGGCCCTTGATGATGCCAGCGAGACCCCAGGCGCCTCCGCGTTGGTGAGGATATCCGCCCTTTCCAGGTACGAGTGTCATCTCTATGCAGCTCTTGAGAAGTGCAATCGCCCTTTCAGGCATTCTAGAAGCAATGTGTTCGAGGCATGATGCTACGGACTTCTGTACGGGTTCGGAAGGGGTGGTCAAAACGTCCATGAGTCGCTGAATGATTGCGTCTACTCTCTTGTCGCTCGATGGCAAGTGTTGTACGACAGTTCCGAGGAAGATGACGATAGCCTCTCTGACTCTGTGTTGGATGGGTGTAGAGGGCGATGGAGAGCTGAGATGCTCCTCAAACAGTGCGATGAGTGTGGAGATGATCTGGTGGCTTCTCTCACCTTGCAGTGTGATGATTTGAACACCAGCGTCGACGAATGCCTTGTAGATATCGATGCTGGACTCGACGAGAGCGTTGGAGATGAGGAATTCGAACAAGCGTTTGGATTCGACGTCGCTGAGATCAGCCAATTGACAGAACTGGGAGAGCACGGATGCCGCACCCAAACGATACCACATCCAGTCCTTTCCTTCGTGAACCACTTCCGCCATCGCCGAACGAGAGAGAGCAGACCTTGGGTTGGATGCATCAGTTTCATCGGGCTTGACATAGTGAGACGTGTGAAGAGAGAGGACCTTCGCAAGAGAGGCCTCCTTCGTCGCCGAATGCAAATTCATCGCTCCCACGATTGCCTTCGCAGCCATATCCCTCACCACTTGGGATTGAGAATGTAGAAGAGGCGCGTAGAAATCCCAGTACATAGGGGTCAAGGGGTGCTCAGCACTGTAAGCCTTGTAGAGGGACACGGCAAGGTCGGACGCGTCGGGCTCGCTATCGAATCTCGCCTTCCACAAGCGCGTGCTCACTTCATCGTGATGTCCAAATTGAGCGAGCTTCGGAATGGAGACGAGGCAGTCCAACACAGCAAGACGAACGGCGGAATTGGGATGATCGAGCTTCTGGATCAAAACCTCCAGAGAAGCCCTATGAGGCACGACGTGGAAGTTGAAGTGGGGCGCAGACTCTACCAATGCAGTTCTCGCATCGGCGGAGAAGGTTGGAGACGAATCGAGAGCAGTGAGGAGACAGATAGTGAGAGAGGGGGAGATGAACTTCTTATTGTGATCGATCGCAGTGAATGCCAGCTCCTGCACATGTCTAGGCACGTGATGCGCCGATTCCATGTTACCACGGTTCTTATCTTCCTTATTAGGCCTATGACCATGGCCAGAGATCCAAGTCAATGGAGTAATTACGGAAATGGCGACGGGCTGGAAAATCGCCCACGACGCTGCATCAATCGCTCCTTTCACATTGCTATCCAGATCTTCCACTACTTGCGCCTGAACATCAGAATCAGCGGGCTTGGCAATCGCAGTCACCAAATGAGAGTCACGAGAGGTCAAATACTTCTTACGAGCGAAACAGTGCTGCACCAACCATTGAAGAGCATGAGATGCCAGGAACTGGAACTCAGTATCGTAACGAGTCAATTGAGCAATCGTATCCATGATCATAGTCAAGAAGTGAGCGTCATGAAGAGAGAAGACGGAGGGCGAGATTTGGGCAGTCTCGTGAACGATGTGCAAACCATGAGAGAGCGCAAGATGAATGGGTGCAACTTTGTCGCGAACCAGCTTTTCGGCAGCCATCGCTTCGGACTGTTGCTTTTGGAACTTGGCCAGCGCGGCATCCATCGCCTTCTTCTTCGCATCAGCAGCCTTCTTCTTCGCATCTCTGCTTTCATCAACTTCTCCCTTCTTCTTCGAATCCTTTCCACCGTGAGATGAGGTATCAGAAACGTCATCCAAGACAATGCGAGCATAACAAGAGTCCAGCGGCGTGTGGAAGATCGCAACTTGAGGCGTCGTAAAGCTCAACCAAGTCTTACAAACATCATAAGAGAGCATCGGAACTACTAAGTCAACCAAGCGCGAAGTAAGAGCGCTACAGGCGAAAAGTCGCGAAACGGCACTCCTCGCACCTCTCACCACAAACGCATCCGATGAGTTCAAACCATGAGTAGAAGTGATGTACGCCATAATGGCATCAGCATATCGCGAGACGAGGTCATCTAAAGACATTTGAAGAGGTTTCGTTACAAGAGAAAGTGGCTTCGAAGCGAATCGTCCTTGCAAGAGTGGATGGCATGCTAGCACCAGGAGACGTGGCACCTGAGACTCAGTATTCAGCAGAGGTGTGATGGCAAGATGGAGCAGGGAAACGAGCAAGTAGGGGCTAGAACGAAGGTCTTCGTTGGTTTCGGCAGCGTTTCTCGCCAACTGTTCTTCCAGTAGCTGCAACACCACATATGAGAACTGAATGGAAATCTCTTCGGACTCAAGATGGATTTTAGCCAGTTCCTTGAGAGCAAGCGCACGTACTTGTGGCGTATCGTGGGTCAAAACCTTGCCGAGCGCCGAGACGAACGATTTGTCCTCTCTCAGCGTTGGGAATGCGATGAATGCATCCTTTAGCAAACCAATGAGTGGTATGTGGGCCAGAGAAGAGTTAATCGCCTTATTCACGTCCATCACACACGTAAGAACGTCTGTTTGCTTGAAACAAGCGTCGAGAACGATCGTCCACAGTTTGTCGCTTTCGAATGACTTGAGTACGTCGGTCATGCCGATAGAAGCAAGTCGTTGAAGTATGGCAAGAGAAAGAAGAGCCTCCGAAGCGAAGGCAGCCTTGGTTTTGGCTTGCAAGACGAAGTTGAGGAGCGGTTTCGAAAGAGCAGCTAAATTGAGCGTTGGATCTTCGAGTGTAGCCATGGCGTTGTAGAGATGTAGTAGATAGGTATACGCGATGTCTTTGTTGGTATCGCTGAGTCCACGAGCGAGCACTTGAAGGACGGAATCTTGAGCCAAAAAGCGCTTCGGGTCGAGGGAAATCCACGAGGTTAATGCCTGTACAGCGTGACTGATGACATCCTTGTTCTTCTCCTTTTCCACATTCTTGAGTACGAGAGGAAACAGTGCGTGAAGCGAGAGGGCGATGGGTGACGATTGCGCGACACAGGAGATCGAAGAGAAGAGTCCCGCGCGTTCATACCAGTTGTTCAGCTGCTTGTTCAATAGTGAGCTCAATTTCTCCACCAATGGCGCTAATGACTTCTCATCGGAGATGCGAGCACAAAGAGAGCGGATGATGGAGTGAGCATGCTCTCTACTGGACTCGGAAGAGGACACGATGTACTCGGTCACAAAGGCGAGGATTTTCGAGCTTCCAGACGACAAATCGAGGGGCTTTGGGAACGTGGAAGAAGAGATGAGAGCAAGGCCAGAAGCAATGTGAGGGAGACAATCCGGAGTGCGAGGAATCATGCGCTCAATAGCAGGGAACAGCTTTTCGGAAACGGCCGACGCGGACATCGACTCTTTCAACAAGGTACGGAAGGCTGCCACCGTGTTTGGCGTTGGAGAAGTACGAGCACTCACCACACTCTCGCAATAAAGGTCAATCAGCTTGGCACGGAACACAGCGGCCTCATCAGATGAAGAATCATGCAAAGTCAACACATTCACCAAAGACGACATCGAGTCCAACGACGAAGCCTGAACCAAGGAAGAAGCACAAGCAAAGACACCGGGAAGACGCAAAATACGACGAACTGCTCCATACACTTGATGAAAGCGCACGTTTTTAAGGCCAATCGGTTGAAGCAGATTCGCAACCGCCTGCACCAGCACCTTCAGCTTGGACGAGTCACCGTTCGTCGCCAACGACAAGCTATCAGCATCTTTAATCACAATCTGCAACTGAGATAGTAAGACGAAACATGAGCTAGACGACAGACCGGAAACATGATCCTTCACGAAGTCCAACCAAAGATTCATCCATTTCACCACCGCATTAGAACCGACAGACTCCAATTTCTTCACAATGATAGGCCAAGATACCTTCAACGAATCCACACTAGTAGAGGGACCATAGGCAAACGATAGAAGCCGAGAGAGACCTAAAAGGGAGAGAGCAAGAGAACATGGAGGTCAGCACGAGGTGTCTGTGAATCGTAACGCAGGAGAGCCAATGGTTGCACTGAAGCCGCTCTCTGTTGAATTCTCCACCCACTTTCCAGCAAGCTGGGCGGTTTCTTCCGAAAGACGAGAGTGTTCCTGAAGTTGAAGAAGATGATACCATAGAGGGTGATGTTTGGAGAGTGTTTGAGAGGTTGATGAGGGTGGAAGCGGCCATTCGCACTTCGTTCTGAGGGAAGCAAATTCCTCTGCGAAATGCGCAGGAAGGTCGAGGGCGATCGGTAAGCAGGTTCATGGAGGCGTTTAGGATGTAAATAGTGAGACGATGAAGGCACTCCAACGATGAAGCGCATTCGATGAGTACGGAAAGCGAGTCGGAGAGCATCGGAAGTCGAAACACGGCGATTGCAGATGGCGATCGAATATAGGTGCAATAGGAATGGGCGTACCATCTGTGGAAGAAACTGTAGAGATCAATGCATCCAATTCGACGAGAGATACGTGCTGATGACGGACGAGGAAGGCCTCCAACTTGGAGAGGACTTCACCTTCATCTGCCATCCTGTTTTTCACGTCTAGAAGGACACAAATCCGGAATGAAACGGCGGAGTATCGTGGCAAACTTCCAAACGAACACGAGTTGCTTCGTCACAGGAGCAGGAGGAACTGATGTCATGAGCACGTTGACAAGTCTTCTCTCAAGACGATCGAATGGGTCCGAGTGCACTCTCTCTTCTCTCTTCTCTCTTCTCTCTTCTCTTCTCTCTTCTCTCCGGCCGCTGCTACTGCTGTCTAGCAGGACTCCTGCTTCCCAGACACCAAACTATGCCCATGCTCTCCTACTAACCGAAACCTTCGTAAATGAAGCCAATACATCCTTCGTATTCTGAGAGTACCCACATCTGTGGCGAAAGACTAGAGTTCGGGTCTGAAATTGGTTGTCCACCCGCAATTGCGATCTTGCGTTCTGTACATGGCCCCTTCAACCCTCGATCTGGTACCCAGTTCAAATTTCAACGACAAACCTATTGTGAGTACTGTGCAATCGTTTCATCGAAGAGGGAACAAGAGGGAACAAGAGATAGTCAAGTTGGGTACAGGGTATCCAGCAGGTCTAGGAGATCTATATTTAGAGAAGGAGCATGGAAAGCATCGCCACAAGGAAGATGAGGGAGCTTGCAGTCATGGTACTGGCAGAATTGCAGTAGTACCTGAGGTAGAGACCTCCAGAGTCCCAGTTGTCCGCTTGACACGTGGATGCGCCGTTCATGTTGTATTGGGCTTGGTTTTGGGTACAACCGCTATCGGTGTAGGTAACAACGGTAACAGATCCACCATTGCAAACGGCAGTGCCCCAGTGGGTGCTAGAGATGGCAGCGCAGGTTGATCCAGCGTTCCAGTTGCCGTTATCGTACTTGTTCTGGCAGGTATTGTCCTTAAAGTAGTTAAAAGTGACAGACTTGGCGGCGACCTACATGAATCATTATATGCAAGAGGTTAGGGGCTTGTTGAGGGAATGTTCCAAAATCGGAGCAGCTTCCTGCCTGACACGGGCCAGCACATACCGATGCAGCCAAAATGACCAAAACGAATGAGGAGAGGAGCAAAGCAGAGCGACCCATTCCGAAGTTGTGCACTCGAGGGAAGTGCAATCGCAAGTGGGCATTCCACGGGAGCAGAGCGCGCCATTTTCGGCGCCCCTCTGCACAAGCTCTCGGTGTTTTGCGCCCCATTCTTGGCCTCTTCGCTTCCCCATCTCTTCTGACTCATTTTTACTGACTAATGCTTCTTCTTTTCTGGTTGGACCCACCTCTTTTCGGCATTGCATGTCTTTCCTTTTCAGGAATTTCCTGCACCTGCGCACCACCAGATAGTAATGTTTACTAACAAACTTTCACACCCGCATTGGTCTATCAGGACGGCGTAGAGAGTAAACATGCCCTCAACAGCCATCTCACGAAGAACATCAGCTTGGTACGCCGTTCGATGGGCGTTTTTTCCTGGTTGCTGCTCAGGGGGGTCGCCTCGGGATGTGGCTTTGTACATGATCTGTTGTTCAGCAAATATCGGCAACAAAGGTTCACCATCTCGTGTCTTGACTTTTCTCTCGCATATTCATGGGGTGTCACTACTGAACATATCTGAGAATGATGGACAGGAAGCCAGCAGTGTGCGGAGCTTTCCCCTGCTTCCCGAAGCTTCAGGACATCCGCTGTTGTAGCGCTGTGGCTCCCTCATCGACTTTTTGGAGGAATCACCCTCTGTTATGCAACATTTGAGGTTGGATCGCTGTTGTTTGCACGATTTGGAGCCGCAGAACATCCTCTCTTTCGATCTCCGAACGTTGCCCCACGACATCTGCTCTCTGTGCGTTACTCTTATCGTCTTTTCTCCTTTACTCACTCAATATCCCTTGAATGTGAATTGCACTATTCAATTACCGGAACTAATCTGATGTTCGTCGTATGTGAAGGTCATAAACTCGAATTGTTGCTTTCAGAGTTTTCGGCGGCTCTCTTCTCGCGACAGGTCAACATGGGTGCCAAAGCCTCCACTGGAAAGGGCGGTGATTTACATGTATCAACCATCTTTCTGGGAGAGACGTCAGGAAAGGCAGCTGGAATGACAGAAACGAGCTCTGGAGATATCCTAGTCGGACATGGGCCTCGCATTCTCCTCCTCGACCTCCAACTGCGGCGTGCGTCCAATTTCGCCGGTAAATCTGGTGTTGGCGGCAATACTGATGGTCATCGCACTGATCAAGCTCTCTTTCAACGTGTAAGCGACATGACTACCATCCAGCAGACTACCTACATCGTCGATTGTGATAATTGCAAGATAAGATCACTAGATGACAACGTCGTATCGACTTTTGCGGGAACTGGAAACCAATTTGTGCAAGACGGACCGAGAAAAGAGGCTTCGTTCTTCTACCCCGTTTCGATAGCACATCTCAGTGGAACCCTATTTGTGACCGACATTGGCGCCGCAAGCATTCGAATCATCTCTCCAGACGGACTCGTAACAACCCTTAGAAACCAAGCAGGAGATGCCAAGTATCGCTGGAAGAGCCTTCTCTCACCTTCGAGCTCAAAGGGTCTTTCTTCGTCTTCCAACTCCCTCTCTGACCCATCATCTCAGAAGTTTCAACAACTTAAGCAGACCGAGGAATCCAAAGACGATGCCATCTTTGGTGAAGAGAAGGATGGTAAGCTCAGGTTTGGTAAATTGCGCGCCGTGTGCACTGGAAGATCCCCACATCATCTTTACGTCGGTGACCAAGTAAAAACATCTGGTGGGTTGTTGAATCGAGTATTGAGGTTCAACTTGGATCAGAAGGAGGTCGAAACCTTGGCGTACTCAGCCATTGATGTGGAGTCCATAGACTCGCTTTCACAGTCTTTGCACGGTGGTAACTCTTCTGTGTTCGCGAAAAACGGGCTGTTGGCTGCTGGTATGAAGGCAATTGCATCTGGAGAGGGCGAAGGAGAGGAGTTCCTTTTATCGTGCGATGCTGATCATCACTTGCTTTGGAAGATCGGTGCCAGATACGGTTCTAACAACTACGGTGGCTATAGTGTGTTGCTTGGCAAAGAAGGTAATGTGCATGGAGGCTCTAAAGATGGAAACTTGAAGTCTGCGCGCGTGGAGTCTCCTTCTTGTCCTATTGTTACCTCTACCGGAGACTTGATGTGGATCGATCATGGAGAGAAAAATGGTAGCAGAGTGAGGGTGATCAAGGACTTTGGCAGAGTGGTAGCATCAAACACTTCTTCCGCCGGTTCGAAGGCCTCCCTTCTCTCGCATTCTGGACCTTCAGCTCCGAACTCTTTGGCTTCTTCTACATCTTCTCTTGCTTCTTCTTCTTCGGCGAATGCCGTGTCAGATAGCGCCAAGACCGCGCCCATTCCAGCCTATCCACACTCGTTCTCATCCGCTCCCTCCACTGCTGCTGCTCAACAGGCTGGCTCCTCTCACGCCCCTGCATCTCCTAGAGTTCCATCTACATCACTTCCTCCTATCACTTCTCCTGTAAAGAGTACCGCCGCGATGGGTGGAGGCAGTCTGAGTATGTCCGACTTTGTGATCATTCCTGAGACTTCAGCGACCTCTCAATCTAAAACTTCCAAAGAAACCCCTAAGCCTCAATCCAATTCTCCAACGTTGGCTCAGCAGCAAGGAATCTCTCATGTACCGCTCGCACAACCGCCGACTTCCTCTTCCCCCTCCAATAATACAACTGCTTCCACGCCAAGAGCATGGTTGTCCTCCTCCAACGTTCACACTCCAAGACAACAACCGGGATCGACAGGCAACGGCACCACCAACAACACTGGCGGGCAGTGGAGTCCAACTTCTAGCAGCGCCGGTTTCCCCCCCTTCCTGCTGCTTTCTTCCTCGTCTTCTTCCATTACCGCATCTACTGCTTCTCTTGTATCATCCAATAGTATCGTTTCTGGGCCTGGGTCATCATCCACTGTATTCTCATCGACCGGCTTACCTCCCCATTCCGACTCCTCCTTCGCTTCATCTGCCTTCATCACTCCTCCTACTTCAGATGCATTGTCACCACTTGCTGTGACACACATTTCGACCTCAGGATTGACACTACATCGCAACCCATCAAACGGCGATCTGAGCGCCAAGACGGCTTCCCCTCCTCTCACGCACAGCACCATCTCACCCTTAGTTTCCAACGCACAGGCTATCAACTCCTTCTCTGCTGCTACCACTCATTCAGGAGGAGCATTAGAGGGTGGAAACACGGACGCGAATTCGATGCTACTCTCGCCTTCCAGTTTGGTGCCCACATCCTACGGACAACATGTCTCCGTGTCAATTCCAACCACCACTTTCAGCCTCGACAAGTCAACACTCATGACAGACTGGCAACTGGTCGATCCAAACCGCGCGAATGTTCTCTCGGTTCCCTTGTCCTCGTCTCCTTCAGCAGCATCTTCAATGCCAATACACCCAGCAAAGACGTCAACTTCAGTCATACAATCCCCTACATACATGTGAGATGAATGCGAGTTGGACGGAGGGTGACACGCTTCCCCTTCTTTTCCTCTCCGCTCCTGGACCAGCAACGGTGAGGTTTCCAATGTACTTTTAGACACAAACCGCACAACGTGGTGCAACTTTAGTATTGAGGGCCATTTTTGGATCAAGAGGAATCCAGTGTCGTCAGCGACAGTTCAACATTTTCCTATTAATGGACAGGACACAACGAGAGAGCATATGGGTAAATGCCGGCCATATATAGCGAAAGTCCTGCCGTTTCGCGTAGTTTTCTTGGATTTGGGCGAGGGGAGACTCGCGCGACGTTTGCCTCCGAAATCACTTCCACCTGGTCTGGGCGGCCTCTTTGTTTGAAAGGACCTGATACAGTTGGTAGTGAGCTACTCGTTAGCGGAACAAGAGAAGAAAGTACCCAAGACCAACCTAGAAAAGAGCTTAATGAGCAACGTTGTGGTGCGTCCCTTCCTGTCCCCTTCATGGTCCTGTTTTTGTACTCGGTTTGTATGGATAGTGACATTTTGGAAGCGGTCTCTGTTGATATACTGGTATAGGCTCATTACTGGAAGCCGCAAGATGCCGAACAAGTTCTAACGGTGTGTCTGTGTGTGTTGTATCTCGATTTTCGCAGGCCCTCACCTCTCCCCTCGACCGTTTCGACGATGTCCAAGTGTATGATCTCCTTTTGCATCCGATTTTTCAGGCATTTCGTTGCGGAATGTGATTGGAAGGCCGAGAGGGAGGGTTCTTGCCCCTTCTGTGGCGCCCCCCCCCGCATCGGCGTGACACACGATCCGTCGTTTTGGTTCTCGATTTCGATTCATCTTTCAACTAGTTCATCGTAGTTGCTTCTGAGTATTCCTGTGTTTGGAGTGGTGTGCTGCATTTCCGATGCGACTTCTTTTCCCTAGTTACTGACGCTCCTTTTCTCCTATTTTGCGTGTTGCATAATTGTGGGCGCGCCGCGTGGGTCTTCGTCCTTCGCTCCGCGTCCCGTTTTGGTCTTGGGTGTGTGTCGTCGCGTGTGTGTGTCTCTGGTGTCTGTTGATTGTGTAGTGTGCCAGTGCAAGAATGGGATGAAAAGCAATTGGTAGCGATTTTGGAGCGCGCTTCGCTGTTGGAATTGCAGAAGGTGCTGAAAGTACATCCAGTGAAGGCGGCGGGTCTTTCGAGTGCCCCTACCCGTCGTGGCCGCTTCGTGCCAGTCACGGAGGCTGTTGCCAACATCCGTTTGAACGCGGGGTGCGTGTTTTTGCCTCTCCCCTCCCTTTAGCTGTCGTCATTTGTAGTGTATAGGTTACTGACCATGAAAGCCGCTGTTTCGATGATCATGGTCTGCCCTCCCCATCCATGCACACTCCTTCAACTCTGTTTCTCTCTCTGTCTCGGTGTTTGTGTGGTGGCGATGGTCACAGCGAGGGAGAGAGGTCGATGTTGGAATTGAATGGAGTGCAAGTCCCCGAGGAGAAGTTGGCGGAGGTATTGTCTCTCGTGGAGATGTACGCGAAGGTTAAAGTGGTTGAGGAGATTTCTCGTCAGACTTCCAAGTCGATTGAGGTGAATATGGCGCCTCAGAACATTCGTGATCAAATCTCTTCATTGACGTCCTCTGGCAAGTCGTCTTTCAACGTGGTGAACTTGGGCGTTGTGACGGACAAGTATCATCTATGGCGTCGTACCTTCCCCCGCATTCAGCCCTTCTATGCCGTCAAGTCGAAC
>Ga0307375_10006264_pt1 | contig 11024 bp, 9 predicted proteins | sample TR1MG_FD_202531 | JGI IMG/M metagenome (GOLD analysis project Ga0307375, IMG submission 202531) | Soil microbial communities from Risofladan, Vaasa, Finland - TR-1 | ecosystem: Environmental > Terrestrial > Soil > Coastal area > Acid sulfate soil | place: Finland: Risofladan, Vaasa | collected...
TGGCTCAACATCAACCCTATAACCGTTTCCCCTAATGTTCCCCTTAAAGAAATTTTAGGATTGATGTTGAGCCATCGTATTGAGCGATTGCCGGTCATTGAAAATGGGAATTTAGTAGGAATTATAGAACCAGAATCAATTCTCAATGCAATTTATCATACGATAACTTCAGAGAAGTAAAATTAAAAAGATATAAAGGGATTTCGGTTTTGAATGGATGTTCATCCCATTGAAAAAGAGATCGGGATCGAGGCGTATTCAACACAGATTCCTGGAATAGGTGGAAAACTCAGAACTATACTTGAAGATTTCATTGTTGAAGAAATCTCTAGTTCAGGAAACGTAATAGAATGTCTTACTTTAAATCAATCCCCTCCAAAGCATGATCTTAATTTAAAAAATCTGCCTCCTGCTTGTTCCAACTATAATTTAATTCTCGAAAAATATAACATAGAAACCTTTATTGCAATACAACAACTTGCTAGTTTTTTAAAAATTCCTTATACTAATATTGGTTTTGCTGGGTTAAAGGATAAACGAGCTATTACAGTACAACAAATATCCATTTCCGGAATCCGTACAGCGCAATTTCTTCCGTTGCAAAACGAAGAAATGCCTTTAAAAGGAATTTATCTAAACCGTATTAAACCAGGGAAACATTTAAAATTAGGAAATCTTACTGGAAATCATTTTATTATCGTTACACGTAAGTTCAATATTCCATTTGATCAAGTTCAACAGAAAATTGAAACCATTCAGCAACAGATTCTATCTTCCTATGTACCTAATTATTATGGTCCTCAACGGTTCGGTGCGCTGCGGCCAATTTCACATCGAGTAGGACAAGCATTGCTCTATGACGATTATGAAAAGGCTTTAAAAATTTATTTGACAACAGCATTTCCACAAGAAAATGGACAAATTCAAGAATTAAGGACATATTTAAGAGAATCATGGCCTCAAGCCGATGCTATCTTTCCAAGAGCATATTTTTATGAGAATAAAATAATTCAATATTTAAAGCAATTTGAAAATTTTAAAATTATTTTCAATAAAACTTTTCCTTTTCGGTACGAGCTTCTCTTTACTCATGCATATCAATCATATTTATTCAATAAATTATTAAGTGCCCGGATTAAAGCGCACCTACCAATGAATCAAGTCATAGAAGGAGACTATATTGCCCTTCTAGATGAGCAGTTTCTTCCTACTCATGCTATATATGAAGTAACTCCTCATAATATAAAATCATTAAATAATGCGTTACAAAAAGGTAAAGCCGTTGTAATGGCCCCCTTATTCGGATTTGACTTAAACTACTCTCGACATCCACTTGCCAATGAGATTGAACAGATACTTCATAATGAAGAATTAGATTTAAAGCAATTCAAATCATCTTTAAATAGGAAATTACAACTCAAGGTTAATTATCGTCCTATTACCTTTAAACCTAAAGCACTTAATATCAAATTTTTTGATTCCGTAGATGCCCCAAGTAATTCAATGGTCCATTTTAATTTTTCATTGAATAAGGGTTCCTATGCCACCCTTCTTCTTCGTGAGTTTATGAAGACGAACCCGATAAATTATTAATAAAAAATCGTAAAAAAAAGGTAAAAATTAGAAGATTTGAACTTCTTCAAACTACTCTTCGGGGGGAGGCTCCTCTGATACTTCTTCTCTTCGAGAAGTTTTTTTAGCTCTTTTTTGTAATTCTTTTGATTTAGCAGTAAATTGAGCCGCCAGTTTCTTCTCACCTAAATCAACAGAAAGTGAAGCAGCTTCTTTATAAACTACAGCCGCACGTGCCCAATCCTCACTTTCTTCAGATTTATCAGCTTGCATGAGAATTTCTCTACGTTTTTCCTCCAACTTCGACCTGCGCGCTGAAAGTTCTTCGCGTTTCCGTTTTTCTTCCGCCTCTAAAACAGCTTGAATAGCGACCTCACGAATTTCTCTTGATTTTGCAAAGTATTCAGAAGCTTTATCTTCTTCTTTAAGTTTCATTGAAATATCACCCGCCAGGCTATATAATTTGATGGCTTCTAGTGGTTTTCCAGTCCGTTCTGCAGTATCTGCTCTAGCTAAAGTTTTCATTCGACGGGTTCGGAATTTTGCTTCATTCATCGGTGCTGCAAGAAACATAAAAATTGATCCAACAAGCCAGAGACAACATAACGCAATTGCAGGCCAAAAGAGGAGTTGAGGTACAGATATTCCATAAGTGGCAAGCTCTTGCGGATCACTACTTAACAATGAAACAATTTGGGATTGTTGTGAAGATAAACTTGCAAGGCAACTGGAAAGACAAGCTATTGCACCAATCGCAGTCCCTGTTAAAATAAGTCCTGAAAATCGAATTCCAATATTAGTTCTAAAAAGTGAAACTATCAATCCTATTATTCCGATAATAAAAGTTATCCAGTAAATGATAGGGAGAACTACTATGAGCGCATCCGCAACCCAATACGCCCCCACTTCATCCACAAAATAAGCACTATATTCACTTACCGTTCCCGGAAAACTAGTGAGCAATGATAGATTAAATATTCCCATAATCAGACCCACAACTGTCGCAAGTCCAGAACCAATAACTCCAAACCATGCCCCTCTAATTTCTAAATCATTTTTTCTTGTTTCACTCATCTGAATATTGTCTCCAATTATTCAAGTTCTTTATCTAATTTTAAAAATCTTTTTGATAAATGCTTGATCAGCTTCGTTTTACCTTGATTTTCAGGTGTAGATAATTTTTAAAAGATTTGTATTATTTAATTGATTGAGATAAATTGAACTTTGTTGTTTCTGTTTTTATTTTATTCGCTTATAAAAAATTTGTGTCGTGAAAAATTTGTGTAGTGAGATATGGACCGAAAAATATCGTCCGATGACATTAAATAATATGATTGGAATGGAATCACAAATACCCGAATTGAAGGGATTCGTTAAGAAAAGAAATTTACCCCATTTGCTGTTGGTTGGACCTCCGGGTACAAAGTAATCCATATTACTTGCCAATGGTAGGACTTCTACAGCAATTAGTTTATTACATGATTTATTCCAAGAATATTTTAGGTATAATGTAGAGGAATTTAATGCTAATGATTCAAAAGAGTATATTATTAAATATAAGCCAAAATGGTATGATATTGCTGAACAGGATTATAAACACCAAAATTCTGGTACCCCCGGGTTAAACTTCATTTTTAAGAGTATTTTTAGAAACTTTCCGATGATACGTACCTTTTCAGAGGTTCCCTTTAGAGCTCTCATCATTAAAGATGCAGAAAATCTTTCAATGGATATACAGCAAGCGTTACGCCGAACTATGGAAAGAAGCTCACGCACTTGCCGGTTCTGTCTCATCTGTGAAAATGTTTCCAAAATAATTGATCCTATCAGGTCAAGATGTGTAATCCTCCATTTTAGTCCTTTGGATGAGATCCATATAGGCGCTATATTACGTTATATCATTGCACAAGAAAAGATCTCTATTGAGGAAGATGCACTTTTAAGTATCATTTATTTAGGCAAAAAGGATATGATACGGACAATTAATTTGCTTCAAACGCTTGCCTCAGTAAATATAGGCAAAACTATAAAGGTAGACGAAGTACATGAGACATTTCAAAATTTGATGAACATTAAATTAAAAGAAATGCTGGATCTCGCTTTAAATAAAAATTTCTTATCCGCAAGGACGAAATTAAGAGAGATATTTATCCAGTATGGTTTAACTGGAACCCAGATAATGCAAAAAATTCAACTGCTAATTTTAAAATTACCAATTCCTGAGGATTCTAAAATAATACTATCTGATTTATTGAGTGATTATGAATTAAGAATGCAAAAAGGTGCGAATGAAGAAATTCATTTGAGTGCCTACATTGCCCAAATTGGAAATTTACAATTAATTTAAAATTAGGTGTCTTAAATGAGTCAAAATCCCGTATGGACACAGAAATATACTCCGAAAAAAGAAAAAGATGTAGTTGGAAACCCTTCTGCCGTAAAGAGTGTGAATGATTATTTATTAAATTTTAAAAATAAAGCAATGAAACAAAAAGCGGTTATTTTAGTTGGACCTCCAGGAACGGGTAAAACAACTACGGTATATGTAATGGCGGACAAATATAATTATGATGTCATGGAGATAAACGCAAGTGACTTCAGGAATGAAGAAAAAATCCATCGTAGTGTTGGAATTGCCGCTGTAAAGAAATCTATCAAAGATAAAAAGGGTACAATTATATTAATAGATGAAGTGGATGGTATAAGTGGGATGGAAGATCGTGGCGGTTTAGGTGCTCTTATTAAAATAATTAAAGAAACCAGAAATCCAATTATTTTAACAGCTAATGACATTTCCGATCAAAAATTCAGCACTTTGAAACGGCATGTTATGGAAATCAAATACAAATCAATTCAAATAGCAACTAAGGTAAAAGTTTTACAAAATCTATGTAAATTAGAAAATATTGAATATGATGATAAAGTTCTTGAACAGATCAGCGAAAATGCGAGAGGAGATTTAAGGGCTGCTATAAATGATCTACAAAGTGTCGGTGCGGGGAAAAAACATCTTAAAATTGATGATCTTGCAAATCTCTATCAAATTCGAGATGAAGAAAAAACAATATTTGAAGCGTTAAAAGTAATTTTCCGCGAACAGAATATTGAAACAATTCAAAGAATTCTTTGGCAAGTAGATATCAGCACTCGCGATTTCGGGTTATTTATGCAGCGAATTAATGAAATTATTCCAGAACATATGAAAGAACCACAAGAATTGGCAGCTGCTTATGATGCATTGTCAAAAGCAGACATAATCTGGGGTCAAATTCAACGGAAATCCGAAAAAAGTATTTGGGCGCTCTTTCCTTATTTCTCACTTCAATTATCTGCAGGAGTTTCGCTCGCACGAACTAAATCCCCCTACCATTTTGTTAATTATTGGTCCAAATTTCCACGCTTTTTCTTCCAAAACCTAGGAAAACTTAGACGCGGTGATATGGCTACAATCGGTATGAAAATCCGAATCAAAACTGGTGTAAGAGTTTCAAAAACAATTGACGAATATCTTCCCTTTTTAAGTATAATTTATCAAAAAAATCCCAAGGAAGCAGAAAAAATTGGAGCATATTTTGACTTCGATAAAAAAGAGGAACGCTTTCTAAAAAATTTCTGGAAATAAACATTTTTCCTTTTTTTACAAGCGGGAAACCAATTCCACTTCTACACGTTGAACTTCATTAATTGATGCAATTGCATTTTCTACAGGATCTGTTCCGCCTTCCGCATCCGGCATAACAACAGTCACTTTAAGACATTTTAAGCCGTAAGCAATAGGTTCCTCGACTACCTTCAAGATTTTTACTCCCTCAGGAAGCACACTTTTGATTTGATCCTGTAACTTTGTTAAATCGACTTCTGTCCCTTCTGGAAGAACTTTCAGTTGAGCTACAACATCTGCCATTTTTTTAACCTCGCTTATATTTTATAACAATACTCTTCTATTATGGACCGATAAAATCGCATTTTGAACATTGATATGGTCGTGAAAATTGGCGGCACCGTTCACAGCGCCAGATTGTAACATTGCTACAATTAGGACACGAAAATTTCACTGCGTACTCTCGAGGTACCATAATCCTACCGCATGAACCACACAAGGGCGTTTTTATATCTGTCAAAATCTTAGACCTCGCTAAGTAAAACGTTCAATAAATAAATAATTAAAATTTATTAGATTTTTGATCAAGTAACACTTGAAATTATTTAAAATCTTTCGATTTCTAAAAATCTTTTAATGTAAAAAAATCCCACGAAGAACCCCAAGACCAATTTGTAAGACCTTAGGACCGAATAATACTTTTTTTATTAAAGTTCCTTGCATATCCATATCTCCAATTTCTTCAATTAATTCCGTAATTCCTTGTTTAGATATTGATAAAAAGAGTTCATCCACCATTTTATCAGGAAGCGAATTAAGGATAAGCCGAAGAATCCTCATTAATCGCAATTCTCTTAAATAATTTTTTTGCCAGTCGATTTGATATTTACGTAAAAATTTCTCCGAAAAGTTTTGGTTTTCAATTGCGTGGGCAGCTATTCTACCTGCAATCTTCGCGCACAATCCACCAAAAACAACGCCACCCCCAGTGGTCGCCTTCACGTGTCCAACCGCATCCCCAATTCCTAGGAATCCTGGGGCATAAGTTTTCTTTATTGGCCCCCCTATCATTATTATCCCTCCACCCTTTTTATTTATTGTTCCATTTTTTAATTTTTTTGAAGCAATCGGATGCTTCTCAATAAAATATTTTATATAATTTATCGGTTTCCCAACTTTACTCCCAACTGCTACTCTTGCAGTATTCTTAGAGGTTGGTATTATGTATGCAAAAAATTTTGGTGCAATTTTTCTTCCTATATAGATTTCAACAAAATCATCATCCAATTCTACATTTTCCATTTCATATTGTATTGCAGGAATTAATGTATCGCTATGCGAAGGGGTCAATCCCATCTCTCTTATGAACCTTCCTCTTACCCCTTCTCCGTCCAATATTATCTTTGCTCCTATATTAATTACTTCCTGCTCCCTTTTTACTCTTAATCCAGTAGCCTGCAACCCGTTTTTTATTATAGATCTGACTTTCGCATTACGATGCACTTTTCCATTCATTTTTTCAACGTTCTGAATTAAAAATTTGTCAAATTTGGCTCTATCGATAACGTATGCTTCGATATCCCTCCGTTTAACTTCGAATGTGTATCCTTTGGGTGAATAAAAGCGAGATCCTCGTACCCTGTGTTGAATACAATCCTTTGGAACATCAATTTTTAATTTCTTGAATCCATTCACACTTACTAATCCTGCACAATTAACTGGGATTCCTATCTCCTTATGCTCCTCAAAAATTTCCACATTTCTATTATGTTTTAGAAGTTCTAATGCAGCAAATGCTGAGGCAGGTCCCCCTCCAATGCATGCTACATCAGTTTCATACTCATTCACCAAGAAAATTCCATTCCTATAATATTTTTTTTAAAAGTTATATAATACCAAATTCAAATAGCCAACTGCTTCTTTTAATGTTTTTATTATCTTATTTGAAAAAAAACAAACATCTTTAAGGAAAAATCTCCAAATAAATTTTGTAGAACATATAATAATGAGGTTGCTTTATGCAAATTATCATGAGAGGCACAATGGCACACATCCTTCTACAAGATACTCATGAAATTAAGGACATTATCCAAGACATTATATTACAACCTCCCGAAAAATATGACGTAGAAATAAACCTTGATGCGAATAATGAAGTCGTGAGCCTGATTATCCTCGATTCCGGAAGCACTGAAAAAATGATCCGAATTCTTGAATTATTAGCGAATAAATATAAAAATATCAGTGAAACTAATCTCGAAGAACCGAAATTTAAATCAATTCATCAAGTACTCCTCGAAATAATCCGATCCCTACGAAAAATGAGCCCTCTTTATCCAAGAAACTTCTTTCGGTTCGATACCGAGTAAAAAGATCATTTTTTAAATAAGATTTTTTTTAACGAAGTTTACCTTTTATACAGAATTAGAAGATTGAAATTTTAGGAATTGATTGAAGTGGATGAAGAACCGGAAGAACCAGGAATTGAAATCGAAGTAAAGGTTGCAGAAGCCAAGCAACGAGACGTAGGACGGTCCATTATTAGATTGGATTCCGAATCATATAACAAATTAAATCTCCGGACAGGGGATATTGTAAAAATCAAAGGAAAAACTCAAAATACTGGTGCTATCGTGTGGCCTGCGTACCCTGAAGACCTCCAAAAAGGCATAATTCGAATGGATGGACGCATTAGGAAGAATGCGGGTGTTTCTATCGGTGAAACAGTAAGAGTTCAAAAAACTGTGGATAAGGCGGCGCGGGAAATTATACTATCTCCCACAAATGTCCGTATCACTTCAAATGATCCCTATGTTGAGAGTTTTATTAAACGAAAACTTCTTAATTTTCCCCTAAATCAAGGCGATGTTATTTATATTCCTATTGGAATCGCGCGAGAAGTTCCTTTTCAAATTGTTAATACAAAACCAAAAGGAATTGTTGTTGTAAAACAAACAACCGTGTTACGAGTAAGTGAGCAAAAGGAAGAAATACCTGGCGGTATTCCTGTTGTTACCTATGAAGATATCGGTGGTCTGCATGCTGAAATACAGCGCATTCGCGAAATGATTGAACTTCCTTTGAAACATCCTGAACTCTTCAAAAAATTAGGAATTGATCCCCCAAAAGGTGTTTTATTACGTGGTCCTCCTGGCTGTGGGAAAACTCTCCTTGTAAAGGCTGTAGCAAATGAATCTGATGCCTTCTTTAAACCAATAAATGGGCCTGAAATTATGAGTAAATTCTATGGGGAATCTGAGAAAAGGCTTCGGAGTATTTTTGAAGATGCTGAGAAAAAGGCTCCAAGTATTATTTTTATTGATGAGTTAGATGCAATTGCCCCAAAAAGGGAAGAAGTAACTGGTGAAGTGGAGCGACGTGTTGTTGCGCAACTTTTAGCGCTCATGGACGGACTTAAAGCACGGGGCAGGGTAGTAGTCATCGGCGCAACGAATAGACCTAATGCCCTTGACCCTGCATTACGCCGTCCTGGAAGGTTCGACCGCGAAATAGAGATTGGAGTCCCTGATAAATATGCCCGTAAAGAAATTTTACAGATCCATACTCGGGGTATGCCTCTCACTAATGACGTCAATCTCAATACCCTCTCCTCAGGAACTCATGGTTATGTGGGTGCAGACTTAGCTGCACTATGCCGAGAAGCTGCTATGAAGGCACTACGCAGGTATCTACCTGAAATTAATATCGAAGAAGAAGAAGTCCCCCCAGAAATCCTTGATAAAATCGAGGTACGTATGGAAGATTTCATGTATGCATTTAAAGAAATTCAACCTTCCGCAATCCGTGAGGTAATGATTGAAATTCCAAATGTTCATTGGTTAGATGTTGGTGGATTAGATGAGGTGAAGCAGGAATTAATCGAATCTGTGGAATGGCCTTTAAAAGATCCTGATAGTTTCACGAGGATGGGAATTCATCCACCACAAGGCATATTGCTATCTGGCCCTCCTGGCTGTGGAAAAACTTTATTAGCGCGTGCAATAGCCACCGAAAGTGAAGCTAATTTTATTTCAATAAAAGGTCCAGAAATTCTCTCAAAATGGGTTGGTGAATCTGAAAAAGCAATTCGTGAAGTTTTTCGAAAGGCTAGAACTGCCGCTCCTGCCATTATTTTCTTTGATGAAATTGATGCCATCGCTCCAATGCGAGGAATGGTATATGGTGATTCAAATGTTACCACGAGAGTATTGAGCCAGCTTCTAACTGAAATGGATGGACTAGAAGCTTTACAAGATGTCGTAGTTATTGCTGCTACTAATAGAATTGGAATTATTGATCGAGCTCTTTTACGGGTTGGGCGTTTTGATAGAATCATTTATGTGGATGCCCCAGATTTAATTAGTCGTAAAAAAATTTTCGAGATTTATACTAAAAAGATGCCACTAGCTGAAGATGTTGATCTAGAGTTGCTTGCACGACAAACCAAATATTTTGCTGGCGGGGATATAGAAGGCTGCTGTCAAGAAGCGGCCCTATTAGCTCTGCGGGAAGATAAAAAGGCTGATAAAGTGTATCTTCGTCATTTTGAAGAAGCAGTGAAACAAATACATCCCTCGGTTACACCCGAAGCTGAAAAATTCTATAAAGAAGAGATGGAAAAGATCAAAAAACCGCCTGTTGATATGACTCACTACGTCTAATTTCCCTTTCAGCTCTCCCTATTCCTGCTTATGTCTCTTCTTTTCTTTGTTATTTATGCTTACATTGCTGTCCTTGGTCCTGCCCTTTTTTTGAAAAATTAACATCTTATACTGGAAGGCAACGGGGATTCTCTTGAAAAATTTTTAAGATGACCCTCTTAAAAGATACCAAATTTCAAATTTCTAACTTAAAGATTTAAGATTGGAAAAAATAGAGACACATTTTTAAATGAAGAATTTTCTATATAACATGACTTTTACTACCAGAATTTCTCATATAGAAATTTAAAATCATGTTCCTTTTTTGAGATCTATATTCTTTAGGGTATTTTTTTACCGTGAAGGATTATTTCAGTCTATTAAGGAATGGAATTTGTGAGGAAAGTAAAAGAATCGAATTATTTCGTAAAGTTAAAAAGTAAAAACGATATAAAACTGCATTATGGTGTTGTCCAATGAAAGATACCTTATGGAATTCTACACCGCTTAAAAATTTAATTTTATACGCATTGGTTCGGAGTAAAGGCGTAATTATAGATAGTGAACTGCAACGACTTTTACAGAAGGACTATCCTGACTTATCCGAAGCCAAGCTTAGTCAAACCTTAATGCAATTAGAGATTCCTGGATTAATACATGTATCTCGTATTACTAAAAGTAAGCAAAGAATAGAACTTACTAAGAATGGACATGAAATCACTCAGAATCATTCAAAATAAAGACACCATTTTACTCTTTCACTAAATTAATTCAATCTTATTGATACAAATTTCTTCTCCTTATTATCCCTCTAGATATTTCGATTAAACATCGCAAATCACAACAAATTTAAAGGGACGAATTTTATAATTATAGAAGAAATTTCCGAATTAAGAAGGAATCTTTGTGTCAGATGATATCGCCACTATTGATTATGTTATACGAGATCTAATGACTACAAACAATACAATAACAGCAGTAACTCTTCTTTCTCTGGAGGGTACGGTTGTTTATCAGACTTCTAACTGGGATATCAGTCCGGACATTATCCAGGTTTTAAATGCCTGGCGACAACAATCCACTTCTGTGGTTGTCCAAGGCATTAAATACTCAACGCTTCAATGCACTCCTGAACGATTGGTTTCCACCAATATTCTAGGACAGGGACACATTGTTGCATCAAGTGACCGTGATAGAATTCTTCTTGCCTA
>Ga0307375_10006266_pt1 | contig 11023 bp, 16 predicted proteins | sample TR1MG_FD_202531 | JGI IMG/M metagenome (GOLD analysis project Ga0307375, IMG submission 202531) | Soil microbial communities from Risofladan, Vaasa, Finland - TR-1 | ecosystem: Environmental > Terrestrial > Soil > Coastal area > Acid sulfate soil | place: Finland: Risofladan, Vaasa | collected...
GAACTGCAGTAGCAACCAAACGATAGCCATAATAGTCAATGATCGCCGTAAGAGGGAACTTGATCATGTGCAGACCAATCGTCTTCAACTCCCAGTTAATCAGGCCCGTCAGCCCCTTCATTTCATGACCAGCTCCTTTCATAGCGTTTTCCAGATTACCATACAAATCGTGATCATTGGTCGGGAATTTGAAGAAGATACCTTCGTGAACGAACTTTTGACCTCCTGCAATACCACCTACTCCAACCGGCTTGATAGTCTTACGCTCAACTGGAAGATGTTGCTCCTTGATAATGACGGCACCGTAGGCAATTGCGTCCTGCGTGAAGTTCTCGGTCATCTTCGTCAACTTGTCCATCACTTCCACGGTATCTAGTGCACCTCCTCTTGAGATAGTTGATTGCACGGCATAGAACTCACGCGTCCAGTTACGCCCACTCGACATGAGAGAAGGAGAAGCATTGCCGTTGTTCGGCGACGAGGACGCCGCAGTTGGAGTACCAGGCCTTGCGCCAAAGCCGCCAGATGAGCCAGTTGCACTAGATCTACTCCCAGAACTTGCATTAATACTGCCAGAGGGAGAAGCACGACCAATGGAGCTCGTAGAGGCCTTTTGAGAAGAGGCACTGTTGTTCGCCGTTGTTCCTCGGATCTGGGACGTATTGTCTTCATAAGGATAACTGCCATCTTCGTATCCGCTTTGAGATGTGGATCCAACGGGAAGAGTCGAAGGAACAGCCGGAGAATCATCACCGTAGTACGAGCTGGCTTGTTCTTGAGATGATGGCTCTGAATAGGCACCTGCAGTCGAATAACTGGAAGAGCTCGATGATATGGGATATTGATAAGCGCCAGGACCAATGGTGACAGGAGTACCGGTCAATCTCACGCCAAAAGAGCCGTGAGAAGGTGATTGGGAATTGGCTTCGAGTTGGTATGGCATGGAGGCGAGCGATGATGGCATAGATGATTGAGAGCCTATAGCATCATCATTATAAGCAGAAGGCTGGGAAAATCCTGAGTTTGATGAGTAAGGATCGCCTGAGTAACCATCAGATGCATGTTCCAGCGAAAGGCTCGCGAGGCGCTGCTCTAGTGAGGCATGTTGGGTCTAGGAGGGTCAAAAGGCGTATGCAGAAGAGGGATTAGTATGTTTTCGTCTAAATTACAGACAGAAAGGGGTGCAGAATGCAGAAAGTGCCAGTTGAAAGGAGCAAACCCCGAAACGTACGGCCAATGGCGCTTGGTAGGCCGAAGCAGCGATATCCGCTTCATATAGGGAGTAGGAATTGAAGTTTCCTGCCGGAATATCGATCTCGGGAAGACTCACACCGAAGGAAGACATCGAAACTGAAACTGACAGTTGGCCTCGAGATCAATCTCCACGTTCTCGCAGCTCTTCATTGACTGCACGCAGCATCTCAGGGGTGTTGAGTATCGGAATGGATAACTTTGGTATTCTAGATGACCAGTTCAAAAGAGATTCGCCAAAGGACAGCAATTGGGGCTCTGATTCCGAAGCGTTCAAGGTAGTGGTTGGACACACAGTCTTCCAGCTTTGTCAAACGACAGCTCATTCCTGGCTCGATTGGTACCGTGTGTGTCTCTCTTGCCGTTCCTCTCTTTAAGTGAGCCTTTAACACCTTTATCCCGTGTCATTTCGACGTACGTGCTGTTCTATGCTCTGAAAAGTGCCTTCATTTGGTGTCATATTGCGGCGCAATCATTCCGATCGACTTATCGCTAAACCTTGTTTGTAGAACTCATCCATGTCGTCAAATCCTGAGTCTAAGGCGTGCCTCTCACGATATTCGTACCTTGGAACGGTGAAACAATGGCTGCAGAACATGATGACGATGCGTCCTTCGTGTCAGCCCGACGTACAACTCCACCACATCTTCACAATCATGATTGGCACTCTCTTCCTTCAAATCCTGAGCAAACTGTTGCAATACAATGCATTCATCGCAGGCTACGCCGTACGCTCAACCGCCCGATGGCAATTCCGCAGGCGATCTTGACCATCTTTGTTCTTCTGCCCTTTCTCAGCCTCATTCTGACCTTCCTATTCCTCCAATATGTAGCCCCCGCGTCAAATCCCGCTCTTCCTATTGATATTTCCTGGAATAGTCACCTTTGCGGCGGCAAGAACACGTTTGGAGACTGGTTGCGTGAGTCGTGTCTGCTGTCTCAGTGTTTGGTTCTCTATGCTCATCTGCTCCCTGATGCACGAGATGCCCATGCTCTATTACCTGCCGCGCGCGTTTGCGCTGTTCGAAATGAGTCGCTTCCTCATGGGCATGCGTGGTATCTGGTTTGGCACGACTCTGAATTGGATCTCGTGTCTGGCGCTCCTGCACCCTCAGCCTCTGGCTAGCACGCTGGTTCCCCTTGCCCTATTCTTGCAACGTCGTTTTCTGGACCCAGTGGTGTGGCTTCTCCGTTTGGACAAGTGGTGCCCCTGTTTTATGTCCTTCGATGTGGAGCCCCCGTACAAGTTGACCAATTCAAGTATGGTGATGGATATCATCTGGATCGGCATATTTGTATTGGTTGCTGAAGTGTTGACCGAAATGGCGCATTGTAAGATGCAGTTGGAGTGGCGCGTCTCCTCGATCCACAAGTCTCAATTCGTCGCGCGCATGTCCCATGAGCTCCGCACCCCCCTGTTTGGCATCCTCGGTTGTTTGGAAATGCTTATGTTGTCCAAGGTGGACGCTCAGCAGAAGTCTCTGCTTCAAATGGGTGGAACGTGCACGAAATCTCTGATGGCCCTCATCGACGACATCCTCGATATGAACAAGATTGAAGTGGGGAAGATGGAGTTTGAGCGTCAGTTGGTGCGCACCGATGACTTGCTGGACGATTCGCTTGGAGTGATCTGGTCTCTGGCGAACAAGAAGGGAATCGGCCTCCGTACGGTGCTCAAGGAGGATCTCCCTCGCTACTTTGTTGGTGATCGTGTTCGCAACAGCCAAGTTCTCATCAATCTCCTCTCCAACTCCGTCAAGTTCACGCCTCCTAATGGAACCATCACGCTCTTCGCGGAGAAGGTGAAGAGCATCGAGGAGGACGTTCGTCACAAGCCAGGCGCTCCCAAGTGGTACTCCTCACAACTGCCTTCCGCATCTATGAACGGGTGCAAGTTCGGGGAATACATTCGCTTCAAAGTCACCGACACTGGAATCGGACTGGAGCCAAACGAGATGCAGAGAATCTTCAAACCGTTCGAACAGGCGGACGTTTCGATTGCCAGGTCGTTCGGAGGCTCTGGACTAGGCCTCACTATCTCCGCATCGCTCGTGGCTCAAATGGGAGGACAACTCTTCGTATCGAGCGAAGGAAAGAACAAGGGAACCACATTCCAGTACTACATTCCATACATCGTCCCAGACTACACTCTGCCGCTGAAGAAGACATTGACGACTACAACTGCGACACCGATTGTGACGACAAACGGATGGACGGCCGACGGCAGGTCAAAGTGCGCCTTCGCACCACATGCACAATCGAGAACTGGATCAGGTCGTGGTGACGTACTTGGCACTTCTAGTCTTGCCCGATTCGTGGCATCATCGACGACGCCAATGCCAAACCTGATCACATCATGTCGCAGAGGATCAATGAGGTTTGGACACTCGAGTGACGACACTGAAATCGCTTCACGGAGTCACTACCCCTCAGAGCTCGACAAAGAACTCGAAGAAGGCGACTCTGAATCTGAAGCTACTGCTACATCATACCTTTCCGATTCGACGAAGAAGACCCCAAAGAGAAGACGAACTGCTACTGGAAAGCTGCAGCAGAGGACTCCTTCTCCATCACCACTCCCATCTGTTTTTGTCCCTCGATCTCCTTGTATTTCCTGTATTCCTTCCTCGGCAATCTCCACCGATACGATACTTCAACGGGAAGCCTCTCCGGCAACCTTAGCAGCAGCAGCATGTGTGGGATCAGAAACGACTACGACAATCTCTCCAAACGCTGTTCGTGTGCGCCAACCTCCCACGTTCGAACATACATCCCCTATTGTGCCTCTCATTGATCGAGAATCCTTCGCATTGGCCAACAGGGACTCACAGGAACCCATCATTGGGCTGCACCCGCATGACCACGCCCAAGTCTGCGCCGAGGCGGACGCCACCGCAGGTTCCGGCAGAGCTCAAGCCGCTTCTCATCCCGATGAAGATCTGAGCCACCTCGCGTCGCCGATTCAAAGAACGCGTACGAAACCGAAACTGCGCAAGTCCTCTTCCGCTGGAGAGATTCTCCCGCACCTCCTCCACCGTTGCAAGAGATCGATGGCCACCTGGAGCCAGGCACGTTGCAATGCATTTGCCTCCCAATTCGGCGAGTCCACGCCAAGAGGATACATTCCATCAACTCCTCGACTACCTCTTCCCACTCCTGCTGCTGCCCTTCTTCTGAGTCCAACAAGAGGATCGACTTGCGTCTCCCATCGACTTTTGCCTCCTCCTCCAGTCTCCTCTTCTTCTCTTGAATCATCATCTGCAGCAGCCCCTTCCTCCTCATCTTCTTCAACCTCTTCAACCACTTCCACCACATCCACAGCAGCACCCACATTGAATCTGAACATGGCTTCTCTCTTGGGCAATTCCACTTCATCTCGTGCATCTGACAGTTCATTCAAGGTTCCCATCATTGAGCAAGAGGAGCAATTCGCGTGCAATCCTGGAATGAGTAAGGAGGGCACAAGTTCTCCGCCCGCCTCCCCATCCACTCTCCAGCCTGTACACGACACCAGCTCCATTTACCCCACCGTAGAACCCACTCTTGTCTCTGTCAAGCTTCCCGCAGTTGCCCTCCCCAAAGAGAAGCCTGTATCCATTCTCGTGGCTGAGGACAACGTGATCAACCAACGCATTCTCGAGCTGATGCTTGGAAAGCTAGGACACAAGTGCCACCTCGCTGCCAATGGTCTCCAAGCTCTGAAACGCGTCGCTGAGTACAATTACGATCTCATCTTCATGGACATTGAAATGCCGGAACTTCCTGGCCCTGAAACCGCGAAGAGAATCAGAGAGATGGGAATCACTACGCCAATCGTCGCGCTCTCCGCGCACGTCCTCAACGTTGCCAAGGAGCAAGCTCTCGCTTCTGGCATGAATCAGTACATCACAAAACCTGTCAAAGTAGAAACTCTTCGCAACGTTCTTCAAAGATGGATCCCTGAGAAGACAGTTCAACATTGCTGAACGAACCTCTTCAGACGTCCATCAACATCATCATCATCGTGCCATCAATCATATATGAAGTAATTGTGAAGCTTGTAGAATAGAAAATGCGATACCCAAACCCAATCAGGTTCAAATACTGGACATTCCCAAAGACGCTGTCGGGACGGTGTGGCGCTGCACGTTTCACTCTCTCGCTTGGCTCTTGCCTCCTTTGACCCATGGATACTCCAATTTCGGTCTTGCCAAAGGGATACACACCAAAAGGGGACAACTTTGAGCAGCTATGGTTGTCGTGTTCTCGAGTTGTGCTAGAATCCTTCTATTGCTTCGAACATCGCCCTCCTTCGACGTGGACATCGCCACATGACGATCCTTGCACTGGAATTCGAAACACTGCTCTCTCTTGCATCGATAAATTCAGAAATTGGCAGGCGTGGACGGATCTGTTAGCTTGCAGAGAGTCGCAAAGGTCCATGGCAGCTTTCAAGAGAACGAACTCCCAAGCTCCGGAACCCGTGAGTTGTCATGAACAAGCGGCTACAGTTCAGGCGTATAGAGATACTTACTTTGATGGGATCGTCACCAAACCTGTATCAAAGTGGACACAAACCCTGCGTACGTCTGTCTTTGCCTCTCCACCTTTCGAACACTCATATGGGGCCAACATCATCTAATCCGTCCCATTTGATACTCGTAATCCATTCTAGGCAATGCAAAGTCTCGTTGTAGTGCTATGAATCTTCAGTATCTGGCGTGTGCAGAGAAGGAGGGAGACCAATCCATTCCCTGCCTTGAACTGTCCACTCTACACACGGAAGTGCGTCAATCACCCTCTGATGCTTCTCATCTTCAGACTATTCTATTTTCAGCGATTTTCTAACCACAAACTGGTGTCCTAGTGCATTTGGAATCAGTTAGTGCCGTCAGAATTCGAGGAGTACCAAAAGTGTCGCCAAGCCACCCCCAATGACCCTTGTTCACAGCAAAGATCCCGGTCCGTACTTCATGTAGTGATTGTTGATGGTAATCCGCCACTTTTGACGACTTTCTCACTAACGATCTCTCTTGTTCGCAGAATGAGGGCGAAGCTCGATGGCTTGGCCGCAGATGCTACTGATAGCCTTGGACTTCGAAAATCTGATTATGTGCGCTATGGAGGAGCCTTTATGGCGTTCGATATGCAGGTGTACCCGTTGATGCACTTCAAAGAGGCGCGGAGTCGGTCGGAGGCCCATCTCTCGTCTCGTCCCCTCTGAATGGTCTCCATCACCTGAAAATGCATCATTCCATGATCAAGAGACTCCTAATCTGCCATAAAAGAAGTCGACCCAGAAGAAGAGGAACAATCGTGTGGTGTGGGTGTCTGTTTGTATGTTCAATGTACAATGTTAAATACGAGTGTGAGTGTTCTGCTTGTTATGGCCAGTATCCAAAGAATGTGATGCGGAGTCGAACCTTGACGATGTGGAAGCAAACGAAGCAGAAGAAGATGAGCGCCATCGTGACGAGCATTCTGTCTGTTACTTCTCTCCTTCTGAGTAAACTGAGCCATCCCCTTCCCTTTCTGATCTTGGAAGACATGTGATCCAATTCGTCGACGGCATAGTTGATGACTTTGCCCTGGTCGTCCAATTCACCGAGAATCTCTTGACCGAGCGCCACCTCCGTTGCCATCATGTTCCTCAGCCTCTTCAAGCCTTCAACCACATTCTTCGACTCCTTCAATGCATCTTCTTGACTTCGTATTTGTCTCTTCTTCGCCTGAGATTCTCCACCATAGCCTCCACCAACACCTCCGATCGAACCAGCCAACAGCTTCTGCCTATCTGCGATATACTGCCTTTCACGCTCCATCTTCACTTTTAGGTTGGCCTTCCTGAGAGAATCCTTCATACTATTCAAAGACACACGTTAGAAAGGGGAAGACACGAACAAAAGGGGATAGCAAGGACGTACTGCGCAAGTTCCGCCTGATGTCGTTTCACTTGTGCTTTCAGCTGTTCTCCCTCCACCTGATTCAAGGTCTCCTCGCTTTTTTGCTTCCATACCTAAGCACGGCATAGAAGAGGGGTTCGATTCGGTCAGAACTCTTGGATGGTTACCCGAAAAGGGCAAGTTTGGGAAAGCATCGAGAGCGTTACATCGGGAGCACCTCAGCTCCTCCGTACCTCCAATTTGGCTTCAAGCTCAGAAAAGAGCTTCTTGATTTGAAGGTTTTGATCTTCGACAGCCTGAAACGAGAGCTCGTTCTCTGAAGCGTTGCGCACAGCAGCAATTCGCGATTGTAGCAGTAGTTGAATCCGTACGAGATCTTGAATCACCAAGGGAGATTCTAGAGGGGCTGGAGGAGCACCAATTAGCGGCGCATGTGCAGTGGTCATTGGCAGAGGTAGGAGTGGCCGCGTCAAAGTGCCGTTCCAGCAAAGGCGAGTCACAGGCACGCAGACCTGAAGACCACCTGCGCACTTTTTCTCTCCATTTCTCTCCATTGCGGACCGAGCTCGGTCCTCGGGTCTCTCTCTCCATTTCTCTCCACTGGGAGCCCATCCCTTCCCGCACTTCGCGCTCTGGCGCATCCGAGTGCGCTTCTGCAGTCCAGTCTCTTCAGTCGTATAGTAACAATGTGCGTCCGCTCGTGTTCTTGCATCTCACTTAGACCTGTTCTATTCAGTTCCGCCTCTCCTGGGCCTTGGTTGGCCGATATTGTGTTGCCTCATTTCCAAATTGCGTTTCCTATCCTTCCCCACCTCTATACTGACCTAATTGTGGCCTTTTCTTGTGTACCGATGTGTGTTGCAACAGTATGGCTGCAGCAGTGGAGAAGAAGAAGGTTTTGAACGTGGATTCCTTCCTCAAAACTCTCGAGTCGACGAATGGCCGTGACAAGCTGGGCAAGTTGATCCAGTATGTTGCACGTTTCAGTGCTTGGTACTTGGCGAAGTACAACCCGAAGGACAAAGAGTCGATTGCGATGGCCACTGGAGTGCAGAAGGGCGTTGCGAGTGCGAGAAAGTTGACGCGTTTGTTGAAGTGGTGGCCTCTTCTGATTAAGGTGTATGACGCGTGCATGAAGAAGGGCTTGAATCAGCCTATTGTGGAGTTGGTGAGACACTTGTCGGCCCTTGGATTCGCGAACTACTTCTTCTGGGATGGAGCGGGATGGGCGATCGGCGTTGGCCTCATGAAGGGTGATTCTGCCAAGTATAGCAAGTGGTCGATGTACGGTTGGTTCGCCGCACTCGTTTTTGCCATGATTGCCGATGCACTAGACATTCTCAAGATAGTGAAGCAGAAGCAAGTCGAGGCAAAGCCTGCTGCTGGCAGTGAGACTTCCGCTCCCGCCGCATCGTCGTCGTTGTCGTGCACCGTCTGCGCTCCCTGCTGCAACCCCGTCGTTAAAAAGTACATCCTCAACTACGCAAAGAACATCTCTGACTGCTGCATCGCTGCAAAGGGCATCCAAATCGCGGACTTCAGCGAGGGTTGGCTCGGCATTTGCGGTATTGTTGCCGCTCTCGTCGGCTTCTACGAGCTCTGGCCTGCTCAGTGACCGTCGAAAATCTACACACGAGAATGCTCCGTGCCCCTTTGATCTCCACGCATGGTATGAAGCCTCCACATTCTCCTCCACATCAACGTCCCCATTCTCTCAGTTTTGCCCCTCTTCTTCCCCTGTCTCGAAACCAATATACCTCTAGAAGGGATATCCTTAGAAACACACTCTCTGCGTTTACATTTGCATTACAACTTCACAACTTGGGGATTGGTGGTCGACGGCGAGAGGCACGCGACGAAGGGTCGGGATTGGACGCGACCTGTTCCTCGAACACTGGATGTCTGCCTAACTCGTACGTCTTGGATGTATCCTTAATTTGCTCTTCTAACGCTCTAACGATCCTTTCGGCAGGACAGATCGGGGCGGTCACGTTGTCAATCCCCTCACAGAGAGGCTTCTCCTCGTTCCACGTTTTCTGAGATTCCATCACACTTGGCCAATATGGGTAGGTACGACACTGAGTAGGACGGACCTCGTATATGCTGCATTTGTTGCTGCTGTCCAGGAAGATGCAGTGGTACTCATCATCATGCTGCTTTTCGATCAGCGACCATCTCTTGATTCTTGGGATCCAACGCGTGTACTTCTTCAAAAATGTGTCGGAATCGAGGTCTAACTTCCTAGATATATCCAGAATATCTGTTTTGGTGAGCCAAACATGCCCTGATGCACCGGTACAGCACTTGCCTTGAGTTGGGAGGAAAGGAGTCAGATGGCGCATTCCAACAGGGGGATTTCTGTCCCATTCAATCAGAACATGCTGAAAAGTCACAATTAGAGCTTGCTCAAAGAGACTAAACACATACCGCATCCAGTGCAACCGAATTTCAGGCCATCTTTGTACCAAGCCGCTGTTTCAGAAGTAGCTCGCGTCGAGAGGCTTCGATAGGCCTGAGTATGCCGAAAAGCTGTTAGCCCATGGCATATCATGTCTGACAAGGGCCACCGATCAGGACAGCGCACAGTGACAGGAAGAGGGAACTGGCAATTTTCGAGCTAAAGTCCGACCTCCTGACACACTCCACACAGGGACTGCTCCAAATCAACATGAGCTCAATCCCTTACCATAAGCATTTGCATCATATTGGCGCCATTTCGACCGCCCTTACAACTTGTCAAGTGCATGGAATCGTCTTCGACATGGACGGCACTCTGATTCACGAAGGCATCGATTATGTGGCTATGCGATCTGCTCTTGGTATGCCTTACCCCTTGGATGTAATCATGGAGATTGAGAAGCTGTCCGATGCATCAAAACAGCAACAGTACGAGCACTACTGGGTTCCCTGCTTCCATCCACCTTGTTTCTCGTCTCTTTTAGCTCATTTTGCATATCTAACCTCTTTTATGCATTAATAAAGATGCTGGGATATCATCGAGTCCTTCGAATCGAAGGCCAGGGAGAACATCAAGGCGCATGAAGGAGTCGCAGAGTTCCTTGCTTGTCTTCATCTCCATAACGTCAAAATTGGTCTCTTCACTCGCAATTCGCATCGTGGCATTGAATCTATGAAGCTGGCGACTGGATTCACCTTTGATTTCGAACTTTCAAGGGCCTTTAGTCCTCCAAAACCGTGTACGTTGTTGAACCGTCGTCCTTCGACCGTTTCTGCTCCCCACCTAACTGTTTGATTCTGTTTGGTCAGTCCCCGATGGAGCTCTGCTAATGGCGAAGGAGTGGGATATGCACCCGAGGAACATGCTGTTCGTTGGAGACTCAGCGGACGACGTGAAGTGCGGAACAGCCGCTGGCATGAAAACAGTCTTGTTCGACCCGGAATCAAAGCGCCCTCATCTTCACTCTTCTGCTAGTCTTGTCTTTCAATCATTTTCCCAATTACAAGAGGTCCTCACTCATGGTGTGCACTTGTGATCTCAATCTCAAAATTGCTCGGATGCAGCCGCTCTGTCTCGTTTATATGGCCACAAATGATGATGCCAGGCAAGTATTTGGAGGAAAAAGATCGCGATACATTCAATTCACTCCTCATACTGAAGCAAATGGCGATGGTTCCTCAACCAGGTGCGAAACGATTTTGCATCCCTCGGTGGATTCGACGCAATGGTGTTCACCACGAACTGAGTGATGTCCAACTGTCTCTTGATCTTCTTCACCTGATCTTCGACTCTATAGCCATCTCAAACATCATTCATGGTCAGAAAAGTGGTTTGCAATGCTTCTAACGTTTCACATGGCGTACCGGCTTGTCTCGCCCTCTTGCTGACTCTCTAATACTCGCTTCACCTGACATATCGCCTGTAGATCCTG
>Ga0307375_10006267_pt1 | contig 11022 bp, 7 predicted proteins | sample TR1MG_FD_202531 | JGI IMG/M metagenome (GOLD analysis project Ga0307375, IMG submission 202531) | Soil microbial communities from Risofladan, Vaasa, Finland - TR-1 | ecosystem: Environmental > Terrestrial > Soil > Coastal area > Acid sulfate soil | place: Finland: Risofladan, Vaasa | collected...
GCGGTCTTCGCCCACGGCGAGGTGACATACAAGCGAGCCAAAGACAGCGCCACGCTGGATACGAAGCGACTGATGGCCGAGTGCCCGGATGTCGCCGCCACGTACGCCGTGACCCGCCCCGGCGTGCGCCGGTTCGTGCTGTCGCGGACTTCTGACAACTCTGAGAGGGCGACGACATGCTGAAGGGCTTGGCGATTACCCCGCCCGTGATCGGGCGGATTTCCATTGGGCGTGTGGTCGAGCGCAACGGCAAACGCCTGCCGGAGAAGGACGATCAGTTCACCTTGACCAGCCAGGTACAAGGCCGGGACGGATGGGTGTTGCACCCGCTGGACGAGAAGCTGCGCAAGGAAACCGAAGGCCACAAGCTGCGGTTGATCCCGGTGCGGCTGCTGTTCAACGATCCGGGCCTCAACTTGCGGGCGGACTACTCGCTATTCGACCGCGCCACGGGGCGGCCGGTGTGCGTGGGCAACGGCGAAACGTGTCGCCGCGCGGGCAAGGAGGATGTTGCCAGTCTGCCGTGTCCAGGGCCGGATGCCTGCGTGTTCGCGCAGGGTGGGTGCAAGGCTTACGCGCGGCTCAATGTGGTGGTGGGCGATGGTGACGACGACGCGCTGGGCAGCTTCGTCTTGCGCACCACGTCGTACAACACCATCCGCACGCTGGCGGCACGACTGGCGTATTTCAGTGCCGTGTCCGGTGGCCTGCTCGCCTGCCTGCCGCTGGAGCTCAAGCTGCGCGGCAAGTCCACCACGATGAGCCATCGCGCACCGATCTATTACGTCGACCTCGTGGTGCGGACGGGCCTCACGCTGGAAGAGGCGATACAGGAGGCAAGGAAGCGCGACGCGCAGCGGCGGTCCACTGGCTTCGATCAGGACGCCCTTGATGAAGCGGCACGCCAGGGCTTTGCGAACGGTACGCTTGAGGAGTTGGAGGAGGATGCGCCGGCGGTGGTGGAGGAATTCTATCCACCATCGGAAACGGGTGAAGCCGTGCAGAGCGAGAGCGAAGAAGTCGGTCGTTCAGCACCGGCAAATCTGCGTGGAAGGTTGGAAGCCAAGATGGGTCGTATCGAGAGGGCATAAAAGCAGGGTGAGGCGCATTGGCGCCTCACCCTGCTTTTCGCATTCCTTCTTTCTTTTGCTCAAAAAGCGCAGAAGCTCAATCCTCAACGCAAGCAGCAGAGTCATCGTCTTCGTTTCGATCACGCAACCCTTCGAGCCACTGGCGCACGTCGAAGCCACACAAATCGAGAGCGCCACGAGTGCTGCGTTCTTGAGCAATGACGATTCGCAGCCGCTCTTTGGCGATGGCGGCAGTGGAATGCGGGTGGCGCTTGAAGAGATTGACGGTGCACATGCATGAACCCTCAGGTAGCAAAGCCGTATACCACCACGGCACCAATGACCTTGAACATCGTTCGTCTCCTCGAATAGAGGAAGGGTTGCCGCGCTTGGTGTCGGTCACCGAGCCAAGTCCGCTGAACCAGCCTAGCCGTGGGCACGGACCGGTGCTGTCACCAGGCATGCGAGGAGTGTGGGCGTGGGCGGTCTGTTGTGTTGAGACTGGGTTTTTCCTGGAAGCGATGCGCCTTGCGGGGCACGATCGTTGCCCCATTCCGCTCCATGAAGACGACATCGACGCATGGGTCAATCCGGATCCCAAGGACCTCCCAAGCTTATACGCGATCCTTGATCGCCGTGTGCGACCGTTTTACGAACACCGACTGGCCAAGAAGGGATGATTCCTGACCGCGACCACCTTAACCAGCATTGACGGATATAGAGTGTGAGAAGTGCTCTCTTCCCGTCCTTGCCGGCAGCTTGAAAAAGGCACGTCCACTATACGTTTCACGTTTGAAGCGATGAATTGAAGACAGCTTTGCCAACCAAGCAGCCAGTGGGGTGGACGCCCACTGGCTTTTTTTATTGCGCACAAAAGGATCAGACCATGGAACAACTACACTTCGAGATCGTGTCAAAAGCACGTGGCACGACTGCCGATCACACGCGGCAAATCATGCGAAGAGGTTCTTTCGCCGAGCGGGATGATTTCATCGGATGGGATTACGGCAACATGCCGAATTGGGCACGGTATGAACCAGAAGCATTCTTCCTCGCATCGGACAAGTACGAGCGCAAGAACAGCCCCGCATTCGTCGCTTTGACTTTTAGCTTGCCGAACTGCTTGAGTACGGGGCAGAACCTGCATCTGGCGTCTAAGATCATGGACGCGATCGCGAGAGGCATGCCGTACATGTTTGCGGTTCACGAACCGATCGCTTTCCAATCTGGTGTTCGACATCCTCATGTTCACGGGATGCTGTCCGGCAGGGTGGATGACGGGATTGACCGATCACCGGAACAGACTTTCAGGCGGTACAACGGCAAAGATCCCCAAATGGGTGGGTGCAAGAAGATGGGCTGCGGTATACCACCTGCCGAGATCAAGAACTCCACTATCGAGATGCGCCGCATCATCGCCGATACGATCAACAACGAACTTCGCGCGCATGGCTTCAACGATCGGGTTGACCATCGCACGCTTCGGGAGCAAGGATTTGCCCGGAACCCTGTGCCCTACGTGGGCCGTGCTCAGTTCCGTAAAATGCGGGAAAGCCAGATGGAGTGCGCCTGCAACCGGGAGCATCGTCCGGAAGCTGGCGCTTCGTGGACGTCGTCGGAACCGTGGCGCATCTGAGTAGCCTGTTCGCCTGAGGGCTGCTTTGATGCAGACCAGTCTTGCCACGCTGCACTTCGCTGGGTTTTACGGATCGTCGCTTGCTGCCGCATTCCCCAACCCCTGGATCGGGGATTATCGGTAACAGGCTAGCCAGACGACCTGACGGACATCACCCCTCCGCTGAGCATCTCACCGTAGGTCTCTCGTCGACCCGAAGCGGACATCGGACCTGGGGCTATGCAAACGCATTGTGGGTTAGATCCGAAAGCCGCCGTCGAGCGGTCTGGCCTTCGAGAATTTATGGCCTCTCACCTCCCGTGTCGGCCCCAGCCTGCCATGGGCTTTGCGCCTTGGCGCTGGCTTGCAAGGCGCCCGGTCGCGGCGCACGTTTGCCAAAGCCTGGCTCCGACGACTCCTTAGGTTCATCGGTACGGCGCAAGATTGCGAGCGGGAGGTGTCGCGGTGCTTGGTCGCGTCCGAATGCCACGCTCAGGCGCTGAGCCACGGACGAGGCGAACCCTGCCGTGGGCATCGAAAGCGTTAGGTGCATCGGTGCGACCAGGTCAGCGTGCTTGCACGACGCGCCCAGGTCCATGGGGGCGAGAGAGAATAGGTGGCGAAGCGCGTTCAGGCGCGTAGGCACCGGGACTTGCGCTTCGGTCGGCAGCTGGGCAGCCAATAGCATTCTGTTCAAGGCCAAGGCGGACTTAAGCTCAGTCGCTTCAAGCGCATCGTCCGGATGCAAGTAGCCGAGGTAGGGCACGGTCACGAAGCGAGATCGGTCGCCCTCCCCGACAAGGTCGTCGGTAGCGCGTGTATGCAAGTGCAGGTGCTCCCACAACGCGAAGTTGTCGGTGACGGGTACCGCGCCCGTCATCTGGGCGATGAACAGCCCCAGCTCCAGGTTTACCGACCGGGAGATGATGAAGTGCGAGCCCGATTCTCCGGCCGGCCGGACCTGCAACAGCGCCATGGGGTCGGCTTCGCCTTCGTGCCGGAAGTAGTCGATGAGCTTGTCGACTTCTTCGTCAGACAGGTCCGGCAAGGTCTCCCGAATCGATTTGGCGAGCGCGCCCGCCGGCATCTGGCGCATCGATCGACGAAAGTCGTCCTCCCCCAGCCATCGGTAATCGGCCATGAGCTCTTCACTCATCTTCCAGCCGGCCGTGCGCTCTTGCACCATCGAGTGCATGGACATGCGGAAGGCGGCGTTGAATTCGGACGGATCGGGAAATAGAACGACCTTGTTCTGCTCGATTAGCGGCGCAAGCGTGAGCAAGAACACGATGTTCTTGAGCATCTGCTGCTTGAAAGCCCCCGGTCGCTTGAGCGGGCTGAACTCCGGCGCGTTGTGGCGCGGATTCATGAAGGGATTGAGCACCAGCACCTGGTCGAACAGCGGCACCAGGCTGATGACGCTTTCGGCCACAGTGCGCGGGTCAGACAGGCCCATGAAGATCGCGCGCGACTTGCCGTCCCCCGGTGCGGGCAGTAACTGTGTCAGATCGGTGTCTTCCGGCCACAGAAATTGGTAGATGCGATGCAGGCGCTCCACCTGATCGTCCGATAGGTCCCGGCGCACCCGCACCCAGTCGGTGGCTTCGTCCAGCCCTAGAACGCCGTTGATCGCGCGGATCAACGCGAAGTTGCGCTCGCGTAGGCTCATCGCGTCCCAAGGTGGGCGCTCGTCCGGATCGATCGGTCCGCAGCACGCGCCATAGTTGTCTCCGCGCCCACAGGGGCACGGATCGCCCGGCTGCACTGGCTCGGCCGGTAGCTCCTTGGCCACGAACTCGTGGTCCTTGGAGGTACGCCCGTACTCGTCCCGGTATCCGGTGGTCCCGTCCTTGTAGCCGATGTAAATCTCGCCGCCGAAGTCGAACAGCCTATCCTGCGGAGGCAAGAGCAGGCGCGAGGTGCGCTCCAGGTCGAAGGCAGCCTGGTGTTCTGGAAACAGCCATTGTGGAGCGCCGGCGGCGATATAGCGGTGGGCACGATCCTTGAGGATGTGGTTTATGCCGATGACCTCGTCGGTCGTCAGGCTGCGCTCACGGATCAGTGCATGGGTGCGCATGAGTGTGTGGCCGAAGTGGCGGGCATTCATGCGCTTCCGCAACATCGGCACTTGCGTGGGCTCTTGGGCGTACGGCAAGTGCGTCAGGATCAGCATGTGGTTGCCATCCAGTGCAAATAACGTCTGGGTGCCATTGAGCATGATGCTGGCATCGTCGGGGTAGACCGGCGGCGCCCGAACGGCCAGCGCCGCGTTGAAGATTGTGACCGGATGGTCGCTGATCAGAAACTTCACGTCCGAAGGCTGTGCGCTGACGATTTCGACCACGCCTTCGACCCACACCGTGCCGAACATCTGTCGCAGATGCTGCATCTCCACTAACAGCTCGACTTGGTTCAAGGCCGGGTAGCGCGAACGGATCCTGTCAAGGCCTTTCGGTGTGCGCAGCTTTTGCGCCCCCAGGTAATCGAACAGGCGCTGGTAGTGCGCTTGCATCTGGGCCGGGTCGCCTAAAATGAACGCGCGTACGGCATTGGCACCGAAGTCATCGATGCCCTGGAACAAGACGGTTTCGACCTGGTCGTTGAGTTCGTCACCAAGGCGGGTGACGTACAGGTCCTTTTCCCAGAAACCGCTCGCGGGTGCGCGCGGACGCGGCACGGACACGATCGGCGTTCCATCGGGGCGCGAACGAGGCTGTAAATCCAACAGCCAGTTGGGTGCCCGGTCGATCGCAAAGCCGGCTTGGTACCATTCGGGCACGTAGTGGTTCTTGCGCGAAGCGGGCGGCTTGGCCATTGACCCCAAGAATATCGCGAGGGTATCTCGCCGTCGAATCAACGGTCGAGACATCGGTGCCCCGGTGGCGGATGCACTGCTCGTTGGGCAGCGCTCTCTGAGCTCAGGTCGGGAGAGTGGGTCGCCGACGATTACTTTCGCCAGGGGGCGAGGTCGGGTTCGATCGAGCGTCCCAGGAACTTGCGCTGGTTTCCGGCACTGGATTTATCCAGGCCGGAGTTGGACGGTCCGCGGTTCACTCGCGCATGCCAGCGCCTGCGCGCATGCAAAGGGGAAGAAGGATCAGCCTTGGCCGCTTCGGAAGCCTCCCACAGCTCGGCGCGGCGATCGGCGCTGGCGCGGAACAGCACCCAAGCCGCGTAGCTGCCTTCCGCCGTGTCGCTCGCCCAGTACTCGCGCCACCAATGCCGCGCACAGGCTTCGCGCCAGCGCTCGCGCGCGGCCTGATGTTCGAGCTGCGCGATCGTTCCCTCGAGTGGCCCATCCGGCCACGCGCCGGCGACCGGCAGCTCATTGAAGGCCAAAAAGCCCGACAGCACGATGGCGCGCTGCTGGCGCCAGTTCAACGCGCTGACCGCATCCTGGGCAATGACGGCTTCCACCCAGTTGCGCCGGTCGTTGTATTGGGCCGCCAGCACCAGTTCGTATAGCCCGTGGTCCGAGGTCGACGCGTCAAGTCCGAGCAGCTTTTGGCGCAACGCCTCCACAGGCGGGGAATCGGGAGCGCCGAAGACGAGATGCAACAACTCCGGCAAATTCGCGCCGCTGATCACCCGGCTGTGAAGGGTCTGGCGCAAGGCGTTCCACAGCGCCGCGCCGACGTCAGGACGCGAGGCCAGCAGCACCTCGCACAGCGCCAGGAAGGGGACTTCCGCTAGGCGTACCCGGTGCCGGAAGGCGTCGGTCAAGGTGTCGTAGCCCTCGATCCACCGTTCGATGAACTGTGGCGCGGCACGCCAGACCATCTCGAACTCCGCCGCGGTCATGTCCATCATGACCAAGCTGGAGGTGGTCTGACGTGCGAGCGTGATGCGCTCCCAGGCGACCTTGCGCGCCGCCTTGAAGGCGGCGTTGCGCGTGTCGTCGTCGAACATGCGGAAGAAGCCTTCGGGCGAGTCGGCGTTGGCTTCCGGCAAAGGCTGCACGGACACACCCAGCGGGCGCGAACCGGAGTGGCCTTTCCACACCGTCAACTCGGCACCCGGGTCGAATTCCGTAGCCGTGTCCGCGCGAATGACCGCATCGAAGGCCGTGGCCGCCTCGAGGACCTCAACGGGATCCTCGCCCCGGATGCGCGCCGCCTCCAGCCACCACCACGGCGGCAGGCGCGGCCACACCTGATCGAACGGGTCACCCCGGGTCGCCGCGATCAGGGCGTTGGAACCATGGAAGGCGATGCCCGGATCCATGTTGACCTGCCAGCGCCAGCCGTGTTGCAACAGTTCGGCCCCCAACCGGGCCGCGTCGCTGGTGCCCAGGATCAGGTAGGCCAGGCGCCCCAAGTTCTCGTTGTCCGATTTCAGCGCCTGTGCGATCCAAGACCACGCCGTGTCGCTGAGCGACGGAGGGGCACCGGACAACATCTCCAGGAGCTGTTCTTGCACCGCGGCGCCCTGACCCTCGGATTGCGCCACCAATTCATCCACGTCCTGCCGGGGCAACGCCCCCACCCCGTCCCGAAGGGTGGGCATCAACTCCGGCAACGCGGCGGCCAGGACCGCTTTGACTTGGTCGATGGGGGCGAGCTCAGCGATCTCGGCCAATACGGCGCGGTTGCCGATGTCGTAGCGCCTTTGCTCCGAAGCGCCATCGGCGGTTTCGCGCAAGGCGCGCGCGGCGGCGCGTTCGGCATCGCCCTGGACCAGCGCGGCATCGTTCAACTGCAGGGCATGCCAGAGTTGGGCGTCGGGGGCTTTGCCGGGGCCGGCCGCAGCCCAGGACCGCCACAGCTGGGCCAGCTCGTCCGGCAGGCACCGGGCCAGGACGGGGAGCAGGCGCTCGAACTCATGCGATTCGGACGTGGTGTGGCGATTGATGTAAAGCTTGTCGACCGGAAACTGCTTCACCAGCGCCCGCAACTCATCGCAGTACGCCGCGGTTGGTACGAACGTCGGATCCAGCCAGTGTTCTTGCAAAGTATGCGCGCGCTGGATCGGCGTCATAGCGGTGTCCGCCAGTACCTGGGCCGCGTGGCGTCGTTCGACGGCGAAGAATCCGCGGCCGATGTTATCCAGATAGTCGCGCTGGTAGTTCCACTTGAAGTCAAGCTCGCTATCGACGGACTCGCCTGCGGCGCGGTCGGCCGGATACCCGGTGAGGTACAACAAGAAGGCCGCCACGCGTTGCTGTAAGCGCGGGTTGACGCCCGCTTCCGGAGTTCGCGCCACCATCTGCGCCGAGGCCTGTCGCAAGGCCAGTGCTGTCGGCTCTGGATCTACCTCGTTGAGCAGACACAGCCACTTGAGCGACTCCCAATGCGGATGGAACGGCGACAACAGCGCCGATAGCGCACCGGCGGTGAACGCGGCGGAGGCATGCTGCAGGGGAAAGCCTTCGAGCAAGGCGGCCGCGCTGGCACCCCACTGGTCGGTGTCGTGGTCCACCACCTGCAAGGGCACGCCCAGCACGGTCTTTGCATTGCCGGGGATCGAACCGATCCGCTCGAGTAGCCGCTCCTGACGTTTGGTCTTTTCGGCGTCGTCGCTGCCATTCATGAAGCGCGCAACCACGCTCAACCATTTCGTGGCCCGGGTCACAAAGCGATCGCGAAGCGACGCGTCGCCCCGATCCAGACTGCGCAGCGCCGTCAGCGTCACCAGGCGCGCCGAGGACTGGGCCGATCGCCCCGTGCGCTCCACCACATCGAGCAGGTTGTCCGGCATGGCCGGTGCCAGCGCGATCAGCTCGGCTCGGTGCGTGGGCGCCAAGTTCTGCGTCTGCAGCCACGCAGTGACCAGCAGCGTCAGCGTCGGGCCGGTTTGGCCTGACTCGAGCGCAATTGACACCGCGGCGCGCAACACTTCGGCCCGCTGGTCCAAACCCGCGATAGGCTCCAGCCACCCGGTTAGCGCGTTGTCGGCCTTGGCCACGTCGCTTTCGGCGGCTACGAGTTCGACCAACGCGGCGCCCAACGCGTGGTTGACCAGCACTGGATCGAGTTCATAGCCGCCCGCAGCGTCCCTGCGGGTGAAGGTGCCATCGATGATCTCGCTCAGGCGACGCGATACGTGGCTCGGGTCTTGCGAAAAATCGTGCGCCTGGTCGGCCAGCTCCTGGCGCGAGTACTTGGTGATGCCCTTCAACGCGCGTTCGGCCACCCCGCGCAGCCAGTCGCGCCACTGCTCGTCCGACCAGGCGCGGTCGCCCAGGGTGTCGCGCCCGTGCTCGAACAGCAATCGTTGCACGGTAATCTGGCCCACATCCTTCAGGCGATCGTGCAGTCGCACCACGAGGCTGAACAGGCGCGGCGTGCGCGCCTGCTCGAGCAGGTCGGGCTTCATCGATGCGCGCGACAGGCCGTGCTGCTGCAGCATCGCGTCGAGCTCGGCGTCGTTGAACTTGTCCACTTGCGCCTTGTCGGGCTTGTCGACCAAGCCCTTGAGCTGGCGCAGTTCATTGTCGAAGTAGGTCTGGCGCGTTGAGAGCACCACTCGCACCCGTTCCCGGAACGGCTCGGCTTGCAGGACCTTGAGCACGGTGATCCAATCGAACAGCGGTTCCTGGTTCACGCCGTCGAAGACCACCACGAAGGCGGCGCCTTCGGATGGCGGGCGCAGCAGCAGCTGGTCCACCCGCGCCCGCCAATGCGCCGCGTCACGTACTCGAGTCAATTCGTGCAGGCGTTCGCCGAGAAATTGCGTCAGCCCCGTCTTGTTGAGCTTGGTCAGGCCCGGCATCGCGGAAGACGGAACGACCAGCGTGATCGGCAACTGGTCTTCGACCTGCTCGAGCCAGTCGATCGTGGCCCAGGTCTTGCCCATGCCTTCGCTGCCGATCACACACAAGGGCGTGCCCTTGGCGCTGGGACCGGCAAGCCATGCGGCCATCTTGCTGCTGGGGCCGGCTCGGCGGACGAATTGCGGACCCTTCACGGCTTGGTTCAAGGTCAACGCCGACTCGTGGCGATCGGTGCGCACTTTGCGCAGCAGTTCTAGCGAGCGCGTGCGCAAGGCCTCGAAGCCTATCTGCCACGCTTCCAGCTCGCGCTGCAACTCCGCAATTTTTGCCGTGAAGCTCGGCGCCAGTGCCTTGGCCAGCGCTCCGGCGCGTGCGCCGAAGTGCTTTTCGGTCGTGGTCGGGTCCCAGGCCAAGACGGCAGGCAGCGCCGGCGTGCTGGTGGCTTTCCAGTCCACGATCAGCACCGGCACGCCGTCGCGCAGCCCGGAGTTGTACAGGCCCGTCTCCACCTGGTCGGGCACATCCCGCGAGGACGCCAGGATCCATGCCTCCAGACCAGGCGTGCGCTCTTGCGCTTCATCGATTTCACCCCGCAATGACCGCTCGTCCAGCGGCGTGCTGTCGCGATAGCGCTTGCACTCGATCAGCAACGATCGGCCCTGTCGTCCGGCGGTGCTGGCATCGGTGCCGTGCTGCGTGCCGGACTTGGCGACGGCGAATGTCGTCTCGACAAGCCTACTGAACAGCTCGGTGACCCCGTCCTCGAACACGTCGGTGCCCGCCTTTTGAACCAAGGCTTGCAGCTCGTCAAGCTCGGCCTTCATGGCGGCCCACACGGACGGGGTTGGCATCGTGATGGACAAGGTGCATCCCCAAAAAAGTAGACTTCAGTGCAGCGTGCAATCAATTGCAAACGTCACCGCGCCATTCTACGGGTAAGTATTGCCACCTAACGCGGCCGGCGACGCCGAAGCCCCCCCTTGAATCGGCCCCGGCGCACTGCCATGGCACCCGCACCGGCACTTGGTCCAAGGCCGCTCAAAGAATTCGGCAGTCCAACCACGTGGCTTGGGAGAAAAGGGGCTCACGCACACGACGAGAGCTACCGATAATCGAGCTTTCGATGTCCGCTCTTGGCCGATCCCTTCCGGTGGTAATGACGCTGATCCGGTCCGATGCCGGAAATGAGCAACTCGTTGGCGAGGGTGCGCAGTTTGGCTGGAGGCGCTTGATCGGATTCGCTGCCGACAGTGGCCAATTTCTCTGGCAAGCGTCGGCAGGTGGTTCGCGTCTTGCAGTAAGGCCCTTCCATGAACCGTCAGGCCGCGATTGGTCAGGGTCAGCGGAGCGAGCCGATTCGATCGAAACTTCGACCAAGCTGATCGAGTCGAGCATGGCATGCTCAGCCCTCACCTCACGACTGATCGGCATTGCGCCAAATCTACTGATCGTCTACTGGCTTCGTGTTGTTGGGATTGCCTAAGATTTCATTGACGATAGACATGTCGTGCGAGGCTTTGCGGGGCGCACCGCGCTTTGGCTCAGACGCTGATGACTTCATGTTGCCGCGCCGAAGGTTTCGCTTTTGGCCGGTCATGACGAAGCCGTCGCCCTTGACGATGTAA
>Ga0307375_10006269_pt1 | contig 11019 bp, 7 predicted proteins | sample TR1MG_FD_202531 | JGI IMG/M metagenome (GOLD analysis project Ga0307375, IMG submission 202531) | Soil microbial communities from Risofladan, Vaasa, Finland - TR-1 | ecosystem: Environmental > Terrestrial > Soil > Coastal area > Acid sulfate soil | place: Finland: Risofladan, Vaasa | collected...
CCGAGGTTGATTTGATTGCGCAGGGCGCAAAAAAACCCGCAATTACGCGGGGTTATCTGACACCATCCAACGGCTTGATTCGCCAAAGGAAGTGGTGGCTATGGGTGGACTCGAACCACCGACCCCATTATGAGTGCTGTGCATCTGAAATACTTTAAGAAACGTAATGTTACATCTTATCGAAAATTGTAGCAGCATGTTAGCCACACTTGAGCGTAATAAGTCGTTATGTATCAATGATATAAAGCCATCACAGTGCTTTAACAGAAATCGGGGCGAAAAGTGGGGTCCCGTTAGGCGCAGGTCCATCAAGGTCGATTGATGTAGTTAATCCACTGTCAAAGCCTCTTGCCACTACCGTGAGCACAGCACTACTGTGACTGTATGGACGGTGACCTACCCAACAAAGACATCTTCATTGAGCTCGACCACACGCCTGTGCCGGATGGGTGGTGGCCCGACCTGAGTAAAACGTTGCTCGAGCTTGAGGCCTCGATCGCTCCGATCGATCGGCCCATCTTGGCCCCGCTGGTGAGTTACCTGGCCCGGCACTCCCAGCATCTGCGGGTCCAAGCCGGAATAAAGGCACCGGTCAAGCTGCCAAGTTCCATCTACGAAGCGAATCCGGCCAGTGCCACACTGCTTCTCTTCCGCGATAAACCGTCGCCAGGGCTTAAACGTCTGATCTGCATCGGACTCTGCGCACTCATCGAAGCGAGCCCAGAAGGGCTTGCCGCCCCCAAGAAGCTGCTGTCGGCACTGCGTGGCGCCTTGAGGAGTCCCAACTCGGCGATCTCAGGAACACTCGGCGCGATCTCGTCGATCCCACAACTAATCAGCTTCCTCGATAACGATCAGGGCATCAGATCGTCGCTCAAGACGGATTTCCTGGACCTCTGGGAAACGTGGCTCCGCGATACCCTGTTTCGTTGGATGTTGGCCGATCCTGATCGTCTACGCCAAAAGCTGGAATACCCGCAGCTGGCCCCTCAACTGGAAGATCCGCAGGTCCTGATTTCGACACAGGATGGCCAGATCGAAGACGGTGCGGCGCTCGCGTGCTTCAGTACCAGCGCATTTGTGCCGCAGCCGGGGGAAACGGCGACAATCCAGGCAGGTCGTGCTGCATCCGCACAGTTGGAACGGGCAAGCGTGGGCGATCTGCTGACGCCTGCCGAGCTTCGTATTCCGAAGGCTCTGGACAAACGCCTGTGTCGGGAAACGGTGAGGTCCGCGCAAGAGCACCTCGGTCGTGATGACGCACGCGCTGAAAACTTCGTGGCCCTCGCCCTGGTGCTGGCCGGAGGTATCCGCGAAATCGACCTTCGGGATGTCGTGTGGGGAAAGCAGGACCGTGCACGTCCGTATGCCATCGACCTCAGCGCGCCCGTGCTCTACAGGCGTCTCAAGCGACCGGCCCATGCGGTACTGCCCCCGAAACAGTTGAGCGACTGGCTTCAGCCGAGCACCGAAATCGTGGCGTGGCCGCTGCCGGACTCGGTGTACGCACTGCTGATCAGGCTGGCAGCTGATGTTCCCCTACCGGGCGATCCTGTCCTCCCGCTACTGGCTGCATCGCCTAAATGGTCATACCGGATGCATGAGGTCATTTCGCATCTCGTACCAGAGGCGAAGGTGGGGGCCCTCGCGCCACGACTGGCACTGGCATCCGAGCTGGCCACCACCCTGGGCACGGAAATGGCCCAGTTGGCGATGGCGGACACATTCGGGATGTCATCCATTCCTGCCTACTACTCTTCCATGCCCGAAACGGAACTCGCCCAGTGCATCGCCCTTATCCAGTCGCGGCGATTCGGGGAGACCGTTGCCGTGCCCGTTGGACGACCCGGGTACGTTGGATCGAGGCTCGCCCTGACCGACCTGGCGGCAAAGCGTTGGCCCGGCACCCTTCGGGATTCGATGAAATGGGCCGCGCGGCAACCCGACGATGCGCTGGTTGGCTGGCTCTCGCACCGAAACCATTTGGTTGCCGCGCTGTGCAGCGCGACAGGTCATCGACCCGAAGACGCACTCGGACGCATTTTCCTGGCAGACGTGATCCCCGAGTACGGCCTGATCATTCTCCAGGACAAGCAAGTGGATGCGTTGCGAGCCACGCGTGTCGCCGCAACGGGCCGGTTATGGTTGTCGGACCTGCGCCGTTACCTGGATCGTCTGATCAGGATTTTGCAGGAACGCGCGGGCACGCCCGAGGGAACATTGGCGAGCGCGATCCTGCGGAATGAAGAACCGCTTTTCACTGCCCTGACACCCGAAGGCTCGATCGCCCCCATGACGGCCGCGGCGTTGCGTGAAGGGATGCCGCCCGAACTGCAGTCGGTCGAGAACTTCTTCCGACATCGGCTGAATCAGCAGCTGCTGGCACGTCGGGTTGATCCCGAGTTGCGGCATGCGCAGCTGGGTTGGATCGTCTCGCCTGCCCATCTGCACGCCGACCTGTCGCCGCGGGCACCCATCGATCTGAGCCGGATCCTCGAGCCGGTCATCGATGACCTGCTCGTTACTGATGGGTGGTATCTGCCATCGGCCCGTAAGACCCGATGGACATGGGAGGGTGTGCCCATGCCAGCGCCGATGGATTGGGAGGCCGCCTTTACCTCGCACAAGCGTCAGCATGAAGAGGAGCAAAAACGCATCAGGCTGCGGCTGCGTGAGCGATGGAAAGAATATGAAGCGCCCGTCTTGTCCCGGCTGGGGAAAGCCTTCGAGGAATTCAGTCCCCTGCTTCGCCTCGATGCCGAGAAAAGACATCTCGTCCCCATCCAAGGAATAGCGGGTCCAGTCACCCTGCGCATGGACCAGCACGCACTGATCCGTGATCGGGTGCGCCTGGATGACCAGGATCCCTCCAGCGGCCTGGAGGCCGTCATGGCCCACGTGCTTCTGTATCGACTGGTTCGTCGAGCGCGGGCGCGGGGGGTGATCCACGGGCCGATCCCCAGCCGCCCCTACCTGACTATCACGGCCGATCCCTCGCCATTTCTGCCCCGGCTGGGCATCGCCGTGCGTCACGCGCACGCCCTCCGGCGCGGGCTCGAAGCCCGAGCGAAAACTGGATATATAAGAGACCAGGCGCAACTTACGGTCTGGTCCATCCTGGCCTTTTCAATGTACCGCCGCATCGGGTGGGCACGTGCCGCGACGAGCGCGGCGCGAACCGCCCTGCGGGCGAAGGGGCGTAGCCACGTCGTCCGTATCGCCGCGCATGTCGACGACGCCAGTATGCACATGGTTTTCAGCGGCGCGCCCGCCGCGCTCCTCTTGCGTCGGAAACAACGCGCACCCACGTCGCCCGCGCCCTCCCTCGACGCGCTTGAGGACTGGGCTCTCGCACATCTCTCCCATGGCATTGAATGGGGAGAGCGCGGTACGGCGGCGGGGCGCATCGAGAAGACGCTCGCGGCGGCAGCTCAGATCGAACTCTCCGGGATCGAACGCTGGCTATGTCAGGCGGGGACACAAACGGCAGCCGAGTCTCCTGTTCGATGCATCGCCCGCGATGACGAATGGTCGATCCATACCGCGGATCTCACGACCCAAGACCCGGAACCGGCTGCACAGGATCCTCCGATGGCGGAGGAACACGCCACCACGATCGATCCATCCACGCAACGGGGCGACTACACCCGACTGATCGGTTTACTGAATAAGCGCACGTCCGGAAAGCGTCGCGCCGAAAAAGCCACCCAACCCAAGAGGGCTTCGGACGGCAAGTATGGATGGCGAGCTGAGCTGCAACGCGAACTGGTCAAGCTACGCGACGACACGCCGCACGCCCCCAATCTGGGCGTGCTCATCGGGTATGTGCTGGATCACCTGCGGTACGGCAGTGAAGACGGCCACCGGCTCGCCCAGAACTCGCTTCGGCGAGAGATCACGCAGATCGGCTGGCCGATGCTGGTGCTTTTGGCTGACCGACGTCTGCTCCTCCTCGCGGCCGAAGCTCTGCAACAGTTGTACCGGGAGATCCTGCTTTCCAAGTCGGTCGAAGCCAGACCCTATGCCTTCGAGGAGCTCCAGCGCTTCCACCGTTATCTGGTGAGAGTGCATGCCCGTCCCTCTGTCGATCTGTCGGAGCTGAGCGTCTTGTCGGGTGCGCGACAGGTACGTATTGAGCCCGGTCTGCTGACCCCTGCTGAACGTGCGGCGGTCGACGAGGAATTGCGGCTGGATCACGAGAGGGAGCAGGAGCGGACCGATGCCAATCCCGACTTCCTGCGCCTTTCCCTGCTCCGACGGATCTTCTTTCTCATCCTCGAGGCTACCGGGATTCGTCCGGGTTCGGCTTATGGATTGACGCTTGGAGATATCCATTTCCTCGGGGACGCGGGGGACTTCGCTCATATCCGCACCACGGGCGCCTATGGTGAGGCGAAAACCCAAACATCGGTAGGGTTTGTTCCGCTGCGGGGTGCGTTGTGGGAGCAGAACCGTCCATGGGTGAAGCACTGGCTTGATGAGCAACGGGCTGCAAGCCCCGACGCATGGCGGGATTTACCGCTTTTCGCGTGGAAGACTGGCGCAAAAACAAGAGTCCACGAGCATCACCTCACCGCGCGGATCAATGCCTTATTGAAGTGGGTGAGCAACAACAAGGCCGCACATTGTTACTGGTTGCGGAAGGTCTGCATTTCCGAGCGCTTCCACGCGCTTTGGAACAAAGAAGAAGTGTCGGCACGTGACGTGTATGGAATGATGATGATTTCCGGGCATGCGTGGATCCAAGTCACGGTGGAGCGCTACATCAATGATCCCGCAAGTTTACTTTTTGCCGACCTGCGCGGTGCCGAGAACACGCCAAGCGCCCTGCTTCTGGCCATCTCAGGCATGGAACGGGGTGCACTCAATATGGCGTGGAGTCGAGGGATACGCGATGGGGCAACGAAGACGGCGATCCTTCTTGGTCGGATGGGCATGGGCCATGCTACGACCGAAGGAGAAGTTCGCACGCCAGCACCAGAACTTCGGCGATTCAAACCGTTGCTGCCTTCCCATATTGACGCCTATGCACGGGCGATGCATAGGGACAGAACTCAAGAGGAGGCCATCCTGGAAGCCGGCATTACGGAGCTGCAGGCACTTCAGTTTGACAAGGCCGCCGGCGATTTTTTTGTACGTCGCGGCTTTGTGCCATGGAGGCTTCCCGAGAAGGAAGACCCCCGCTTCATTTGGCCGGCACCAAGGAGAATGGCAGGCAGCGAAAAATGGTTTGCCCTGTTGGACAAAGAGCCGTCGAGTGAACTCGTAGGCCTTGCCGAATCCTGGCTGGGTCAGCCGCACGCGGCGCGACTTTTTGGTGAAGACGTGATAATGCGGATTCAGGAGAGTCAACTCAGCGCCGTCCATGATTTGCTGTGGCGCACTCAAATAAAAATGCAGGTGGTGACTGAAAGAAGCCACCACCTGCTCAAGGACCCCTCGGCCGCCAGCCCCACCAAGGGCCACAGTTCGGCGCTCCGCTGGGTACTTACACTCATATGGATTTACTCGAACTATCCCAACAAAATCTAAAGCCTATGCTGTGCCTCCAGGCTTCCGCCCGGCAGCGCGCGATAAACGCCCTTTCTCGTGATCTCTACAGGCCCAATGAATACAGCCTCACATTTCACCACGCGCTGATAGATTTCATCGAGGTCGAAGGCATAGTCTACGAGTGGCAACTCGATCACATTCATATCATCCATAATAATGACATTGGCGTCATCCATAGGAACGCATAGACCACGGACCTTGGCGTTGATATACCTATGATTATTTGCAGTAGTTTCTGGCTCAGTAAATGCCGCCATTGGCACATGGGGAAGCTCAACAATTTTACCGCCGACGTGAATTTCTGCAACCAGCTTGGTTTTTTCGAATGCCTTCGAAAGCGTACGCAACAATTTAATGCAGTGCCGATGGGTGACGGCTTGGGCAAGTGGCTTTGGCGGCTGGCATAACGAATTATTTACAACCTCTTGCGCCGAGAGCAAGACGTCATCAATCATCGAGTCAGAGAAGTTAAAAAGGTCTGGCTCCTTACTAATTTCCAGGTGAATGTCTCCACCCCACATAATCGGCTCACCGATATTGGCACCGTAGCAAATGGCAAGGGCGCGGAGGAGCGAGGGCAGTTCGCCAAGCTTGTCGGTCGATTCTTTGTTGAGTTGGAAAGCGGTACCTGGCTCAGCGTCATGTGCAAAGGTCAAGCAAATACTGCGCGACAGATTTAATTTCTTCATATTTTGTCTCCCTAGAAGCAGTAATGGGATAAAAAAAGGGGGGGTGCAAGGCATCCAAGCGGGCCGCAAAAAGCCGCAACTCAGTATGAAATTCGAGAAGTATTTACCCGGCCTTGCGCGGGAACACTTTGGCGACGCGTCGATGTCCGTTTTTGATTGCGGATATCGTTTTTTACGCGCGCGATAATTCGTCGCTATCAGTTGATCAGATAGCGCTTATTTGAATTGTGCAGGGCAGATCAGGCACCGAGGCGAGACGGCGCTCGATCGGATGTCCATGTGATAGTCCACCCCGCCAACTGGTGTTCGACCACGTCGAACACCAATTAATAGGGGCCCGTTGACGAGCACCGGAATCACTTCAAAAAATCTTGGTCTTTGGGCGCACAGATGGATTTGAGGTTGCGCCAAAATTGGCGTGACCATAGCTGTCAACCCAGTGAGACATGGGTGCGCGCGATAGGAGCGCGGTCAAAAACAAGCACGATGGTCAATCTGACACGAGCGCCAACACGTTGAAGCAACGTGGGCTGCGGAACAGGATCGTTCAAAAATCAGTACCTACTCACACGGTCGCACCGCGAGCCAGCATGGTTCTAATAAAAGTTGCCCAGCAAGGTGAAGATCAGCCGGAAACGTGTGATTTCACAAGGCGCAACTTGGGTACATTAGCGAATTCGGGTTTTTCCGAATCGCGTGGTACAAAGAAAACCGAGGTAACCCACCTCCTGAGGGCTGATCTAGGATCAGAGTGTCCTGCTAAACAGGACGCTCACAGCGTGCCACTTAGCTTGCTCAGGTGTCAACTCCTTTGGGAGAGCACCGCCAGCTGGCTCCAGTGCGAGCCGACGCGTTTCCGGAACGGCGCGTGCTTATTCCGCTCAAACCCGCCACCGATTCCACTCTCAAACCGGCCAGCCGTAACGATGTGGAAGCGGCCACCCGAAATGCTCTCAAACCGGCCGGCCCTGGACGCTCTCGAATCCGCCTCCGTGGGCGCATAAATCTTCCCTCCGGCGACCCTTCGGATCGTTGGGCACCGAGCACGACGCGACGCGACGGGCAGACATCGGCCAGCAACTGCCGGTCGTCATCTCCGTCAGGTCTCCAGATAGCGGACGTTGAAAGCTCAGACCAATGGCAAATCAAACGCTCCTCGTCGCCACCACCGGCGGCACCTTGGAAGCACTGCGCGCGGGTAGCAGCACCGCCGCCTGACCGAGTACGAGCATGACAAGTACGCCAAGCGCCACGCAAGTCACAGGCAGACGTGTCATCTCGTAGTGCGTCATCAACCATTCGTTGAGGCCAAAGGAAAACAGCGCGCCGAGCAGTGCACCGCCTCCGGCGATCAGCAGGTTCTCGATCAGGAAGTAATGCAGGATGTCGATCCTGCGAGCGCCAAGTGCCCGCCGCACGCCGATCTGCCGGGTTCGCTGATCCACCCAGAAGCTGGTCAGGCCAACAATGCCTGCGGCGGTGACGCATAGCAATATGACGATGATCACGCTCATCAGCAGCACTATGCCGCGGTCCGACCGATAAGCCTTGGCGCGTATCTCGGAAAACGCATGGGCGCCACCCCAAGGCTCCGGCATAAGGCGCATCGGGTTGACGGCAACTAGTGCCTTGCTTACTTCACGCATCGCCGCTTGTTCGCGCCCCGGACGCGCACGAATCACATAACCTGCATAGGCGTCATCGACGCGCATTGGCTCCAGTACCGAGTGGTAGGCCCAGTTGCTGTCCGACCTGCTCGGTGTCTGAAGACGCTCGACAACGCCCACAATGGTGGCGGGGTTACCGTCCTGATAGACCGTCTGGCCGAGTGCGTTGCCGCTCGGAAAGAGTGCGTCGGCCACGGGTTTGCTGACGATAATGACGGGTGAGTCGGCGTGAGCACGTCCGTGTCGGATCTCGTTCGCTTCGAAGTCGCGACCGGCGATCAGCTGCAGGCCCAGGGTCGGGCGCAGGTGCTGGTCGCCGTAATAGTAGGCGACATGCACGGCAATACCGGTCCGACTGGCATGGAGGGTGATATCGCCGGTCGTATAGCCGCCCAGCAAGGGGATGCTGGTCGATGCTGCGACGTCCTGCACATCCGGCAGATTCCGCATCGTGGCGAGATCGGTGCGCTGCAGGACATCGAGCTGCTCGATGGCGGCGGCATCATCACCAGCGGGCGCCGCCGGCCATTGCTGCGAAACCCGGATCAGATCCTTCTCGTCGACGCCGGTCGGGCGATTCATGCGCTGGATGTGCTGGCCGATGATGAAGGTGGCGTTGGCAATGATGGCGAGAGTCAGGGCTATCTGCAGCACAATCAGCAGCACGGCGGCCTTGTGCAGACGCAAAGCCGCCAGGATCGGATGAACGGTCATGGCATGTTCCTCACTGCACTTTCAGGTGCCACGCGGGCGGCACGCGCGAGGCGCGAAGCGTGGGGTAGATGCCGGCGAGCAGGGTGGCTATCACCGCTGTCAGCAGGGTGAGCAGGAGCAGGGACGTATCAATATGCGCACGGTCGGCGTATGCGGACGACAGAACCTGGTCCATGCAGAGGACGCCCACGGCGGTGAGCAGCAAACCCAGCACGCCACCGCTGACGCCGATCACGCCCGCCTCGATGAGGAACTGCATGTGGATGGCCCTGCGTGACGCTCCCAGCGCCCGTCGTATGCCGATTTCGCCGCTCCGCCGCAGGAACTTGGCTAGCAACAAGCTCATCGTGTTCACTAGGCACACGATCAACAGACCTATCGCCACCAGCTGCGACACGCGTATGTTGCTGGGGACCATGTGCTCATATACGAGAAACGCCGGCAGGTCACGCAGTCGGTTGTTCGGCGCCCAGTGGAAGCGGCCAGCCTTTTGCTGATCGCCTGCATAGTCATCGAGATATTGCCGATACCGTTGCACGACTGCGGCATCATCAAGCTCGGCCATATAGGCGATCCAGACGCAGTCGGAGCGTTGCAACCCGACGAAGTCGCCTTGAGGGTCGCTCGTGCCTTTCCTACAACCGTCCCAACCGGCGCTGATCATATGGATCGCTACCGAGTGCTGGAACGACAGGAATACATCAGGGCCGTCGACACTGTAGTAGCCACCCTGCACATCGAAAAACCGCGGCTGCGGATTCCACTCGCGCGTGATGCCGACGATTCGATAGTCGTGGTTGTCGATATCGATCGTCTTGCCGACGCTGTTGCCGCCACCGAAGACCTGGCGGTTGAGTTTGTCGCTGATCACCGCCACCGGTAATTGACTGGCATCGTCGGCGGCACTCCAGCCATGGCCGTAATGAAATGGCACATCCAGCATGGGGAAGAATTCGCTGTACACCGCATAGCCATCGAGCATGATCGGGCTGCGGTTACGGCTGGTGTCGGTCGGCATCAGCGAGGGCCCAATCGGATAGATCGCGGACTGACGCACAGCTCGATGTTGGCGCATCAGCGCCATCGCGTCCGTATAGTCCAGCGCATCGGGGGGCTCGTCATGGAAGCGGTCGCCGGGCCCCCACGAGTCGATCTGCGGCATGAAAAGTTGTGACGATTTCCCGGGAATCGGATCGGCGGAGAGGCCATGCACCACCGAATACATCGTCATCGACGCGGCCACGCCAAAGCCGATCGTCAGCATCATCAGCGCGGTGAGTCCAGGGTTGCGCCTCAGGCTGCGCACGGCCAGTTCGAGGTAGTAACCAAACATCCATATTCCCATGTGCCACCGACCCCTTAGTCGATCTAAAAGAGACAGCGAATATCGTGCCAGTTGTGCAATCAAGATTTTTGGCACAATTTAACGCTTTAACGGCGACTGCACTACGCGCGCGTTGTCTGCGGACACTATGCGGATACTTAATGGACACTCCTTCGTGCGTTCGTGCTTGTGCTCCGGCACCATCCACGCCGGACGTACCTGCACTTTCGGCAAGTGCACGTTACCGTTTTTTCTGTGCGGCCTGGTTGCCGAGTTCCGCGTGGTTAGGGCGCGAAGCGGACGGTCGCGAACGTCGCCCTTTGGGTCGAACATTGCCCATTCGAGATATTGGCGCACGCTGGCAGGCTCCACCACCCTGGTAGGAGTCCACCATGAATACGATCGATGCATCCATTCAACGCCGCGAACCTTGGAACAAGGGCAAACTTACCGGGCAAAAGTCCCCGCTCAGGCTCCGGGACATCTGGGCAATTCGGATCCGCCTTCAGCTGGCAAGGAAGGTTCGGGATCTTGCATTGTTCGATCTGGCGATCGACAGCAAGCTGAGGGCGTGTGACCTGGTCAAGCTACGGGTACGCGATGTCGGTTCTGCGGATCACATTTCCTCTCGCACCATCGTCCTTCAGCAGAAGACCCAGCGCCCGGTCCAGTTTGAAATCACCGCGCCGACGCGAGATGCCATTTCCGTTTGGATCAAACAGGCTCAGCTTCAATCCAACGCCTATCTGTTTCCGAGCCGGATCCACAACTCGGACCACCTTTCGACCCGGCAATACGCACGAATCGTCAATGAGTGGATCGCGGGAATCGGATTGGATGTTGCTGCGTACGGTACGCACACCATGCGCCGTACAAAGGCTACCTTGATCTACCGACGCACCAAGAACCTACGTGCCGTGCAACTGCTCCTTGGACATACCAAGCTCGAAAGCACGGTGCGATACCTTGGCATCGAAGTAGAAGATGCTCTTGAGATTGCCGAGCAAACCGAGGTCTGATGGGCTCAAGTCTAAGCCGGATGGCGACACGAGGCACGGTCGCTATCCGGCCA
>Ga0307375_10006270_pt1 | contig 11019 bp, 14 predicted proteins | sample TR1MG_FD_202531 | JGI IMG/M metagenome (GOLD analysis project Ga0307375, IMG submission 202531) | Soil microbial communities from Risofladan, Vaasa, Finland - TR-1 | ecosystem: Environmental > Terrestrial > Soil > Coastal area > Acid sulfate soil | place: Finland: Risofladan, Vaasa | collected...
AAATAATGAACCAGGAAGAACTAAAAAAGTTACGCTTAGCAAACAATCTAACACAAGATGCTTTTGCGGTTGCCGTTGGATGCCTACAGCATCAGGTTTCAGAGTGGGAACTCGGGAAAGTGCAGTTGCCTGACAGGCGGTTAAAATATTTTATGGAAAGGATGCATCAATTGAAGATTTTGGGTAAATAAATAGGTTAAAAATTACGATGCCTAAAATGGAAGAAAACAAAAAGAACGCAAAAAAAGAAGAGTTAATTCAAGCACTTGAAAAAAACTTGGGGATAGTAACAAACGCATGTAACGCGACAAGAATTTCACGCTCTGCATTTTATAAATGGTATAATAATGACCCAGAATTTAAACAGCGCGTAGAGTCAATAAATGATGTTGTCATAGATTTTGTAGAAACTAATTTTTATCGCAAAATAAGGGATGAGCAAGATACCGCCGCAATGATTTTCTTTTTAAAATCTAAAGGCAAAAAGCGGGGGTGGAATGAAAAATCTCATATTGAGTTTAGCGGCTCGTTGGGATTGATGCTTCCGCCAGAAGAGGAAAAAATTTATGATGAGGCGGATGCTGAAAAGCTTAGGCAGATGAAGGAAATTTTGGATAAGAAATAATGAACTATAAAACAGCCCCTGGCAGCTAGTATATTATAACTCATATCCAACCTTCGGAAGGGAGCATTATAATTAACTACCAGGATTTACCTGTTATCAAGTATATTGTAATATACTATAGCATATGTCACAACTAAATGAAGCACGCAAGCAATACATAAACAGAAAACTTGCTGAAAAATCATTATATGATTACATTTTGCAATCTTGGTCATATGTAGACCCAGCCAAATTTATTGATAACTGGCACATAAAGTTTATTGCAGACCATTTGCAAGCATTTTTCCTAAATCAAATTCCACAGGATTTGATTGTTATCAATATACCGCCTGGAATGCTTAAATCTCTTATAACATCTGTTTTTTTACCTACCTGGATGTGGATAAGTAATCCTGAAACTAGATGGCTAACTGGTTCAAAAACAGAAGAATTGGCTATCAGGGATAGCAGGCGCGCGCGTGACTTACTATCAACTGATTGGTATCAACGGCAATGGGCAATTAATCCAGCGCGCAGTAAAGATAAAACATGGATGTTTAAGGACGATGAGAATCGCAAGCGCGGATATGAGAACGATAAGCAAGGATACAGAAATATCTTTTCCGTTTTAAGCAACGTAACTGGAAAGCGCGGATATCGTATAATAGATGACCCGAACGATGCTGGGGAGTCATATAATCCAAAACGCCTACAGGAAACTAATGACTGGTACGGTAATACATTTTCTACGCGCGTTAATCTTTTAGAGCGTACAAAAACCGCAATTATTCAGCAAAGAATATCTGAAAATGACCTATCTGGGTATCTTTTAAAAACCTTCAAAAAGGAAGATTTATTGCATATTTGCTTACCGATGGAGTTTGAGCCGGAACTACGATGTATTACTTCGCTTGGACAAGACCCAAGAACAGAGCAAGGCGAATTTTTAATGAAATCTATCGCACCAGGCGAGATAGCTAAACAAAAAATGTTGCTCGGCAATTTATATTCTGCTCAATATCAGCAGCGACCATCACCAGTCGAAGGCGCAATATTTAAACTTAGCGATTTCCATAATTATAAGCAATCTGAATTACCGTCTCGTTTTGATATGATTATAGACTCAATAGATATTGCTGAAAAAACCGGAAAAACGAATGATTATACATGTTTGACCGTTTGGGGCATTTTGGGCAATAAAAAGTACCTTTTAGATTTATGGCGCGGGAAATTAGAATATCCTGATTTAAAGATTAAATATAAAGAAATGGGAGATGCTTGGAAACCACATCAAAGATTGATAGAAGATAAATCAAGTGGAACGCCGTTATTACAAGAGATAAAAAGTACTAGCAAATATCCAATTTTAGCTATAAAACCAAAAGGCTCGAAAGAAGCTAGGGCAGATGCTGTTAGACCAGAGTTTCAAGCTTGTAATGTGTTATTTCCTGAACAGGCATCATGGAGAAATGCGTACATAGAGGAATTGTTATTATTTCCGAATGGCGCTAATGATGACCAGGTAGACTCAACAACTCAATTTTTAAATCATATACGTGATGGCGTTAGAGAACCTAGAATGACAGTGATATCCTGTTAGGCAGTCTAGTATATTGCAATAAAACATTTTATGTTATAGTTAAACCCATGAAATTTAAGCTTTTTGGTAAAAAAGAAAAGAAATCAGCTCCAAGTGGAAATCATACTTCTTTAATTCCTGGAATGATGGATGTTTTTAATAGAAATAGAGGTTATGACCTTGCTGCAGACCAGGCAATAAAATATTATCTATCGTGCGCGCCGCTTGCCGATGCGGTCCAAAGAATTGTAATTGAAGTAGCTGCGATTGAGCCTGAAATTTACGATACAAGAAATAATGTTTTTTTAACCAGCCATCCATTGCTTGATTTGCTTAAAAATCCAAATGCGCTATCAACATATGAGGATTTTATAACCGATGTCGCAACGTTTTATTTGCTAACTGCAAATTCTTTCATAACGGCGGATGGAAATATAAACGGTAAACCAGTTGCTTTAAATACTATACCACCATCATATATCAAGCCATCAATCACATCAGACGGTTATGTCGGCATCTGGGAGGCTAGCAGTGTATATCTAAATATGCAATATATACGTGAAATGAATAAGTTAAAATTTCGTTTTTATAATCAGCAAAAAACTTCTGAATTATATCAGATTAGAGGTTTTAGTGCTGGAATTAATAATTATAAAATCTGGGGTATGTCGCAATTAAATCCAATCTGGGATGAGGTAGAGCAATATTTAGCGGCAAGTACACATAATATTTCAGTGCTAGAAAAAGGAGCAACATTAAGTGGGGTATTCTCGATTGATAATGGTACGATGTTAAGCCAAGAAGCTTATGACAGGCTTCGCGAACAAATACAATCATTATATTCAGGAACTGGAAATGCAGGACGTTCAATGCTTGCTGAAAATGGATTGAAATTTAATGCTATAAGCCAGAATAATCGCGATATGGATTTTTCTACATTGAAAGATAAGGTTACTATGCAAATTTATAAAAACCTTAAAATTCCATTGCCTTTAATTAACGAAGGAACTATGACCCTGGCGAACTTGGAAGCTAGCGCATTACTGTTTTATGATAATGCTGTTTTGCCGTTGGTTAAGCGTATTTTTAGTGAGCTAACTAACTTTTTAATGCCTCGTTATCCAAACTCTGATTATTTATCACTTTGGTACGATGATAATAAAATATCTGCATTAGAGCCGCGCAGGCTGGCTAACTTGAAGGCTAAAGCTGATTTAAATGTAATAACAGCCAATGAAATTAGGGCAGATATCCAAATGCCGCCGTTTAAAGAGGGTGCAGATGAACTCTATCAGCCGGCTACATTAATTCCGTACGCTACAGACATTGAAGATAACGGCTAATGCTAAACACAAATGAGGCAAAACGTAAGCAATATGCTCAAAAAGAATATAATCTAAAACTTAGAATGGAACGATTGTTGGTTCCTTCGCTTTTGGTTTTCTTTAAACGGTATGGAGAAGACTTTGAGGAGCGTTATTCAGCTTTAGGGATTTTGCCGGACACTGATCTGTTTCAAGGAAAAATGAAATCATTATTGCAGACCCATTATGATAAAGTTGCTGATGTTTTTTCACAAAGAATTGTTAAAGAGATTGGAAAGCCAAATAATCATGACACAATTTTAAATTCTATTGGTCAAAAAAATCAGTTACATCATGAGTTTACGGCTAATGATAGCTCTAAAATAATAACAGATACTACGCAAAAAAATGCACATAGTTCTATAAAAAAAGTTATTGAAGGTGCTGCTGCTACAGGAATAGTATTAAATAGAGCGCAAATTGCTAAAAAAGCAAGATTTGATTTATTGCGGACCAATACTAGCCGTGCGCCAGGTATAGCGATAACCGAAACTCAAGCACCAGCGGAACACGCAAAGCAGGCTGAATTTAATTACCTTGATTTTCATAATGCCACAATTAATGGCGTTAATATTGCAGATAGAAAAAAACAAAAAATGTGGATGGCTGTACTGGACGATAAAACAAGACCAGCGCATATGGAGGCAGACGGGCAAATTGTTGATTTTGATGCGTTATATACTGTTGGCGGGGAAAAGTTAATGTACCCGAGAGATACCACAAATGGTGCTACTGTTGGAAATATAGTTAATTGCCGATGCAGCAGCGTCCCTATGATTAGGTGACTAAACATCAAATACACCATCCGCAAACTACGCGTCCACAGGTTGGACATGTGCATCCATATCTACCCTCATCATTTTCATCAAATTCAATATCATTATCCTTAAGTTCTTCTCTGCGCATGCGCCATTCTCCGCATGCTTCATCGCCATTCCAGTTTGCATTAGGATATTTAATTTTTATTTGATATTCAATCAAATGACATTTACAGTTTTTGTCTTCGTATGGTTTCATTTTTATGCCTATTAATATTTGTTATATCTTCTTTATGATTCATTATTAAACCATCCGAAATTATTTTAAATCTTCAATATTTACAAAATATATTTTTTTTATTTGTTCCATAGTTAACAACTGTTTAGATAATGCATAATAATTGTATTTTAAGCTCATATAAGCGACATATTCTATTTGTACGATTTTACCATTATAGAATTTTTTTATAATTCGCGCAGGAAAATTATTATATGATAATTCACATCCTTCTGTATTATATACGGTGTTTTTATTAAATACCCCGCCATTTTGTGCTATTTTATTATACAATTTTGCTAAAGTTTTTGGATTTTGACATAAGATTGCATTTTTTGGCAAAACAAGACGATTAGGTTTATTCCACCATTTATTATATTGTGTTTTTGTTAGGCTATCCCAATCTCCATAAGCATAACAAAATGAACTAAAGGTTATACAACCTATTATTGATGTTGTTAGTATTATTTTTTTTAGATTAATTGGTATTTGTGTTTGTTTAGTCATTTGCTTCTCCACATCCATCATTAATTTGTTTGACGTTATCGTTATACCATACCATGGTATAAAGTCAATAAATATCAAGTCAATACGTGTATATAGTATGGTTTTTAAATTTTTAATATGTTAAAAAAAGCTAATTAACATTTTTTGGAGAATATTCTATGCCTTACACTGGTTGGCACGCTGCAAGAATTAGAGACCCTGGAGATTTTATTAAGGATAGTTTTGTTACGCTTAAGATTGGCGGAGATAAAACTGGCGTTAATTTAATTTCTGGAAAGCTAAAAGGTAAAACAACGCTAACTGAACAGGCTTATCGTTTTAGCATGGATAAATTTACAGAGTCACAGGCTAAAACGTGGCTAAAAGACCATGATAAAAAACCTATATCTTTTGAGCCTGGTATAAAGCCAGAAAAATCATTTAATTATAATGCTTTTGAATTTGATGGAGTAATAGAGGAAAAAGATTTGCCTGATTATGATAATAATTCAATCAAAGAGGAGTTATCTGGTGAAATTGAATATAAAACGTTTTCGCTTGAATTAAGCGAAGTAAAACTTAAAGTAAATGATGATGAAAAAGGTGTTTTTGTTGGCGCAATGGCTTCACAAGCAAAGGATTACGGGAATGATATTATAGCGCCAGAAGCCTTTGATGCTACGCTAGCAGACTATAAAGATAATGAGCAGAACGTACAGCTTTACTATAATCATCAAACAATGGATTTACCGCTTGGCATTATATCGTTCAAAAATATAGCGCAAAGAGGTAAAAACTGGAACGTAAAGGGCGAGCTTAATTTAAACACACAAAAAGGGAAGGAAGTTTATGAGCTTATGAAGCAAGGCGCATTAACTGATTTATCGATAGGGTATTATGCTACTGATGTAGATTTTCAAGGAAAAGTGCGAATTATAAAAAGCTTACAATTAAACGAAGTTTCTATTGTCGGTAAAGGGATGAATAAAAAAGCTAAGATAACATCAGTTAAGAGCGAAGAACAAGAACAAAATACAAAAAAGTTTGATATTTCAGATGTTGAGAATGTCAAAACTAAAGCAGAATTTAATGAAACCCTGAGAAAGTCAGGCTCATTTAGCAATGCGGCTTGTGAATTTTTAGCAAGTTGTTTTGTGCCTAAGCGGAGTAAATCCGTGAATGACCAGGGTAATAATGGCGAGATAAAAACGTCATTATTAGAAATTAAAAATATATTAAAGAATTTATGAGGTAATTAAAATGTCAGATTTTAACCAGGATGAAATGAATTCTTTGGTGAAAGAGCTTCGGGATACTCTTGAAAGCAAAAGTGCCGATAGCGCGGAATCCAAAGAAAAGATAGAGAAAATAAACGCAAGATTTGATGCTCAAGAAGACGCTAACCAAAAATTAGTGCTTTCTATAGCAGAAGCAAAGAAGAAAGAGCTTGAAATTGAAAGCAAATATAAGGATTTAGAGCGTCAGTTATACATGACTAATAACACTATGTCTAAAGAGCAAAAGTCAGCAGGGATGAAGGCTTTTGAAACTTTTATGCATAAAGGTAAGAACTCAATTACTGATGATGAAAGAAAATATTTGCGCACTGATAGCAATGTTGACGGTGGGTTTTTAGCTCCTCCAGAATATGTGAATGAAATTATAAAGCCTATTACTGAAATGTCCCCAATTCGCGCCATGGCTAGAGTTAGAACTACGGCAAGTCCAAGAATGTTAATGCCTGTGCGTACAAATTTGGTGGATGTGAAATATGAGGGTGAGGGTGCTACTACTGCTCCTAATAACTCAAAATACGGACAAGAAAGTCTTAAATTATATAGATGCAGTGCCGTAACTATTGTTACTGTTGAGGAATTGTCACAAGCTGCATTTAATATTTCACAAGAAATTAATGCCGATATTTCAGAAGCTTATGCCAAGAAAGAAGGGCTTAAATTTTTGAAAGGTACTGGAGTTGGTGAGCCAGAAGGAATAATGGTTAATACTAAGGTTGCTTCATTTCCAAGTGGAGTTGCCGCGGATGTCCCGTTATCTGCCGTTATTCAAATGACCGGTGAAGTAAAAACTGGTTATAATCCGATGTATGGTTTTAATCGGCGCACCTTGGCAATATTACGAAGCGAAGTTGCTACTGCTGGAAATTTCTTGTGGGTGGTTGGTAATATTGCTGCTGGAATACCTAATCAGCTAAACGGTTATACGTATGCGGAACTTCCTGATTTAGATGATGTCGCAGCAAATAAATATCCAATAATTTTTGGTGATTTTATGCGCGGTTATTTAATCGGCGACCATACTATGATGATTGTTTTGCGTGATGATAATACGCTGGCGGCAGAAGGCAAGGTAAGATTTATATTCCACAGATTTAATACTGGCGGAGTTATTTTACCAGAGGCATTTGTTAAAATGAAAGTTGCTATAACGTTATAAAATAATTTGTATAATTAGGAGAAATAAAAATGTCTAGTATAGATTTATCAACGCTCATTAAGACAGAGCCGGCTTTAAATTTGCAGGAAATAGTATCTGATACTACAACTGCAGGTAATATTATAGATACCGCAGGATTTGAAAGTTTAGATTTTGTTTTATTGGCAGGAACTATAACAACTGGAGTATTTACTCCCGTTATAGAGGATGGGGACGACTCTGGATTGTCAGATGCGGCGGTTGTTACTGATGACTTTTTGATTGGTACGGAAGCTGCTGCAGTAATTAGTGGCTCTGCAGACTCAGATAGTACGCGTAGAATTGGATATGTCGGTAAAAAGCGATATGTCAGATTAAGCGAGGTTACTACTGGAACAGCTAGTGGATTTGTTGCTGCTGTTGCTATTAAGAGCGCACCGAGGACTGCTCCTACTGCTGTTGATGCGTAATTGTTAGATAACAAAGGCGGTAGACGTACTTTACCGCCTTTAAATTAAATGGTTGGTTGATTTATTATGAAGCAAATTAAAGCTATAAAAAATTATAAATGGAAGCTTAATATGCCGGAATTTATGGAAGGCAAGTCATATGACTTGATTGATGATATGGCTGATGAGATGGTTGAGCATGGATATGCTGAATTTTGCGAACAGAAAAACGAAAATAAAATGATAGATTTGCAAAGCAATACTTCTGTTCGAATAAAAAGAAAATACAATAAAAAGAAAAAATAACGATGTGTTATGATGCAAAAGCTTATACTTATAAAGTTTTAACCGCGCCAACAGAACTTGCGGTTACTTTGCTTGAAGTTAAAACACAGTTAAGATTAGATATTGCATCAACCGCACAAGACGCGTATTTAACATCGTTAATAAAAGCGGCAACATTAATCGGCGAAAAATATACCAAACGAACATTCATTAATACAAAATTTATGACATATCGTGACTTTTTTAATGGTTGCATAGAATTAAAAAGGTCAAGATTTCAAACATTAGAGGCTTTTCAATATTCAGTTAATGCCTCATTTATTAATGTTGACTCAAGTCTGTATTATGTAACTGATGAAACGGATTTTAGTAAAATTATTTTAAAAGAAGAAAGTCAATATCCTACTGATATTGATAGCAAATTACAATCAATCACTATAGAGTTTACGGCAGGATATGGGGCGGACAATACTTTTGTTCCGGCCGATGTAAAGGAAGCTCTTTTAAGCCATATAGCAGCAATATATGAAGATAGGGGCGATTGCAATTTACTATCAAGCGCAGAAAGCGCATTGCCACAAACAACTAAAGATTTTTATTACTTAATTAGAATATGGGATATTTAACATGGCTACTTGTAATAAAATCACAAGAAAGAGTACAAGAGTATGTGTTGGATCATTAAATAGACAGGTTGTAATCCACACACGGTCAATAGTTCCGCCGTCAGGAGATAGCACAGAATATACGGAGCAACTTAGTGCGCCACAAACCGTTTGGGCGATGGTTGAGTCACAATCAGGGGATAAGGTTTTTGACGGTAGTAATATTATTAGGGTAAATTCAACGAATATTTATATAAGGTATATTGCAGACGTGACTTTTGAAAAGTGGCTTGAATTAATAAATCTAAATGGAAAAATTAATGAATATTTTGATATTTTAACGGTTACAAACCTTGATGAAGGAGACAGATTTCATAAGTTAGAATGTACGAGACGTGGCGCAACAAACAAACCAATAAACTTAAACTAATATGTTTGATATAAAGGCAGATTTTAAAAATAAGGAAGTATTAATAAAGACAAAAAATATGGCTGATTTAACGCGAGATGGTGTTAGGAAGGGATTTTATGAGCTTGGAAAACTGCTTAAAAAAGAAAGTGTTGCGCTGATTAATAAAAAGCCTAAAAGCGGAAGATTGTATTTTATTGTCAAAAACGGCATAAGAACAGTACACCAAGCGAGCGCGCCAGGAGAAGCCCCTGCGGTTATAACTGGAAGACTTAGGGCTTCTGTAGATTTTGAAGTATCAGGAAGCAATACTATGATTTTTGGTGCTAAAAATTCCGTTACTATGCGGGCAAGTACTGATGTTGTAAGTACTGGCGGTTCTGTGCAGCATGTTATTGATTATCCAAAATATTTAGAAGATGGAACAATGAAGATGGCTGCAAGACCATTTTTAAAGCCAGCGATAGAAAATAATTATAGAAATGCAGAGGTAATTTTTGAAAAACACATTGAAGAGAGCATATCGAAATGAAGGCAGCAGATGTTGTAAAAGAATTAAGGTTTAGATTGCCGTTTTACACTGATTTATTTACTGATAATGTCGCAGTAGATGAAATAACAAGCAGCGTATTAACTGCAAATGTCAAAACAACAGCTCTGCATACTTTACAGACTAATGATTATGCTCATATATCAGGATGTTTAATGCCAAATTCAATTATTAACTTAACACAAATAGACGGCATTGCTTACGGTGAGGTTTCAAGCACTCATGATTTAACGCTGGGATATCATACTACTGTGCAGATAATTGGAGCAAATGAAAGCCAATATAATGGAATTCATAATCTATTAAGTGTTCCAAACAGGAAAACATTCACTTTTGAAATTGCTAGCGACGCGCCAGCGACAGCAACAGGAACTATTTTGCTACTTGAGGATTTAAAGCGATTTACCTATAACAGATGGCACAAAATAACAAAAGTTGATGACAATAATTTCACTTTTGAGCTGGAAAAAACAATAGGTTCGCCAGCGTATGGCGACATCAAAATGAAAATAAAGCCAAGAATAACGGGGGCTTTGGATTTGGAAAGGGCGCGACAATCTTATACAAAGCAACCGCCAGGTAAGTTATGGGCTTATGTTGTTGTAGAAAATATTGCGGCTAATAAGGATAGGAGCGAGGCAACAGATGCGATATTTACTAGCACGACAATGACAAGCTACAGGCAGTTAATAATACAGGCGTTTCACGTCTATATATTTATACCAGTTACCCATAAAACGTCAGCTGCATTTGCTAGAGATGATGCCGATGATATTTTAGTACCTTTAAATCGCAGTTTATTGCGAATAAAATTTAGCCAGCCAGCTTTTGAGGAAATTATATCGGGTGCGGTTTTTGCTGGTTCTAATTTTGGACTAGATGAAAACTCAACTTACATCCATGATTTTATTTATGAAACAACTTACAATTTAACTTATCAAGATACCGTTGACGATGATATAAGCGTGGCATTTAGAGATATTTATATGGATTTTGAAAGCTCATTATCAGATGACGGATTAGTTAAAATGCAGCAAATTATTAATCTGGATGATGATGTTGCGTAGTATAGTTTTTTAAAAATTTGTATGTTAGGCTTAAATTATGAGCAAAATAGAATTACTAATAAACAAGCCATTGCGCGGTTATAAGCAAGGCGCGGTTATATTGATAGACGTTTACGATAATAGCGATTTGCCAAAAGATATTTACTGGCAAGA
>Ga0307375_10006272_pt1 | contig 11016 bp, 11 predicted proteins | sample TR1MG_FD_202531 | JGI IMG/M metagenome (GOLD analysis project Ga0307375, IMG submission 202531) | Soil microbial communities from Risofladan, Vaasa, Finland - TR-1 | ecosystem: Environmental > Terrestrial > Soil > Coastal area > Acid sulfate soil | place: Finland: Risofladan, Vaasa | collected...
GCAATGGGCGCATAGCCATCGTAGCCGGCATACGTGCGGCCGACGCCCTGCTTGTGGCTGCCGGAGTTGTCCAGACAGAACACATCGATATCCAGCGGCACGTGCCCGGTGCACACCGGCGAGAACGTCGCCTTGCCGCGCTTGAGCAATGGCACCAGCAGGCCGTCGACCGCTTCGGAGCCGGGCACGCCCAACGCATCCATCCGCTGGCGAAGGGTCGCCGCCGAGGGCACCCCGGCCAACCCCAATGCCTGCGCAAAGAAGGTATCGGCGCGCTTGCCATCGATCGCGTCGAAGTCGCTCTTGCCTTCCACCAGCAGGCCGATGTAACTGGTCAGGATCTGGCTGCTGGCCATCCCCTGTCGCACCGGAAACTTCGGATCGATGTGGCGCGCGATCTGGGCGAACCGATGCAGTGCCAGGCCGATGAAGGCGTGACCAGCCATCGCGGTAAGATCGTGGGAAGACTGGCGAACGACGAACCGGGGTGGTTTGGAGGGCACGAGACACACACGCGATGCGAGAATGATATGGACGTATAAACGTCTATATGCATGTTGCGAAGTGCGCGGAATATCGAAATATTACCTTCACCCACCGGGTGATCCCAACATGCGTGCGGAACCAAGCGCAGTATGGACTTGGCCGAACGAGCTCACGGAATCAGGTGTCTAGTTTCGCCAGATATAGTCTTCGGGACCGGCATAATGGATCGGTCTTTGCCTGTCGCAGCTTGCCCGGCGCCGATCGGGACCGCAAGGGCGGCCCACGGCCAGGAGCGGTCGTTCCGAGTGGGTCGGTTGCTGCCGGTCGATTGTGCCTAGCAGACGACTTTCAGGTAGGCGGTCAACTGGTTGGCAATACGCATCAGCTCAAATTTAGTTGATCCGACGGCCTTGATGATCGTGAAAACGCCCACATATTCTCACCACCACGCCAAGTAACGGCGGCGTGGGCGCTTTTTGCGATGTCAATCGGCGCCGGGGATCCCCCGCCACCGAAGCACATTGTTCCAAGCAGCTGAGCTAAAACGAGTCGGGCAGAGATGTCCACGCGAACGGTCCTCAGTGAGTAGTTTAATATCAGTGTGATTGCACCAGCGGTGACGGTGGCTCTGCCCCGTCGAGGATCCCTTGGGATTCCGGAAGCTGAGGGGGGGTAGTATGGGTAGCCGCGACCCACTCCCTCAGCTAACTATGACTATGGCAAATGACCCGCTCCGCCATCGGGGCTACCTGCACATCGATGAGCCACCGACGCGGAGCGCTATCGCTGCGGCAGTATCGAACCCTGAGCGGGTCGCAAAGTGGTCCTTCTTGCCCCTGATTACCAACATCAGAGTAATCCGGAAGCTGAGACGCAAGGGCGCCAGCTTCGTCATCAAGGAAAAGCGGCGCGCGATCAGTTATGCCTCTCATCGCGACGCGGCGCTTTATGCGTATTACTCGGCCAAGCTCACCAAGCTGTATGAGCAACGGCTACGAAAGCTCCAGCTAGATGAAATCGTGACCGCGTTTAGAACCGGCGATGGTCGTTGCAATATCCATTTTGCCCACGAGGCATTCGAATGGATTGATGCCAATCGACCTTGCGTTGCTCTGGCCTATGACATCAGCGGCTTCTTCGACAACCTCGACCACCTGCTCTTGCGGCGTAAGTGGTGTGACGTCCTCGGCACCTCGTCGCTCCCGTCGGACCACTATGCGCTGTATCGGTCTCTGACCCGCTTTTCTACGGTCCCACAAGTGACGCTTTACGCAACCTTCGGCATTAGTATGCACGCGCCTAAAGCGTCCGGTCGGACACGCGCCTGCACGCCCAAGGAATTCCGTGAGCGTATTGCTGACGCAGGGTATTTGCAGGTGCACCAAGAGGCGAAGGGTATTCCCCAAGGAACGCCCCTCAGTGCAGTGCTCTCCAACATCTACATGCTCGATTTCGATGAGCAACTTGCCGCGCAGGTCAATGCTTGGAACGGTCTCTACCGCCGCTACTGCGATGACGTCCTCTGTATCGTTCCGCCTGACCAAGCAGAGAAAGTTAAAAGCCTCATTGAATCTCTAGTGGCGTCCATCAAGTTAGAAGTGCAGCCAGAGAAATTGGAGGAGTGCCATTTCGGACTACCTGGCACGACCTCAAAACCTGCCCTGCAATACCTCGGCCTGACCTACGATGGGCGACGTGTCCGGCTCCGAAGCGGCGGAGTAGCGAGGTTTTACAACCGCATCCGAAAAGGAGTGCGGAAAGCTGACCGCGCCAGAACCAAGGTAGCCAACGTGCGGGGCGTCGCTAAGAAGTCGGTCCCCATCAAGCGTGGACGGCTCAATCGGTCCTACCTTTATGTTGGACCGCGAAACTTCGTTTCCTACGCAGCTAGAGCTGCGCGTATTGCACATAGCCCCGCCATCCGGGACCAAATTGCCAGACGCGCACAAGCCATCAATGAGGCAATCCAGCACGCCGACGAAACACAATGACGAATATATGACGTGCTGAAAACAGGTCTCTCGTGTTTGGCCTGTCGAAAACCGCGTCCAGTATTGTCTAAAAGCCCAGGAAAACTCGGGCTAGAGTGCGGCGATCCCGGGTTAAAAGACACTTTCGAGCGACCGCTTCGGGTGGCGGGTGCTCTCCGGCGACGTGATTTCAATCGGGCGCATTCACTTGGTCGAGAGCTTCCTGGAGCCTCGCTGCCTCAGAGAACCCCATGTGCATGTAGAGGTCAATCCACCAACGCAGTGCTCGGCCATAGATGTCGAGGTCGGGTATGCGCTCGCCGTCGATGCAAATCCAAACGCGGGTCTCTTTGGTTTCATCATCGTGTTCGACCTCAACGGTGAGGTTCTTCATCTCGCCACGACTAATAGCAACGTGCTTTCCGGCCGTAGCGAGTTCACGGCAGATCGCTAGGTCAAGGCTGACTTTGCGAACTCTGGTGGCGAAAGCCGGCCAGCTTTGGTCAGCCGCTCCCACTACGTGCGCCAACTCTGTCCGCTTTTCAGGCGGACAGCTCATCCATGTCCAGTCGGCCAGATGCCACGCCGTTGTTGCAGCGTTCTGCGACATGAACATTCGGATCAGCGGGTTAGCCACTTCGGTTGCATAGATTGCCTGGCATTCCCAGAGCAGCTTCGAAAGCGGACCGATGGGATCGTTACCAAGCAAGGTTTTACTGAAATCGATTTGTTCGCCGGAACTGTCAGCCATGCGTGCCCCCATCCTTCACCTCGACCATGAGCATCCTAATCGCCAGCTCCAGATCTATTCGCCTCTTCGGCATGCATAGCCTCCCATTTCTCGCTGCCTCAATGTCCGCTGTGGGTGGCGGTTTCTGCCGGTCGAGGTCGGCCTGCGGCTGATGATACTGGCAGGCGGGCTGGTCTGCGCCGATCGGTCGCGTGTTGCATGCACTGCGGTGCACGCCGCGTTCCCTGGCAACGTGGTCGTCGGCGAACTTGCTTCATCGTGGAGGCGCTTTTCAGACCGTCTCGGGTGGCTGGTTTCACATCGTTACGGGTGGCCGATTTGGATCATTAGGCATGGCCGGTTTCGACTGGAATATGCACGTGTCCTATCTGGTGATGATCGGCAGCGGCCTGGTGCTCAACCTGCTGCTGCGCGGGGCGTACAGACGCGCGGGGATGATGGCACTACCCATGCTGGCACTGATGGTGATCAGGCCACAGAGTGCGCTAGGTGCCGTCGCATTGCTGGGCGTGGCGGTGCTGGCGGTGATCGTTGCCGCTCGCACGCGGCCGTCGCGGCCCACAACGTCACTGCCCCCCGGTCACGGACGTGCGTGTTACGAGCGGATGGCTGTAGCCAGTGCCCTGGTGCTGCCGGTTTCGTTGCATGCGTTGCGCGAGTCGCTGATCGTTCGTGGCGCATGCCTGCTCGGCGCGTGGGCAATGGCCATGGCGCTGCTCGCCGGCCACGCTCCCAGTATGGGCCTCGCCACTGCGCTGCTGATCGGACTGAGTGCAATGGCATCGGTCACCTTGTACCGGCTACCTGCGCTGATCCGAAGCACTGTGCTGAGCCGGCTGGATTTCCTCGTCGGGCACCGCCGGTTCTGGTGGCGCGTAACGGTGTTCGCCGTGGGGCTGCCAACGGTACTCTTCGCGATATGCCTGGGTGCATCGTGGGGGACAGCGATCCACGCCCTACCGGTCGGAACGTCGGATGTCGTCCTGCCCTTTTATCCGCTGTACTTCTATGCCGGTCTGTTCGTGCTGGGAGCGCTGGGCGCTACCTGGTCGCGCGACGTGATGCGATGGCTGATGCCGATCGCGCTCTTTGCGCTCACGCTGGTTCTCCTGATGGCGGCACTGACATGAATGAAGTCGACCTGCCCCGATTGCATGCACTGACTCTGCCGTTTGGCACGGTGAGGGAACTGTCGTGTACGTTTCGGCCCGGCGTGCGCCTCGTGGTGGGGCCCAACGGTGTTGGCAAGACGTCGTTGCTGCGGGCCATCGCAGAGGCGTTGCCGCCGTCCGAAGGGTCCATCCAGCTTAGGGGATGCGCCCCTGCCCAGGTGCTCGAACCGCGTGGTGCTGGCCCCGGGCGCGCCGCCTGCGCTTCCCTGGCTGCGCGCGGACCTGCTGATCGACTTCGTGCTATCGCTATATCCCTCGAGCCGGCGCGATCCGAGCTACCGCGCGCAGGTGGTGCGGCAATTGAACCTGGGCGATGTCATCGATGCTCCCATGGGCACCCTTTCAGCCGGTATGGCCAAGAAGGTCTTGCTCGCGGCAACGTTGGTCGCAGCGCCAACGGTCATGCTGTTCGACGAGCCGGTCAACGAGATTGATGCCGCCTCATGTGATGCAATGATACGGGCAGCTGGCTGGATCTAGCAGGCACAAAAAAGCCCACCAGCCTGAGATGGGCTGGTGGGCTGGATCACGACGTGCGTGGCTCAGATCGGATTGGCGCTGAAGAAGTTGGGGTTCAGCTCGATCATCTGAGTGTTGTTCCTGCCGGGCCGTATGCTGATGGCCGAGCTCGCAATCAACTCATCCAGGGCGCGATAGTAGCGCTCGCCACGCACACCGCCATTTCGACGAACAAGGTTCTTAGAAACCTCCAGGCAATTGCGTTTGTAGTAGTGCCTGTACAGATAGTCGTACACGGTGTCCGCGTCAATCTGCTCCGGGGAGCGCTGGCCGCTAACGGAAAATACGGCCTTGTACTCGTGCAAATGAAAAGCCGCGATTTCCTCCGCTCGTGACAGAGTGTCCGCGGAGATCTTCCCGATCAGCTTCGCACGAGCCTCGGGATCAGCAGGGAGGCCCTCCGTTTTGGCCTCAAAGTAGTGCAGGAGGCAGGCAATGCGCCCAACTACGTCCATGTACTTGGAGGCAAAATCGCCGATGTCGTGGAGGTAATAGCCGGGCTGGATGTCCATCTCGACCTTGGTGGCAATGTCGAACCAGAGTCGCTTGGCCTCATCGTCGAATTCGAGCACGTCGCGAGTAATGGAACCTGCCTTGGCCTTTTCGAGGTAGGCGTGCAACAGCTCGGCAACGCGCGCGTGAAACGGCACGAGATCAATGAGCGTGGCCTCACCCCGGGCCGGAGGACGGAAACCCTGGATCGACGGCGAGCGAGCGATCAGGTAGCGAGCCCAGTGACCAGAGCCGTGGGTGATCGCGCCATGCTTCGCAAGGAATTTGTTCAGGACGGCGGGCTGGACCATGATGCTGATGGTGGCGCGCGGGTTGAGGACAACGATGGCGTCGTCAGCACGATCGTAGGTCAGCAGGCGGGTTCCGTCCCAGATTTTGTTCAAGACGCCAATGTGACGCATGACATTGCTGTCGAGCAGGATCTGGCCCTCATCAGTCATCAGTGCGATCGACTTGCCGTCGCCCTCCAGCGCCTTGCATACGGACTCATGGCTAATGTCCTGGCGGATGAAACGATGCAGGCATGGCTTGACCGGTTCCTTCGCTGCGTGCTCTTCCAATTCGGCAATGGCTTCATCTGTGGAATCGCCAGTGCGAGCGAGCTTGGCGATGCGGTTGAGCAGCCCCTCGTTGAACTTGGACCAGCGGGGATAGGCCTTCTTGTAGGCCTTGTCCTCTTTGGCGTACTGCAGGATGGCTGCCTCGTCGAGGGCGTAGATGCAGCCGCAGATCAGAGCATCCGCGAAGGTCTTGCGCTCGCCGGACAGCGCAACAAGCCACAAATAGAGCATGGACGGGCGGATCTGACCGGTCGTAGGGTGTTTCCAGTCGGCATTGCAGCCACCGGCAGCGGACAAGGCGGTGAGCGTGGACGTGCCCACGATCACATCGGTCGTCTGGGTGATCTCCAAGGCCTCCCGAACTGCCGCATAGATGCGCGGCGGGAAGCTCTTGAGCGGATACGGATTGCTTCCAAAGTAATTCATTATGCATTCTCCAATTCAGTGGTTTCGGGCCCCGATGTGGTCTGGGCCTGAAGGATCAATTGTTCCGGGTTCAGTGTTTTAAGAACCTGACCGCAGGCGTGGCAGCAAGCCGGGTCGCCGTCCTTATCACGGCGGCTGCGTTCCTTGACCAACATTTCGTTGAACGTGCGCAGGCAAACGTTGGACTGGGTCAATGCATTGAAGGCTGCGAGAACCTCCTTCAGCGGCTTGCCCTGCCAGATGTGTTGTTTGAGCTTAGGAAACAGGTCGCGGAGGTTCTTCTGTACCTGCTCGCGCTTGCTGGGCTTCGCCTTTGCCAGGAGGCGATCCAGTTTCTCCTGGAGCGCAATTGCAGCTTTGTCAGCAGCGACGGGCATAGTTACAGTTCCGTGGTTCATGAGCGCTCCTCCTGTAAGTGATCACGGGACGCGGCACGAGATGCAAGCCAAGCTTCAAGCTCGTCAACAAACCAGACAGTGGGGCTACGGGGGGAAGACCCAAGCTTGAAGGAGCGCGGGAACGTCGAGTCCCATGCGGCATCCTTGATGTTCTGCCGGGCGAAAAAGTTACTGCGCCCACAGCCGACGATGCGAATGGCCTCTTTTGCCCGTGCGGCCCTGCGGGGACGAGGTTCAACCTCGAAGGTGGTCGGTGCGACCATCGCCTGGAGAGCGGCAAGCAGTTTCTGTATGGCGAGTGCCAGATCGGCGTCGCGAGGAGGCGTCAATTCGCTAGTGGAATTGACGCTCGGGGAGGACTCTTCAAACATGACTTATTCCTATCTCGTTGATTTGACGAGGCAAATATCTCGCCGTCCCGACGGTGTCGCCGAGGACGAAACAGATAGTGGGGCCCAGAACTGGGGGCAAAGTCCGGACTTTTTTGGATGACGCTGGCCATGGCTGGATTCGCACAGCCGGGCGCTTGCGTGAGATACCTCGCCCGCCCCTCGCTTGGACCTTCATGGAGTGGGGTGCCGCCCAATGCTCCGAACTTAAGCAATTTTCCGCCGAAAACGCTGGCGTTTTCGGCCCGTTGGCGACAGGATACACATACCGTAACCTTTTGATAGATATACACTATGAACTCAAATACTCGATCCCGTATCGCTGCTGTCTGAGTTCGCTTCACGCCTGCACGATCCCTCGCTCGTCGAGCCGTTCCGGCTGCGGCCCGGCGCGTTCACCCGGCAACGCAAACTCTCCGTGCCGCGCGTACTGGCGATGATGTTGTCCGGCATGTGTACCTCGGTGCAAGCCGCACTCGACGAAATGGTTACCCAGTCGTACGGCCTTACCGGACGCGTGCGCGAATGCAGCGATCGCGCCTTCGCGAAGATGCGTCGCGGCTTTTCCGCTCAGGTGTTCGGGCAACTCAATGTGACCTTGCTGGCGTTGGCTCGGCCGCTTATTGATGCGCATCGCTGGCACGGCCTGCGCGTGGTCGCTGCGGACGGCTCGCGTGTGCGCGTGTCCACGCGCCGTGGGGCCGAACTGGACGCCGATCACTATGCGTTTGCCTTGTATCTGCCCGGTGCCGAACTGACCTTGCATGCCTCACTGCATCCGGCCGATGGCTCCGAACGGCAGATGCTGTTTGAGTCGCTCGATGCGACCGCACCTGACGATCTGCTGGTGCTTGATCGCGGTCTGATCGGCAACACCATGGAGGCGATACTCGTGCAGGCGCAACGCGCTTTCTGCGTGCGCGTGGATGCCTCCGGCTGGCTGCGTCAAGGCCTTCGCGCGCAGCGCGGAGGCGCAGCGCATCGTCACGCTGACGGCGCCCACGGCCGCGGATGCAGCGACCTACGATCTACGCCGCGAAGCCACGACCGTGCGCCTGATTCGTGATGTCACGCCCAGCGGATCGATGCGCATTCTGATGACCTCGTTGCTCGATGGGGCACGCTACCCCGCCATCGAATTCGGCGCGCTGTACCACCGCCGCTGGCGCATCGAAGAGGCCTTCAAGCGGATCAAGCATCGCTTACGCCTGGAAGCGGTAACCGGGCTGACCCATCTGGCCTTGCAGCAGGACTTCGCGGCAAAGATCGTCGCGGACAATCTGCACGTGTTGCTCACCGCCACCCCGCCGATTGTCGATGCGAGCGATTCCAACATGCCGCCGATTGCGCCGACCAGCCGTCCCAATCGCACCTACGCGATCGGAGCACTCCGGCCGATACTCGTCGGCTGCCTGTTGCGCGTAAGTGCGTGTATGGACGCGCTCACCAGCGCACTCGACGTCATTGCACGCACGCGCTGCCGCATACAACCCGGCCGCAGCTATCCGCGACCTCCACGAAACAAGCCGCACACGCATTCCGCCTACAAGCTGTGCAGCTGAAGGTCCGGGGCTTAAGTTCGGAGCATTGGGGTGCCGCCTGGCCCGACGGTCAGACGTGAAGATCCTTGGGCTGGACACCGTACAGCTTTCTTTCTAGCGCCGAGAGGGCCTTATTTAGTACAGCAATGTCGTTAGAGGAGACGCACTCGACGACCTTGGTCAAGAGATGCTTTCGAAGGTCGAATTTGAGTCTTGCAACGTTTTGCTGGCCCTCTAGGGCGTCCTGTACCCATTCGCGACGGCTGTGCCAGATCTGCAAATATACCTCTGGCATCTCCTTTGGCCGTGCGCTGCCTTCGCGATCAAGTGGCACTTCCAAAGGGGTGATGATCGACCTTCGCTGGCGGTCGCTCCCGAAGAGAGATGGACGGAAGGTAGTTCTGAACTTGATCGCCTGAGCTACCGCACACAATGCACTCACGATGTTGCGGAAGCTGAAAAGAATCTTTTCGCGGCGGAGCGCTTGATCCTCTCCAAAACGTTTGGTGCGATAAAGCAATTCTTCAGCGAGAGGCACAATACGTGTATATCGCAATTTGCTCGGGCGAAACCCGAGCGCTTTCTCGATGAGGTACAAAAAATGCTCGGATAAGCCTTCGGCAAGGATCGAAAATGTTTGAAGTAAAAATCTATCTATTGTGACATCATAATAGCTCTGCTGCTCAGCCATAAAAGTACTGAACGCCGAAATCATCTCTGCCCTTATGGGAGTTATCGTGGATGGTGGCTCGGCTTTGTCAAGGATGAAACCAAGCGCTCCCACATAGTGTAGAAATTCAATTCTTTGAAGATGGATGTACAGATCTTGATCTAGTCGAGCGGAACTCTTCGCCGGTGCGATGGCTGAGAATCCTTCATCGGCTGAGACTAACGCCAGTAATGCCCGATAGTTATCAGCTACGCACACTTGGTCACGCGAAGAATACGCGACGTTGTCGAGGTGTTCGCGCACGAGGTCAAATCGCTCAATGAGGTGATTGAAAATTGATTCGATGCATTCCAACGTTTTAACGTCAATCTCGATGCCTAAATAGGCCTTAAGGTCATTTAGCAGACACGTGTTTTGTCTGCTATCTAGCGTCGGATACTCGCTGCGCACCTCGAACGAAAATTTAGACGTAGGGATTTTGATGAGTGTCAGAAATCTCTCCTTTCGTCCATGAATTGAGTCTTTCGGGTCAAGCATCATTCGGTCTAGAAGATAGATGACCTTTAAGGAGTTTTGCTTGTCCTCGTATTCTCTAAAGGTTCTTCCTGTAATTTCTTGCAGCGACTTATTGAGGCCTTCAAACACTTTTTTGCGCGTACTTGGATCATCAGGCAATTTTCTCTCCCGACGCACCTTTTTCCCGAGGTAAGCAAGCGACTGCTGTTTTTCTGGGATTTTTTTACGGCTACCGAGGTCAAAAGGGCTGGGGAATAGGTTCATGATTTTAGTGTCGTCCAGTCCATACCTAAGCATTGCACTGAGCATGGTTACTGGCCCGTTTGGACCCATCGCAAACCTGCGATTCCTGAGCCGCGTGTATTCCTCATCGTTCCCGAAAACAAATTTTGGAATGAAAGGGTCGTATTTGTGGCGGCATTTGAAGGCCGCTATCTCAAGATCCAAGTAGATTTGGATTTCAGCGTTCATTCAAAGCCTGTTTGGGTCGGTGGGAGGTAGATGTACATGTTGGTCAATTTCCGGATGGCTGGCTGACACAAGCAGCTTACCAATAGCGTGAAAGGCACGCCGCGGATAGCCCGCATGCAGCGGATGCGCGAGCTGAATTGGCCTTGCCACCCGACAGCGCCTTCGTCGGCAAGCCACACAGCTCGACATGCACCGATTTGGCATCGAAGTACTCACCCGTCCGTCGTGCCTCGTCCCGCGAAACCAAGCCGGGCAACACAAGTTCGCGCTACAACTGTCGACGCGCCACCAGATCGCGCAACGACTGTTCCATAAAGCTGGACAGGCTGTCGCCATCTCGCAGGACGTCCTCGGCGGCCTGGCGCAATTCAGGATCGACCCGCAGCGAGGGCCTCGAAGCGGATTTCATGGGCGTGCACCTCAGGCGGTGCATTTGCATGGCAAGGTTAGCGTGAGTCTGAGTCAGACCTTCATTCCTACGGCGGAAGCTGCTCCACCGGCCTTCAGCATGTCCAGATAATCCGCCCATGCCTGCAACATGCGGATGCGCTCGTCCAGATACTGCGCGCGATTGTAGGCGGCGCGTACTTTATTTTTCTCGACGTGAGCAAGCTGGCGCTCAATCACGTCCGGT
>Ga0307375_10006273_pt1 | contig 11016 bp, 8 predicted proteins | sample TR1MG_FD_202531 | JGI IMG/M metagenome (GOLD analysis project Ga0307375, IMG submission 202531) | Soil microbial communities from Risofladan, Vaasa, Finland - TR-1 | ecosystem: Environmental > Terrestrial > Soil > Coastal area > Acid sulfate soil | place: Finland: Risofladan, Vaasa | collected...
ACCACTCTCCTTCTCGTCCTCCACTTGAACCTTCATGACAATTGACGGATGGTTCAAGTTCAATCGCTTCACTGGGAGGAAGACGTGCTCACATTCGGCCAACACAACACCACAATCATCGCGCAAAATCGAACGCATCACAACGTCACTCTTCTGCAGTTCCAAGGATGACTTATTCCAAATAGTCAAAGAAACGAGATTCATCTCGAGAGCATCTACCTTTTCTGAGAAGATGGGGGCGTTGGAAGTAGAAGAGAGACTCCAAGCCTCGATCGAAGCAGACAAGCCTCTCTTCGGTGTCTGCATACTCAAGTGTGGATCGCTCGTCAGCCATAGTTGTAATTCATCTTGCTCATGGAATGGTGCGTCTTCCGTGGAAGGATTGAGCGGTTGGGTAGCAGGGAAGCGGGAGAATTTGAAGGAGACGACGTGTTTCGAAAATGCGCGTTTGACGAAGTAATGCGAGATCTTCCATGTGCCTGAGTGGTTGATAGTACTCCAAGAGAGTCCGGTCCAAATGTCGTTGAGTTGCCAGTACAGTGTGCCCATGCAGTAGGGTTGTAGACGCCGCCAACTGAAAATGCCGTTTTGCATGGCTAAGCCTTGTAAGAGTTGTGACGCCCAAACTTGCAGAGCGAAAGTGGTTGGTATCTTCATGTGTGACATGAGTTGAGAGATGATGCCCAAATTGCCGCGTGCAGGGGAGCGCTGGATGAATTCGATTTCCGGTGAGGTCCAATTCAGCACTGCTACGCCTTCCTTGCTGTTGCCATTCCAAATACGAGCAGCTTGTTTGGAATCGAACAGGGTGTGCACAAGTTCGTAGTAGCTGGGAGCGCTTTGGAAGCCAAATTCGCTGCAAAATCGAGGTTGAACGGTTTCGTACGCCTCAAACGGTTTGTTGCCATGCCATACGCCCCAATAGTGCACATCGCCTCGTGTTTGATCGCTTGCAATGCCCCATTTGCCCACGCCGTTGCTGGGTGAGCTGGGCCAGAAGGGCACAACGGTGTGGCATGTATCTCCACTATCGCTGAATGAGTCATCGGGAAAAGACATTTCAATCTCGTATTGCTTCATGATGGTATCGATATATAGCCTTTGATAGTCGATGAGGAGTCGTTCGCGGTCATTGGGCCGTTCGTTGCAGATTTGTCCCAGTAACTCTTCGTTTTCGTTGTTTCCAGCCCAAATGGCGATGCAAGGATGTCCAGCGAGTCTTCGCATCTGCTGTTGCACCTCGAGTCGACAGAGTTCCAAGAAGGCGGGATCGGCTCCGGGAAAGAGCGAACACGCGTACATCATGTCGTGCCACAGCAGTATGCCCAAACGATCGCATTCCAAATAGAAGCTCTCCTGTTCATAACGTCCACCACCCCAAACGCGGAGACAGTTCATGCCTGCGTCGCGCGCAGCGGTCAAAAGTGCGCGCGCGGAATCGTCGCCATCTCGCCCTCCAAACACGTTCGGCGGGATGTAATTAGAGCCCTTCGCAAACACCGGCACACCGTTCACGCGCAAGTAGAAGGACTCGCCAGGTGGCAGACCTGCGGGGGCAGTAGCGCCAATATCGACGTTTCGTACCAATTCCACCGTTCTGAACCCCAGTGCGCGCCCAACGACCTGACACTCCTCGTGCAACGTCACCAACACCTTGTACAAGCGATTGCATGCCACTTGATCGGTCGTCCCTACGACGCGCCACGGCGCTACGGTCACTTCAAATTCTGTCGCAAAATCATCGCTCCACACGCCCTCGTGCCTCTTCACCACCTCCAAGACCTCACCACGCACATCAATACTCACCAGTTCTAACGATAAAGTAGGTTTACTAGCCGCATGCCAGCAGAGATACGCCTGAACACGCACTTTCCAACTGCAATCGCCAATCTGCTTCACCAAACACTTCACATCCGAGATGTAGCCATGATCATACGATATCACACTCATATTACCCATACCAAGTGTAGGAATGCTAGGACCCCAATCCCAACCGAAGGAACACGAAGCTTTGCGCAGAAAGTTGAAATTCGAAATACCATTCGTGTAACAGGAGCTTTCGACCTTGTATCCATGCAAACGATAATACTCGTGATATTTCTTCTCACAGTAGTTGACAGGGCTCTCTAAGTGCACCGACAAGACGGCGGCAGGGGAAACTGCGTCGGGCAGCTCAAAATCGAACGTTAAGAACTCGCTCGCGGTGGATCCAATTTTGACACCATCCAAAAAGATCTTACTTGCCGTATCGATGCCTTGACAGCGGAGAGTGTGGTGCTTCTTCGCGGGTAACGGAGGAAGGGAGCGGGAAAGATGAAAGTTGGACGTGGAAACCCATTTCTGCGCTAGCTCATTCTTGTGCAAAGTTGTGTCCTCAATGATGCCATTTTCGATCAGGCCGTAGTGAACAGAGCCTGAGTGCTCGGGTTAGTGTACAGACATGGAAGACAAGGAAGGGGGAAAGAGTTGGGAAAAGTTTCCCCACCATGAGAAGGCGAATACAGCAAGCAGACAGGGTACGAACCAGGTATGGTGACAGTAAAGGGGCGTGAGACTTGAAGAGGAGGGTGTTGAGTGGCATGCCAGGTACCGTTGAGGGAGATGAAGCTCATGCGGAGGCTGCCATTGCAGTGGAGCTAGGCGACCATGGCTGAGAGAAGAGAAACGAGGGTCTTGGCTTTCTGCCCGAGCATAAAGATGAGAAGGGGTGAATGAATGCCAAGACGCGGTTTTGCGTTACACTGACCGCTCGAGCAACCTTCGAACACAGAGACCGGGTCAACTCTGCCGATCATAGGATGATATCAGTCAGTATGGCAGTCTCTAAACTCGGACAGAGGCAACGCAATCGCCACAGTGGCAGGAATGGGGAATGGCTCAGAGAGCGGAGCCGAGAGCACAGAGAGAATCGTCCGTAGCTACAGAGAGAATGGGCGGTCAACCCCCCTACCGCTCCCGAACCTGTTATAGTCCCAGTTGTCTCTCTCCTGGTACCCGAACCACTCTACAACCTTCTCATCTCCATCAAGTGCCGGTAACTCGAAATGGCGTATTACGACCCGAACATGCAAGGCGTGCAGACCGGCTATGTGGCCCAAGTAGGATATCAAGCCGCTCCCGCCCCCGTGTACCAGCAAACGACCTATGCGCCAGCTCCTGTTCAACAACAAGTGGTGTACGAGACGACGACGACGACGTCACAACAGCAGCCAGTGTACATTGTGCAGACGACGGTGCACGACCGCCCGATCAACCACTGCTGCCACTGCCTCCTCTGGCTCTTCACCGCCGGACTCTGGACCCCGTGCTGGATTGGAGCTTGCTGTGACTGCTGCTGCCAACACCCGTGCGGCGCCTAAATCCGCCGTACACAAGTGCGACACGAGCGCAACTTTTCGCTCTCGGAACAAGCCTTTCCTTCCACTCCTTCCCTCTCTCATGTACATTTACAACTGATACACTCGAAGAACTCTACAACGAACCACATTGCTTTGCCCCTCATTCACTCTGATAGCATTGCCGTGAGGCCCAAGTTCCCCGCAACTCGAACCACCAACTCCAGAAATACCACACCTCCGCTACCAACAGATAGCCTGCTGGGGCGGGCTTGCAGGCCTGCGGGCTTGGTACGTCAGTCGATCGTCCTCGCCCAAAATGGACTCCTTTTGCTTCGAAAACTTGGGGGAGGGTTGAACGATGTGTCTCATGCTCGGTGTTTGAGCGCTTCTGATAGCTAGGATACAATGCATCAGATGTGCAGCTGCCTGAAATGAAAGGCAAGGGGCAAAGGCGCTCGCCGCCGCCGCGCCAGAGAGAAAGCAGAGACTTCATGCTTGGTCGGCACGAGGTACTGGGCAGGCGCTCTGAAACTTTGAAGCTTCGAGGAAGAAGGGCTCAGTTTCTGCTGGACCTCTGATCCACTCAAGTGCGTGTCCCCCTCTGCTCGTGTCCTTGATGTGTTGCCTGTTAATTGTGTGAAGTGTTTCTGAGTGTTTTGAGGCTGAGCCGAGGAGACTAACGCTGAACTGGAATACGTCCGTTGTGTTTGGTGCAAGACCTTCAAATCCCGTCCCCTCTCGCTCACACGTGAACATGTCGAAGCGCGTCGCAGAAGAAACGATTGGTGAGCCCGAGAAGAAGCAGTACGTTGGCGCTACGGCGAATGGCAATGCAGTGCACGAGATTGCGGAGGGCGCGAAGCACTCGGACGCCGCCGCCGAGAAGAAGGCCACCCACAAGCCCACGCTGTACCACGTCCTTCACTACGCCTCCACCAGACCCCTCGTCATCATCCACGAACTCGGCATTGGAGACAAGATCGACGTCAAGAAACTCACTGCGCCCGAACTCAAGACGGAGGAGTACCTGGCCATGAACCCCCACGGAACGGTACGTCGCCCACCTCGTTCTCTCTGCCTTCTACCTCCTCCGCCTCACTCGCTACGGCTGCCCCTCCGACACCAAAACAACGTAGACCATGTTTTCTACGAAACCCCATTCCCTTTGGCTCGAATGCACCAAGTGGAAGTCGAGGAGTGCTGCGACACACACACCTCTGGGCTGCTGCGAGGAAGTTTGGCACCGCCAATTCTCCTACTTTGTGTGAACGTGCATGTGTCCCGATCTCTCACTCACACACACACACTCACTCTCTCTCTCTCACTCTCTCTCTCCGAATATCTCTCTCTCTCTCTCTCCAGTGCCCTGTGTTCAAGACCGAGACTGGCGAGGTGCTATTGGAATCTGGAGCGATTGCGATGCATCTTTTGGAGAAGTATGGAGGACTGAATCATGCATTGTTTGGTAAGCCCGAGCAGCGTGCCAAATTGTTGCAGTGGCTGTGGTACACTCCGTCCACGTTGTACTCCGCAATGGGTGCGTTCTGGATGGGCGACGACGCGTCGAAGGCAGAGGCGCAGAAGAAGTTGGAGAAGCAACACTTGGTCTTCATTGCGTCGGAGCTGGGCTCTAAGCCCTACATCTTGGGTGACGACTTCACGCTCGCAGACGTCTTCCTCGGCTACGAGATGTCCGGGTTGCACTATTTGAAGAGCCTCGCCAATTTCCCCACGCTCGTCGCCTACGTGGAGCGAGTCAATGCTCGTCCCTCTTTCATCGCAGCATTCGAAAACGAAGGAGATGCAGACAAGAAGACCTCCAACGAAGCAGCGGAGGAGGCGAAGAAGACCGAGTCCCACCACCAACAACAACAACACAACGGCGCCTCCAAGTCCGATGCCGAAGCAACCACCGCCGCCGCCTCTGCTGAGGCCATGGCCATCTAACAACCCCAAGAACACATCCATTCCCGTCCTCCTGAGACCCCCACAGATCGATCTCAATTCCCGATGCCACACACCCCTTTGACGTTCGGCCTCCATTTGTGTCCTCAATGTACTCCTCCTCAGTTCCACACAACTCATTTGCGTTTCCCATACTCAAACACACCAGATTGCACGCACAGCAAGACGTCTTCAGGGGGAAATTGCAGAATCCTTTCCATCTCCGCGAAGATACATTCATCAGCCGTGTAGGGATGCAGCTCTAAGCTTTCGGGAGTAGTAGTGGTAGTGGTAGTAGTAGTAGTAGTAGTGGTAGTGGTAGTAGTAGTAGTAGTAGTAGTAGTAGTAGTAGTAGTAGTAGTAGTAGTAGTAGTAGTAGTAGTAGTAGTAGTAGTAGTAGTAGTAGTAGTAGTAGTAGTAGTAGTAGTAGTAGAATGATAGTGTTACAATTGGTCAATCAGCTTGTCGAGCTCTGAGATCTGGGAATCTTGGTCTTGTCTTGCGAGAGACGCCTTGAGCGCCGTGTTGAGCGATTGTATCCACTCTCCCTTCTCCAGTTCGTTGTCAGCAAGGAAAACGAGAGGGTATCCATCATCCTTCATCTTGAGAGCGAATTTGAGGGGTCCTTGCTTGGAAGTGGTGTCGTAATTTGGGTCGACGAGAGAGACTTGAGAGAGGGGTAACACGTTGACCAATCGCAGGATCTTCTTCTGCATTGAAGCCACTAGGAGGGCATCGTTGAATAGGAATAGGATGACGTATCTTGGAGTCCTCTTCACCTTTCCAGTGGTGGAAGAGGATAGGTTGGTGGCGGCGAGACCGAGTGAGGTAGAGGATAGAGAACCGCCTTGCATCAGAATGGAGTCAGCGATGGAAGCAGACGAAGAAGAGGATGAGGGGGAAGGTGATAAAGATGGATTGGAAGGATTGAGGAGATTGTGCGAGCTGGAGGATGAAGAAGAAGGAGCGGCGTTTCCGGGGCTGATTCCCGTGGTTGGAATGCCTCCAGTTCCTGGCGGTAGGTGCCAACTGTCCCTCTTTGTGAGTAAGAGTGTGTCTCTTGCGGAGGATTTTGGTAGATGTGAGCGTTCCTCTACGAGTGAACCCTCCTTGATGAATACTCTTCCGGTTTTGCCGACGTCGAAGAGTTCGCCTTCGTATGTGGGTGGTCCGCCGAACTTTGCGGCCATCTCTTCTACTTTGGCATGCGATTCTGAGAGTCTGCGTGCCTCGTTGAGGTAGGAGGTGAGTGCGGACATCTTCTGTACGGAGCGTTTGAGTGACGGCATGTCGAGGTGTTGTGCGGGTGTGTACTTGACCAGTTCTCCGAGTAGCATGAGGAATCTCGGTGGGCGTTGGATGGGCATGATGAGGTAGTGCGAGATGCCAGCGTAGCCGACGCCGACTGCCTTTCCGGCGGCGTCCTTCATGAACTGCTGGAACGCCTTGCGCTTCTGCAACGCCGGCGAATCTAAGAGCGCCAACGCGCGATCGTAGTTGTTCACAAACGTCTCGTACACCTTCAAGCGATCCGCGAGTGTCTCGAAGAAGCTGCCGATGCACGACGACCACGTCCACTCATCAAAGATCGGCCGCAACTTGGACAGGAAACTCACATGCAAATTGTAAATCAACTGCACCACAGAGAACACCGTATTCATCTCCTCCGACGTCAAGATCGGCTTGTGGTCAGAAATCGCCTGATTCAACGGATGCACAAACACGTCCAACAACACCTTCAGATTACTCACATACTTCTCCTCCGTATCGAACACCTCACGGGCAATCTTCTCGCGACGAATATACAGAGGCTCATCCTTAGGATCCTTCGTCATCGTCGCCGTACGCGGGCGAACCGAAATCAGAGGAACGGAGGCGACAATGTCCACGGACGAGACAGCCTTCGCAGAAGAAGAAGAAGACGAAGATGAGGAGGAGGACAAGGTGGAGTTGGAGGGAAGCTTGCCAGAAGAAAGACCAGAATCGGGACCAAAGTAGTTCTGCAGCGCCAGATCAAGTTGTTGGAAGGGATCTTGCACAGCCACGGAAGTGAACGAGATGGATTCAGAAGACGCTCCGGAATTCGAAGGCACATACACAGAAGAGGAGTAGGAGGAGGAAGATGGATTGGAGCTGGAAGAAGACGGCGGCACCACCAATGTCGATGCAGATGTAGATTCAGATATAGGTGTAGATATTGATGCCAATAACGATGAAGACACATTCTGGTCCGCCACTCCCGCATGCGCGACGTTGGACGGCTGGGAATGGGCTGGCACCGCGTCTCCCGCATGGTCCACTTCTACCTCGACTGTTTCCACTTTGAACGAGTCCGCCACCTCCTTGTCGATGGGTACTTTCAGATTGTCGAGTGCCATGGCGATCAGAGACGTGAGTGCCGGGACAGAAGCGACCTTCTCTTTGAGCAGTTCGAGTGCTGTGACCGTACCAGCATCGAGCAATAGCTTGCGGCACGTGGGATTTGCAGAGATGTTGACGATGAATCTGAGAGTGTGGCGTTGGATCTCCGTGAAGTGATGCTTGAGGAGGAAGGGGATGAAAGCGTCCCAGCCGAATTGTCTGATGGAGGCTCGGACGCGTGGGTTGAGAGACATGTTGGCGAGTAGCATACAGGATCGAGAGACGAGTTCGTCGCTGAGGGAGCCGAGGTAGTCGACAGTGACCAAGAGGAAGCCCGATTCGAGGAGTGGGATTTCGTTGGCCTCGTCGAGCGAGAGGTTCGTCACGAGCTGCAAAAGCACCGATTGGGTGCCCACATCCGCCGGTAATATCAGAGAGGAAATGTTGCACGCGATGGCGACGAATCCCCACCGTGCAATTTCAAGCCTCGCAGACGGCATCTCGCCGGCACTGAGGAAGAAGAAGATGACCAAGATGGTCCTCAACAACTCATAGTCCGCGCTCTTCAACGAACCACTCACATTGCCACACAACTTGTTCAACAGACGCATGAGATAGAAGACACCACCAGAACGCAGGAATGCATCGTGTACGACGGGGTTGGGACTCTTGAGGAGGCAAACAACGGGTTGAAGGAGGTGCGCCAACATCTTCGGCTCAGAACAGCCCATCATGCGCGGCACGAGCGCTTGGAAGATGTCATTTGAACAGAGATGGACACGAACAGGTTCGGATTGGCAGAGATTTTGCAATACAGCCAATGCCTTCTCGAGAACGGCGCCCTGCGAACATTGCAGCGCCTGACCAATCGAAGAAGCGATGCCAACGTCCACGAATTGAGTGCAACACTCCTCATCTAGGAAGAAACAGCAAGACAAGAGGGGTAAGAAACACTTTTTTGGGGGAGAGGGTCTGAAGGAGAGACGGAAGGACGAAGGGCGACGAGGAAGGGGCGCCTGCTCTCTTCGGCTCAGGAGCGCACCTCTCGATGTCATATTGGCCACACACCAAGTCGATAGCAAGCTCACCTTCTCAGAAGTCGAATTAACGAGGTGACACAGTTGGGGAGCGAGTTTGAGGCTCTTGAGGTAAGCCAAACCCTCTTCTGCTCATCGAAAAACCACGAGGGCCAAGAAGACGAGTCACAAACACAAAACAAGTGAGTATGCATGACATGCCGCACATGAAAGATTCAGAATATCCTCTCAAAGGGGAGCGTGGCAGGGGTTTGAAGGCAGAGAAGGGGGGTTCGTACCATCCGTCGCCAACTCGGCAGCATTTCTCAATCCAACCTCTTGAATGTCCACATCGGAGGCGCATATCAGGTTCGAAATTTGATTAGGAGCGAGATTGATTCTCAATGGTGGTCCAGCAGTAGCCATGGTGATGAGAGTTCGGGTCTTGAGCGTCTCGAGGAGGAACGGGTTGATGTTCTCGGGTGCGTGGCACGCGTTGGTGGGGAGCAAGCAATGGGGGTCAGCAACCAATGTGATAGAAAGGGTTCCTTGGAAGGAAGAGGAAGAGGAGGAAATATAGGAGATGGGGGGGGAAGAGGAAGGGGGTGTGGATGAGAGGAAGGAGGAGACCACACTGCTGGCACGTCTCGCTCTCTCAGACCAGCTGGTTGCGTCTGGAAGGCTCAGCAGTAGAGCGCTCTAGAGGGCGCCACCCACCTCTGAAGCCTTCATTCATGTCAATTCCAGCTCTTCCTTCACCCTCCCTCCCTCCGATGCTACCATACCCATTCGCCTCTAAATGAGTCAACCACGAGAACTGTACGCCCCCTTTCTGCCCATGAATCTCTCTTGAAGGCCTCATTCTCTCGTCTGACGTGGGCTCAAAACTTCTTGCATCTCCTTTCTCGATTCTTGCTAGTTCTGAAGCTCAAACACCTGCTGATTCCGGTGGATGGGGTTGGGGAGGTTTCCTCTCGAACATCAGCTCTCAAGTACGAACTCGCGTGACACCGAATTTCGACATTGAACCTTCGACTCCCATTTCCGCGTCCCATCTGACCATCCCTCCTTCGCCTTAGGCTGCCTCTTTGGTGGAATCGTATGTGGAAGACATCAAGGAGTTTGGATCAACCATCAAGAACGATACCAGCGTCGCTCTGGAGGCGGTCACTGCTCAGGCGACTCCCGCGACTCCCTCGACTCCCTCTTCCTCACACACTGGCGATTCGGTGACTCTCGCCACTCTTTCAGATGGATTTTCTAGCTTTGTGAGTGGCATGTCTGATTTGGCGCAAGGTGTGGCCAAGGAATTGAATGAGGTGCGACTGTCTACTTCTTCGCCTTCCTCGTCCCATGATGTGTCCTCCCCCTCCATTTCGATGACTGAATTGCAAGAGAAGCTCAACTCAAGCGAGGAGAAGCAATTCGCAGACTGGTTGGGAACGTTTGAGATGGAGAGCAGGCGAGCTGAGATTTCCGAGCTGTTGGCCGCAAACGCCTCCGTACTGGCACTCCATCAGCAGCTGGTGCCCTCCGAGCTGAGCTCAGAGGAGTTTTGGGGAAGGTACTTTTACAAAACAGGCGCTTCTCTCCAAAATGGCATCCAAGGCATCGCAGGCAGACTTGTCCTGGGACGATGATTTCGAACAGGAAGACAACACAAGGCACACTACTGACCAGCACGACGGTGACATTCAGCCCGAAACGAGGCCAACCACGACTGCAACGACGACATCTCCTCCTCCGTCACATTCTCCTTCACCACCACCATCAAATGACCCCTCTGGCTCTCTTTCAGAAACCGCAGCATCGGAATCGTCTCACTCACCCACATTCGAGGCCAATAATGACATCGATACACATCCACAGACTGATCAGACCTCTTCAGCATCGAATGGCGACTCAGCAACTTTAACCCAACGATCTCACTCAACTCCTCCCTTCTCTTCCTCTGATTCTCATGCATTCGAAATACCACTCAACAAGGAGTCTCTTGACAGTACTTATGTCCCATACAAACCAACTCCTACACACATCCAGCCGGAAGAAGACGTTTTCGATTGGAACTGAACAGATTTGCCCAAAACTGCCGCCAACCTGTATTATCCACGATGAATGTATAGACCTCACCGTATCCTTATTCAACACAAATGATGGGCAATGAGGAGCGCCATGTCATGTGAAGGGGAGACAAAGTTCGGTTTTCAAGGTCAAACCTGAAATCGTTGCAGGCGAGTTGTGGTAATAAGATCGACAGGAGTGAGTAAGATGTAGACTGTTTATTCAGGTAGATGTTCACAAGTCCTTTCCCAAGGGAATCTCGAAGACGTGGTCACTCTTTCAAAGACTCGTGGCTT